>WNFR01000906.1_pt1 | contig 30262 bp, 27 predicted proteins | sample 5400221 | NCBI WGS metagenome assembly WNFR01 (sample SAMN13153357, study PRJNA577476) | soil metagenome | isolation source: 40 cm soil under Madrone tree | place: USA:California | collected 2016-06-14
GCGCCCACTTCTTCTCCCACCTGCGCGCCATCACCGCCTACATCCTCTTCCCCTCATGGACCCATCTGCTTCAAACCCTCGCCGGAACAATCCCGCAACCACGGCCGCCATAGCCAAATTCCCAAAATGAGAATTGCTGTGCGCCGTCGGGCGGACTTGACAAGATCAACGACCGCGGGTCGATTCCCCTGCTTCCATGTGCCCACGCGAAATTTCGAGATGAACCTGAGTATGAGCTTCCGGCGACCGAGGCGAGCCCCGATCGCGGTGGCGGTCGCTTTGGCTGCAGTTGCGGCCGGCATCGTTGCCGTTCCGTCGGTTCGGCAGCCGGTTCTGCGAGCCGCCGGATGGGCGCTCGTCGTCACCGAGCCGGTCGCGCCTGCCGACGCTATCGTGGTATCGCCTGATTCCGGCGGCGCTGGGGCACTCGAAGCGGCCGACCTCGTGCAAAGCGGCATCGCGACCCGCGTTGCGGTCTTTACCGACCCTCCGAGCGGAGAAGACCACGAGTTCATCCGCCGGGGGCTCCCTTATGAGGATGCGGCCGCAAGGCAGATTCGCCAACTGAAGTTGCTTGGGGTGACGGACGTGGTGCAAATCCCCAGAACGGACGTTGGCACCGAAGGCGAAGGCGAGGTGCTTCCGGCCTGGTGCGATCAGCATCAGTTCCGATCGGTTGTGTTTGTGGCCGCGCGGGACCACTCGCGACGCGTGCGGCGCGTGCTCGATCGCGTCATGAAAGGCCATCCGACGCAGGTCACGGTTCGGCCGGCGCGCTACTCGAACTTCGACCCGGACCGATGGTGGGAAACCCGCGTCGGCGTCCGGACAGAAATCATCGAGCTGCAGAAGCTCGTGCTCGAGGCGGTTCTGCATCCGGTATCATTTTGAGCAAAGGCGTTCGTCCGCGTTCGTCGTCTTTGCATGCCGGTCAGAATCGCCGCCGGCACCGTTATGTCCCGGCCTGGATGCTGGCGACGGCCTCGGCGATCCGTTGCGGCGCCTTGGGGCGCGCATACATCCGCGCAAGATATGCGCGCAATTGCGGAAAGGTATCGATCAGACGCTGCTCGTTGGCCCAGTCGATCAAATAAGCCGTTACGCAATCGGCGATCGTCATCCGATCGCCGACGATGTACGCGCGTCCTTGCATGTGGCGATCGAGGATCGTCGCCATGGCAACGAATTCCTCGCGTGCGAGAATAATGTCCTGCGGCAAACGCTTGGCTTCGGGGTACAGAAACGTGTGCCGGGTTATCCGCCACAACGGCTGCTCGAGTTCAGTCACGGCGAACATGACCCAGCGGTAGGCTTCGGCCCGCGCCTTGAGATCGGCCGGCAGCAACCCCTTGTCGCGATACTTGTCCGCCAGATACATGACGATCGCAGCGGATTCGGTCAGCACGAGGTCGCCGTCGACCAGCACCGGGACTTTGCCGGCAGGATTGAGGCGAAGGAAGTCGGGGCCCCGATGTTCGCCGGCGGTGAGATTGACGGGCACGAATTCGAAATCTGAATCGAGCTCTTTGAGGCCCCAGAGCGCGCGAAGCGAGCGGGTCGGTCCGAATCCATAGAGTTTCATTGCTGTTCTCCGCGTCCTTGGGATGGCGACGGCAAAGCGCCTCGGGAAGGGTTGCCCAATGCGCAAGCCTAGGGGCGGGCTATCGCGCCCGCCCCGAGACCTGTCCTATGGCCTTACAGACCAAAGACGAATGAAAGAGCCGTACTTCGACATGTCCAACGGATTAATTTTCGGTCTGATGGGCGTATTACGGCTTTTCCACGCCCGGGGATGTTTGATCCCCCCTACTTGTTTGGTTTCGTAGTCAGAACCGAAATGTCTGAACCGTCGCGGTAAGCCGGGTGCCGCCAACCATCCTCGTCATAATCTGCCATGCACTGCTCTGCGAACGCCTCCATCGCTTTGAGGGCGCCTGAGGCCTGCGCCTGCTGAAGGGGGAAGAGGCGCACCAGCTCGGCGCTCCCCGAATAGTTCATTTCATAGAGCTCGTGCCGTGCTCCGAACTCCGTGCCGATCGCGTCCCAAAGCAGCTTCATGGTTTTGATGCGTTCCTTGTAGTCGATGCCGTTCGAGCCGCGCACGAACCGCGCGAGATATTTATCGATGTTTGGGTTTTTGAAGTCGCGCGCATGGGAGGGCAGATAGATGAGGCCTGACGCGATCACTTTTTCGACGATCGCGCGCACGGCCGGATAGGCTTCGGTCATGAAAAGGCGATAGGTGCTGGCTGCCCTGCCATTGGGCAGTACGGCTCCGTTGACCCATGGTTCAGGATTGAAGGCCATGGCGTCCGACAGCGACCAGAATAGATTTCTCCAGCCGATCACCTCGCCGATCTGTGCCTGCACACCGCGGAATGCCTCGACGCCTGTCGCGCGCGCCGCCTTGTAGAGGAGACCGGCGATGAAATCGAGCTTCACGGCAAGCCGGGTGCATCCCTGCAGAGTGAAGCCGTTGAAAAATCCGGAGCGCGGATAGAAGTTCTTGAGGCGCTCCATATCGCGATGAATGATGACGTTCTCCCAGGGAATGAATGCGTTGTCGAACACGAAAATGGCGTCATTCTCATCAAAGCGGGAGGTGAGCGGATAATCCCACGGCGAACCGGTGGCGGCGGCGGCGAACTCGTAGGATGGCCGGCAGATAAGCTTGATGCCGGAGGTATCCATGGGCGCGATGAACATCACCACCATGCTCGGATCCGTAATCTCCTGGCCCATGTTCTGGCCAAGAAAATTGTAATGGGTGAGCGCCGAGTTGGTGGCTACGACCTTGGCGCCCGACACGAAGATGCCGGCGTCGGTCTCCTTCTGGACGGTGATGTAGACGTCCTTGACCTCTTCGACCGGCTTGTTGCGGTCTATCGGCGGATTGACCAGCGCGTGGTTGAGATAGAGCACCGCCTCCTGGGCCCGCTTGTGCCAGGCGCGTGCGTTGTCGGCGAACGGTCCATAGAACTCGGCGTTGGCGCCGAGCGTATTGAGGAAGGCCGCCTTGTAATCCGGGCTGCGGCCCATCCATCCGTACGAGATACGGGCCCAGGCCGCGATCGCGTCGCGTTGGGCGATGACATCCTCGCGGGAGCGGGCCGCCTTGAAGAACTTGTGCGTGTAGCCATCGGAGCCGGTATCGGTCTTCGCGGTGAGCACATCCTTGCTCTTGGCGTCGTGTAGCGCGTCATAGAGCTGGGCCACCGAGGCGGCCGCATTGCGGAACGCCGGATGGGTCGTGACGTCCTCGACCTGCTCGCCATAAATGTAGACCTCCCGCCCGTCGCGAAGAGATTGAAGGAACTCAGCGCCGGTGAAGGGCCGGTTCTTGCCTTTGAGAACGGCCTCTGGAGAATCATTCATGCGCATTCTCCCACAGTAGATTTCTTTTTTGGAAGTGTACTATCGATCTGTGTACTTTCAATTTCGATCAAATACAAGCGGCTGGCGTTGAACGGTTACAAGGTCTCAGAAGGGCTACCCCGAGCTGCCAGATTGGCGGACTTGCGACGTCGTCTCGCGAGTGGGTGCGAGTTGACATTCCGAGTAGTTCTCATTGGTGCGCGGGAATAGTCGTTGTTGAGCTCGACCAGCCGCTCAAGCATTCTCATGAAACTTTGGCGATCCTCTTCCGCTAGCGGTGCAAGAATCCTGCGCTGACATCGGCGGACGCCGGGCTCGGCGGCAGCCAATACATTGCGCCCCTTCTGTGTGATCCTTAGCAACTTGACACGTTTGTCTAGGGGGCTGCTGGTTCGGAGAATCCAGCCCTTCGCTTCCAGCCGTTCGATGACCTTGGCAAGCGTCGCCCTATCCAGGGCGACAAGCGACGATAGTCGCGTCACGTCCAAATCGGGAACCTCCCGTATGACGGTTAGCGATGCATACTGGATGGGCGTTAGATCAAATGCCTCGCACTCCATTACAAACAGGGCGACCGCAATCTGTTGCAGCCTTCGGATAAGGTGACCGGGCTTCTTATGGAGATCCCTCAATGACATGGGTCGTAATGTTCCGCTGTGCACCGCCGGTCTAACGGTTGAACTGCGGCTGATCAAGAATGGTTTTGCGATAAACAGCCTGCAGCCCGGATGTCGCTGTGTTCCAATCCGGGCTACGGTCTAGGAACTGCCGCAACTTTTGCCTCTCTCACATTCAAGGAAAGGAAGTCGCCATGGAATCGATCATTTCTGATCTCGTGAAGAGCTTCGAGAAGGGCTCGCTCAGCCGTCGGGAGCTAGTTTGCGGGCTCGCCATGTTGGCTGCCGGTGGGGCCGCCGCAGTCGCCCGGGAAGACATCGATTTCAAAGCCGCGGACATCGACCATGTCAGCATTCATGTCGCGGACCTGCAACGTTCCGTCGACTTCTATCAAAAGATGTTCGGCTTCACTGTGGTTAGCCAGGACCAGCCGGGCGGAATCATTCGCCTCGGCAACGCCAAGGTGCTGGTCTCTCTCAACCATGGAAGCCCTGCCGGCATCGTGGATCACTTCGCCATCGGGATCCCGCGTTTCACCAGGGAATCCGCTGCGCGCTACTTGACGCAGCGCGGTGCAACTCCCCTAGAGGGCGACTATGCCGGGCCGCACGTCAAGGATCCCGACGGGATTAACGTGCAGATTTCGCAGAGGTGACAGGCGCCAGCACAGCCCAAGATATGCGCTTGGGATCGCTCGCTTACGAAAGGAGGCCGGGATTGCTCCCGGCCTCCTTAATCTGACAGTCTGCGGGCCCTTCGGCTAACTCCGCACGACACGGCGTCGGATGAGCCGATGCACGGCCTCACTCGCCGTTTGCAGTTCTTCAGCGTTCGTCCTCGCGGTCGTCGTGCTCGGCGCGGCGGTCGTCCCTGTCGCGCGGCGCGGTGTAGACGGCAATGCAGCCGAGAGCGTCACTTCCCGCGTTGCCGAAAACATCCTTCGCCGTGCTGCAGATCTTGCCTGTTGTGGACGGCGGTGTCGTGCCATTGTTGCCGCGGATCGGCACGTAGACCTGGTTCCGATGCGAGTCGGCCGCAACCGAATGCGAGCCGGCGGCCGATGCGGCGTCCGGGTCCGCGCTCGGAGGCGGTCCGGCATCCTCAACTCCGAGCTTGGCGGCGCCGGAACGTGCAAAGAAATAGTGATTGTTGCCGGGATTGTACCAGACTTCGTCGGTCCCGCCCTCGCCCGTAACGACCGCGATGGTGCTGCCATCGCGATCGTCCATGATCAGCGAATTCGCGCCGCCACAGCCGAGCGCAAGCTGGTGATCCGGACCGACCGCCAAGCCCGCTCCTCCGCCGCAACCGGTCGAAGCGGCGACCGTGAAAACTTTCTCGACGTGGAAAGGTGCATGCGCGGAAATCCTGAGGGTGACGCCGGGGCCGCTGCCAGTAGCGCCAGTCGCCGGGATGTTGAGATAGAATTTTCCATCCCGGGGATTGAATACGCACTGCTCGATGCCGTTGGCGAGGATGTTGCTGCCATTCGGGTCCGTGCCGTCGAACCTGATGCGCTGCAGGACTTTGAGACTGTCTTCCCCGATGAAGGCGATGAAGTTGTCCAGGGGGTCGTCATTGGCGATCAGTACGACGTCGGAAACTGGATTGTAGCACAGCTCGTCAGCTCGGCGTATGCCGAGCGTACCCGGCTTGCCGTTTCCGGTCTCGATCACCGCTTTGGTCGCGCCGGTGTGCAAGTCCAACACCTTGACGGTGCTCGGGGTCTTGAGGCCACTCGCTGGAACGCAAGGCGTGTTGAAAACCGGGCCGTCTGCCGCCCAGACATCGGTATTTCGCCCCTTCTCGATGACGATCACGCCATTCGGCCCGGAATAGGTATTTCTGACCGGAGGAACAGTACAGTCGCCGACGAATGGTGGGGTTGCGTGGAGTTCCTTGGTGACGAGGTTTTCTTTCGTGTTGACGATAATGACCGTGCCGAAGGCTCCCCCGCCGCCAATGACTCTTGAAGAGGCAAGCGCGAAGGTATGGCTTTTCGGGTCGACAAAGCTGATGTCGAACGCCGATAAGATTTGGCTGTCCGGCAACTGCACGATCGTCGTTGGTGCGAATTGCTCGTCTGCCATCGTCGGCGCCGCAGCGATGGCCACGAATGCGCCGGCAATGCATGCAGTCGCGAATTTCAAATACGCAGGGTGTCGTACATTGTTCAGCATGATGGATCCCTCCCCAGAATGAGCCGGTCCACACATGGCTCAATGAGCCGTTCCACACACGGCTCAAAAGGCAGCATCAATCATTTACGTCAATTTTACTAGTGGCGGTAAATTGCTTATAGGGTATTGGAAACAACAATTTTTGTTGGTTTCTTCAAGCAATATTGTGCGCTGCAACGCGCCTCTGAGGACATCTACCGCGCGGGCTATCGGCCAGTGCGGAAGATCGCTACCATCAGCGCCAGTTTCGGGGTCAAGGGGGAGTCGCGTTGCGCTAATACACTTCATAGCAAAAGGAGACCATCATGGGCGAGAGGTTCTCAGGCTCGAGGATAACGGTCACCATTGCTGCGGCAGCTGCCGTTATTTCGGTGTCCGTCGATCGGACATCGGCTCAGGCGCCTTCCGCGACGGCCCCGGCTCCGGTTCTGAAAACGCCATGGGGCGAACCTGATCTGCAGGGCATTTGGACCGACGAAACCGACACGCCCTTGCAACGGCCCGCCAAATATGCGGCCCAAGAATTTTTCACTGCGGCGCAGCGCGCTGAACTGGATGACGCGCGAACGGCGGTGCTCGTCAATGCCGACGCGGACGTACATGCGGAGCGGCGGGGGACGGCGCGCGATGTCGCCGGCGCCTACAATTCGCAGTTCGTCTCCTTCAAGCGTACCGGCGCGCGCACGTCGCTGATTGTCGATCCGCCCAATGGCCTGATGCCGCCGCTGACGCCGGAGGCGCGCAAGATTGCTGCCGCCGAGCGGGAATTTCGTCTCGCCCTGTTGCAGGCGACCGATACCTGCAGGGACAAGTCGCCAGCCTGCACCGGCGGGACGTACGATCCGACGCCGTCGCCGCGGTTCGCGGAACAGCCTCCCCGCTACAACACGATAGCGTTCAATCGCAATGATGATCCGGAGGACGGCAACCTGGCGAACCGCTGCTTGACGGGCGGGCTGCCTGAGTTTGGAAGCCGGACCGGCAGCTACCGGCGGATCGTCCAGACACCTGGCGGGATCACGATGTTCTACGACGTGGGCCAGGGGCAAGGGTGGCAGCGCAACATTGTCATGGATGGGAAGGCGCACGTGCCGGCGAGCATCCGCCAGTGGTATGGCGACTCGCGCGGCCACTGGGAGGGCAATACGCTCGTCATCGACGTGACGAACTTCAGTCCGAAGACTGACTTCCAGGGCTCGCGCGAGAACTTGCACCTCATCGAGCGCTGGACGCGGACCTCCCCGACCACCCTCGCATACGAGGTTAAAATCGAAGATCCGACGGTGTGGACCAAGGCCTGGACCGTCAAGGAGGAGTTCACCAAGCAGAGCGACCAGGAGAACAGACTCTATTACGAGCCGCGCTGCGTGGAAGGAAACTATGGCCTCCCGGGGCTGTTGCGCGGAGCGCGCATGGAAGAGCTCGCCTTTGCGCAGGGACGAGGTCCCGATCCAAGAACCATCGACATCGTAAAGGGTGGTTTTCTGCTGCAAGACGATCCGTTGCGGTAGCGGCCTGATCGCCCGGCGCCGACTGGAATCACTTGTAGGTGGGCAACGGCGCGTTTCACTGAGCACGGGCATTGGCGCGGATCGGCATGCGCCCAACGGGTCCGGCCGGAGCTTGCCATTGGGCCGGCGAGAGGCCGGACCCCGTGGGCCGGCCCGATGACAAGCTTTGCCTACGCTGTCTGACCTCGCGCCCCCCTCCCTACCCTGCCCCGTCTGTGGGGCAGGGTAGGGAGGGGCAGGCCGGAACGCGCTTTAGCTAGGCTGACTGGATAGCGCGACGCAGCGCCCACGCTATGTCGCGTTCAACAAATGGCTTTTGTAACACTGGCGCGTTAGTCAAATGAGCGGGAAGATGAGCGTTGCCGTAGCCGGTCGCAAAGACAAACCCGATGCCACGCTTCGCCAGGAGCTCTGCGACATGAAACGTGTTCGCGCCTTCCAAGTTGATGTCCAGTATCGCGAGGTCGAAAGACAAACGTTGAGCCTTCTGCAGCGCATCCTCCAGGCGCGACGCCACCGCGACGACTTCGCAGCCAATTGCTTCGATCATGTCCACTAAAAGCATGGCAACCATCGGATCGTCCTCGACCACGAGAACGCGGCGGCCCTTCAGATTGATTTCGTCGTTTGCAGGTGAAAGAACCGCAGCCTCATTGTGCTCAGAACTCGATACCATTCCGCCTCCTATACCGGAACTCGCTCTCTAATTTTCTATGTCGGCGCGCCGCAGAGGCTTGGCAATGGGTACCGTCGCGACTGTGGTTGGAATTTGTACGGCGCAATGACCGGTGCGATGAAACGCCGTAGGGTGGGCAAAGGCGCACAACGGTCCGTGCCGACAACCGGGGCTGCGAAGAACCCCATAAGCGGCGGCGGCGACCGGTCGAACCGATATGGTATAATCAACTTTTACACGTTGGCTAACTGTGTCGCAGAGGAGGACCTGATGTCGAGACATGCAGGCAACTTCACGGGACGCGTTATCGCCGGCGCGGTTTACGTCATGGTTTTCTTGGCCAGCAGCTTGGGCTTTTCGGCGATAGCTGAGGCCGCATCGCCGCCCGATTTTGCGCCCGATCCCGGTGTCGGATGGTTCGCATATTCCCGCGAGTTCATCCCGCCGGCGAGCGGCGCCGGACCCGTGCGGCAGGACCAGGCGCATCCGCACGTTTCCAACGACGACTTCCGCGTCACCGGACGGCAACCGACCTTTGCCATGGGCGATCCCAGCAATCCCATCCTTAAGCCCTGGGCGGCCGATAAGATCCGCAAGCGCAACGAGCTTATCCTCGCCGGCAACCCCGATTTCTCGCCGCATGCGAGTTGCTGGCCGATTGGCGTTACCCAATTCCTGCTCTCACCGATGACGCGGCCGCTCTATTTCGTTCAGGGGCCGAAGGAAGTCGTTATGATATTGACAAGCTTCAATGACGTTCGCCGAATCTACCTGGCAGACAAGCATTCTGCGAACGTCAAGACATCCTGGTACGGCGAATCCATCGGCCACTACGAAGGCGATACGCTCGTCGTCGATACGATCGGACTCGATGACAGGACATTTATAGACGGATTCGGGACGCCGCACACCAAGGAGCTTCACGTGATCGAGCGCTTCCATCTGATCGACGGCGGCGAGACGCTGGAGGTGAACGTTCACGTCGAGGATTCGGGCGCCTTCACGATGCCCTGGGACGCCATCCAGCGCTACCGGCTCTTTGAGGCGGCCGTGGCTAAGATTCCCGTCGAGCGCCTTGCAGTGTTGGCAACCCCGGCGGAAGGGCCGCTGACGGAGGCGATCTGCGCCGAAAATCCGAACTCCTTTTTTGCAGGCCAGCCCGCCATGCCCATTCCGCAGGCAGTCGTGCCCGATTTCTGAGGCTCTCGATTAGAGAACGGTCGCCGTGGCGAAGGAGGCGTCGGGTTTGAGGCGGCGCCTCTTGGCAAGTCATCGCGCAGTCCGGCTAGTTCTGGTCCTTCCGGGCGTCCTCGTCGTGATGCGCTTCCTCATCATCATCGACGCCCCGATCGGCGACATGGCAATCCCCCGGTTCGAGACCGCTGCCGGCAAAGTCCAGGCGGCCATGCACTTCGTGCTTGTAGCGCGTGAGCATATCATTGCAGACGACGGCCCGGGTCTCGAGGTTGCCGCCGCAATGGAAGCTGCTGGCAAGGTCGGTGCTGCCCGAGCCGTTGTAGATCGCAGTTTGCGGATAGGGACAGAGCGGACGGATGCGGCCGCTCGGCGGCGCAGCCGAGCCACCGCTCGCGAGCAGCGACTGCGGCGGCGTGCTGTGCTCGACCCACTCTACCAGAGCGCTAAACGGATTGACCGGGGAGGGACCCGCGCCGCCTCCGCAGTGGCCGACGCCGGGTGCGCGGAACAGGCGATAGAAGCGTTGCAGGTTGTCGAAATCGGGCTCACCGTGGCGGCCATACCGCGACGCCATCTGCCGATAGTAGTTGATGACGCCGCGCGGATAGATGAACTGATCATTGCCGCCGACGAAGGTCAGCAGCTTGCCGCCGTGTGCCTTGAATTGATCGAGCGGCTTGAAGGTGTCAGTGACGTCGGCGATGTTTCGTGAACCATCCTGCGCCACCTGCGGGTATTGGTCGAGCGGCACCGTCCTCCAATCGAAGTTCTGATCATGCTCATCCCAATGGAATTGGGTGACGCCGAGGGGGAACGGCGTTGTGCCGTCGAGAATACTGAAGTCGGTGCCCCGGTCCAGGCCGAACCAGATCTTGTTTTCGCGCCTGTTGCGCGGCCCGTCCCAGATATTGTCGACGGCTTGTGCCTCGGCGGCGGTCAAGCAATTCTGCGCCGGCGCATTGGGAGCGCCGCAAATATTCGACGCGGCCCGGAACGTGCAGGTGCGGGGGTCGTCAATGATGCCGTCGGTCACGCCGTCGGCGGCGTCGCACGCCTTGATGGCCGCGGCCGCCACCTGCGCGAGTTTAGCCGGCGCAATCGCGGCCCCGACCAGCTGTTTCATGGCGATCTGGCCCCACATCTGCGCGGTCTGGAACCGCGTCCAGTAGATCGCCGGCGCGTTGGCGAGAATGCCGTCCAGCTCGTCACCCAGTTCCTGGGCCAATAAGTAGCCCTGGCGCCCGCCGGTCGAGCAGCCGTTCCAGTAATTGTAGGCCGCCGAGATGCCGTAGTACGTTGCCGCAATGGACTTCGAATAGAGAACCTGCTTCTTGATGGCGTTGCGGATGAAGTCCTCGATGAACTGGAAATTGTACGTCCCGTCGGCATTGACCCCCGGCTCGCAGTTGCCGCCACTGTGGCCGAGGTCGGTCCCGGAGGCAACGTAACCGCTGTTCACGGCCAACAGCATGGCCGCGTTCACGCTCGAGATTCCGGCGCACCCTCCGCCGCCGAGTCCCTGCGTACGGCCGTTCCACCCGCCTTGCCGGCCGCCGTGACCGCCATCCGCCACGCTGAGCGGCAGTGCGACCAGAATGTTGATGTTCTGCTCGGGATTAGTGCCGTAAAGCAGATGGACCAGGCAATAGGCGGCGTTGCTGCCACTCGCCGGGACGATGGCACTGCTGGCCGATTTGATTCCAGGTCCGCCCGCGAGTCCGTTCGCCGGGTCGCTCGCCAGAACTGCACAAGGTGGCAATGCGGCGAACGCCGGACGGGTAGCGGTGCTTGCCGCCAATGACGCAAATAGCATTAGCGTCAACTGGCCTATTAGCTTCGTGAAGCTCATCAAGTCCTCCCAAGTTTTATTGCAGCCGCTCGTACGAATGTCCGGCCGGGCCGAGCTTATGATTGCCCTGGCCGTGTCTGACCAATCGGTTTTGGCTTGACGTATGCCCCCGTAACTCACGCTCGATGACGTTGTGATGGAATGTTGGGTGAGGTGGAAAACGAAGTCAGCCGATGATTCCGTTCACGCGTTCCCCCGTTCCACCGCTCTGATCGGCGATGCTCGTCTATGGCAGGCATTTTCTTGAGCGTGACGGTATCGTCAACGGCAACAGCCGCAGATCGGAAACGAATCCCGAAAATGATCAACCTTTTCCCGAATTACGCCTATCGTCCGTGCGCGAGTTTCCCGGAAGTATTCAATGCATTCCCGATATTTGGCTATGGCGGGTTCCGGTCGTGCGTTCCGCGGCGCCTGCTTTCAGGTTAAGGCTGAAGCAAAGGCCGAAGTTCTCTAACATCCCGCACGCGATCGAGTCCGAATATTTTCTCGATGAGTTTCGCGCACGTATCGGCGCCAAGCACCGGCGTCACCAAATCGCGGGCCTTCGCCACAACCTCTTCCCGGCTCATGGGGTTCTCAGGCGTGCCGCGCACGGTATCGTTATGTTCCGCAAGCCGGGTTCCGTCGGCGAGCGTGACCTCGACGATTGCAACGCGCTTCGGCAACAAGCGCTCCAGTTCCTCCTCGGCGATCACTTCGACCTTGGCGCGCTCGCGCTGGATCGCCGCATCCTGCATGCGAGCCTTATCGTGCGCTGCCCGGAACGAGACGGTCCGATCGAGCAGCATGACGGCAACCAGGTACTGCAGGCAAAGATCGGGACTCTGGACGTTATCAACCTTGGGAGCTGCGCTGGTGGAGAGACGTACGACCACCCGCTTCACTTGATCGGCCTCGAACGGGTGTTGCTGGCGAAGGTTGACCAACGCATCGAGCGGCGACTGGATCGGTCCGCCCGTGCTCCATTTCTTGATGATGGTTTGTGTCACTTCGAAGCGTTTGCCGAGTTGATCGATCAAACCTGCCGGATCGGCTTGCGGAGCGTAGGCGTAGAAGAAGTTTTCCGGGCCGGAAAAGACGTCGCTCACCCCGGTCCAGCCCGATCGAACGAGCAGCGCCGCGGTAACCCCGTTGCGGGCTCCCATGGAGCCAAACATAAAGGCCTTCTCCATATGCTCGGGATCCCGTTGCCAGACCGCGAAACCAGCCCCAGCCTGTTGCGCCGCGTAGTCGAGCAGCCAGCGCATCTGCTCGGCGTTCAGACCAGCCACGCAGCCGCCGGCAGCCGAGGCGCCGAAGGTCCCGACCACATTGTGGGTGTCCTTGAGTACGGTGCGGCCCAGCACCGTTTTCATCGCGCGCATTCCGATATCGTACCCCAGCGTCACAGCGCGCAAGAAGTGCGTCCCGTCGATGCCAAATGTCTCGGCGAGGGCAAGTGCCGCCGGCACGACGGCGCACCCCGGGTGGGCGCCGCCGGCACTGTAGTTGTCGTCGGTCTCATCGGATTGCGCCAACGCCCCGTTCACGATAGCGGCTTCGAGCGGTCCACCGAGCGTATCGGAGGCAACAATCGTTGCAACTTTCTCGCCGCCATAGGCGTGGGCGAACCGCAATGCCTGACGCCCGGGCGGCAACTGGGATCCCGAGATCATGGCGGCCAGAGTGTCGAGGATGTGGTATTTTGTTTCTTGCGCCACCGCATCCGGAATCGCGCGGCTCTTGGCTTCGCTCATATAGGCGCTGAGCCCCTGCATCACCGGGCCGATCGCTTCTCCTGCTGCCCCCGCATCACGCGGGAATACAGCCGCGGCAGCGAAGCCTAATCCGCCTCGCATCAAACCGCGGCGAGTCAGATCGGTCCCGCTCTGACTCGGCAATAGGCTTTGACGGGGAACTTTCATGATGCGCGCCTCCGAGCAGTCGGTTTAAGGCTACACCACACAACGAACCGCGCGAAAGGGGTTCGGCGTTCGCTCTAGACTAGTCTAGTGCTTGTAAAGGCTCAGGGCACGTTGGTTGGAGGCGGAGCGGGCAATAGGAAATGAAGCACCCATAAGGCGAAAACGAAAAGAAGGATCGCTGCGCCGATTGCGTCGTATCCGTCCCAAGGACGCCCCGTTCTGCTTTGGCGGGCGGCCGGCCGCATCGATGCTCGCATTGGTGATTCGATGGGTTCGAGATCAGGCCGCGCTGGCATACCCTGTGCCGGCGCCAAATCGGGTCCGGGCGGCTGCGGCCGGGGCGGCTCGCCGGGACTCAATGGGGTGGGTTGTTCGGCCACCATGTCATGTCCTCCTCATCTGCGCCGTCTGCGTCTTGCCTGGCTGTGAGGTTCGCCGCGTGGTCGCACAAGAATGTGACTACTCGCCTGATGACATCAAGGACCACCGACCGCCCCGTCACTACTTCCAGCCCGGGTGCCCAGATTGCAACACTTCCGCGATATCGTATCGCCGGCCACTTTTCGGCCCACGTAATGCCTGATCGGCCTTGCGTTGTTCGCGGGCGCTCGCCGCGCGCCGTAGCCCGGATGGAGCGCAGCGTAATCCGGGACAGGCCGTGCCGCGGCATGGCTGTTCCCGCATTGCGCGGAGTTTATCATCGGGGCCGGCCCACCGGGTCCGGCCTCTGGCCGGCCCGATGGCAGGCTCAGGCCGGACCCGGTGGCTCCATGCGGGCTACGAACCAACGGTGAGGGGAGAGCTCAAACATGCGAAAGTCTCGATTTCATACAGGTCTTATCGGTCTGATCGCGATCCTTGGCGCAAGCGTTCCGTCGGTAAGCTATGCCGACAGCGGTACGATCCGGGTTTCGGTGTTGAAAGCAGGCTGGTTCATCGGGGGCTCCGGCGGTCGCGGAACGCTGACATTTCACGGTCGGCGATACCCATTGTCGGTCGGCGGCTTGAGCGCGGGCCTTGTGTTCGGCGCGTCGGAAACGCATTTTGTCGGCACCGTCAGCAACATTTTTAGCCCAGCGGACGTCGCAGGGGTATACGGGGCCGCCGGTGCCGGTGCCGCGCTCGTGGCCGGAGCTGGCGCGATCGTGCTGAAAAACGACAAGGGCGCCGTTTTGTCGTTGAGTGGCCGGCAGGTGGGATTGATAGCCAACGTCGACCTGAGCGGGATGGCAATTTCGCTTCGCTAAGTTGCTTCGAGGATGTCGCGGCCCGTCGATTCGCCCATCACAAACGCGCGACAACGACGGGCCGGTCTGCCTCGGGCAACGGAGAAGCTTGTGCTCGCAAGCGATCTGATCGCAAGGTACTGCAGGAGACGGACGCGATGAAAGCGGTGTTGCTGACAGGCCATGGCGGACCGGAGATGCTGCGCTACGGTGAGGCGCCGGACCCCACCGCCGCGCCGGACGAAGTGGTGGTCGACATTCATGCCGCGAGCGTCAATGCGGCCGACTACAAGGTGAGGCGAGGCGGCGGCGCCTATGGCAACATCCGCTTCCCTCATATCCTGGGCCGCGACTTCTCGGGCGTGGTAAGCGCGGTTGGGGACGACGTCACCGATCTTGCCGTCGGGGACGCTGTGTTCGGAGTAACCGAGCAAGGCGTCGAAGGAGCCTATGCGGAGAAGATCGCCATCAAGGCGGCGATCATCGCCCGCAAGCCAGACCGCCTCGGCCACGCAGAAGCCGCCGCGATGGCGCTTACCAGTCTCACGGCGCTGTGGGCCATTGAGGACACGGCGCGACTTAAATCGGGCGAGACAATCCTGATCCAGGGTGGCGCCGGCGGCGTTGCCGGATTCGGCATTGCGCTTGCCAAACATCTTGGCGCCACGGTGATCACCACGGCCAGCGCCGGCAATCATTCCTATGTGCGCAGTCTCGGGGCCGATCGCGTGATCGACTACCAGGTTGAGGACTTTGCTACGGCAGTCTCCAATTGCGACGTGGTATTCGACACGGTTGGCGGCGATGTCCGGGCCGGGTGCTACGCGGCGTTGAGGCCCGGCGGCCGACTGGTCTGGATTGCTCCGGCGCCGGAAGGGTTTCGGCCGCCCCGCAACGATGTTGAAATGCTGCGCCCAAACGTTAAACGGGACCGCGTCCATCTTGAACGGATGCTCGCTCTCCTGGATGCCGGCGCGGTGCGGTCGCCCGCCATCGTCCGGTACAAACTCGCCGACGCCGGCGAAGCGCATCGGGTGAGTGAGTCACGCCACTTGCAGGGCAAGCTGGTATTCGCGGTCCGCTGACGGCGCCACGCGCCGCTAGTCTTCTTCGCCTGGCCGCTCCGCAAGTGCGGCTGCTCGCAAACGAACCGGGTCGTGCTCGCCAATTCTTGCCGCCGCAATAATGCGTGCGGCGATGACTTCGCGCGCCACTCTCGGCTGGCCAGATTCGTCGATCTCTTTGCAGGCTGCCTCGAAAGCTTCACTCATCGCTGCAACCACTTCCGGTTCGAACGCTCCGGATCGTATGAATGGACGAATTGGCATGGCCTGCTACCCCCCACCGCAGCTGAGCACACGTCCCAAAGTTGGAAATGGAGAGGCGGGATAGTCAAGTGGAATTCAGGCAATGGCCGTCTCGTGCGATTCATTACGGTTGAAATCTTACCTCCAGAACGTGTTCCGATCATATTGAACCACTTTCCGGAGTCATGGCCGCGCTACGACTCTGATCGATGCTCTATTCCCTTCAGATCGGCTGCGGCGGAGCGACTAGGCGAGCAGGTAGGGCGTAATCATAGGGCGAGCGCCCGGCAGCGCCGAACGCTTCGCCTTGTTCAAGGCATCGCCGCGTTCTTCCGGTTCAAGTCTTTGCCACTGTCCGGTAGCGATGACCGAACTTGATACTTCGTATTCGCCGCACTCCGGGCAAACAATGCTCACACCGTCGATTGTGGCCCGGATTTGCTCTGCACTGGCGCCGCAGATGGGACAGTTCATCTTTTCGCTCCGCTGGTTGCGATTTGACGCGAATCAACACACCGTGGGATTGACTGTTCCCTGCTGCCGCCTCGTGCAAAGGCGGCTTATGCGCCTCGCCCGCTTTGGTGTGATTCATCACAGTTGAATCTGACGTCGCGTTCGCCCTTACATTATGCCGCTTGGGGGGGCCCCTCCCCCGTGTGGGGGCGGCTCGGGCGCGTTTCTATTCCACACCGTGATCCGAGCCGTTTCCCTCGAGGTGCCGAGGCTCTCCTCCGATATCTGGCAGGATTGAGCGACCCGAGGCCTTAGCCTCGAAAGCGCGCGCGCAAACGATCTTAGTCACCAGATCAGCGCATATCGCATCCGAATCGATTGCATAGGTGCGAGGCGCGACAAGGAAAGTTATGCGGCGGAAATGTTGCTGACGCTCAGCACCAATTCTCCCCTGCTGCATCGCAGCGCAAGTTAATCGCTGACGTTTTGAAAAGTCGCGCAAATCGTCGCAACTTCACATTAAGTCTTTGTAAACATGATATTTCTAGCACGATATTGTGATGCCCCGAGAGCTTGTGAGATGCCCGGTGCAGTGCGATCTAGTTTTGCCCGTAAAGGCAAAATGGATCGATTATCGAGCCCGAGAACTTCGTCTCATAAACCCGGAAGAGACATCACCATGAGCACCAAACCCAACACCATTGCGGTCGCCGCAATCCTTGCCGCGCTTGCAACTCCTGGCGTTACTGTCCCGGCATTTGCACGAGATAACCAGACACCCACATGGGAATCTTGCTTTAATCTTGCTGTGGAGAGGGGTTCTGGACCGGATAAAGGGGGAAGCGATAAAGTAATGTCGCAATATAATAGATTCATGGCCGAATGCTTGGCGGGAAAAATCCCCCTCAACACGGACGTGAACGCTTCAGTGGCGAAGTCGCCCGCCCGGGCGCACGCTTCTCGACAGTAGCGTCGCAGCGTATCAGCCCCCGCATAGGCAAAGTAGCCAGCTTGGGTGAAATCGGATGTTTCCGATTTCGCTCGCTTAATAACTGCCGAACTCGGCCAAGGCCGACTTCGGGTGAAAGCGGGGCATCCAGTATCCCCCGTGAAATAATCTCAGCCTCATCCTGATCTCACCGTCAGCGCACGATCGGTACCAGCGACGGCCGCGGAGCGGGGTTGCGCGCAGGGGCTGGGCGCGGCGGAGGCTCTGAGCTCTTGTAAAGGATGTACTGTTCGACCGCTTGCAGTTTGGTGATCTCGCGCATCGCCTGCTCCTGGTTGGCCGTAAGCTGGTCGACGGTGCGCGCCAATTGTTCTTGCGTGGCGGCAATGCGGTCGATGCTGCGCGCCATCTGCTCCTGACCGGCGACGATGCCGGGGGCAATCCGGTCGATGCTTTGCCGCATCGCATCGAGATCAATCGCGATTGCGTTGAGCTGCTGCTGATCGAAAGCAGGGGCGGCCGGCGCGGCCACCGCGACCGCATCCGGAACACTCTGCGTCACCGGTTCGCCTTGCGGCGCCAACCAGCCAAGCTGGGGGTGCGCGTTCGCGATCATTGCTCGCGCTGCGTCGCCATACGACTGCCAAGCCAAGGTGGCAGCGACACCGATGCAAAACGCGATCAGTAAACTGGAGACGGTGCGCAAAGCTCGCTTGCGGGATGATCGCCGCCCATTCGGCAACCGGTCGTTCTTGAGGTCTGCCGGGCTCACAGCTGGCGCCTCGACGGGCGACACGCCTGCGTAGAACTCGGATTGTGCGGGGCTCGACATGGCATTCATCTCCACCTCCCCTTAGGGTTCTAAAGCGGTGCTGCGCTGGTCCCGTGAGCTCTAAAGCCCCCCAGCCGGGACCGGGCTTCCGCCGAAATACTCGGCCGTGGCGTCGCGTCTTGTCGGTCGGCTTCTCGACACGTTCGACGAAGGAGGCAAGCGGCGTGTCCACCCTGCAACAGTGTGCAACACGCGATTGCTGTCCGCGCGGCACGCCGCTCCCGGCCGCGGGCTTCTAGCCACGGGACCGGGACCTCGAAAAGAGACGCTGGCCCCGGCGCAGGTCCAGATCGCGCCGGGGCCGATTACGACTGATCGCCATTAGGAGCGCGCTAGCGTCAGTCGCGGTGGCAAAGCACCGCGAGATTTCCTTGTCGGTCGGCTTCTCGACGCGTTGGACAAGGAAGCAGGCGGCGTGTCCGTCCTGCAACACTCGTCCATCGTCGCGTCTGTTAGAGCATGATCCCGAAAAGTGGGAACCGGTTTTCGGAAAAGATCATGCTCCAACAATAAGCTAGAACGGGATAACGATTCGAAGAAAAGTCATCCCGCTCTAGTCCGACGTAACCAGCCTGCGTGCTTCCATCTCTGCCCAAATACCGGATGGAGATATCCCCTTGAGTTCAGAGAGTATGATTTTCGTCCGCTCCAGGTCGCTCGCCATATTGATCAGCGCCAACCAATCCGGCGAACCGAAGTGATCGACTTCATTTTCGACGAGCCAGTGAGCAAAGTCCTTGTCCGATGCAAACTTCTTTCGTGCGTCAGCATATGCCTCGACGAGCCCAAGCAAGTGCGTGACCCAATCCGCGCGGGCATACTCTGTGGCCTCATAGGCTTGCTCTATTTTTTTGCTGTCACTGCCGCCGTTACGTAACGAGGTCACCTTCGCGACGCGGGCCTTATGTTCTTGCGCTTGTTTAGCGAGCGTGCGGCGCCTGTCGCGCCATCGTTTTTGCTTTTCGGCGTTGGTGAGTGCCATGGGCAAACTCGTCGAACCATATCAAGAAGGAATGCGAGGAGCCTTTCCTTATGCAAAGGCAACTAAGGAACTTGCGTATGGCTAACAACGATTCCGAGTGATCGTTCCCGTCTCGCCCGCCAATATGCGAAGCTTGGCGTGCGCCGGCTGTTTGCGGCGTTTCGAACCTGCGGCCAACGAGACTGCGGGTCGACGTCGACGCTGCAAATTGTCGCGCAATTGAAGCCGACCAGCGACTGCGCGCAGGGGCGATGAATGCGACTGAATCGACGCGAAAAAACCTACGCGGGTGACGCTTGATGGTCGCCCCGGTTCAGCGCCGCGCCTAAACGAGCGCGGTGGCTGTCACAGCGCTCGTTGCCTGTCGTTTATGCGGCCAGTCTGCCGTCTTTGAGTGTGGTCGTCCGACTACCAGAAGCGCGCAACCCGATAAAATCGGTACCTCGGAAAGTACGCCCCATAAGCGTAAGCCGGTCGATAATACCGATACATCGGCCTGTATCCTGCGTAAGCGTAAAACGGCCGATAAAATCGATATCGCGGGATGTAGCCTGCGTACGCGTAGGGTCGATAGAATCGGTGGCGCGGGAAGTACCCCGCATACGCGTAGGGTCGATAAAATCGGTAACGCGGGAAGTACGCTCCGTAAGCGCGAGGGCAGCCGCATCCGTAGCCGAACCGGTGGAAACGGGCGAAACCGTAGGCGGCGGGCCAACCGGCGTAGCCGAAATACGGTCGACCCCAACCAAACCATTGCGCCTTAGCCGGAGTAGCCGCCGCAACTGCGAGACCCACGCCAAGGACCGCCAGTGCTGTGTACTTTCTAGTATTCAACATGGTCTTATCTCCTGCGGAACACATTCCGCTTTCGAGTTGCTTGCTGGTCAACGTCGAAACGGGATGAACGTTTGTAGCTCAGCTGTTCTTTAGGGGTTGGCCGGAATGACGCAGCTACTGGGTGGCGCTGGTTTTTGCGGCCTTCGGGGCGCTCTCGCTATGCTGGCTGACCGTGCGCTCGGCGTTGAGGCCGAGTTCCGGCCAGGCGCCCCGCTGTCCGCGGCCGTAACCGACGGTTATCAGTTCCCAGTCGAGGTTGAACCATGATAGCGACGATTCAAACACTTCTATTGCTGCTTGCGGTGCTGGTCGTCATCGCCATCGTCGCACGCCGGTTCAACACCGCTCCCTCTATTCTTCTTGTCACTGCCGGCATCTTGCTTGCGCTGACACCGGGCCTGCCGCGTATCGAGCTGGCGCCGGAACTGGTGCTGCTCGGAATCTTGCCGCCCCTGATCTACCTGGCAGGCGTGGCCATGAGCTGGCGTGAATTTCGTTTCAACCTGCGCCCGATTGCGCTCTTGGCATTCGGTTGCGTCGTGTTCACGGCCTGCGCGGTGGCCGCAATGGCGCACTGGCTGCTGGGCATGCCCCTTGCCGTCGGCTTCGTGCTCGGCGCCATTGTGGCGCCGCCCGACGCGGTCGCGCCGCTGTCCGTCATGCGCCAGCTCGGCGTTCCGCGTCGTCTCGCTGTCATTCTCCAAGGAGAGGGTGTCGCCAATGACGCCACGGCCCTCATTCTCTACCGCTTTGCTGTTGCCGCGGCGGGTACCGGCCTGTTTTCTTTCGCGGAGGCCGCAGGAACGTTCGTCCTGATCGTGGTCGGCGAAATCGCGTATGGGATCGGCATCGGTTGGCTGAGCCTGCGCTTGCGACGGTGGACGCGCGACCCTCGCGCTGAAATTACGCTGTCCCTGCTCACTCCCTATGCGGCTTTCCTGCTTCCCGCCCATCTCGGCGGATCCGGCGTTCTGGCGACGGTGGCAGCAGGCCTTTTCGTGAGTTGGAACGGGCCGCTGCTCATTCCAGCCGCGACACGGCTGCAAGGAATCTTCTTTTGGGACCTGGTGGTCTATTTACTTGAAGGAATCGTGTTCCTGGTGACTGGCCTGCAGATGCGCACGCTGCTCGATCGCGCGGATACGATCTTGTGGCAAGATCTCATGGTCGCCGTACTGCTGACGGTCGGAGTGGTTATCGTTGCGCGATTTATCTGGATCTATCCGGCGGTCTATCTACCGCGTTGGCTCAGCCCCTCGCTCGCCCGGCGGGATCCGCTGCCGCCCTGGCAATGGGTGTTCTGTCTCGCATTCGTCGGCGTGCGCGGCGTCGTTTCACTCGCAGCGGCGCTCGCTGTTCCGCTGACCACAGAAATCGGTTCGCCGTTTCCCTACCGCAATCTCATCCTCTTCATCACGTTCGGTGTGATCGTCGTGACCTTGATTGGCCAGGGATTGTTGCTGCCGGGCGTCGTGCGCTGGCTCGGGCTGGGAAGCCACGCCGCCGCCGAGCGCGAGCGCGAGTACACGGCCGAGTTTGCTGCACGCTTGGCAGCACTGAAGATGGCGCAAAGCCGGCTGGAAGAGCTCGCGGCCGATCGCGGAATTTCGCCTGAGGTTGTGGCGATCTTGCGCGCCCGTCACGACTATCGCGCCGTGCGGTTGGCCGATCCTGCATCGAGCGAATCCGACCCCGCTTTGGCAGCGGCAGAGCTGAGGTCGGAGTTAATCGCCGCTGAGCGCGAATACATCTTCCAGCTGTTGCGAGACGGCCAAATCACCGATGAGGCGCGCAGGCGCATAGAGCGCGAGCTCGACTTGGAGGAGGCCGGCATCGCCAGCAAGAAAGCAGGCGGTACGGATCCTCCACTTTAGCCAGATCGGCGCTCCCCTTTTGCGGGCAGCGCGGGGCCGGCGGCAAGACGATCGAGGCCGCCCGAATCATGATCACGGACGCCGGCCACAAGGCGCTCGAAAAGTGACGCCAAGCGGCCACTGATAGATCGACGGACGCCGCGGCCCCGGCTACAATTACCGGATGGCCCAGCGACCCATATCACGTGTCCGCACCGTGTCCTCAAATTCGGAGTGGGACATCTACGTCGTGCGTTCGACGCCGGCCAAAAGATGGCTCGGCACCGTGGAGGCGACCGACGTCGATGGGGCTATCGCAGAAGCCGTCTGGCGGTTCGACGTGAAAGAGCCAAATAAGCTGATTGCCGTGCGACGGCGATAGCGTGATTAGAAACGGAAAACTGGTCGTCGCTCAGAAATCCGGCTTTTCGGCCTGCGGGACCTCGGAGTCCTTGCCAGAGTACCATTGGAGGTTTTCCGTGCAGATCACTTCGGTCCACGGGCCCACGTTGGGCCGGTAAGTAATGGTCGCCGTCCAGGGCACGGTGAACACCGCGTTGTCCTCGACCGTAAAATGGAGTTGCAGCACCTTGCCGCGGTAGTTGGGATTGATCTCCACGACACCCGTCGCGCCGGTGGCCGGGATATAGGAGTTCTCTTTGGCGTTGCGCTCCAAGGCGTCTTTGGCTTCGTCGTAATCGACGAGGCGGTAACGCTCGACGACGTGCAGCGCCGGGCTGTGCGGGGTGCCATACATATCGACCATGGCGAACGGCCCGACCTTGATCCCCACGGTGTCGATCACCAGCGTGTCGCCTTCGTAATGGCCGACGGAATCCCCGTACCAGGATGGCGTGACCTGCGCCGGATGAGGCGCGTTCATCCGCACATGGCGCAATTCATGGCCTTGGCGGTAAACCATCAAGATGTGGTCCGGCTGCTGGAAGATTTGCAGCAAGAAATCCCAAAAGACGTAGGGCACGCCGCCGGGCCAACACTGGTTGCTTGGCGTCGGGTAGCCCTGGCCGGCCATTGAAATCTCGCCGTGCTTCTTCACGACCTCGGCCGCCCAGGGCTGCAAGATCGGGTTGGTGTAATCGCCGACAAGTTGCTGGAAGTTGGCGACGCCGTCGCGGCGGCGCGATCTGTTGCGCACCGGCCCTGGCCCCGCCGCCGGCGGCTCAAAGCCTGTAAGGTAGGGATGAGCCCAGGTGCCTGAAAAATCCGGCATGGAAGCCGCGCTTCGCGCACTGCTGCTGGCTGGCCCGACTGCGGGCGACACCTCCTGTGTCCAGGCTGGTGTTGAAATCGCTGACACAATTGCCACCAATAACCGGAAATCCCGCCGCTGCACATTCATGCTTCCCTCCCCGCGATTAGCCTACGCTCATCCGGCGATGACCCAAAAAGCTTATAGCAGTTCCCGGTCGATTTGAGTCGGCGCTCGTCCATCCGCCGCCGTCACCCGCGGGCTTGACCCGCGGGTCCATCTTTCTTCGTATAGATTTTGCAAAGATGATGGATGCGCGGGCCAAGCCTGCGCATGACGACCGAGCGGATCAAATCGACCGGGAACCGCTATAGCATGCCGCGCTTGTCAGCGTAAGCTCGACAATAAAGGGCTACTGAAGCAGCCCTTCGAATATTGTGCCGCGGTCGAAACCCAGGCGAGCGAGCCGGAAGCTGATGCTGGTCTTTAGCACGCCGAAGCCGTAGGTGATGCTGCGATAGACATTAATGGAAGATGCGTCCGGGAAATACTTTGCCGGGCACGAGATTTCGCCGACCTTGAAGCCGCGATAGATGACTTGCGATAATATCTGATTATCAAATATAAAATCATCTGAATTGCGCTCGAGTGGAACGGATTCAAGAACGGCTCTCGTAAATGCCCGGTATCCAGTATGATATTCCGACAGCTTATATCCAAGAAGGACATTCTGGGCAAATGTGAGTACGCGGTTTGCCACATATTTATACCGAGGCATGCCGCCGGCGAGCGCGCCCACTCCAAGAACACGAGAACCCAACACGACATCAAATAATCCAGAACACAGCATTGACGCCATCGGGAGTAATAATTTCGGGGTGTATTGGTAGTCGGGATGCAACATGATAATGATATCGGCGCCACGTTCCAGCGCCAACCGATAGCAGGTCTTCTGGTTTCCACCGTAGCCCTTGTTGCAATCATGTCTGACCGCGAAAACGCCTAAGTTCTTTGCCAGCCGAAATGTGCCGTCCGTGCTTGCATCGTCGACCAAAATCACGTCATCGACGACATCGGCGGGAATTTCCCGGAATGTCATCTCGAGCGTCCGCGCCGCATTATAGGCGGGTAGCACGACGCAAATCTTGCGGTTTGTGAGCATGCGGCTTCCTCCCGATCTGCTGCGTCTGCGCTGATTGTTCCCACGGATCAGCGCGCGCCAGCTCGATGGCGGACGATACCTGAATGGCTCCGGTCGCAGGGCTCGGTCGCCGCCTGGTAACTTCCCACCTTCCCTGGAAATTGTTAACATGAAATCGATCCTGGGACATCCTGGGATCCAAGGACATCCTGGGAATGTCCGGTTAGAAGTCGGTGAGGGCGCCGGGCCATCGGCGACAGGGAGGGGGCCATGGACGACAGGGTGGATGGGAGGCTCGCCGCCTCTCACGGAATTGCGGCACACATGCTACCTTCAACGGTTCTGCAAAGGGCGCTCGCATGACCAGCCAGAAAGCATCGACCGCCTATAGCGCGACCGCCCGCGCCCTGCACTGGATCACGGCCGCGCTCGTTCTGTTCATGCTTCCGCTCGGCGTGGTCATCACCAACGAGTGGGGCGGACCGCTGCAGGACCCGCTCTACGATCTGCACCGCTCGATCGGCACCGTGATCATCCCCCTCGTTATCCTGCGGCTCGGCTATCGTCTCACGCACCCGCCGCTGCCGCTGCCAGAGGACCTCCCGCCGCTCCAACAGTCGGCCGCACGCGCCGTGCACTGGGGACTCTACGCGCTATTGGTGGTGCAGCCATTCGTCGGCTGGGTCGCCACTTCCGCCTATCGCGCACCAATCATGGTATTCGGACTGTTCGAGCTGCCGCCGATTTGGCCTCAGGACCGCCCCTTGTCCGAACGTCTGTTCGTGGTTCATGCCCTGATTGGCGCTGCCATTGCCTGTCTTGCGGCGGTGCATATCGGCGCCGCGCTTTATCATCATTTCGTGCGCAAAGACCGCGTCCTGATGCGCATGATCACGGGATGACCACGCTCCGGCTCAAAATTCCCATCCGCCGCTTCCGGGCTTTTGGGTCTATCCTCGCGGCAATTCGAAAACCGCACATGCGCCAGCGCAGAGTTCAAATTATCCGGGGAGATCTTGGTCTTGTCTTCGCGTAGTCACTCAGATGATCAACTCGTCGCTACGCCGTCCAGCACGACCGCGCGCGAGGCTGCCATCGGGCGGTCGAACGTCCAAGTTTCGTCCGCCATCGACCGGCTATTCAAGGCGTGGCACTTTTGCGCCCTGATTCTGCTTATCTGTGGCGGCGTGGGCGTCTTGTCGATCGCCCTCGGGCCAGATAACTACTGGGATCTGCGCTATTATCATCTCTATGCGCCGTGGGCATATTTGCACGACCGATACCTTTATGATGTTGGTCCGGCGCAAGAGCAGGGTTTTCTCAACCCCACGGCGGACCTGTTCTTTTACGGGCTGATCTCCTCGTCCCTGAATGAAACTCCGCGCCTTATCGCGTTTATCATGGGCGCCATGCACGGCATCAATGCCGCAGTGCTTTTCGCCATCAGCTGCCACGTCATTCGTCCGATTCAGACGTTCGAGCGGTGGACGCTGACGGCGGCCGCCTGGTTGATGGGTGTGTCCGGGGCCGGGTTCGTATCGCTGGTCGGAACGACGACCAATGATCTCACCAGTTCGCTGTTCGTGCTGGGTGCGCTGTTGGGCGTTCTCAAGGTCGCCGGACCGCGAAACGAGCGCGCGGCCCGGCTCGGCTTTGCCGGATCGGGATTATTGGCTGGGATCGGTATCGGATTAAAATATACGTCGGCGATTTATATACCGGGATTAGGTGCTGTCGCTCTCCTTGTGGCGATACGGCGCAGGACGGTTGGCGGTCTGATCGCGTTTGGTGGCGGCGCCCTCATGGGATTTCTCGCGGTTGCGGGACATCACATGTTCATCCTTTGGCACGATTTCGGAAACCCGACATTTCCCTACCTCAATCAGATCTTTCATTCGCCGCACTGGGAACCGGAAGCGGTTCGGGACGCGCGATTCCTGCCGCAAGACTTCTGGCAACTCATCACCTACCCGTTTTATTGGACGACGGTCGACACCTATATCGTAGCGGAGCCGCCTTTCCGCGACTGGCGCGGCGCTATTGCCTATGTGGCGATGGCGGCCGGACTCGCGGCGTTTGCCATGAGCTTTGTACGCAACGGTTACCGTCGGGCAGAGACATCAACACGGACGCGCGATCTCGATCTCGTTTTCATATTCGTCGTCCTATCGTACTTCTGCTGGGCGCTTGGCTTCGGCTACTACAGGTACGCCATACCGCTTGAAATGCTGACGGGGGTCGTCACGATCGGGGCATTGATCTGGCTCTTTGAAGACCGCCGCCTGCGAATCATCTCCGCCGTCATGTCGTTGATCCTCGCCGCCGCTACCACAGTTTATCTTGACTGGGGCCGCGGCCGGTACGGAGATCGATACGTCGACGTCCGCGTGCCAGCGCTGCCAGCGCACAGTGTCGTATTGATTGCCACTTGGGATCCGGTCGCGTTTTTCATTCCGTTCGCTGAGCCGACCGCCCGATACCTGGGGATCGAGAATAATTATCTGGAACTGTCCCAGGATAACAAGCTCGCATCCGAGGTAAAACGCATCATGAGAACGCCCGGCCCGCCGAAATTTATTCTCAGCATCGACGAATTCAATGCCACCAAATTGAATCGCCTATTGGGGCAGTTTGGTCTGCGGCTGGGCGCGTCGCCCTGTCAACCCATTTGGTCAAACTTGGAAGGGCACGCCTTGAGCCTCTGCCGGGTAGCCGACTAAGCAATCGCAGTTGATCGGAGTTTGGAACATGGACCGCGCTTTGGCGAGGGAACGACAGGGGACAACCAAGCCCGCGGCGATCAGCCGTCGCGTCAAACCTATTCTTTTCCTTCTGTTCTTCTGCTCGGGATTTTGCAGTCTGCTCTATCAAGTCGTTTGGGTCCGCATGGCCTTTGCGCATTTCGGTGTCATTACGCCGGTTCTGTCGGTGGTACTGTCCGTCTTCATGCTGGGCCTTGGACTTGGTTCGTGGCTCGGCGGCAGATGGGCCCGATGGTCGAGTTCGCGATTAAAGATCTCGCCGGCCTATTTTTACGGTGCGGCCGAGTTTGTCATTGCGACCGGCGCGTTCGTCGTCCCGCAGCTGTTCCGGTTCGGTGAGGCCTACCTGCTCGGGGCCGGAGAAGCCAGTTCAACGGGCTATCTGCTCATATCGGCAATTTTTATCGTCGCCGCGATCCTGCCCTGGTGCATCATGATGGGTGCGACCTTTCCCCTGATGATGTCGTTCGTCAGGCAGACGGATCCTGCTAATCAGGCGAGCTTCAGCTTTCTCTATGTGGCGAACGTCATGGGTGCGACGGCCGGCACCGCGATGACCGCTCTCGTTCTGGTGGAACTCTTTGGCTTTAGCCAGACGTCTACCATCGCGGCGGCTATTAATTGTTTGATCGCCGCGGTCAGTTTCCTGCTCGCGTGGATTTACCGGTTTGAATCAGAGCGGCCTGCCGCACTGCGCTCACCAAATCGGACTCCGGCGCAGAGCGGATCGGCGGCGTCCAGGCATTGGCTCGAAGTTATTTTGTTCACGACGGGGTTCGCGTCGCTGGCCATGGAAGTCGCCTGGACGCGAGCATTTACCTTCGTGCTGAAGACGACCATTTACGCCTTCGCCATGATCCTGACGACCTATCTGCTGGCGACGTGGATCGGCTCCTATCTTTACCGCCGCGGCCTGAGGGGTGGGTGGCTCATTTCGACGGAAGGCGTTCTCGGCGCATCGTGCGTGTTCTCGCTGCTGCCGATCGTGCTCAACGATCCGCGTCTGGGCGAGAACGTCGCCGTAACACTGTCGAGTATCGTGCCGTTCTGTCTTGCGCTTGGTTACCTGACGCCTCGCTTGATCGACGAGTATTCGGGCGGCGATCCCGCCAACGCCGGCCGCTCCTACGGCGTCAACATTGCTGGGGGAATCCTCGGCCCCCTCGTCGCCGCCTATGTGCTTCTCCCCACAATCGGCACGCACGCCACGCTTCTCGTTCTCAGCGTTCCGATATTCCTGCTGTTCGTCTGGGCGATGCGGCAGGTTCTGTTGTCGATGCGGCATTTCGCCGGGATCGTCCTCCCGTTCGCCGCATTATTTGCTTTCTCGATATTCGTGAGTCGCGGCTACGAGGACGGGAGCTTTTACAGCGGCCCGCATGAAGTCCGCCGCGATCACGTAGCAACCGTCATCGCACATGGCGAGGGAATGGATAAGCGGTTGCTGGTGAATGGCGTCGGCATGACGTTTTTGACGCCGATCACCAAGGTCATGGCGCATCTTCCGCTGGCGATCAACAACAATGCCAAATCAGGGCTGATAATCTGCTTCGGCATGGGCACGACTTTCCGCGCCATGCATAGCTGGGGAATCGATACGACGGTGGTCGAATTATCTCGTTCGGTGACCGAGTCTTTCGGTTTCTTCTTTGCGGACTTCGAAGACGTCACCCGCGACCCCAAGGCTCACGTCGTTGTCGATGACGGCCGCCGCTATCTGCTGCGTGGCAACAGGAAATTCGACGTCATCACGTTGGATCCTCCGCCTCCGATCGAAGCGGCCGCGTCGAGCCTGCTCTATTCCAAGGAATTCTACGATATCGTGAAGGCTCATCTCGCACCCGGCGGCATCCTTCAGCAATGGTTCCCCGGAGGCGAAGAAAATATCCAGTACGCGGTGGCGCGCTCGTTGCGCGAGTCCTTCCCCTATGTGGTCGCCTTCAAATCGATCGAGGACTGGGGCTATCATTTCCTGGCCTCCAGGTCGCCGATCCCCAACATTACGCCCGCAGAATTTGTGGCGCGTCTCTCAGGACCGGCCAAACGTGATCTCATGGAGTGGAATTCGAATATCTCGGTTGAGAGGATGGCGGAGAATATCCTGTCCCGGCGAACCGACATCGCCAAGGTGCTCCCGGTGGACGGCAGAAGCACGGTGGTCACCGACGATCTTCCATATAACGAGTATTTTGCCTTGCGCCGGAGTGGTCTCGTGAACTAAGGCGTGTTCCTGTCCGGTTGAAGCGCCCGCCATCTCTCTGCCAGGGTCGATATCACGGCTTCACGCATCGCACGTACGTCTCTTTACCATTCTCGCTCGACCAGTTCAGGTTCGATCCGGCGAGCTTCAGGCTGACATTGGCGTTCCACGACTGCCCCCCGGCCGAGCATGCGGCCTGAATACGCCACGCCGTGGCGACCTCGCGTTTGATCGAGCGGAAAGTGCATTTGACGCTGTCGGTCTCTGCACCGCGTGACCTTATGACGAGCGGAGCGCCGACGCCCCGGAAGCGCTGGCACTCCTCAACGCTCTGCGCCCAACCGCCGATGAAGGTGCTGGAGGCAGCGACGTTTTGCTTCGACAACAGCCGCTGTTCTGTCTCGCGGTCCCATTTGTCGTCCTCCGCAAGCCCATTCATTGTCTTGAAATCACGTAACGCGCTCCGGGAGGCCTGTCCCCAGATGCCATTGCCGTTACTTGCGAAATAACCCAGATCGTGCAGCTTCGTTTGAATCCAAATTGCGTCGGAACGATTGGACGGATTTCGCTCCGCCTCGGGCGGCGGCGGAATCGCCGCCTCCCTGATCGGGTCAGGCGGCCGAACGCTGATTGCATCTTTGGTTCGAAATAGATCGGGCGGCCCGATCAATGGAGGCGGCGGGCCGCCGATATCGGGCGACCGCATTTCTACAACCGTCCCCGGTGCGGCCTCGACGAGAAAATTCGAAGCTGCGGCCCCCTTTGTTGCGGCCGGGTTCGAGGCTGGCGGGTGGTTTGCCGGCGAATCGGTACCGGATGACTCCGAGAGGCGCATCGCCACATCGTTCGGCGGCGGCAGGCCTTGCCGCGCACGCGCCGTCGCGGTGGGCACATGCCGGCGCCGTTGGCTGACTTCGGCCGAAGCGCCCGGCCCGGCGTCAGGCGACGGCGTTGCCTGTGACGGCGTTGCCTGTAAAGCATATGTGGGCGGCGGATTTGGCTGTTGAGAAGCCCTAATGCCCAGGAACGCGATCAGCGCGACAGCAGCGACCGCAGTGCTTCCCGCCGCAAGTTCAGAAAGAGAGAATGGCTCCTGCTCGTTGCTCAGGTTCATGCGTCGATCAGTGCTTGAGTTCACGCGCCGATTAGTCGGATGCTCAACCCTGAACGCGAGTGGTTCAGCAGGGCGAACCTTAC
>WNFR01000970.1_pt1 | contig 30261 bp, 25 predicted proteins | sample 5400221 | NCBI WGS metagenome assembly WNFR01 (sample SAMN13153357, study PRJNA577476) | soil metagenome | isolation source: 40 cm soil under Madrone tree | place: USA:California | collected 2016-06-14
TCTGGGGTAAAGGTTTTGGCAACGGCAGTCAGAATCAACTGGGTTACATTCCCGTTCGTTATTCCGATTTCATCATGTCGGCTTGGGCGGAAGAACAGGGATTCAAAGGCGTGCTGCTTGCCTTAGGGCTGTACATGGCGCTTCTGTTACGACTCGTACAGAATGCACAACGCGCGAAAGATCGCGCCGGAATGTTTCTGGTCATGGGCGTTGCGGCAGCGCTGGGTTTTCACGTTTTAGTGAATGTGGCTATGGTCATTGGTGCGATGCCGGTGACCGGCATACCGTTGCCGTTAATGAGCTACGGTGGCTCGGCTACATTGTTTGTGTTCATGGCGATCGGCTTGGTGATGAATGTCCGGCTGCGCCGCTTCGTCAATTAGGCCGTGAACCGCGGTTAGGCGACTCTCGAAATTTTTTCCAGAGCGCCCCATCTGTAAAGTTATTTAGAAAGTTAGGATTTCAGGGTTTCAGGGTTTGTATAACAAACCCTGAGATGAACAAGTCGTACTTACAAAGCCTGACCTAAAAGGTAATTCATAAGTGAGGACAGCATCGTCCCCCGTTTGCCACGGATCCTTCAGGCAACGGACCATCCTCGTTAGCTGTGCAGAGTTCAATCTCTCCTTCGGCTACGACCCCCAAGCCGCTTCGCTATACGTGTGGCATGAGAGCGATCCGGTTTTTCCGGAGCTGGTTCCGTTTGTCGCGGGTGGCAGGGTTTGTTTTACAAACCCTGCGATCAAAAAGACCGTTGGGCATCAACCCGCGGCGATGCGTCCTGTTCCCGGCCCTGTCGGGTCGGAAAGGGTTTCAGGAAACCCTGAGCCGATAAAAGAGGAGTTTTCATGTCAAAAGAATTGGTCATCAGCGCGACTTCCCATGAGCGGAGAGTCGCGATTCTGGAAGAAGGCCAGCTAGTAGAAATTTATATCGAGCGCGAAAAGGAATTCGCTCTCGTCGGCAGCATCTGTCACGGCCACGAACAGGTGCCCGCCGTTGCCCAGGGCGAGGTAGCAACTGTCTCAGAGCATATCGAGCTGCCCGGAGAATCGCTTAGTCGCGCTCACGAAGCGCCCGCTGCGGAATCCCTGAGCGAAGAATCACACGGCGATTCCGAACAGCACGACGTACATACGCATGTCGAAGAATCCGAACCTGGCGCTCCAGGTGTCGAAGAAGCGCATATTGAACATCTCGAAGAAGAGCGCCAGCCCGATTCGAACGAATCCGCTCCGCAAAATTTTGCTCCCCGCTACAACCCCACCCAGTACCGTCCATCGCCTAGCTACAGCCCGCGCGGCGCCGGTGACCGCGGTGGTGAGAGAGGTGGCGACAGAGGCGGCGATCGCGGCGGCAGTGACCGTGGCGGTGATCGGCAAGGTTTTGGCCGCAGCGGCGGCAGAGGACGTTTTGGACGCGGTGGTGGTGGCCGCGGACGCGGCGGGCGCGGTGGCGGCGGATTCCGCCAGGGCGGCGGCGCACGCGATCTTCCTCCTTCCAAGTACGCTTCTCCACAGGGCGGCGAATCTCGCGGCAGCGATCGTGGTGGAGACCGCGGTGGTGATCGCGGCCGTGGCTATTCGCAGCGCGGTGGCTACGATCGTGGCCCCCGCCGTGACTTCGACAATCGCGGTTCCGACGCTCCGCGTCCGTCCGCGCCATCCGATTCCACGGAAGAACCGTTTGTATTGCCGGGCGAATCGCTCGCGAAATATCGTGGGCGTCCGGTACCGGAAGCGGCTCCGCCTGCTCCGGTTGCCGAGCCGGAACGCTTCGAACCGCAGGTTGAATCGGAAGAACCGCAGCCGCGCGTTTCCGGCCAGCCGACTCCGGCAAACGCTCCGCGTCGTTCGCGAGGCGGATTGCCCAGCTGGCTCCTCGCTGGCGCTTCCACGGAAGGCATTGAAGCAGCTGAACCGAACCAGTCCATTGCGGAAGATCTTTCGAATGAAGTCCGTGGCAACGTATCCGCCGAAACTGATGAGGACGAAGAAACTTCGCGGAGCCGCGAATCTTCCGAAGCGGAAACCGCTCCAGAAGTAGACATCAGCGAAGAAGAAGCCAAACTGCTTTCCGCCAACGTCATCGAAGCCAAGCAGGATCTGGTTCGCCAGGAAGTAACGGCGGCTTCAGCTTCTGGCACGGCGATTTTTGAAGAGGACGAAGCCGAAGAAGACGACGAAGAGGAACAATCCGTTGACGAGCGGTCGGCCGCGGAAGTCGAGCAGGACGAAGAAGACGAGGAGCAGTTCCACGAACAGAATGAACGCGCGCAAGAATCCTCCGGACGGCTTGGCGACGAAGAACACGACGAGGAACATGACGGCGAGCACGAACACGACGGCGAGCACGAACACGACGTTCAGGAAATCGTAAGTTCGCCGCAAGCCGTTGCTGAAGCGGAAGCCGACGCCGCGCACGAAAATGCGCTGCATGTAGCAGCACTCGGCGAGCACATTGAAACCGATCCTTCGCATGAAGAGCACGGCGAATCCGGCCAACATGCGCATGAAGGCGACGCCCCTGCTCATATAGACGACAATGTAATTTTACTTCCGGGTGAAACACGTGCGCGCGTTCCGGGGCAGGCTCCGGAACCACTTGGCGAATTCCCACGCCAGTCCGCGCGTGTAGGCGGCAATCCCCGCTCCCGTTTCCAAAGGCCGTTCCGCAGTGGCGGAAGGGATCGTGGCGGCAGAGGCGGACGCCCGGACCGTGGCGCAGATCGCGGCAGTGACCGGGGACGAGGCGGCGACCGCGGACGCGGGCGCTTCGAACGCCGGCCAGGTGGCGGTGGCTATCAGCAAAGTCGTGGGCATCATGGCCACGGCCATTCCGGACATTCTCGGCGGCCGCAACTGATTTCCGAAATGCTGAAGGCCGGGCAAGAAGTTGTCGTGCAAATTGCCAAGGAACCGCTTGGCAAAAAGGGCGCTCGCATCACAAGTCACGTGGCGCTCCCCGGCCGCTTCCTGGTCTATATGCCGACCATCGATCACATCGGCGTGTCGCGCAAAATCGCCAGCGCCGAGAACCGTTCGCGGTTGCGGCGGCTGGTGGGCGAAGCGCGCGGATCGTATCCGGGCGGATTCATCGTGCGCACGGCTGCAGGCGGCGCGACGGATGAAGAAATTCGCACCGACATCGACTTTCTGGGCAAAACCTGGAATGAAATCAAGCACAAGCACGATGAACGCAAAGCACCGGCGATTCTGCATCGCGATTTGAATCTAGTAGAACGCATTCTGCGCGATTACGTCAGCGATGATTTCACGGCGATCTGGATCGACAACGAAGAAGAATTCGCCAAGGTCACGGAATTCGTCAGCCGCTTCCAGCCCAAGCTGGTCAGCCGCGTGAAACTGTACGCGAAGGAACAGCCCATCTTTGAAGAGTTCGGCATTCAGCACGAGCTCGACAAGGCTTTACGTGCAAAGGTCTGGCTCAAGTCCGGCGGCTACATCGTCATCAACCATACCGAAGCGCTGGTCGCGATCGACGTCAACACCGGCAAGTTCGTCGGCAAAGGCTCGACGCGCCTGGAAGACACCATCGTCAAAACCAATCTCGAAGCGGTGAAAGAAATCGTGCGGCAGATTCGCCTGCGCGATCTCGGCGGCATCATCGTAGTCGACTTCATCGACATGGAAGAGCGCCGCAACCGCGAACGCGTTTTGTCCGCGCTGCAGCAGGCACTCGATCAGGACAAGGCGCCGTCGAAAGCGCTTTCGTTCAACGAATTCGGGCTGGTCTGCATCACACGCAAACGGACCAAGCAGGCGTTGGAGCGCGTGCTGTGCCAGCCTTGCCCGTCTTGCACTGGCTCCGGAATGGTCAAATCCATTCCAACACTTTGCTATGAAATCCAGAACGAAGCGCGCAAAATGGCGATGGCCAACACGGATACCCCGAATCTTACTCTGCGCGTGCATCCGGAAATCGCAAAGGCATTGAAGACCCGCGAGTCCATGCTCATCGACGAACTCGAGCAAAACTCGCACAAGCACATCATCATCCAGTCCGACGCAACACTGCACTGGGAGCAGTACGACATTTACTAGTCGTCAGTTCTCAGTCATAAGTTCTCAATACCAAAGCGCCCGGGAGCGACATCGCTCCCGGGCGTTTTGCTTTGTCCCCACACGAAATAAATGTAACGTTTGCGACGTTTCCGCGGTAAGTACAGATAAGAGGGCGGCGGGGGATGGAATTGCTGGAGCGATTCGCGGCGGGCGATCTGGACGCCTTTGAATCGCTGTTCCGGCAATACCAGGGCGAGGTTTACCGGTGGGTGATGCGCATCGTGCGCGATCCGTCGGTGGCGGAGGATTTGACCGTGGAGGCCTTCTGGCGCGCGCACAAAGCGCATGCCGGATTCCATCCTGAAGCGAATTTTGCTGCGTGGCTGCGGCGCATCGCGACGAACCTGGCCCTGGACCATTTGCGCAAGAGGCGGCCGTACGTCGAATTACCGGACGACCTTGCCGCGGAGCGCAAAGCCGATTCTGTCGTGCAGCAGCAAACGCGCGCGGTACTGCGCAAGGCGTTTGCGGAATTGCCCCCGCTGCTGCGGATCGTCGCGCAGCTGGGGCTGGTTGAAGACGAATCCTACGCGGAAATCGCCCAAGCGCTGGGTATCTCGGCAGGCGTGGCAAGAACGCGCATGTTTCGCGCGGTGCGCTTGCTGCGAAAAAAACTGCGACGATTGGGAGTGCATGCATGAAGAAGCCGATGAGAGATGGCATGAACGACAACATGAAAGATGGCTTGAGCGCGGACGAGTTCGCCACCATGCGCGAAGAGTTGCGTGACGCCATGCCGCCGCTCGACGAGCTGGGGCACAGGGCGGAACTACGGCGCGATCTCTGGCCGGACATGCGGCGCCGGCTGGAACGGTCGCAGGTTCGTGTGCCGTGGTTTGACTGGGCTTTGTTGGCGGTTTCCGGCGCAGCGGCGATCTTTTTCCCGGCGCTGATTCCCGCGCTTTTGTACCACTTGTAAGGAGGCATCATGAACAAGCATCCGTTGTTGCGCGCTTATCTGGCGGGTATCGCTGTCCCGACGGTTTTTCTGCTGGTGGGGATGGCGGTCTATACGTTGGTGCGGTATGTCTACAATGTGCCGATCCCGGTCGAGCGCGCGATTGTGTTTCCCATGGCCTTCGTGCCGAACCTGTGGGGATTGTGGAACCTTCTGCATACGGCATTTTTGGCGCGGCGTTTTTCGCTGGGACTTTTTGGCGCGTTGCTTCCCTTGCTGCTGGCTCCGCTGGGCTATTTGGTTGCCCACCTCCTGGAATTTCCGATTCCACATCATGTGCTCGCTCTTGCGCCGATCGGTCTGTGCATCGCGATGATCGTTTACTACCTGGTGTGGAAATACCTGGTTTCGTTCTTGAACGCGGAACTAGGAATCGCTTAGCGATTTGGCATCACTTGGCAGGTGTCCCCGTAAAGGGCGGACTACTCGAAATTGGTTCGGGCGTAGCTGTTACAGCTGTTGCGGATGGAGTTGGCAAATTGCTGTTCGAGGACCCCTGTGTGGTTTTGGAATCCTGTGCGAAAGCCGCCGTGGATACCAGGAACAGCACGACTGCTGATGCAATAGCGTGTAATTTCATTTTATTCTCCTGACTGTACAGATTTGGCACCGGGTCCCGTTTCATTTCAGGCGGAGCTGTTCCGGCAATCAAATAGTCCGCCACCTTCTGGTCCTAGCAGACAAACGGGCGCCCTTTTATAATCCGTTTATCGGGACTTGGGCTTCAGAATGACGGGTTGGGGGTTGGCGTTAAGCCGAAAAACAAAAGACGAAAAGCCAAAAGAGCGGCGGAATAAATCTGTCGCTACATTAAGAGGGGATCGCTGGGAGTCGCGGCGCGTAATTTAGTGACTTGAAGATGTTTTCGAGGTCAGGCGCAGAATTCAAAGGAACTGGCCTGAAGACCGGCCGCTACAAGGGCAAGATAAGACTTATTGTGAAGATTAAACGCAGGAAATTGCGGGAGCCTCGCGAGGAAACTTTCTTTGACGTAAAGAAGCGCAAGGCTGCGCCGCATGAATTCGTGCTGGAGGCGTTGGCTGACGTGTCGCCGAGGACGAATCCGATGTTCGGGTGTCTTGCGGTTTACGTTGGAGAAAAGATTGTGCTGATCCTGCGCGATCGGCCGAAGTATCCGCGGGACAACGGAGTGTGGATCGCTACGACGCTGCAGCATCACGGGAGTTTGCGGCGCGAATTTCCGAATATGCGGTCGGTCGGACTGTTGGGCAAAAAGATTACGGGGTGGCAGGTGCTTCCGTCGGATGCAACGGATTTTGAGGAAGCGGCGCTGCGGGCGTGCGAGTTGGTTCTTGCGAAGGACCCGCGGATCGGGAAAGTGCCGAAGGGGAAGCGGCGGCGCGGTGAAAATTAATCTAGGAACCCGCGCCCGCGCAAGCGCTGCAGCACGTTCACAGGAGGGCTAAAAATTCTTCAACCGTCATTCCCGCAGCTCGTATAAAAGCTCGCAAGGTCCCGGTTGAATGCTCCTTATGCTGCGGGATCGAAAGTTTGGCGCGCATTCCAGATCTTGTCATGATGAGGTGACTTCCCACCTGCCCCATGACTTGCCAACCGGCTTTGCCAAAGGCGCTTGCCGCTTCCTTACCGGAAATGTTGGCCAGCCGTCCCGTGCACTCCGTTGAAAATAGCCCGCTAAACGGCGACGACTACTGGTGTGCTATCGGAGCCCAATGCTTTGACGGCTTTTTGGTCCTCGGCCCATAGCCACGCCGTGATGGCTTCCTTGTTGTTTTCCAGCGCTTCCTTTTCGTCGCGGCCTTGCGAAACGCAGCCGGGCAGAGCCGGGCACTGCGCGACGATCCATCCGTCTTCTGCTTTTTCAAGGGATACGTGGAAGATCATCGGGAGTTCCCTGGCTTTCTTCGACACTGTATTTGGGGGATGGAGATGGTTGCGTACGGGCCATAAGATTTTGAGTGCAGTTTGCGTATGGCTGGCGGCCATGTTCCCTTTGTGGAAGTGACTGCACACGGTGTGACCCTAGCCGGCCTTTGCAGTTTGACTGGCTTGGAAGTCATCCGTGGCCGCCAGCATGTCTGTGTGTTCGCTCCGTCTGTGCTACTCACTTCTATTCACTTCAGTGATTAGACTTGGCGTTACCCGCGCAAAATTCAAAGGAACCGGTCTTCCCGAAGAGCCATTCGGGACGCAAACGGCGCGGAAGACCGGCCGCTACAACGGCAAGGCAAGATAATGTACCGGCCGCGACAACGGCGACAACCCCGAGGGAAGATACCCCACGCTGCCCATTCACTACCCCTGATCTTGGAGGTTTGTCACCCGGTGCCCAGTGTCCGCTTGCCAGGTTCGTGGCGATTTATGCTGGGTTTATACGCGATGAGTTATTTTCCTTCGCGACTGAGAGTTATCGCAACGGAGCAGAATCGGCACGACAAAATTATTTTGGAAAATGCTGTCATCGCGAGGGGGTCACATGAAGTTTCTTAACTTCGGACGTATAGAACGTTTTGCACTTATGGCACGCGCGGCGGTACTTATTTTGGCAGGTTGTTCGCTGTTGGTGGCGGCCGGGAATGAATATCACCTGCTGAAGAAATATACTTTCGGAGCGGCGGAGGGGAGCACTCGAGAATATTTCGATTACATCACGGTGGATTCGGCGGTGCGGCGCGTGTACCTGTCGCATGGTACGGAAGTTATCGTTATGGATGCGGATAGCGGAGCGCTGATCGGCAAGATCACGGGGTTGAAGCAATGTCATGGAGTCGCGGTGGCGAGCGAGTTTGGCCGTGGGTACATCAGTGATGGAGCGCAGGGGAAGGCAATTATTTTTGATTTGAAGACGTTGAAGGTGACTGGCGAAGCAGCGGCTGATAAGGATGCCGACGCCATTATTTACGATGCTTTTTCGAAGCGCGTTTTCGTGATGGATGGCGATCCGCACAATGCGACCGTGATTGATGCCAAGAGCGGCAGCGTGGTCGGGAAGATCGAGCTTGGCGGCGGTCCGGAGTTTGCCGTGGTCGATGGGAAAGGAACGATCTACATCAATCTGGAAGACAAAAGCGAAGTGGTTGCTGTTGATTCGAATTCGCTAAAGATTAAATCGCGCTGGCCGGTCGCTCCGGCCGGAGGACCGACGGCTCTGGCGCTGGACGTTGAGCACCACCGGCTGTTCAGCGCGGGGCGCGAGCCGCAGAAGCTGGTGGTGATCGACTCCGACAATGGAAAGGTTCTGCAATCGTTTGCCATTTCCAGTGGAGTGGACGCGGCTGCGTTCGAGCCGGAGACCGGGCTGATTTTTGCCTCCACACGCGAAGGCATGGTGCACGTGTTCCACGAAGATTCACCGGACAAATTCAGTGAAGTGGAGACGATCAAGACGGAAGTTGGCGCGAAGACGATGGGTCTGGATACCAAGACGCATAAATTATTTCTGGACACGGCGGACTTTTCACCAGCGCCCGCGCCAACGGCGGCGCATCCGCATCCACGAGGAGAGGCGATCCCGGGAACGTTTCATGTGTTGGTTTACGGGCAGTGATCAGTAGATAGAGAGTAGGGAGTAGCGGCTATCCTCGCATCGAGGCGGCGCAGGAGTTAATCGGCTAGAGTCAGGCGGCGGAGTAGCGCTGCTCCTTCCAGGGATCGCCGTAGGCGTGGTAGCCGTTGCGTTCCCAGAAGCCTAAGCGTTCTTCGTCGAGCAGCATGAAACCGCGAACCCACTTCACGCTTTTCCAGGCGTAGAGGTGCGGAACGATTAGGCGGACTGGGCCGCCGTGTTCCGGGGTGAGCGGAAGGCCATCGTGCTCGAATGCGAACAAAACATTTGGGCGCTGCAAGTCTTCGAACGGAATATTTGCGGTGTAGCCTTCTTCAGCCAGCGCCAGGACGTATTTCGCTTCGGGCCTTACTTGGACTAGCTTCAAAACGTCGGTGAAGAGGACACCCTTCCAGGTATTGTTCAAGCGGCTCCAGCGGGTAACGCAGTGAATGTCGGAAATGACTTCGCTCTGAGGGAATCCACGAAATTCTTTCCAGGACAATTTTACCGGCGCGGCTAGTTCGCCTGAAATTTTGAAGTCCCAAGTGGCTTCGTCGAAATCCGGGACGCTGTCGTAATGGAGCACTGGCCATTTCAGAGTCAGGGATTGGCCGGGCGGCAGGCGGCCCTCGGCTCTGGCTTTTTTTTCGAGTTCTCTGCGATCGCCGGGCTGTAGAAATTCGACCATTGAGTTTTTCCCAAGAATTAGAGTAACAGCAGCGTTGAGGACTCGCCAGGAGCGCCGTCACGAATAAATCTTCCTAACAGGAAAAAACCACGGCGGCGTAAAACCTGGCCGCGGCAAGCAGGCCACTGCTACAAAACGCTACAAAAATGGAGAAACAAATGGCGCTGGTTGCCGATCACTGATCGCTTCTTTCCCTATGCTATGCTTTTTATATGACCGCACGGATTCTGGATGGAATCAAAATTCGCGACGAAATTTTTGCGGAACTGAAGACGGAAGTTGCGCAACTGGCAGCGCAGGGTGTTCGTCCGGGCCTGGCCGCGGTTCTGGTGGGAGACAACCCGGCTTCGCAGATGTATGTGAAGAGCAAAGTTGCAGCTTGCGAGCAACTGGGCATGGCTAGCTGGTTGCACACGCCGGCGGCGAGTTCGACGACGGAATATCTGTTGCAACTCGTGGATGATTTGAATCGCGATGACAATGTGGACGGAATTCTGGTGCAGCTTCCTTTGCCTGCGCAGGTGGATTCGAAGCGCATTCTGGAAGCGGTTTCTCCGGCGAAGGATGTGGATGGATTTCATCCGGTGAACATGGGCAGGCTGGTGAGCAACCGGCCGGCACTGGTGGCATGCACGCCCGCCGGATGCATGGAAATTTTGCGGCGCAATCATATTCCAATTGAGGGCGCGAACGCTGTTGTACTGGGCCGTAGCGACATTGTCGGTAAGCCCATGGCGCTCTTGCTGCTGCACGCGAACGCCACGGTGACGATCTGCCATTCGAAGTCACGCGACCTGCCGGAAATTATTCGCCGCGCGAATATTCTGGTGGCGGCCATCGGCCGGGCTGGATTCGTGCAAGCGGATTGGATCAAGCCCAGCGCAGCGGTGATTGACGTCGGCACAAATAAAGTCGCGGATCGCGCGCAGGCGGAGCGGTTGCTTACAAATTTTCCGCAACGCCTGGAAAAATTTCTGGCCAAAGGAAGCGTGCTGATTGGCGACGTGCACCCGGACGCGGTGAATACCGCCGCCGCACTGACTCCCGTTCCCGGAGGAGTCGGGCCGATGACCATCACCATGCTGATGAGCAACACCGTAAAGGCCGCGAGGCTTCGCCGCTTGTCCAGTAAATCGCAGCCGGCTTCCGTGGCTCGCTAATCGCGATGTTGCGATACGGCCTGACCGGAGGAATCGCGAGCGGCAAGTCCACCGTGGCGGGGATGCTGCGTGAGCTTGGTTTTCCGGTGATCGAGGCGGACCGCCTCGCGCATCAGGTGATGGAGCCTGGGCAGCCCGCTTACGATGAAGTTGTTTCTTTTTTTTGCGAGACGATTCTCGACTCCAACAAACGCATCAATCGCAGCAGCCTTGCAGCGATCGTCTTCAATGACCACGAAAAGCTGACGCAGCTGAATGGAATCATCCATCCGCGAGTCGAGGAGGAGATGCTGCGGCAGTTCGCGGAACTGGAGCGCGGTGGGCAATATTCTGCGGGGTTCATCGAAGCTGCGTTGATTTTCGAAACAGGTTTGCACAAAAAACTGGACGGCGTGGTGGTGGCGTGGTGCCTGCCGGAACAGCAGCTGGCGCGTCTAATCGCACGTGGCTTGAGTGAAGTCGAGGCAGGCCAACGTATCGCAGCGCAGATGCCGGTGGCGGCAAAATTGGCGCTGGCCAGCGCAAAAATCGATTGTTCAGGACCGCTCGACGAAACACGGCGTCAGGTAGAAGCGTTTGCGGAAATACTCCGCCAGACTTCGGCGGGCCAAACAACTGAATAGAACGATTTGCGCTATCATCGTCGGTAAGATCACACACACTGGAAGGACTTCTATGTCACCCCGAAATCAAACTTCATTTCTCAGGCCGCTCGCGGTCATCGCCATTCTGATCCTGGGCGCTTATTGGGCGGGTGCGCGCTGGGGCACACGGCAGCCGATCCATGTCGGGGCCGTGCCGAATGAGGCGAATGCACCGGTCGCCAAGAACGCCAATTTTGCCGCACGTGACGCGGCGTTGAGCAGCGATGAAGCTCTGAATGTGCGCATCTATCGGCAGTCGGCGTCGGCCGTGGCGAATATTCTCACCAAGGCGACGGAATACGATTTCTGGATGGATCCGGTGCCGGTGGAAGGGGCGGGATCGGGATTCGTCATTGACGGCAAGGGCTACATCCTTACAAATTTTCACGTGGTGCAGGGCGCGCAATCGATTGAAGTTGTGTTGGGAGACCAGTCGCGACATTCGGCAAAATTTATCGGCGCGGATCAACGCAACGATGTGGCGTTGATCAAAATCGATCCGGCGGGCAAACCACTTGCGGTGCTGCCGCTGGGCGATTCCGCTGCGCTTCAAGTGGGCCAAAAAGTTTTGGCTATTGGCAATCCATTTGGATTTATGAGCACGTTAACAACTGGCGTGGTCAGTGCGTTGGGTCGTACCGTGCAAACGGGACAGAACACGCTGATTGACGAAGCGATTCAGACCGACGCCGCCATCAATCGCGGAAATTCCGGTGGACCGCTCATCAATACGCACGGTGAAGTCATCGGAATTAATTCCGCGATTTATACGCCGAGCGGGACAACGGCCGGAATCGGGTTTGCGATTCCCATCAACACCGCCAAACGCATTGCGCATGATCTGATTACCGATGGCCGGGTGCACCAGGCGTTCCTCGGCGTGGAAACGATTCCCATCAACGAATCGTTTGCCGAAGCGTTGGGACTTCCGGCACAGGAAGGGCTGCTGGTGCAAACCACCACACGCGGCGGACCGGCGGCCACAGCGGGCATAAAAGGCGGCGACCGCGTCGCGCAAGCGGGCATGCGGCGTTTTTATATCGGTGGAGACGTCATCACCGCGATCGACGGACAAAAAGTTACCAGTCCGCTGGACGTAAATCTAGCGCTGAACAAAAAACGGCCGGGAGACACAGTAGACGTCACTCTATTCCGCGGCGGCAAGAAGATGGATCTGCAGATAAAACTCGCGGAGCGGCCGGGCAGCGAGTGAAGAAGCGAACAGTGACTAGTGAGTAGTAAGTAGTGGGTAGGAAGCGGGAGCTTAGCGTCCTACGGCGAGCCGGTGTGCGTCCCGTTCTGATTCGCTCAGCCCAAACCAGCCTTCTGCGATATCGCGGACTCGCTCCAGTTCTTTCTGCATTTCGGCGTGCTTGATTTCTAGCAATGCAGCATCTGCGTCTGGCGGGACTTCGATGGGCGGAGCGAAAATCATAATTGTCTTGGTGAAGGGCCGCGGTAAGAGGAAATGGTCCCAGGTTTTTTTGAATGTTTTTCCGTGCTCTACGCCGATATGGAATACGACGACAGGCGCTCCGCTGCGCCGCGCCAGCATCACCGGGCCAGGTTTCGCGATGTAACGCGGACCGCGCGGGCCATCAATTGTAAAGGCGCAATCGTGGCCTTCTTCGATGCGCCGAGCCATTACGGCAAGTCCACGCAATCCGCCCCGCGAAGAACTTCCCTGCGCGGTGCCATATCCCATCCATTCGATTACTTTGCGAGTCCATTGTCCGTCGAATGCGGTGGTGTTCATCACCACAACGGCGCAATTGCGCCGCCACCAAACCACCGGAATAATTACGCGATGCCAGAAAGCCCAGATACATCTTCTGCCAGACGCATAAACATTTTCGGCATTCTGCCAGCCCAGCACTTCGAAGCGCAGCGTCGGCCCGAGGATGCGAATCACGGAATACACCAGCGCCGCAATCAGTGGAATCTGAATGCGGCGCGACCACGGCAACTTTGGCAGCTGCGTATCGTAGTGCACGCCCACCTTAGGCGATTCCAGTTCGCTATCCAGCAGCGGCGATTCGGCGCTGCTGGATTGGTTTGTTGGTTCGTGCGCTGACGTCATCATATGTCAGGGTTTGTAAAACAAACCCTGAAACCCTATGGCTGCAAAGAGCCAGACGTATAGTATAAAGAAGAGAGCGCCGCGGCGACTCTTTACGCCAATCATGAAAACACCGCAGCAACAGCCCAGCCGTTGTCACCATGCTGTGTACAGGCTTGTTCGCGTTGCGGTTTTCTTCGCCTTTGTTGGGTTGCTTTTCGGAAGCGGCAATGGCACATTCGCAGTTCCTCCCCCGCAGGAACCTCGAGGCGAAATCATCGGCACCGTAGAAGGCCAGGCCATCGCGGTCAAGGGTCCGATGAGCGTTCAAGTGGTTGGCAACGAGGTGAAAACCCTGCTGCGCAGCGGCGTGGATATCCGCGTCAAGTCTGGCCGTGCGCGAATCACTCTCACCGACGGCAGCACCATCGCGGTATGCGGTCCGGCGCACATCTCCCTGCTGAAGTCGGGAAACGCGCTGACTATCGCGCTCGACACTGGCACCATTCATGCTCGCGTGGCCGGCAACCTCACTCTGAATGTCTTTACCGCGCAGATTCTGGCGAAAACAGTTGCCATCGGCGACGGCCCGCAGGATTTCCTGGTCGGTTTCGATACTCCTGGCCTGATGTGCGTGCGCGCCGGACTCGGCGCACTGCGCCTCGAGGAACAATTCGGCGGACAGAGCGTAATGGTGCCGCAAGGCGGCGACATAACGCTGGGCAACGGCCAACTACAAAACATTCACAGCAATTCCGGCCTGTGCGCGTGCGACGCCTTCGATCAGGCGCCGGCGCTCTCTGCGGCCATTGGACCTGAAATCAGCGCGCTGGCCACCAGCGAGGAAATAAAAAGAGATTCCGTACCGCGCAAACCTGCGCCCCAAATGGCTGCCACACCGCGACCCCCCGATCTCCCAAAAGTACCCGCGGTTGAACCGACGTATCAGGTTTTCATGCCACCGCTCCGCTACGATGCCAGCGCCAAAATTCAGGATGAACCCGATCCAAAATTGATCGTACTGGTGCGCCGGGTGCGCGTGCGCCCCACGCTTATTTTCCAGAGCCGCGTCCAAGGCGATCCTCTGCCCGCGGCGCAAGATTCCTTGAGCGCCGCGAAATCGAAGCAGCAGCCAGTTGCGCCAAAATCTTCCGCGCCTGCAAACAGTTCGGTTGGCGAGCGCGTGAAGACTTTCTTTAGGAGCCTGTGGAATCCCAGTTCGTAAGAGCGATTACGAATCGGCAGCGCTGCGCAAAGTCCGAACCCGGCTATTTATCATTAAGTCATAAACGGTTGGCGTTTCGGACTCATCGTGGATATTAATGGGGCAATTTCATGGTATTTTTAAATGTCCTCGGACGGCGGTGCACCTGCCCCCCCACCACCGGTTGTTCTATCGAAGCACGGTAAATACGAACTGCGGAGCGTCTAGTGAAAACGTTTATTCGGCTGTCACAGCGGTTTGCAGAGTTGTGTCCGATTTCGCGGTTTTTTCTGGTCATGTTGACTTCGATTCTGATCCTTCAAGGCTGCGGTTCCAGTTCCTCTTCCACGCCTCCTACGCCAGGCTCGGTGGTAGCCATTTCGATTACTCCGACGACCGCTTCCGTTGCTACGACCGCGAGTCAGCCATTCACCGCAGCGGTCACAGGCACGACGAACCTGGCCGTCACTTGGCAGGTCAACAGCGTCACAGGTGGCGATGCAACGCATGGAATGATCTCTACCACAGGCGTTTACACAGCTCCCGCCACCCTGCCAACTCCTGCGACCGTCACCGTCACCGCTGTCGCCCAGGCTGACTCTACGAAATCCGCCGCGGCCGTAGTGACAGTAACCGGCGTTGCAGTTTCTATTTCCCCGACAACCGCTTCTGTTGCTACGACCGCGACTCAGCCATTCACCGCAGCGGTCACAGGCACGGCGAACACGGCAGTCACCTGGCAGGTCAACGGTGCCATAGGTGGCGATGCCATCAACGGAGCCATCTCTACCACAGGCGTTTATACGGCTCCCGCCACCCTGCCAACTCCTGCGACCGTCACCGTCACCGCTGTCGCCCAGGCTGACCCCACCAAATCCGCCGCTGCCGTAGTGACAATCACGTCCTCCGGTGGTTCAGGCGTCAGGGTTAATCCGCGACAAGATGGCATGGCTACTTCGCAAACGCTCTCTATGACTGCGACCCTGACCAACGACCCCGGGAATCTGGGCGTCACTTGGTCCTCGACCGGCGGTGGTTCGTTTTCTTCGGTCACCAGCACTTCGGGTAGTCCCGTGACGTTTACTGCTCCTTCCTCCCCTGGCGTCGTCACCATCACTGCCACCAGCGTCGCAACGCCCACAGTAACGGGAACGGCAACGATCGGCGTCACGAATCTTGCCGGAGTGCTGACGTATCACAACGACCTTTCGCGCGACGGCGCAAATCCGCAGGAATACACTCTGACAACTTCGAATGTGACGACGGCTACATTTGGAAAATTGTTTTCCTGCCAGGTCGATGGCGCGATTTACGCGCAGCCTTTGTGGATTCCGCGACTCAACATCGGCGGCAACATACACAACGCCATACTTGTAGTTACCATGCACGACAGCATCTATTTGCTCGACGCGGACGGAAGTTCGGCCACCTCGCCGCAGTGTGTGACCTTCTGGTCCAAACAACTGCTGCCAGCGGGAGAAACCTGGGGCAGCTACGCCGACGTGGGTAGCTCCGATATTTTCCCGGATATCGGTATCCTCGGAACTCCGGTGATCGATCCCTCGACGAACACCGTCTATCTTGTCGCGAAGAGCAAAACCATCAGCGGTGGTGCGTACCAGCAGCGTCTCTACGCGCTCAACCTTGCGGATGGCTCCGAGCGCACAGCTCACGTCTCAATCGATAGCTCGATCACAGTGCCTGGCACATGCGATGGCGGCTCGACAGACGCATTTAATCCGCTCCGGGAGAACCAGCGGGCCGGCCTCGCACTGGTCAATGGCACGATTTATGCCGCGTGGGCGTCTCACGGCGACATTGACCAAGCAAGCGGCGGCACAGGCCAATATCATGGATGGGTGATCAGCTTTAACTCCTCGACACTTGCGCGCGCCAACGTTTGGAACTCCACTCCTAACAGCCTTAGCGGAGCAGCTTATTGCCGGGGCGGAATCTGGATGTCAGGCGGTGCGCCTGCGATCGACAGCAGCAACAATGTCTACGTGATGACCGGCAACGGCGTCTTCGATGCTGGCAGCGGTGGTTCCAATTATGGCGACAGCTACATGAAGCTCACGAGCAGCCTCGGTGTGTCGGACTACTTTACGCCCCATAATCAATCAATTCTGGATGGCCAAGACGGCGATGTTGGCGCCGGCGGTACCGCTCTGCTCATCGATCAGACTTCCGGTCCGGTTACGCACTTGATGATTGGCGCCGGAAAGAGCGGCACATTCTACCTGCTGAACCGCGACAAATTGGGCCACTACGACACAGTGACCCCTGACTCGGGGGCAGTTCAAACCTGGACGTCCAGTGGCGCTGCCTTTTCTACTCCGGCCTTCTGGAACAACAACATGTTCTTTTTCGGCACTATGTTCAAAACACCGCAAGTCGGGCAGCAGTACACTTTCAATCCCAGCACTGGAATGTTCACGACAACGCCTGCCTTTTCGACCCCGGCAGGTTTTGGCTTCCCGGGCGCGACGCCGTCGGTGTCGTCCAACGGGACTTCGAACGGAATTGTTTGGGCCATCGATGCTTCGAACTACGGCACGAACGACAACGGTGTCGCAGCCGCCGGCCCCGCGATTCTTCATGCCTATTCAGCAACGAATCTGGGAACAGAATTGTGGAACAGCTCGCAAGGCTTAGGAAATACCGCGGGCTTCGCCGTGAAATTCACCGTGCCCACCGTTGCCAACGGAAAGGTTTACATCGGGACCCGCGGCAATGACAACACTAACGGATCGGGCACGGTATTTGGCGAGCTGGACGTGTACGGCTTATTGCCCTGATCTGCTTGCCGTCCCGTGGACGCCAAGCAGATCAGTACAAGTTCTTTCACTCTTTGCGAAAACACAGGGGGGGTTCACATGCCCTCGTAGTTCGGGCCCCCTCCACCCTCAGGCACTACCCAATCGATAATTTGGTACGGATCAGCGATGTCGCAGGTCTTGCAGTGCACGCAGTTGGCGAAGTTGATCTTCAGCTTCATTGCGCCGCTGGTTTCTTTCGCCATCTCGTATACCGCTGCCGGACAAAAATACTGGCAAGGATTGCCGTACTCTTCGACGCACTTTGTAATGCAAATATTGGTGTCCAGGACGTGCAGGTGGCACGGTTGATCTTCATTGTGGCGCGTTCCGGAATGGTAGACGTCGGTCAGTCGATCAAACGTAAGTTTCCCGTCACCTTTCGATCGCTCCTCGGAATTTGCCGCGCGCTTCGCTCCATCGAGCTTTTTGTAGTGCTTATATCCGGCATCCGCGCGCATCGGGTCTACCAGCCCGCGCCCGCCGGAAATTTGCTGAAACGCAGTCTGCACGAAGCCTCGTAACATTCCGTGTTGGAAAGACTGGTGAAAGTTGCGCACTTTCCACAATTCGTCGCGAACGTAACTCTGCTCCACGCGTTTTTGAAATTCGCCGAGCGCTTTGCTGGTGGTATCGCCCGTTTTCAAAGCTTCGAAAATTGTTTCGGCGGCCAGCATGCCGCTTTTCATGGCCAGATGAATTCCTTTCAGGCGCTGCGAATCAAGGAAGCTGCCGGAATCACCGATGATCAGCACGCCGTCCACGGTGTTGCGTGGCATCGCATACCAGCCGCCGTAGGGCAGCGACTTCGCGCCGTAGCGGACAAGTTTGCCGCCATCCAGCAGTTTTTCTACGAAAGGGTGCGTCTTCCATTTTTGAAAAGCGGCGTGCGGATCGAATTGCGGGTCCGCGTATTCGAGCGCCAGCACCAGACCGATAGACACACGATTATTGGAGAGGCCGTAAATCCAGCCGCCACCATACATGTCCGTTGAAACCGGCCACCCCAGCGTGTGCGCGACATACCCGGGCTTGATGCGGCCCGGCTGCACGTCCCACAACTCTTTTATCCCGATGCCGTAGCTTTGCGGATTGATGTTGTCGAGTTTCTTCTCGGCCACCAGTTTTTTGGTCAGCGAACCACGAGTGCCTTCGGCCAACACCGTTACCTTCGCGCGCAGCTCGTAGCCTGGCGTGTAGTTGTCCTTTGGCTTGCCGTTTTTGTCGAGGCCCTTGTCTTCGGTGATGACGCCGGCAACGCCCTGGCCGTCGTACACAAGCTCCGCGCCGCCAAATTCCTTAAAAACATTTACGCCAGCCGACTCGACCAATCCGCCCAGCCACTTCACAATTTTGTTCAATGAAACTACGTAGTTGCCCTTGTTTTGAAATGGCGGCGGGGTGATCGGAAAACGAAACGATGACCCTGCGGTGAAAAGCAGCGCCGCCGAATCGGTAACCGGCGTATCGAGAGGCGCGGACTTTGCAAAATCCGGCACAAGTTCCGCCAACGCTTTCGGATTCATAATCGCGCCGGAAAGCTGGTGCGCGCCAATCTCGCGCCCCTTTTCAAGGACGTAAATATTTTCTGCCGACAATTCCGGCTTACCGCCGGCTTCGTTGTGCTTCTTAATCAAATTCGCCAGATGCAGCGCGCAGCTCAGCCCCGCTGGCCCTGCCCCAACAATCAGCACATCAGCTTCGAGTTGCTCGCGTTGTACGCTCATGGCTGCATTCAAATCCTAGCAAAATCGAAAGCCTTTTTACTTCTAGCGAGCTTCTGGAATTCATCCTGCGTGATGCCTAATTGCCGGAGAATTTTGTTGAATAAGGGAGACCCAATTTCCTCGCCACCGTGCACAGGAATGGTCACAGCCCCCGTCCGTCGGGATGGTTCTATCTGGCGTGACTTCCTTCTTGTCTGACGAGTACGAATCCTAGTATGCGAGCGACGCCCTGAAATTCGCGCGCCGTGGCGCTAGGCATTCACTATCTCAGTGGAATCGGCGGGAAGCTTTTGGCCTTTTTCGCGGTATTCATCTTCAATCATGCTGAATACATTAGGCAGTTCGGCGAGAGCTTCTTCACGCATCTTCATCAGAGCATAGCATCCTGGAATTGCGGGGATTTCGGCTACCCAGGATCCATTTTCCTGACGATAGAGAATTATTTTGTAGTCTTCCACGCTCATAACAGAAGTGAGTATATGCCGAGACGCCCCCTTAGGGCTATCTTCACTTTGCCTTCTGCAGCTCTTCCGTCAGTGCGGGCATGATCTCGAAAATGTCGCCGACTATGCCATAGTCGGCAATTTCGAAGATTGGCGCGTTTTGATCCTTATTGATCGCAACTATCGTGCGCGCGGCTTTCATTCCGACGACATGCTGGATCGCGCCGCTGATGCCCAGCGCCAAATATAATTTCGGCGCGACTGTCTGGCCGGAGCTGCCGATCTGGCGCTCCATCGGGAGCCAGCCTTCATCGCAAATCGGACGCGAAGCCGCAATCTCCGCGCCCATCGCTTTCGCTACAGCTTCTGCTTGCGGAATATTTTCCCGAGCTTTGATTCCGCGGCCGATTGCCACAATCAGCGGCGCCTGTGTCAAATCGACGGCTGACTTTGCTTCCTTGAAAAGTTCCAGCGGCTTGGTGCGAATCTGCTCGGCCGTCAATTCTATCGCTACACGGTGTATCGGCCGTGCGCCGCTATCGCTCGCTGCAACCTGGTCCGCGCGGAACGCGCCAGACTGAAATGATGCGAACCACGGGCCGTCGCCCAAAAACGTGACATCCGCCGCGGTTTTGCCTTGAAACATCTGTCGCACCAAAACCAATTTGCCGTTTTCCTCGCGATAGCCGATGCAATCGCCGATCATTCCCTTTCCGAGCATTGCGGCAAGCTTCGGCGCAAAATCGCGCACTTGATACGTATGGGGGAAAAGCACCAGTTGCGGCTTCGCGGATTCGAGCGCCTGCTTCAAAGCGATGCAATATCCATCGGGCGTGTAGGATTCGAGCAAGTCGTGCTCGACTTGCAAGACTTCCGCAACATTCTTGCCCGCAAGCTCGGTGGCGAGTGAATCAACGCCTTTGCCGATTACCAGCGCACTGACCGTGCCCGATAACGCCGCTGCGATCTGCTGCGCCGCCGCAAGCGTTTCAAAGCTCGAGTTGCTCAACTTCCCTTGCCGTTGCTCAGCGATGACTAGAATCTTCATGATCAGATCACCCGCGCTTCGAACTTCAACTTTTCCACGAGCTTTGCTGCCACTTCCTTTGGCGTGCCCGTCAGAAATTCCGTTTTTTTCGTTTTCACCGGCACGTAGATCTTTTCTACTTTTTGGGTAGGCTCGCTTTTGGCGTTCAGCGATTCTCGCGTTAGCGCTGCAATCTCTTTTTTCTTCGCGGCCATGATCCCCTTCAACGTCGCGTAGCGCACTTTATTAATGCCGGACTGAATGGAAAGCACGGCCGGCAGGGGACATTCAATCCACTGAAACCAGCCGGCTTCCAGTTCTCGCTTGAGTTTCAGTTTTCCTTCACTAGCTTCAATGGCCATAATGATCGTGGCGTGCGGCCGATCGAGCAGTGCTGCCAGCAGCACGCCGGTTTGTCCAAATCCCTGGTCGTCGCTCTGCAAACCCGTCAAAATTAGATCCGCGTTTTCGTCTTTCACTGCCGCCGCCAGCGCCTTAGCCGCGCCGAGTGGATCGAGCTGAGCAAACTGATCGTCCGCAATGTGAACTCCGCGATCCGCGCCTTTCGCCAACGCCTCCTTGATGGTTTGCTTTACCCGTTCCGGCCCCATGGAAAGCGCAATGACTTCACCGCCGTGCTTTTCCTTCAGACGCAGCGCTTCTTCCAGCGCGAAACTGTCGGGCTCGTTCATCTCGAATCCGATATCCGATTCTTTTATCCAGTTTCCGGCAATGGACAGCGGCGCGTCTTTCGCCGGCACCTGTTTAACGCAAACGATTATTTTCACGGAGTTTTCCTGCCTTGAAATCCTCGTGCAAACTGTGCGCGCCAACTGCCGAGCAAACGGCGCACTCTTTTAGCTCCGTTGTCATCCTGAGTCCGCCGAAGGCGGGCGAAGGATCTCAACGTATCAATTTGGGCGGTAAATTGATCGGGTGAGATTCTTCAGCGAACCTTAGCGGTTCGCTTCAGAATGACAACGAAAAGCGTCTGCGCCGTGCGTTCGGTACTCTGGCGGCTATTTCCCGGCCCAGCGCTTGAAAATCAGCGCGGCGTTCGTTCCGCCGAATCCAAACGAATTGGACAGCGCATAATCCACAGTCGCTTTGCGCGCGACGTTTGGCACGTAGTCCAAGTCGCATTTCGGGTCGGCGTGAAATTGGTTGATTGTCGGCGGCAGAATCTGATCGCGCAACGCCAACACGCTGATGCCCGCTTCCAGTCCACCTGCGCCGCCAAGCAAGTGCCCGGTCATGGATTTCGTCGAACTCACCGGCAATTTCTTGCTGACGGCGCGTTCGCCAAACAAGCGCTTCATCGCGATCGTTTCAATCACGTCACCAATGGGTGTCGAAGTGCCATGCGCGTTTACGTAGCTGATGTCGTCAGGCGAGAGCTTCGCGTCTTTCAACGCCGCGCGCATCACGCGAAACGCGCCGTCGCCATTTTCGACCGGCTGCGTGATGTGATACGCGTCGCCGGACATTCCGTAGCCTACGATTTCCGCTAGAATCGGAGCGTTGCGCTGCGTGGCGTGTTCCAGCGACTCCAAAATCAGAATTCCCGCGCCTTCTCCGACGATGAATCCGTCGCGGTCCGCGTCAAATGGACGACTTGCGGTGGCCGGATCGTCATTGCGCGTAGAAAGCGCTTTCATGGAAGCAAATCCGCCAACGCCCATCGGCGTAATCGTCGCTTCGGTGCCACCGCAGATCATCATGTCCGCAGCGCCACGCTCGATGATTTTGAAGGAATCGCCAATCGCGTGCGCTGAGGCGGAACACGCCGTCGCTGTCGCGGAGTTCGGGCCTTTCGCTCCGTAACGAATCGAAATGTGCCCGGAAGCAAGATTCACAATCGCGGAAGGAATAAAAAATGGTGAAATTTTGTTCGGTCCGCCAAAGAGCAGCTTGCCGTGTTCGCGTTCGATAATGTCGAATCCGCCGATGCCCGACGAAACGTAAACGCCAACCTCTTCCAGGTTCGACTGTTCCGGTTTCCACGACGCGTGCTTCACCGCGGCATCCGAAGCGGCTAGCGCCAACTGGATGAACCGTCCCATTTTTTTCAGTTCTTTTTTCTCAATCCAGTTGAAAGGATCGAAGTTTTTCACTTCGCCCGCTATTTTGCAGTCGAACGCAGCTGGATCAAAATGCGTGATCGGCCCGATGCCGCTCACACCCGCGACAAGGTTCTTCCAGCTCTCGTCTGTGCCAATGCCCAGCGCGCAGACCAGCCCAACTCCCGTTACCACGACCCGGCGAGTCACGGTTCTCCCGCTCCCATATATGTGAGATGCCGCACGGAATGCGCGGGCTTACTTCGACTTGGCGTGCTTATCAATGTACTCGACGGCGTCCTTCACCGTAGTCATCTTCTCGGCGTCCTCGTCCGGCACTTCGATGCCGAACGCTTCTTCGAACGCCATCACCAGTTCCACCTGGTCCAGCGAGTCCGCGCCGAGGTCGTCGACGAACGATGCTGTCGGCGTCACTTCCGCCTCGTCTACGCCGAGCTGCTCGACGATAATCTGCTTTACGCGTTCTTCTACGCTGGCCATTCGCTTTCCTCCGCGATTCGGGATCGCTTGTTGTCCGTGCTAAAGCTCGCCGTACGTTAAGTCAAACCGCCGCTAAACTCTTCGTTTTACCCACCCTGGGCAACCTGCTCATTCTAAGCACGGCCCACCGCTAGGTCAACTTTGCGGGTATCTGTCTATGCGAATCCCTAAGCCCTCTTCGATTGCCATCACCAACTCCACCGGCTCAGCGAATCAGCGCTTTCTGCCATGGCTTGAATCTCGTCTTCACTCTTGCCTAACCGCTGCGCAAGAAGCTTTCTCATACGCGATCGGGAATGCGGTTTAGATCCCGAAATTCGCTCAATTCAACCCTCTCGGATCACCTAGAGTGGAATCGTAATGTTGTATGCCTCTTCAACAGCCATCACGGCTTCTACGAGATCTAACGATCACCTATTGTCCTGTCACCGAGTCACAAAATCTCTGTGCGACTCGATTGCGCTTAGACATCTCTGGCTCCGCACCGTGGGCATTCATCACGCCAAATGCATCCCGCCATTCACATTCAAAACATGCCCGGTAATGTAACCCGCCTCGTCGCTTGCCAAAAAAACGATCGCCGAAGCGACATCCCGTGCCGAACCCATTCGCCCCAGCGGAATCCGTACTTTCAACTCCTCTTTTACTCTATCCGAAAGCACATCCGTCATCGGCGTCTCAATAAATCCTGGCGCCACCGCATTCACCGTAATTCCCCGCGACGCAATCTCAACCGCAATGGCTTTCGTCAATCCAATCAAGCCAGCCTTCGCTGCCACGTAGTTCGCCTGACCCGCGTTCCCGCTCTGCGCCACCACCGACGATATATTGATGATCCTTCCAGCCCGCGCCTTCATCATCGTCGGCAGCGCCTGCTGAATGCACAAATGCGCGCCGGTCAAATTCGTCTGCAGCACCGCATCCCAATCATCTTTCTTCATGCGCATCGCCAGACCGTCGCGGGTCACTGCTGCGTTGTTCACCAGAATATCCAGCCGGCCGAATTTCTCGATGACCTGCTTGAAGCCTGCCTTCACTTGCTCGGCATCGGCCACATCCATCTTCAACCCGAAAGCTTCCCCACCCGCCGCGGCAATCGCGCCAGCCAGCGCCGCCAGCTTTTCTTCATTGCGCGCGGAGACAACGACTTTCGCGCCCGCCTGCGCCAACGCGAGCGCCGTTTCGCGCCCAATGCCCTGCGACGCGCCGGTCACCACCGCCACTTTGTCCTTCAAACTAAACATTTTCTATCGCTACCTGTGGCACAAAGATCCCTACGCCGCGTCGGACTTCGCCCCGGTAATTTTATCCACCGTCATCGCCAGACTTTTTTGGTCTTCGATATTCAGCGTCGCCACTGAGCGCTCAATCTGCCGCAGCAATCCAGTCAAGACGCGGCCAGGTCCCACTTCCACAAACGTATTCACGCCTTCATCAATCAGCGTGCGCACCGACTCTTCCCACCGTACCGGCATGGTTACCTGCCGTATCAACGCGTCACGCGCTTCGCTGCCCTTTATCTCCGTATCCGCATCCACGTTGGTCACCAGCGGCCACTGCAAATCCGCAAATTCCGTCTTTTCCAAATCCTTCGCCAGCTTTTCCTGCGCCGGCATCATCAACGCGGAATGAAACGGCGCGGAGACCGGCAGCATCACAGCCCGCTTCGCCCCGAGTTGCGAAGCAATCTCCACTGCGCGTTTCACCGCACTAGCATGACCCGAAATCACCGTCTGCTCCGGCGAATTCAGATTTGCCGGAGCACACACTTCATGATCCGCAGCGCGCTTGCACGCATCCGCCACTACCGCCGGCGACAATCCCAAAATCGCCGCCATCGCGCCCACACCCGCAGGTACTGCTTCCTGCATGAACGTCCCGCGTTTGCGCACCAATTGCACCGCGTCCGAAAATTTCAGCGAACCAGCCGCCACCAGCGCCGAATACTCGCCCAAACTGTGCCCGGCCACAAAATCCGGGAGCAATCCCTGTTCCGCCGCCACGCGAAACACCGCCACCGAGCAGGTCAAAATCGCAGGCTGGGTGTTCGCGGTCTGCTTCAATTCTTCTTCCGTGCCTTCGAAGCACATTTTCGAAATGGAGAATCCCAGCGCCTGGTCCGCTTCTTCAAACACGGCTCGCGCCACGGCATACTTCTCTGCCAGTTCTCTGCCCATTCCCGGGTATTGCGAAGCCTGTCCCGGAAAAACAAACGCTACTTTTCCCATACTTTTTGTCCTGTCTTTACTGCGCTTCTCGCGTTCACTTCATTTCATGACTTTATTTCATAGCTTTACTTTATAACGGGCGGGATCCGTCATTTCGAACAAAGCCCAAAAACTAAATTCCGTCAGTTTCGACCTTAATCCAAAACTCAATTCCGTCATTCCGAACCGAGTCTGCGGAGTGAGGAATCTCTCTGCGCTTCCAGCCGCCCAGACCGAGAGAAAGAGCGATTCCTCGCTCGGCTCGGAATTACGACCCAAAACAACAAAAAGCAGCCCGGCTACGCGCGTTCGGTGACCAACGACAGCTCCTGTTCAATTTTCTCGTTCATATTTGCCTTGGCCAGTCCCGCTGCGACGCGAATCGCGTTCTTAATCGCGTTCGCGTTCGAACGGCCGTGCCCGATCACGCACACGCCCCGCACTCCAAGCAACGGCGCGCCGCCGTACTCCGTGTAATCAATCGTCTTCTTCAATCCCTTAAACGCCCCTTGCGAAAGCAAGGCGCCGAACTGGGACAACAGCGAACTCTGCAGCGATCTCTTCAGCAGCCCGAAAATCTGGACCGCCAATCCTTCGCAAATCTTTAGCGCGATGTTGCCCACGAAGCCATCGCAGACAATCACATCGACGTCGCCGGAAAAAAGATCGCCGCCTTCGACGTTGCCGATGTACTGCATGTGTGCGCCTTTCAGCCGTTCGTTCACTTCGCGCGTCAACTCATTGCCTTTGCTCTCTTCTTCGCCGATTGAGAGCAGCCCTACACGCGGCTTGCGATTGCCAAACGTGGCGCGGTAATACATTTCGCCCATCACTGCGAACTGCACCAGATGCTCCGGCTTCGAATCCACATTCGCGCCGACGTCCAGCATCACGCTGACGCCGCCCTTGGCGTTGGGAAACGGCGCCGCCAACGCCACGCGATCCACCGACTCCAGCGTGCCCAGCAAAAACCGTGCTACGGTCATTACCGCGCCGGTATTTCCCGCGCTGACCAGCCCATCGGCCTTGGCCTCGCGCACCAGCCGCGCCGCCACGTGTACCGAGCTGTCTTTTTTCCGCCGAAATGCTTGAGCCGGGTGATCATCCATGGTGATCACTTCGCTCGCCGGCACAATTTCAATCTTCAACCCGCTGCGGTCATGCTTCGCCAACTCGGCTTTGACGGCCTGCGGCTGACCAACCAGCATCACGCGTACCCCTAGCTCGCGTGCAGCCAGCACACTTCCTTCAACCTCGGGACGGGGCGCATTGTCCCCTCCCATCGCATCCACGGCAATTGTAATCATGGGAGCCTACTGCCGCTTCTGGGTCTCAGGAGTTTGCAAGTACAAACTCTGAGCCGAAAAAGGAGGCGGGTTTATCCCGCGGTCTTCGCCTCGCAAAAGCTTATGCCGAAGCCTCTTTGACCGGCTTGCCTTTATAGTAGCCGCAGCTGGGACACGCCTGGTGCGGCTGCTTCATCTCATGGCAATGCGGGCACTTTCCAAACGTGGGCTTCGACAAATGATCGTGAGCCCGGCGCGTACTCGTCCGGCGCTTGGAATGGCGTCTCTTTGGATTTGGCATCGTACTGCTCCTTATTTATTTGTCTTGTCCGTCTAGCGGAAGGTTCGTCCCTCCGCTCCTTCTTTATGTAGCAGCTTTATGTAGCAACGGGTTTATGCTGCTGCTCTTGTTCTGCTTTCTTCCGTTGTTGCGGCCTTCAGGCCGCCATCCGTCAACCTAGCAGCTTGTACTCTTACACTTTGTACTTCTTTTGCGGAGCCCGTTCACACACCTAACCACCGAAAATCCCGGCACTCCCTAAATTATTGTTTCTTGAGCCAGTCCTGCTTCAACCGCGCCAGAGGAGCCAACCGAGGATCCGTCGCATGCGTCTCGCACCGGCATTCTTCGTGATTCAAGTTCGCGCCGCACGCCGCACACAATCCGCGGCAATCGCTGCGGCAAATCGCCTTCATCGGCACCGCCAAAAGCACCTGCTCCGCCAGCACATCCGCCAAAAATAGCCCATCGCCGGCGTAAAATCCAATGTCCGCGTCCAAATCCTTCAGCCGCTCTTCTTCCGGCTTGCTGATCTTCGGCATCGGACTATAAAAAAGATCAAAGTGCCGCTGCACATCCTCGACCACCGGCTCCAGGCAGCGCGCGCATTGCAACTCGATTTTCGTTTCCAGCTGCCCGGTAACCCGGATCTGCAAGTCAATCAGTTCAGCGGTAGCCACTACTTCCAGCGGCTCGATCTGCCTCAATTCAGCCGTATGGAAATCAATATTCCCCGGAGCGTAGCTCTTCCGGATGTTCAATTTGTGGACTGCCAGTTCCTTTACATCGAGGAACATTGACTCTGCACCTCTAGCGCTCGCACTCATGCCTATCCATTATTGGGTCGCAATCCGCGCAAGTCAAGAAAACTGGCCTAAAATCAACGAACCCTTTATCTCAGCGCAACGACCCCGCCGCCGTCATTCCAAGCGTAGCGAGGAATCTCTCCTCTCTTCAATCGCCCCGCCGCCGCACGTCGCGCTCATCGCATCCGGGCGTTAAACGTCCAGAGGGAGGGCACGGCTCTCGCCGTGCCGAAACCGGAACGACTCAGGGGTTTTAACCCCTGAGGTGCCCAGCCCCGTCCTTCGCAGCCTCAACAGGTCTGCACAACTCCATCCGCTTTCCGTGCAATGATGTTCCGCGCAAAGGAAAGCTCATGAGTACAATCTTGACCAAGCTCGGCCGCTTTTTCTTCGCCATTCCCCTGATCGTTTTCGCCATCGAATATCTCGCCCGCGGCCGCTGGCTGGGCGGCATGCCTCCCGTCCCTCCCTGGACGCACGGCGAGCACATTTTCTCCTATGTCACCGGCGCCGCGCTGCTGGTGCTCGGCATCAGCCTTCTAATCAATAAAGAAGCGCGCCTCTCCGCCACAATCCTCGGCCTCCTCTTCATGTTCAGCGTAGTCTTTCTGCACGCCGCGAGACATTTTTCAGGAATCATTCACGACGGCAACATTCGCACCCGCGCCTTCGAAACTTTCGCTCTCGGAGGAGCCGCCTTCGTCCTAGCGGCACTTGTCTCCAAAGGTTCCTCGATCCAATTCCTCTCGTCGGTCAATCCTTTGCTGGCTGTGATCGGACGCTACATCTACGCGTTCTCGATGGTCATTTTCGGCATTCAACACTATCTTTATGCCCCGTACATCGCCTTCCTCATCCCTAAGTGGATGCCTGCCCATCTCTTCCTCGCCTACTTCACTGGCACCGCGTTCATCGCCGCAGGCCTGGCCATCGCCACGCACCTTTTCTCGCGTCTCGCTTCAATCCTGCTCGGCCTGATGTTCTTTCTCTGGGTCATCTCGCTTCACGCTCCGCGTGTAATCGCCAGCCCCCACAACGCTGACGAACTAATCAGCCTCTTCGTAGCGCTAGCCTTCTCCGGCACCTCTTTCCTCCTCGCCGCATATTCCTCGAAGAGTCACTAATTACCGTGTTCCCGGACGCAAATTATTTGCTGCAGCTGCAGCGCACGCCATCCGATTTTCCCTCATGCGTCGGATGCCGGTTGTAGAACGGCTCCCGCCCCGCGCGCCCAGCAGCACAAAATCAAACGTGCCTCCGTCCACCGCCTTTAGCACATCCTAATCACGGTTCGCGTGAATTTCTTGCCATGGAAAAGTCTTGGCAACCTCCTGCGCTCTCGAATTTCGCTCGGGCTTAAAAATCCCGCCGCCCGGCCGCATTTCGCCGTTATCAGCAGGATCTTCATAATAGAACGGTTCACGACGGCTAGCTGACACCACGCCGCCGTAAACCACCTCTTCTACGCGTTGCACTAAAAGGGTGAAGAAGATGCGATTACGGTTTGCCGCCCGCCACAGACGCCGTGCTCTGCGCCACAAGCAGGAGCTTCGTGCCACTATCCAGGTGCACATTCTTGCTGCTTGACGTAATCAGCGAGCCCTGCGTACTGCTCGAAGTTGCTGAATTCAGGTTCAGTCCTTCCAGGCCGAACACGCCTTGGCTGTTGGAAGTCAACTCTCCCGCCGCGTTCAGGCCGCCAACTGCGCCTCTGGCGGCGCCGGTGGCCGTACCGGCCACGTTCGCGGTGGAGTTGACTGCCCCTCCCCCGACATTCCCAGCCGTGTTGGCCACGCTTCCAGCCGTTGCGCCCGCTGTGGACCTTGCGCCGCCAAGTACTCCTCCGCCCGATCCGCGACCTCCCGCACCGGCGCCGCTAACAGCTCCGCCACCCGCGTACAAGTCATCTTGAGCGACAGAACTGCTTGCAGCCGTTTGCGATGCAGCGACAGCTTGCAGTGCGACGTTGAGAGGAATCTCTTGTCCGTTCTTCATAACTGCTTTGTCAAAGACAATTCCGACAGCCGACTCCGATTCACCCTTCGCGCGAGCCTTGGCTTCGCGGATGTGCCCAACCAGCTTCGTTCCTTTGGGTATCACCACGTTGCCGTTGGACTTGGTCGCGGATGTGGTTTTTGCCGTGACTGCATCGCCCGGCTTGTTTTTCTTCGCATCGACCGGTTGCGAAAGCTCGGCATTCATCGCGGTACCGCTCGCAAGGCTGGCGGAATTGTTGCCCGCGCTCGCGGACCCCGAAGCCGCGTTACTATTCGAAACCTGTGCACCCGACTTGTCTGCTTGCGCCGATGTGTTGCTGCTCGTCGAGGAACTCGACTGCGACTGAGCGCCTGCCGAGGCACAGTAGCCGAACAGTGCGCCAGCAAAAATCACCGCAGCAAGGCTGCTCACAGTTGTAGTTTTCATGGTGATTCCACTCCTCCTATGAATTGGGACCAGGTCCCAACGTTGAATGAGCTGGGTGGGCTGGTATCTAGTATGCGTTGCTGACGCGCCAAGTGGAGTCAGCTGTTCCTAATGCTACAACACCGCAGAAACCGTTTCGTTGCGCGCAACCTTTGCGGCCACATGCGGCTGCCGGGTTGCTTGTAACCCATTGATTCTATGAGTGCTATTTCGTTCACGCCGCTCAGCCGCCGGGTGCCGCAGGCGCCGGTTTAGCACCTAGGTCTTCCGACTCTTCTCACTGCTCGTCATTCCGCTTGTCCCGAGCTTCTCGGGGAGCGAAGTAAGCCGACATTTTCACTTCCCGCATCGCTTCCG
>WNFR01000907.1_pt1 | contig 30260 bp, 30 predicted proteins | sample 5400221 | NCBI WGS metagenome assembly WNFR01 (sample SAMN13153357, study PRJNA577476) | soil metagenome | isolation source: 40 cm soil under Madrone tree | place: USA:California | collected 2016-06-14
GAGATGACTAAAAAGCACCCGTTGCCTGTTCTTAGCTCGATCCTCGAAGTCATCGAGCTTTATTCAGAAATGGTCGAACCCGTTTCCCTTGCTGGAACTGTTTGCAGCGATCCCGACGACGACAAATTCCTGGAAGCGGTGATTGCCGCCGATGCTGACTACGTCGTGAGCGGTGATGCGGCGCTTCTGAGACTCAAGAATCACCATCGAATCCAGATTGTCAGGCCAGCCCAATTTCTCAAGCTGCTACCCCACACTAGATAAGTTTTGCGATCCAGCGCTGCTCCTTGGGGCGAGTTCGGGACAACTTCGGGACATTTGAGAGAGCGAAAATTTTGTCAGTTTCCGTGTAAGCGACACCAGACAAAGCATTTAGTGTTTTACCAGCTCTGCTTTGCAAGCAGGGGGCCACCGGTTCGATCCCGGTCACGCGCACCAGTTTTCCTGCGTCGTACAGTACTTAGCGGGCCTACTTACTTCCCCTTTTCTAACATTGCGGGGTTTGTTTGTCTCACTGGATTAGATGACTGCGAAGAAAAAAGGACGTAGGTTTTCGTGAGTGCACGTTCGTTTTGGCGGCAATTCGGGCGGAGAGTTTCTAGGCAAATGCAGCGTGCGCGTACCTTGCGACATCTGATTAATAGGAGAAAGAAAATGAAAATTAAGGCTAAAGTGGCCTCGATTTTTGTGACGGCGTGCGTCTTGGTTTTTTTGAGTCTGCCCGCGTTTGCACGCCCCGCGAATCCACCCCAGGATCAGGGGACCGCCCAGACGCCATCCTTACAGAAGGACCAGAAGCAGAAGGTTGAGCGCAGTTCCGGCAAGGAAATCGGCAAGGGCGGCGAGGACATTGGCAAAGGCGCAGGCAAGGGGGCGCAGAGCCTGGGCAAGGGCGCCGGCGGGGCCGCCGGCAATCTCGTCACCTTGCACCCTGGCAACGCCGCAACAGATCTCGGCAAGGGCGCCGCCGGCGCTGGCAAGGACATAGGAGTCGGCACCGGCAAAGGCGCGGCCAAGATCGGCAAAGGAAGCGCCAAGGGAATAGGGAAGCTGGGCAAGAAGATGCTGGGTAAGGGCAGCCAGAACAAAAAGGAATCCGACATCAAGTGATCGAGTGAAATGTTGGCTAGAAGAGCGAGGATTCAGTCACAGGATCGGCTGAGCCCCTGTACCGCCAGTCTAATAGCTTTATTGATCGAGGGAAACAGTCGAGCGCACTCACGGCATTTACGCCATGCGTTGCCTCATATACCGGACGCTGCACAAGACGATCCAACTCACTTCCTCTTTTGAGTTAAGGACTCCCGGATAGGGGCGGTCAATGGCGCTTCCATTTGTGCCGTTCTATTCTCGGGTTGAGCGTGGAAAAGTTCGGGACAACTGCGGGACGATTGGGGGGGCGGAAGTCTCGTTGACAGTTCGTGTAAACGACACCAGACAAAGCTGTTAGCGTTTCTACAAGAAGCAGCGGGTCACCGCAATGAAACGCTTTAGGCTTTGAAACCACTATCTCGTGTGCCGACGATCATTTGCCGATATTTGCGCGATGACAGGCATAGCTGACAAGCGAACCGAGAAAAGGAGTAATCCTTATGCCCAGAAGTGAAATGGTTCCGCTTTCCCAACCTGTTTTCAGCGAGAGCAATACCACGCCAGATCCCACGCGATTCAAAACCAAGCATCCGTCGGACTCTCAGATGTACAAGGAGATCGGAAATCTGCTGAAAAAGGATGTGGTCAGCTTCGAGAAATCGCGCGGCCAAGCCGCCGATCTGTACGCATTTCAAGATGCCCTGGGGCCACACGGATCCGAGATCGTTCAGGGAATAAAGAGCGCTGGAAAAATCATCTTTCATTCTGTCGGAGATACAGGGGCGTCGAACGAAAAGAAATACGGCCATGAAATTTCTGTTGCCGATCAGTTGACCGCGGACTGGCATAACGCCAACGATGCCAACCGCGCCGCGTTTTTGTTTCACCTCGGGGACGTGGTCTACGACTTCGGGGAATCGACCTACTACTACGACCAGTTTTATGATCCCTTTCGAAATTACTCCGCGCCGATCTTCGGGATCGCGGGAAATCATGACTCGTTTGTGGTTCCGAATACTCCAGCCGGAAAGGAACCTCTACGCACGTTCGCGAGAAACTTCTGTGCCGAACAGCCTACCGTGACTCCAGAAGCTGGGTCTCTGCACCGCACGGCCATGACCCAACCTGGTGTTTATTTCGCGCTGGATGCGCCATTTGTGCGCATTATTGGTCTCTTTAGTAATGCGCTCGAGGACCCTGGGGTCATTTCGAGTGGAAACGGGAAATGGCAAAACGTGCCAGACTATCAACTAGAATTTCTCGCCGCGCAACTCCAACGAATTAAGAAAGAGAAATATGCAGGGGCTGTCCTACTTGCGGCACACCATCCGCCGTTTAGCTATTCGCCGGCGGCAAAGGACGGAGGGTTCGGGGGAAACCATAGCAGTAGCATCGAGATGCTGCGCGAAATCGACACCATCTGCAAAACAGTAGGGGTCTATCCGCACGCTTTCCTTTCTGGGCATGCTCATAACTATCAGCGGTTCGCCCGGACGATCAGTTTTGGCGGCAAGAGTTTTGAGGTTCCTTTCATCGTCTGTGGTGATGGCGGCCACAACGTGAGCGTGTTGGTTCGGGGAAAAAAAGGACAACCATCACAAGAGCCACCTTACGGCTTCCCGGTTTCCTATCTGGACGTAAAACCAGCGGTTTCGTCCCGTAGTCTGATCCTCAAACACTACGATGACCAGAATTATGGATACCTGCGTATTACCGTGGACAAGAAAAATCTTCGGATCGGGTTTCATCAAGTTGGGGGCACTTCGGTGTTGCAGTCGCGTGTGGACCTCGTGACCGTAGATCTCGCAAGTCATGCGGTGGTAGCGAACTAAGGTGCTTGGAAACTCTTGCCGATTTCCGTGATCACGACTGAAAGTTCTTCCCCCCGCAGCGGCTAGCCTGACGGTCAAGACTGTCAGTCGACGAGGCGGAGGATGATCTTCTGGAAGGGCGCGCCGTTCGAGATTCTGAAGGCCCCGAGCCTGACCAACGGAGGCTTGGCGGCTAGCCGCGGGCCTGCCCCCGTTACGGGGAAGATATTTTTGCGTGTACGACTGACAGAATCGAGTGATTATCGGGACGCCAGCCGTATTTTAGCGCAGATGGAAATTGGCCCTCGCTCTAGAAGATGCCCCCGACCGGTCCGTTGCTTGCCATTTTGGGGCGGCAAAACGGGTTGGAAACCCCGCAAACGTATGATTTTCGAGCGACGAAGGGCCGGCTCTGCAAGTTCATCTGACCAATAGGCGCGGCCCTTCATGCAAACGCAACTCTGGAATCGAGTTACGGCGCCTTCCATAGCGTGCGTGCTGTTTCCGGGTCCCGCAGTATAGGTACGCAGAGAGTCTCGGACTGGCCTGCGGTCGCTGGGCTTCGCTTCACGGCTTCGGAAACCGCCGCCGATTCTTCGAAACGGTTGATAGCTAGCGGGATGAACGCGTAAGAAAAGAGCGGCTAGTGGGTGGCGGAGGCGTGGGCCACTACCAAGGCAGTGGCGGCGGGACTTTGGGTGTAGTAGGAGACGAAGCGTTTTGTTTCGGTGGAGTCGTATGGGGCTAGATTGTGGGCCCAGCGGAATCCGATGGGCTGGTACCACAGTTCGGCTTCGATTTGGAACGGGCCTTGCGCGTTGCCGACAGGCACTGAATATTGCACGAGATTTCCGGCCGCGGTGAAGTTGGGGTCATCGCCGGCTTCTCCGGTGACGGCGATATCTTTTTCGGCGGATTGTTTATCGAAGCCGGCCGGGAGCAAGCGATTGTCCTTCAGATAGCCGACAGCGTGGGAGAGGCCGGTGGTGACGTGGCCGGTTTGGTCCTTGAGGATGGGTTCGTAGATCTGGACTTGCTCGCTGCTGGTGATTCTTGTGTAGTGTGGTTCGAAACGCGATGCGTCGGCATCGTTGTCATTGCCTTGGATAGAGCCGTCGGCGTTGAGCGCGCCGGATTCGAATACTTTGTTGCCGGTGTGATCGCGGACGGTGAGATGCAGCCACGCGCGGCGGGATGGATAAGCAGTAGGAAATTTGTGTCCGGTCAGGTTTTCGACGAAGACGTCGACATTTATATTTGAAGCTTCAGCACTTACGTTGCGAATGGTGACGCGCGCGGCTTGCGTGCGCAAAAAGTCTTCGGTGCGCTGCGCTTCAGCGCTGAGTTCGTTGGGCATAGCAGCGACACTGAGATCATTGCGATGCAGATTCAGCAAATTCAACATAAAAAAGTTTGCGCCGATGAAAGTGTGCTGGCGAACTCCCTGGCGGGCGACGCCCAGGACTGCGGCGATGGGCACGTCTTCCTGCGCTTCGGGCATGTGGCAGGACTGGCAGGAATTTTTATTGGCGTAGTCGCTGTGCTGCCACTCTAAAAAGGGAACTTGCTCGGGGAAAAGTCCCAGTTCCTTGCCGCCGGGCGCGAGCGCTTTGGTGTACAGCGTGTGGCAGGAGGCGCAGAGCGCGGAATCGCGGATGTGCGATTCCTGCGTGGGACGGAAGCCTGCGGTGGAGGTTTGCATGATGCGGGTCTGGCCGGGTTCAATTGCGAATGGGCCGAATTCGGGATGATCGTCCTTTGATTGCGGCGCGTCGATCAAAAATTGGCCGCTGAAAGTTTCGCGCGTGCCCAGTTTTTCTTTTGCGATCTGGTGGCAGACGGAGCAGGAGACACCGTCTTCGGCAGCGGCATTTTTCTTGGGATGGTCGTCGAAAGGTAAATGCGCGAAAACGGCGCCAAGCTGGCCTTTTACTTTCGCTTCGTAGCGGGCGATGGGCATGTGGCAGGCGGCGCATTCGTCTTCGATAACGGATTTGGATTCGGGATGGTCGATGCCTTCGCGGCGCACGCTGGCTTGCCAGTAAGGATCGCGCGCGGAATTGGCCATGATGCTGCCGCGCCAGTCGATGCCGATGGAGATATCTTTGCCGGATGGAGTGGTGAGTCCATTGTGGCAGGCGAGGCAGCGGTCGGAAGTGTGGAAGGTTGGTTTCGCGGCATTGTGCTTGTCGTCTGCGCGTGCCGAGGAAAAGAAGAAAGAAAAAACGACCAATGCCGACAATGCCGCCAAGAAAAGTCCGCGAGCGATTGTTTTGCTTGAGATAAATTTGTGCGGCTGCATCACCAACCCTCGTTCAGGCGGCCATCCTGCCAATCCCACAGAACATAGAAGACGGTTTGGATGGGGCGGCCGGGAGTGTTGTTCACGGGAATGCGAACGCCGAGATTGACGCGGATGTGCTGGCGTCTGCTGATGGTGACTTGCATTTGCGGGAGGACGTCCCAATCGGTTTTCGCGTGGTCGACCAGATCGCGCGCGGCGAGAAATTCAAACATCGGTGACCACATGCGGCCGAGCCCGTGATCGGCGGTGAAGCTTTGGCCGATCGCGGTGTTAAAGAAGATGGATTGCGGAGCGATGTCGCTGTGGCGGGGAAGATCTGCGCCGAATTGCGTTTGAATAAAAGTGTTGGTGGGAAAAAGCTGGTCGAACGCGGCGAAAGTTTCAAAGGTGGTGGTGCCGGTACCGAAGCCGCGTTGTCTATTGCCGCTGGGAACGATGACGCTGCCTTGCAGGCTTAGAATCGAGCCGGAATGCAGATTTGAAAACATGATGCGCTTTATGCCGAGCGTGGCGTCGCCGACGCCGGCGTACCAGGTGTGGTTCTGGTCCTGAACATTAATGGGCACGTCGACTTCGATTTGATTTTTTTCGCCGAAGCGCTGCTCGTGAATGATGTGGCTTACGAGACCGGGAGCGCCTTGCGCGTTGAGCGCGGAGGAGATGACCACTTCGTCCTCGGGATAGGCTTTTTCGGTGGCAATGGCGCGCGGGAGATTCAGTTCGCCGCGCGGCCAGCCGGATTTTTTGCAGAAACCGCGCATGTAGCGGATGACTCTATCGATTTGTTCCGGGGTAAGCGCATCGGAAAAGCTGGGCATGATTTGCGAGAAGCCGCGCGTGGGACCGCCGTGGACGATCACGGCTTTCCAGGCGGTGTCTGGTTCGGCAGTGGTCTGATTGCACTGCGTGAAATCAGGGAAGGTGCGGGGCTGTTCGAAAGCGCTGAGCAATTTGGGAGCGCCGGTGCCATCTGAGCCGTGACAGGCGACGCAGGCCGCTTTGTAAATTTGTTCGCCGGTGTTGAGTTGGAGCGTGGTGGTGCTGCGCGTCTGCCCGGATAGTGCGCGTGAGGCCAGGACTACTAAGAGCGTGGTGACAGCCGCGACGATTCCTGATCTGGAGATCTTGCGCAGCCAGGAGCTTTTGTTTGCGGCCGGAGTTTTTGGAAAGGGTGCTGGTGTGCGATGCACAATAGGAATTGGCGAGAAGATTTGCCTCTGCAAAATTTAAGTCCAACCAAGGCAGCTCACAAGTGTAACGCCAAACGACAAGGAAGAAAAACCGGATGGAAGTGGGGAATGTGCCGTGGAGAAAAGCGAACTCGCGCGGTTGTATCGCTGGCAAACTCCGGAACGGCCCGGGAAACGACGTTCGAAGAGATGAGATGGCAAACAACTTTCGACCAAACCTCGCGTTCGCAACAGCAACTTCTGGACCACAAGGTTTCCGAGCGCCCGTGAGAACGAGCCAGGTCCACTCTTGCTTCATCAGCAGGCAGATTCCGTTCCCGTCAGACTGGCTCGTCGAAAATCACGGATCGGTCAAACTTCTCGAATCCCTGTTAGCTGAATACTTCCTGTTAGGCAACTATATTAGGTTGCATATACAGTTAGCAAGTAAAATAGGTTGCTCCAACTTAAGACAACCTTATTAGGTTGACATAGCCTAGGATGCCCGTATGATAGGAGCATGGCGCCGACCAGGAAAAAAGAGGCACTTCGTAGCGAGCCTTGCCTTGCTCTCATCGGAGATATGGTGGGCTCGCGTGAATTGCTTCCCAGCCGACGCCCAAAGATACAAGAGAGGTTCAAAGAATTTATTCAATATCTCAATAAGAAGTATGCGAAAGACATCTTGGCCAAGTTCGTCATTACCCTCGGTGACGAATTTCAGGGCCTGCTCTTGTCAGCAACACCTATTCCCGACTTGATGTGGGACATTGACCAGGGATTTTCCGATCGCGACCTGAGAGTGGGCGTCGGATTCGGGGTCCTGACTACGCCCATCCAAGAAGAGGCCATAAATGTCGACGGACCCGCGCTCTATAACGCGCGGGCGGCAATAGAGAACGCAAGGCGCAAAAGATCCTTGGGTGAGGCCTTTGTTGGCTTTGGCGAGGCCGATCAAGTGATGAATGGCATCGCTCGCCTTCTGTCCTTCCACCGTTCCGAGCTTACCCAACAACAGCTTCGCATCGCTGAACTTATGCGCGAAGGACGCACTCAACTGGATGCCGCTGAGCACCTGAAGATCAGCCGACAAGCGGTTAACAAACAGGTAAAGTCAATGGGCTGGGGAGCATATGCCGAAGCAGAACTAGCTTGGCGAGTCTTTATCGAAAAATGGGTGAATCCAACACTAGAGAAAAAACGTGCCAAGAATCATCATTAGCGATCAGTTTTTGATGTGGTCCGAATTGTTCGCGCTATGGTCGATCGTGTCTTACGGAATCACTGCCGATCCCCTGCCCGAGGATGCGGACGGAGGCACGTTCCAATGGCAAACTTGGCGCTGGACTCTGCTTTTGAGGATCGTGGTCGCAGCAGTTTTCTCCTATTGGATCTGCCACTCGGTCATTGTCAGCGCTTGGCTGGCTACCTTGATAGCCCTTCAGCCGTGGTCACGATTCCGAAGTCCTAAAAAGTGGACGGCCGAACTCGAGATATTAGTAGTGGTTCTAAATCTACTTTTTGGTTTTGCCTTCATAAGACACTTCGATCTGCATATGCACGCCCATCTTTTTTTGCCCATCTCTTGCGAACAAATATCGGCAATTTCCATTGTGAGCGGTGTCTTGCTATTCGTTATTCGAGGTGGAACTTACATCGTCCGGGGATGTCTCCGCAAAACCGAAACCCTTCCGCAACTTGCATTGCGCCGCGCGGAAGCAGATGGCGATACCGGAACGAAGAGACTTGATCTAGTGGAGATGAACCGCGGCCGCCTGATTGGAAATTTGGAGCGCTTGGTTCTGACCCTGGTCGTGGTTGCGGGGAGCTATGCGGCGTTGGGCTTTCTCGTCGCAGCAAAGGGCCTAATTCGGTCAGCGGAACTCCAGGAGCGGGAATTTGCGGAATACTTCCTGGTGGGCTCCTTATGCAGCGTCTTGGTTGCCCTGTGTGCCGGCCTGGTCATAAGGTACACGCTTCTAGCGTTATGGCCGGAGCTTTTGTCGCTACAAATGGGATCCTAAAGTTGCAACACCCAGGTTTTTTGCGATGAACGAACGATGGCCCGATCGAACCAACCTGATATCGGTATGGGCGATTGTGCACGAACTGTGCGCGAATCATAAGCTCTCGAAAAACAGATCCAAGTGGTTGAAAAAAATTGGAAACCAAAATAGTGGAGGGAGCGTTACGCAGTCGCTTATCACCCAGGACGCCGCTCAATAATGATTCGGGGCAGTTCTACGCATCAACGGTCCTGGCAATCTGCGGCTCTTCTCGCGCCGGCTGTGCGAGATTGGCGAGGAGTTCATAGGAGCGGAGCCGGTCCTCGAACTTGTAAGTGTTCGTCACCGCAATCAGCTCATCTGCCTGGGTCTGTTCCAGAAAGTTATCCAGGCGTGCGGCGACACGTTCAGGGCCGCCGAAAATCGCCGCTCCGAATTTTGCAACCACCATTTCTTGCTCTTCTGCAGTCCAATCGAGGATCTTCGTTGGAGGCGGCAGAGGCCCGGGAACGCCCCGGATCAAGTTCAGAAACATTTGAATGGGAGTGGTGGCGAGAAATTGTGCCTGCTCGTCAGAGTCGGCAACGAGGACCGGGACGCCAACCATGGCGTACGGCCTGTCAAGAACTTGCGAGGGACGGAATGACGAGCGATAGATCTGAAGGGCCGGCAGCAGCGGTCCCGGCTGAAAATGGGCAGCGAACGCAAATGGCAGTCCGAGTTCTCCCGCTAGACGGGCGCTAAAGTCACTCGATCCGAGAAGCCATATCGGAATGTTCGTGCCTTCCCCAGGATAAGCACGCACGCGCTGCGAAGGTTGTGGTTTGCCCAGATACCGGCGCAACTCGTGCACAAGCTCGGGGAAATCGTCGCCTGTACTCTGAAGAGAACGGCGCAGAGCCCGAGCGGCTGCGGAATCACCCCCGGGTGCGCGGCCGAGGCCCAGGTCAATGCGGCCAGGAAAGAGCGATTCGAGCGTGCCAAACTGTTCTGCAATGACCAGAGGCGCATGATTCGGCAGCATGATGCCGCCGGAGCCCACACGGATTTTCGAAGTTGCATTCGCGATGTAACCGATCAGTACCGAAGTCGCCGAGCATGCGACGCCGTTGATGTTGTGGTGTTCAGCCAGCCAAAATCGCTTGTAGCCCAGGGTTTCCGCGTGCTGGGCCAGCGCGCGCGAGTTGCGGAAAGCTTCCTCAACCGTTCCTCCTTGTCGTAGATGCGCAAGGTCCAGAATAGAAAGCGGGGTACTGGCGAGACGCGAACGATCCGGCATGAATGCCTCAATTCCGCCGCCCCGAAATCAATCGGTCCGGAAGCGGCTGTTCTCATTTGATGCTCCAGTTTTCCGAGCGGTACGGCCGGGGTTATTTCCAAGCGGACGATCGGGTCGATTGCCTCTGCCTCACTAACTTTCGGATGCGTGCATCTAATCCTTGTCCAATTCGCTCAGCCCATACAGGCGTTCCTCTTCCTTCACCAAGCCATCAATGTGATTGAGTACCGATTGATCTTTTTTCTCGATTGCTATGGAAGTTCCTTTCCTGATCACTACTGGCATTGCCGCAAGCGCCCGAGGACGAGGGTTCGTAGCACCTCGGAGAAGCCGAAGGACAGACCATGACCGGCGTCGCCTGACTGAGCTGAAGGTCGAGCTTGACCAATACTGGGATCTCTTGCGGCAGCGCCGCGCCCTCCGGGAATTTGGGAATGACCCTGACAAGGCCGAAGTACATGCTGCCAAGATAGTCGAGAACTATGAGCAGTAGATCGCGGGGAAGGAAGCCTGAGCGATGGTGGCATCGCTCTGACAGGCAAGCGCGTGGAATCGACAGCCATTGCGATCGTGCATTTCCGCGACAGTAAAGTAAGTTTTCAATGGGCACATTTACTGCGATCAAGTTTTAGCGCTGGTGTAGCCCGGGCCTCTGGATTCTTCCTCTAGAGGACTTACTCTGCACGGCGCACAACCAAAAGCGTCAAATCGTCTGTTTGCTTCAAACCTTCTCCAAAGCTCATCAAGTCCTCGAGACATTCCGAGATCAGCCCGTCAGGCGTTTTTCCTATGTGCCGCGCCGCCAGCCCGCGAATTCTGTGGAGGCCATACTCTTGGCCCGCGCGATTCCGTGCTTCCGTCAACCCGTCGGTATACAGAAAAACCGTGTCACCGTGTGCCAGTGCCAGGCGATGGACAGGGAAGCGCGCGTTACAGAACATTCCCAGAGGCACTCCCGTGGAATCCTTCGGAGCTACTCCGTCTCCGTGGATGTGAAGAAGAGGGAGATGGCCCGCGCTGACAAACTCCACCGAACCATCGTGTGCTGCTCGCCCTACGACGAGAGTCGCGAATTGCCCGGCAAGAGTGCTCTCGCAGAAAATACGGTTGGCGTCTTCCACCATCCGATTGAGCGGGAGACCGGCTTCGGCGAGGCTACGAAACGTGGCATGGAGATGACTCATGAGCATCGACGCAGCCACACCCTTGCCGGAGACATCCCCGAGCATAAAGAGTAGGCCTTGGGCTGTTTCGACGAGGTCGCAGTAGTCGCCGCTCACCATGCCGGCAGGTTGGTAGTGGAAGCGAACGTCCCAACCTTTTGGCGCCAGACCGGGATTCGGCAGGAGAGCGCGCTGAATGCTTGCGGCAAGTGACAGATCACTCTCCAAGGCGCGCTGTTCAGCACTCGTAAGATGGTCGAGGCAGAACCGCACCAACGGGTCGACCAGCAACCGTTCCGGTTCGACGGAGTCATGGCACGTCTCACAAAGCCCGAATGTTCCTTGATCGATACGGCGCAGGGCCTCATCCACAGCTGTCAGCAGTTGCGAAAGAGAAGTATCAGCGGCGGCAGAATGCAAAGCCGCATGAAGGCGCTCGCGGCGCTGTTCCAGTTCGGTGCGCAGATACGTTTGTTCGGCAGTGATCATACGATCTCCTGCCATAGGTTGCTGTTTTGCGGCTGAACTTTCCATCCGATTTCCTCCTTCAAATTGAGGATCACGGGAAGAAGCTTTACGGAGACAGCACTGACCCTCCGCTTGCAATTCACTCTCTGGGCATGAAATGAGCGAGCGGTCTTGCCAAGCCGTCGGTGGCTGTGTTGGATGCCAAAAGCGTGCGATACGTTACAGGAATTTTTGCTCCATGCGACTGAATCGCGCCAACGGGAATGGTGGCCAAACGATCCGTTCGAGCAGCACCGGGCCACATATTAAGGATGGACCTTATTTCATTTGGCCTTTGCAATGGCAACGACTCTGGCCTTGACGGCGCGGATGTAGTCTCCTGGAGCCAGCAAGATTTGCAGTCCCCTCATGCCTGCAGACACCGAGATTACATCGCAGATTTCCGCAAGCTCGTCGATATATACCGGATAATCTTTCTTACAGGCTAGAGCAGTAACTCCGCCGCGAATATAACCGGTTGCCGCGTGCACTTCCTTCAAAGGAACCATGTCGACCTTTCGATCCCCTGTGTAATGTGCGAGCGCCTTGAAGTCCAGCTCTTCGCTCGCGGGAATTACCGCTAAATATATTCCATTCCGATCCCCCTGCACGGCAAGGGTCTTGAAGAGCTGCTCTGCTGGTAAGCCGACCTTTGCTGCCACTGTTTCCGCGGACAAATCGTCCGGATCTACTGCGTACGCGCGCAATTCGTACTTGATCCCAAGTCTATCCAGAACTCGCGCTGCGTTTGTCTTGACCACTGAACGGGTCCTCATCTCAGGCTCACTCACGTCAGCCCGTTAGATGCATATCCCATCCTGAAGAATTCCGAAAGATTCGGCCCAACGGCAATCCCGAAGACACAACTCAATCTCCGCGACGTGGCTTCCTGATCTCGTTGCGAAAATGACGCTTGCTAAGGAAATTTGCGGATGCAAACAGCACTGCGTTCTGCCGCGGGAACAGCATTGGCTCTCTTCCAACACGGCCGAAGTCGGTCGCGCCACTAATCCTCGGTCGATCAAAGCAGCGCTATGGTCGCCGAAATCTACGGCCAACATACGCGCACATATCAGCTCCATTCCTGCCGCTGCGGACATCCAGGTGGATGGAGCTTACGTTGGCGCCACTCCCTCGGATATCGACCTGGCATGCTGCTGGCATGATGTGACCATCATCAAGCCAGGACGGAAACTTTGGACGAGAAGAGCGCGCATTACAGGCGGGGTCCTTAAAGTCACTGCCCATCTGCAGAAGTGCGCGAGAAATTCCCGCTTGCAGAACGGAAACTGCAACGCGCGGTTCACGCCAATGGAGTTTCCTATGCGAAGTTGCATGAAGAATTCCGCACGAACCAGCCCAGAGCCGCAGATACGGACACAACTCCATGCCCGCTATGCAGTTCACTGATTGAGTTACGAGATTCGCCAGGTTGTGGGAGAGCTCGCACCAGCTCTAGCTGTGCGAGAGATTCATTTGCCGGGAACAAGGAGAATCGAGATGAGTGACATTGCGATTGGAATGGCAGCTTTGGAAGGGGTGGTATTGACTGTCCTGACGCGCTTAAAGAACGGAAAGATCGACGATGCTACCGGTTGTTTTGCCGAGGAATTCACGTTCAAGGATCACGGCATTGGAGTGGAGTTTAAGGACAGGAAGCGATTGGCGGAATTCTTCCAGAAGACATGGGAACTCTACCCAGACTCCTTGCTGAAGACTGACACAATTTTCGTGAGCGGCAATCACGTCATCATCGAATGGACGCTTCATGCTACGTTGACGGAGCCTTTCTACGCCGGACTCTCACGAAAAGTTCCAATCACGGTGCACGGGACCTCCATCGTACGAACGGAGAATGGAAAAATTACCGACTGGTCAGACTATTACGACGGACTGACCTCCCGGCGTACAGCCTTAGCTTCGTACTTCACGGAATGGGTCGAGCTCTGAACCGTGCCGCAGAGTCCGTGTAAAGAAATCGATGAGAGTGAGAATTCCCCATCGGCTCGGGACCTCATAACTGACAGGAGATTGCTCCCATGCCGTCACGATTCCGCACCGCGTTGGCCACTGTGGTCTTCGCACTAGTCCTTTCCGCAAACATCTCGACCGCGCGAGCTCAGCAGAAACGCCTCACCGCCGACGGAAGGCAAGTCGTGGACACGGTGAACACGGTATTCACTGCAGCCCGCACAGACGATGTTGCGAAGTTCGATTCCGTCATTACCAAAGACTTTTACATATTCGATGGAGGCGTTCGATTCAACGGTGACGCCATCATGGCTCTCATCAAGGCTCAACATGCCGCGGGCAAGCGCTATGAATGGAACATAACCGAGCCGGACGTCCACATCAGCGGTAACACCGCCTGGATAGCCTACGTCAATGCGGGCAGCGTCACCGACGCCTCAGGTACTGCGAACCAGAAATGGTTGGAATCGGCCTTTCTGCAGAAACAGGCAGGCATCTGGAAGATCGTCTTCATGCACAGCACCCGCGTACCGATGCTGTCTCAAGGGAACCCTGGCAAATAAGACGGGCTCTGATCGAATGCGCGGATAGCGATTGATCGGTTGAATATTCTAAAGAATAGAAAGCAAGCAGGTAACGGTTGTGTCCGATTATCGGCTCTGGGGCCAACTCCTTTGGAATTTTGCGGATGGAAGCGCAGCCAATGATTGCCATGCGGGAAGTTAGCGCTGATAGCCCTAGGCGATCTACAAGTTGGAAGCGTGCCCGGCAACTGGCGTGACAACCGACTGCTCTATGTGGGCAAGTGCAGCTTCTTGAGAAGTTCGGCGTATCGCGGGTCGCGGCGCAGATTTTTCAATTGCGGATCGGTCTTGATCTCGGGTAATCCGGCGTCTCGCTGTTGGTAGGCACGGTCCAGCCATTCGAATGATTTGTCAGACTCTCCGCGAAACGCGTACACCTGAGCGATCTGATAGGCCGCATAAGTGCCATACTTCGCGATAAGGTCGGCCAAAGCAGCATTCGAATTCTGTTGGTTGCCGAGAGCGTGATAAGCCAGTGCTTGGCCGGTGAGTTTTCCCCACCCGAGAGTTTCCTTTTCAATTTCGGCGAGCGCCTGCTGCGGCTTTCCCTTTGCGATGAGAATTTTGCCCAGAGTTAGATGGACAAAGGCAGCTCGCGGGTTCAGGTCTAGCGCTTTTTGCAGAGCGGCCTCAGCTTCATCGTATCGGCCCGCCACGTACAGCAAATATCCCAGGCCCAAATGAGAATCGGTTCGAAGAGGGTCGAGCGTGACCGCTTGTTCATAAAGCTTGATTGCCTGGTCGAGATTTCCCGTTTCACGAGATAAATACGAACGGAGGCGGAAGGCTTCAGCGCTACCCGGTTCTAAGGCCGCTGCTTTGCTGACGGAAGCGTTGCCAGCGTCCCAGTCCCAGTCAGAGTAGATTTGCGTCCTCGCCAGCGCCAGATAGGCTGAGGCTAGGGTGGGATCGAGCGCGATCGCTCGCTCCGCGTCATGGCGGGCGTTGCGAAAGCCTTCTGTAACATTAGTCACGCCGACCTCGGCCATCAGGTTCTGCACCGACGATCGCAGAGCCCAGGCTGGTGCATATTTCTCATCAAGCTTGATGGCTTGTTCGGTATAGGCGAGCGCCTTGCTGAGGTCTTGCTTGTTCTGTCCCAGCACACTGAAGTATTTCGCCTGCAGGTAAGCCTGATATGCCTCGGGATTCGCGGTGCGCAAATTGGAGGCGATCGGCTGGCCGTTCCCTCCGAGCAGCTTCAGTTGCAGCGCCTCGGTCGCGGCCCGGGCGATTTCGTCCTGCACGGCAAAGATGTCATTGATCTCCCGGTCGTAAGTCTGTGACCAAAGCTGAAAACCGTCATCTGCCTTGGTCAGCTCCGCAGTGATACGTAGACGGTTGCCCTCGCGGCGCACGCTTCCCTCAAGAACATTGGCCACGCCAAGCTTTCGTCCCACTTCTCGTACGTCCTCATTCTTGCCCTTGAACTGAAAGGCCGAGGACCGTCCGACGACCTTTAAGCCTGAAACTTTGGCCAGGTCGTTGATCAGTTGTTCCGATAATCCATCGGAAAAATACTCCTGGTCTTTGGCCGGGCTCACGTCGGCAAAGGGCAGCACAGCGATGGAATTGATGTTCAGCGAAGGGCGCGTGGCCTTGCTTGGAGCAAACCAGAAATGACCGGCGGTCGCGGCTACGGCGATGACGGCGAGGATGGGTATGATTGCGAACTTCCGGAGATAATGGGTACGAGAAGGTGCCTTCAGTTTTGAAGCGACGGTTTCCGACGCTACCTCTTCTTCTTGACCTTGCAAGGCTGAGTCTGGAGGCGCACTTTCATCTATGACGGTTGCAATAAAACGGTATCCCCGCTTAGTCACAGTTTCGATAAATTCGGGTTTATCGGGCCGGTCACCCAAGATTTTTCGGATATCGAGAATATATTTTCTGATGGCTTCCGGGTTGACATAGGTCTCAGGCCACAGCTTTTCCAAAAGTTCGTCCTGAGTGACTAGCCGTCCTGGATTTTCGACCAAATAGCGCAGCACATCGTAGGCTTTCGGTGGGATTGGCACGCGCTCTTGCCCGCGCCAAAGGCACTGGTCGGCCGTATCAAGGCGGAATGACTGGAAAGACCTCATTTACCGGACCCACCTCGATAGGTTGATGGAAATATCAAGTCCCGAAGATGATTTAGAGTGCTAGGGCACCAGCATCGGTACATACGTCTCCCGGCGGTTTTCCCTGCACGGCTCGCATCAGCTAAAACCATTGTTTTCAGCTACATGGCCGCCGGACAAAGAATCCACACCATTCGGACAGGAACTTCACACAGGCACCTGCTCGCATTCCGTACTGTAGGGCTCGAACGGTCGAGGGTCTTGCATTCGCGTGGTCCGCTAGCGACGTGCAGGGGGAAGCACAATCGCCTGTTGGCGGTGCCCAATCGGCCCAGAAACCATTAGGAGGGGACATGGTATCACTGAACAACGGAGGCAGTCAGGCAGTTGTCGCTGTGGCCGGTAACGGCCAGCAGCCAGGGTCGGGCAGGAGGAGATTGGCCAAAGAGCTATTTAGCGGCCGCTTTCAGACCAGACAGCCGGTGCAGTTGCGCGAAATTGCAGTTGAATATGAACTGGACAATGAGTCGGTCCTAAAGGCCTTCGCAGAATTTCAAGCGCTCGGGATGGTTACCCTTTCGGGGAATTCATCTGCAATCGTTGGGTCTCCAATTCCGAAGGAGACCCGAGAGGCCTATGAGATACGGGCCGCGACTGAAGAAATTGCTGGCCGCACCGCCGCACTCGTGCTGAAAGGCTACACCGCTGGACTGCAGAATGAATTAGCAGCCATGCGTGCAGCGGTCGCTAATGGCGACCTCGACGCCTGTGCAGAACACGACGTGAAGTTCCACAGGAACATCCTCAAGGCCTCGCAAAACGATGTGTTACTTCGCGTGTGGGATACTCTGGGGTTTGATCTGCGAATCCGGGCAGCGATGGGAAGAGTTTCGAGGGATCTGCCTGAAGTAATTGAATCGCACCAACCAATTGTCGACGCTCTTGAAAAGGGTTGCGAGAGAGAAGCTGGGCTGCTGTTGCGGAATCATGTGGAGACGGTTTTGCAGTGTCTCACACGAGGCCAGGCAGACTTGGGATTTCACCAAGCGCCTCGGCAGGATTTGGCGCCGGTGGATGGTTACCTGCTGCCACGCCGTTTTGTACAGACGTATCGAGGCGGACTAGGTCCCGCACGCTTGCGAAGGGTTACAGAGTTGGTGCATGCAAAGATCGAGGACGAACTGAGTCTCGACGAGATGGCCCAATCAGCTGGGCTGAGCACGGCTCATTTCTCGCAGATGTTCCGCAAGTCGACGGGCGAGAGCCCGCACCAGTTTGTCCTACGCCAGAGAGTGGATCGTGCGAAGGAGATGTTGCGCACGGCCGAAGCGCGTGTCCTGGATGTCGCGGTGGCTTGCGGCTTCAAAACGCAGCAGCACTTTGCGCGAGTGTTCCGCAGGGTGTGCGGAGCCAGTCCCACAGAGTATCGCCACGAATTTCTGCGTTAGATGCGGACGCCGCCGTGTGCACGAAAGATGCGGCGTAATCTCGAGCTATCCAGGATTTCGAATCCTCCTTTTCATCGAGTATTCCGAAAAATTCGGTCCAAAGGTACACCTCCAGACACAACTCAATCTTCACCTCGTGGTTTCCTGACTCCGCTGTACGCAGGACCACAATTGAAAATTGATAAGGGAGATTTATCGATGAAGACGTTACTGCGCCTCACTCTGGCTATAGCATTGACTCTAATCATGGGAGCCGCTTGCTTTGGCCAGCACTACAGCCAGACCAATCTCGTTTCCAGCTCGGCCGGAAACGCTCCGATCACCGATCCTCAGTTGATTAACCCGTGGGGTTTGTCCCGCGCTTCGGGTAGCCCATGGTGGATCTCTGACAACGCGACCGGCTTCAGTACGCTTTACAATGGCGCAGGAGCCAAGCAGTCTCTGATCGTCACCATTCCGCCAGCCGATCCGAACAACAAGAACACGCCGACGGGTACACCAACCGGCACCATCGCTAACAGCAGTCAAACAGATTTCTTGCTGGCCCCGGGCAAACCGGCCGCATTCCTCTTTTCCACAATTGATGGAACGATTGTCGGATGGAATCCAACTGTAGCGCTAGCTCAAGGCGCCGCTCCGCCTTCGACACAAGCCGTGACCGTGGTCAAAACTACTGACGGATCGAGCTACACCGGCCTGACCAGCGCTTTCATCGACGGCAAGCGCTACCTGTACGCGGCAAACTTCACCAAGGGCCGCGTGGATGTCTACGACAATGCATTTAAGCCTGTAAACCTATCCAAGGGACACGTCGACCAGAATTCCTCCGATCATGGGAATGGCAACTCCGCTGAAAATTCTTTCGTCGATGAGAAGCTGCCGAAATCCTACGTGCCCTTCAACGTGCAAGCGATCGGCAACGATATTGTTGTCACCTATGTGCTCCACGAGGAAGGTTCCCCGTTTGAAACCGACGGCCCAGGCCTGGGGTTTGTGAATATTTACAGTGCCACGGGCGAGCTCTTGGTACGTCTCGAACACGGCGACTGGCTGAACGCTCCGTGGGGCGTAGCTCTGGCTCCGCTCGATTTCGGAGTGTTCAGCCACGATTTGCTCATCGCGCAATTCGCGGGCGGCGGAGATACGCAGTCGAGCGGATTCATCGCCGCGTATGACCTGGCTACTGGAAAATTTGATGGACTGCTAGAGGACGCAGGCGGACGGCCGCTGGCCATCAATGGCATCTGGTCGCTCAGCCCTGGAAACGTGAGCCCGACGAATAACGATCCCGCAGCGGCGCCCGCCGCAGAAATGTACTTCACCGCCGGACCGAACCATGGCTCCGGAGGGTTGTTTGGTTATTTGACGGCAGTTGCCACGGAGCTAACCGAAGGGAATGCGCGGTAATCCGGCCAGCTGATTTTATAGCGCTGTCGGGGTGGAATGCATCTTTCATCTGGATGTATTCCACCAAACAGCACGGTAGCGGCAAAGCTCTGGCTGTGATCTTCTGGCGCGACCCACGGAATTCCCATTTTCGATCTATACAGCACTCTGACGGTATTTGAGAAGTTGGAAAGAGCATTCATGAGATCGAACGCTATACCGAGGTTGCCGATGTGCGAGCACAGCACGATCTCGAACCGTGCGCACGAACACACTACGGTGTTCAATGCTCGGTTCTCTCGCTCTCGCGGGCTGCTCCACTTCATAGCATGTCGCGTGCTAGGCAGTAAGGAGGGAGCGGAAAATGCCCTGCAAACCTGTTGGCTCAGAGCTTCTCGCAATCCGCCGAAGTTTGCATGCGAAGGCGCTTTTCGCAGTTGGCTGCTTAGAATTTTGATCGACGAAGCTTTGGCCCTGCTCCGCGCAAGGAAAATAAGGAATCGGCCAGCGACAGGGAATCTCTAAACAGACACTAAAGCGACCGGAGAGACTCGTGGTTACGCTCAGTTCCAGAACAGGATCGAAACAATTGATGTGCGCACGGTCGGTTCCACCATTCCGTTCATTGGCCGCGGCGCGTCGAAATCGCCATACGTGGCTTTGAGCGATAGTCCTACGGAGATCACGCGCCCATCCGGTGCCCAATTGCCGGATAAGGCGTCGCCTGGATCGCTAATCTTAATTGCGGTGGTTGTCCCGTAGCGATGTCCAGCACCTCAACTCCATAACACCAGGAGTCGGACGGAGAAATTGAAATGAGTATTTCACCATCTCTGCCTAGAGCACGAGCCCCGATCGGCACTGGCGCGATCCACTGGCCGCTCTCAAGGTGTAGTTCCTGCGTTTCCCCACCCCCAGCGGGCACTTTAGCGAGGACTGGATTTGAGCCCGACTCCAGTGGCTTCTGCCGATGAAGCGCTTGTCTACAGCATCTTCCCGGGCGATGCGGAGCGGCTCCTGCTTAAAGAATGCGTTACTCTGTAGTGAAGCAACCAGCGCATTCGTTTACCCCAGCCCGGGGGCAAGTCATGAGCGTGATTGCAAAGTCCTTCAAAATTCTTGCACCGGGAAACTCATTGCAGCGGAGAACCGCCTACAGTCTCGCGCTGGTGAGGTTGATCCTCGCGCCAGTCATTTTTCTTGCGATTTACTACCTGTTCCGCATGGGATGGATTGTCGATCGTATCGTGAATGTGGACGCCCCCGCGTCCGCTCTTGCGCAACAAGCGTCAATCGAAATGCTGGAAGCGCGTCGCGCCGAACGGAATTTTTTGTTGCTCCATGACGCAGTCGATCTGGCAACAAATCACGATGCCGTTGCCAAAACCGAGCAAACCCTGCAGGACATTCAGAACCTGGAAACCAACGACATCGAGGCGGTTCAAAGAGCTTCTCAAGCCCTCGCGCTTTACCGCCAGCAATTTGCGGAAGCGGTCGCGGCTTTGGACCGGCCAGGACAAACCTCAACTGATCGCGTCCAGACCGTGGTCCGCGACTATGAACGCGATCTGAACGACCTTTTGAAGCGGTCCAGACGCGTCAGCCGGGAACACTTGATGGAGGAACTTCGACAGCGCGTCGATTCATTTGAAAACCAGATCTCCAAAACGACCGAAGAAACAAATCCGGATTTACAACGCCTCACGCAGGATTTGCAAAATTCCAGCGATCAAGTTCTCCGCATGACTTCTCAGTTGGAAGCGGTGAACTGGACGCGCGTCAAAAACGACCACGCCCATGCACGAAAGCTGCTGCACGAGGCGGAATGGGCCCTCTCGATTGTTTCCGTGTTGACACTGCTCATCAGCATCTGGGTCAGTTACATTCTGCCGCGTCAAGTGATCAAGCCTCTGTGGAGCCTGAAGGAAGCGATCGATCATGCCGCGGCCGGAGACTATGAAATTGAATTTGACGTGCAGGGGAAAGGCGAAATCGTCGACTTGGTAAAAAGTTTGCAGCGCATGCTCGCGTCGATTCGCCCCAGGGCCGCGACGGAAAAAGATCTCAGAGTCTCCTGATTTTTAACTAACCGAGGGTGCCTTGCAGCACTTCGCGCAGGACTTCCTGCTTTTGCGGTTCCAGTTTTTTTCCGCGCGAAGTTAAGTAGAAAACGTCGATCGCCTTCTGCCCTTCGGTATCAATCAGCGCTACCTCGATGTTGCAATCGAGCTGCGCCAGCGCCGCTCCCATGTCGTATAGCAATCCCGCGCGATCCTGAGCCACGACCTCCAGCAGTGTGCTGTGCGCGGACGCCGCATCGTCGAAGCTGACTCCCGTCGTAACGGCAACCTTCGGCGGACGAGCCCGGCTGGCCGATTCGCGGCTTTGCAGTAAGGGTTCCAGCGCCGCTCTTCCGCCGAGTACATCGCTTAGGCTTGCCTGGAAGCGCTCGACTTCGCTTGGATTTAATTCCAGCGTGCGATGCAGATCGGTAAAGTGAAATGTATCCAGCACCACGCCTGCTGCGTTCGCAAAAGCATCCGCCTTGATAATGTTCATGCCCCAAGCCGCAAGCACTCCTGCAATCGTGGAAAAAAGTCGCGGACGGTCTGCGGTCAGCAGCGTCAGCGAGAATCCGTGGCGCTCCGCTTGCAATTCCGTCTGCAACGGCGCGCTGCCAAGTTTGCGGTACAGCAGGAAATGCCTGGCAATCTCCGCAGCTGAGTGCACCGCCAGATAGCGTCGCGGGAAACCGTCGAGGAACCGTTCGATTTCTGTTTTTGGCGCGCCGCCTGCCGCGGATTGAATCTGCTCCAGCAGCGAACTTTCGTCCGACGCATGCAACCGATCGCGGTCCAGGCTGCGGCTCAGATGATTTGCTGTCGCCACAAAAAGTTGCCACAGCATTTCCGCTTTCCAGGGCGTCAACGCTTCCGGATTTACGGCATGAATATCGGCGTAGGTTAGCAGGCACAACCGCTGCAAACGCTCGAGTGTCCCCACCGTCGCCGCGAATGCCGAAACAGTGGCCGGATCAAAAATATCGCGCCGTTGCACGGTCGCGGACATGTCCAGATGGTGCTCGATCAAAAATCGTACTTCGGCTTCCTCCTCCGGCGATAGTTCCAGCCTCGAGGCGGCGCTCGCCAGTGCGGTCAAACTCCCTTGCACATGATTTTCCACCGGCATCCCTTTGCCGGTGTCGTGCAGCAGCAGCGCAAAAACCAGCAAGTCCCGGCGCTCCTGCATTTTCCAGATGGGCGCGAACGAGGCTCCCCTCGCGTCGGGCGGCTCCGCCAGCGCCTGCAAGTGTTCGATGGTACGCAGCGAATGTTCGTCCACCGTATAGCGATGATAAAAATCGCGCACCACCAGAGAATCGATCGCGCGCATCTCCGGCAAAATCTCCATCAAAATTCCCAGCCGGTGCATCGGTCTCAGAGCCATGCCCGGGTAATCCGCCGCAAGAACCTCTTTCAACGTGTCCCAGCTCATGGCCTGGTTTCGCGCGGCCAGCTCCGAATGCGACACCACGTAGTTGATAATGCGTTCGGCATCGCGGCTCAGCACGGTGCCCGTGCGCGCTGCCTCGGTGAAAAGGGAATAGACAATCGAGCGGTCTGCCAGAGCCGGTTGGTCCAAAATTTCAAATTGTCCGCTGCGAATCGCAAAGTGCGCTCCACTGGGTGGTTGCTCCAGCCGCGTCACGCTCCTCGCCGCGCTGAACAAACGCTCACGCAACGATACTGGCTGCGCCATCCGCTGATCCAGATATCGCAGCAGCTGGCGATTCAGTGTGCGCGCGTGCCGAAAATACAATCGCATCCACTCCGCCGCGTTTCGTCCGATTCCATCTCGCACCGAAAGCGACCGCTTCGCCGCCTCTTCCTGCATTTCGTAAGTCAGCGTATTGTCATTGCGCGCGTTGCTGTAGTGCAGCAGGCAGCGAATCGAGCTCTGAAATTCAACGGCGTCCCGCGCCAGCTCTTCATCCGCGGCCGTGGATCCCCGCAAATCCGGCCGATCGCCCAAAATCTGCCGCAACCAGAATGCCGCCTGGTAATCCCGCAGCCCTCCCGGTGCTTCCTTCACGTTCGGCTCCAGATGAAAAATGGTATTTCCGTAACGCGCCAACCGTTCTTTCGTCAGCCGATGCAGTTGCAGAAAAAGAAACGATCGCGATTGCTTTTCGGTGGGCGGCAGAACCCGTTTGTCTAGCTTGTCGAAGAGTTCCTGATCTCCGGAAAGGAATCTACGATCCAGCAGCGCCAGATGGAACTCTGCATTATCTTCTTCAATCCGTTTGCATTCGTCGGTGGTCCGCCCAGCGCTGCTCACACGGAATCCCAGATCCCACATAGTGCGCGAAAATTCGGAAATGAAGGGACGGAACTCCCCTTCGGTTTTTTCGCTCTCGAACAGGAACAGGATGTCCAGATCCGAGAAAGGGAAGAGCATCCTGCGGCCATAGCCGCCCAGCGCCAGCAGCGCCAGCCCTTCATTCGGCGTATCGTGCACTTTCATTATGTCGGCAAAAATTTGTTGGATTATATTGTCCGCAAGCTCGCACAGCGCGTGCAGCGTCTCTTTTGCGCTGGATCCTGTCTCGAATTTCGCGCGAATCCGCTGGCGTTCCGCTTCGACTTGCGGTGCGAGGATATTCAATGATTTTGCAGGGCCTGCCATTTTCCTTGCTTGAGGCGGTTCCGGCGGGAGACCGGATCCGGGGGCGGTTGCCACGAATTCAGAGCGCGCTTTCGCCGCGCTCTTCATTGCGGATGCGGATCGCCTCTTCCACCCGCGATATAAATATTTTACCGTCGCCAATCTTTCCTGTCTTGGCCGTCTTCAAGATTGTGTCTACCACGGTAGTCACCAGCTTGTCGGGCAACACCATTTCCAGCTTGATCTTCGGCAGTAGATCCACGGTGTACTCGCGCCCGCGGTACACTTCCGTGTGCCCTTTTTGTCGCCCGTGCCCGCGCACTTCCGTTACCGTCATTCCTTCAATGCCCACTTCGCGCAGCGCGTCCTTCACCGATTCGAACCGTGATGGCTGAATGATGGCTTCCAGTTTCATCATGGATTTTCTGTCTCGCCCCCCGCTGCGTCCCTGCTCTTCCGTTTTCTAGGACTCCAAATAGTAGGCTTCTTCGCCGTGCTGCGATATATCCAGGCCTTGCGTCTCTTGCTCTTCGTTTGCGCGGAAGCCGGTGACCACATCCGTGACCTTCAGGATCACGATTGTACCAACGAGCGCGACGCCCCATGCGATCACTACGCCGACGACTTGGTTGCCCACCTGCGCCCAGTGGCCGTCCCGTCCGCCCACAGGATTGTTCGGGCCAAAAATCGGATTGACGATTTGCTGCGCAAACACGCCCGTTAGCAGGGCGCCAATCGTTCCGCCCGCACCGTGTACTCCAAAAGCGTCCAGTGCGTCATCATACCCGAAGAGCGCCTTCACCCGCGTAACCATAAAGTAGCAAAGCACTCCCGCCGCCAGCCCGATCACCATCGCCGGCATCGGTCGCACAAATCCCGCCGCAGGAGTAATCGCCACCAGCCCCGCCACCGCTCCGGAAATCGCGCCCAATGCGCTGGCCTTTCCGTTCTTGAACCACTCCGCCACACTCCATCCAATCGCTGCCGCCGCTGCGCCCAGATGTGTCGCCACAAATGCACTCGCCGCCAGCCCATTCGCCGCCAGCGCGCTGCCGGCGTTAAATCCAAACCATCCTACCCACAATAAACACGCGCCAATAAAACTCAGCACCAGGCTGTGCGGCGGCATCGGCTGTTTGGGAAATCCTATTCGCTTGCCCATGTACAAAGCGCACACCAACGCGGAAACACCGGAAGAAATGTGTACAACGGTTCCGCCTGCAAAATCCAGGCACGGGAATCTTCCGCCAGCCGCATTGAGGAACCCGCCCTTACCCCACACCATGTGCGCCAGCGGAGCGTACACCATAAAAAACCATAGCGTCATAAACAGCACGGTTCCACTAAACTTCATCCGCTCCGCTGTCGCGCCAGTGATCAGCGCCGGCGTAATCACTGCGAACATCATCTGGTAGATCATGAACGTCAGGTGAGGAATCGTTCCGGCATAATCCACGTTCGGGTCCATACCCACGCCGCGCAGGAACGCGTGCGAAAAATTGCCGATGATTGGTCCGTCACCGCCGAACGTCAGGCTATATCCCACCAGCGCCCACAGCACACTGATCAGTCCCATCATCGCGAAGCTTTGCATCATGATGGCGAGCGTATTCTTGCGCCGCACCAGCCCGCTGTAAAAAAGCGCGAGTCCGGGTCCGGTCATCATTAACACTAGCGCCGCGCTGGTCAGCATCCACGCGTTATCGCCGGCAGCTTGCGCTGCCGCCACACGCTGCTCCAGCTGAGCCAGTTTGTCGCTCATTTCCTTCGAAGTTTGTGGCGCTGCTGCACTTGCGGAGGCGGGAGAACCTGCGGCGGGAGCCTGCTGCGCGGAGAGGGGAAGCGCCAGCAGGAAAAGCCCGATCGCAAACCAACAACACAACACTGCACGTTTCATCACTCGTTGCACTCCGCTGCGTTGGAATTGCACTACCGGGGATAGTCCATCGGACATGCGGCATTATACGCACCCGCCACAGTCCGCTGACTCCGAAATTTTGATTTCCACAATCCATTTTTCTGATACTACTTTTCCGTATCCCGTTCTCTTTGCCGGTTCGCCGAGGCTCCCGATGCTCGAGCTCCTCTACATCATTTATCTTCTTTATTTCCTGCACTTTCGACCCTCGCCGCCTTCAACTCGCTCACATAACGATCTGCATCCCGCGTCGGCCTCGGAATTCGCGGGCCATCACAAACCGAAAGCGTCAGTCGCAGCGCCGTCTCCAGCGAAACGCGGTGTCCCTGCGAAATGTACATGGGTTTCACTCCTGTGCGGGTCCGCAAGACGGCGCCAATTCTTTCTTCGCCGTCCAACATCGATATCCATTCGCCTTTTTCATTTCCTACCGGCTGATGTTGGCCGATCAGAATGCTCTTTGCGCATCCGATCGTCGGCCGGTCCAGTACGATTCCAAGATGGGTAGCCAGTCCCATCCGCCGCGGATGCGCATATCCTTGCCCATCGCAAAATAACAGGTCTGGCAGCGGCTTCAATTTTTCAAGCGCAGCCAGCAGCGCCGGAATCTCCCGAAAACTCAAAAATCCCGGTACATACGGAAATTGCAGGCGTACTGCCGCGTGCGCCCGCCGCAATTCCTGCATGTCCGGATATTTGTAAAGCACCACTGCTGCGAAGGCGTGATTCGCCTCTCTGAGCGCCGTCCATCTGTTCCGGCTGGCCTCAAAGGCTTGCGAGCCGGTCAGCACAAACGCGGCGTCCAGCCCTGCAACCGTCCGGATTTCTTCGAACCGGTCCTCGCCCACCCACTTCTTGCGCAATTGCTCCTGAATTTTCCGCGCGTCCGCGATGCCGATGTCCCATTTGTGCATCATTCCCAATCTCATTTGCCAGTCCTGCCTCACCTCGTCGTATAATGCCGTCTTGCGGCAGCAGGGTATCAGGGTTTGTTTTGCAAACCCTGACATAAATAGAGTTTCAGGATTTGTTTTACAGACCCGAGACCAATAGTTGTACTTACAAACCCTGGCCCAACCTAATCCCGATGACCCAACACGCTCCCATTGAAATTAACGTCCGCGAACAAGACGGCGTACACATTTTTGACCTTCACGGCCGGCTCACTATCGGCGATTCCAGTGACCAGCTCACCGCCGCGCTAACCTCTGTTCTCCAGGACGGAGCGCGCAAGGTCATCATCGATCTCAACGGCGTACCGCAGATCGACAGCTCTGGCATCTCCACACTCGTCCGCATGTCGGTTTCCCTTGGTCGTGAAGGCGGCATGCTTCATCTCATCTGTAAACCCGGCCGCGTCCTCGACGCCCTCACCGTCACCCGCCTCGTCGAAGCCATCCCAACCTTTGACACCCTCGGCAAAGCGTCTAAGTTTAGCTAACCGCTCACTTAACGAAGCTCGCTTTTCGCACGTTTATCCCGCTTGGCCGTAAAACCGCTCCGTTCATGGAGTGGATATAAAGCTGCCTTTTCTGTCTTTCCTTGGCGAAGGCTCGGATCGAGCCTTCGCGTAAAGTGTCCTGCCCGAGTGCGGAGCGCCCCGCAATACTCGCTGGTGGCAGTCGCGAGAAGCCTCTTCCTTTAGGGAGAGGAGTGGTCACTGGCTGTGGTGCGTTCCTCGATTTTTACCGCTTTCATCGTCGCGATGCTTTTTGCGTGTAATCAGATCGCTCTAAAGATTCCTGTCAGGATTTGGTCCGTCCGATGAGAGCAAGAGCGAGTTTGGCGACCAGGACCAGGTCGCCTCAGCCCTTGTGAATAGCGAGGGAACGGCAGGCGCTATTTACGTGCTGAAAGCAGCGCCCTTGGGTCTGACAGCGAGTGCGATTAAGTCGGTCCTGAGTTGGCAATTCAAACCGGCGCAGAAAGACGGCAGCCCGGTCGCGTTCGCGTTCCGATCGAAACTACGTTCCGCCTGTTTTGAAAAGTGTCCGAGATCACCCCGGCATCACTTCAGCAAGGAAACTCTTAAGCCCCAGGCAAATCGTCGCCATTTCGATTCACGAAAAGCACCTGCGGTCGCCAGTCACGAAGCACGAATCACAGGAATTCTCAGCAGGAAGGATTTTACTGACGACTGAAGACTCATGACTGATTACCGCCAAACGTCTGCAGGCCACGAGTTATGAAAGGCCAGTCGCCAGTCACGAATCGCCAGTCACGCCTCTTCTCACCCACTCTTTTTCAGCTCTGCCAAGACCAACTTCGCTACTTCTTTCAGCGTTTCAAAGACACCTTGGCCGGTAATCGCCACACCTTCCAGCACCGGTTCGCCCTTTTTCTGCAGATGCTTGGTCAAAACGTCCACAGGCAGCGCATTCGGCAAATCACGTTTATTCAATTGCAGCACATACGGAATCGTGTCGAATTTCAGGTTGTGCTCTTTCAAATGTTCGTGCAGGTTTTCCTGTGTTTCGAAATTCGCGTCCAGCCGTTCTTCCTGCGAATCTGCCACGAACACCACGCCGTCCGCGCCCTTCAAAATCAACTTGCGGCTGGCTTCATAAAACACCTGCCCAGGCACCGTATATAAATGAAAGCGCGTTTTGAACCCGCGCACCGTTCCCAGATCCAGCGGCAAAAAGTCGAAAAACAGCGTGCGGTCCGTCTCCGTCGCCAGCGAAACCATTTTCCCTTTTTGATTTTGCCCCGTGTGGTCGTAGATCCACTGCAGGTTCGCGGTCTTCCCGCCCAGACCTGGACCGTAATACACCAGCTTGCAGTTAATTTCGCGCGCAGGAAAATTGATGAAAGGCACTTGTCTTAACCCGTTTTAGTTCCAAGACTTATAGCACACGCCTCACGCCGCGGCCAAATTCGCCGTACAGGATCCGAGCGATTTTCGCGAGGAGAAAGCTCTCTTCGATTGCCGAATCGCCAGCCACCACCCGCTGCTCTAGTAGTCTCCGTGACAACCCCCATCCTCGCCCAGCCCATTTTTCGTCGCTGCTCCCGTCTGGTAACGACTCCCCTACAGTCCGCACTGCTTCTCCCAGCGGAGTGGTCCTTCCGATATCACCTGGTAACTCCCGATGGACACTCATCTCCTCCGTCAACATAACAAATTCACCGCATCCGTCCGCGGCTCACATTCACTTTCGCCATAGCCCAACTTCGGAGGTGCATCGTTTGCAACTGAAAAGTCCGTGGATCGTCGTAGGCTTCCTCGTCCTTTCGCTTCTCTCGTCCATTATCTCGCCTGCCCTTTCCCGTCTCCTCGCCTACCAGCCCACTCGCAAAGTCCGGATTGTCGAACCGGATGCCTTTCCCGCCTCCGCTCTATCCCTATTCGCCTCTGTCTACAGCACCTGCACGGTAGGTTGCGCTTTTCGGCCTCAACACCGTAAACCCTTTATTTTGATACCCTTCCACGCACCTGTCTCGAGAAAGGCATTAAACTATAGAATTTTCAGTAATTTGCGGAGACTTGAGAGCAAAACACCGGGGGTAGAAGATCGTGGACAACGCCGTTCGGTTCTGAGGGACAGATTTTTCAATCCCTAATGCTTACGTACCCTTAAACCCCGACTCACCCGCCTGCACGCGGCTACATTTCTCCACGCGTTGACGCCTCGCAACTCCTCTGCTAGAGTGCCTCGCATGGTTAAGGCGAAAAAGTCCCCGTCTGGCTCCGTCGCTCGCGGCAAAGCCTCTTCCAAGCCGCAGAAAAGAAAGCCATTAGCTCCAGCTCACCCGCCTCAGCGTGGCGGAGTAGAAATGGTCGACCCTCGTGTTCAGGCGCAAATGAAGATTTACGACGAGGCGCTTGGTCTATTCCATCAGCAGAAGTTTCAACGCGCCAAGCAAGAGTTGGAAAAGGTGATCGAAGGCCCCAGCAAAGAACTTGCAGATCGCGCTCGCATGCACATTAAGATTGCCGAACAGCGCATGAAGCCTTCGCAGGAACAAAATCCGCGGACGTTTGACGAGCATTATCAGCGCGGCGTGGCGATGATGAACCTCGGCCGCTGGGACGACGCCCGCGAAAGTCTGGATAAGGCGCGCAAGCTCGCGCCAAAAGCCGATCACATTGTGTACGCGCTCGCCGCGCTAGATTGTCTCACCGGCGAAGCCGACGCGGCGCTCGCCAATCTGAAGATCGCCATCGAGTTGCGCGGTGCCAACCGCTACCACGCGCGCAACGACGAGGATTTTGCCTTCCTGCAGGAAGATCCCCGCTTCACCGAACTGCTCTACCCGGAAAAAGACGGAGGCTACTAGCGTTGTATCGTGCTGCGATATATTCGACGCGCGTTTTTTTCAATTCTATCCCGGCAACCTTCGTTCGCGTTTCTTCTTCCTACTAACGTGAAGTCAGTCATGCACTTTCTGGCGTTCTTGTGAAAAAACAAACTCGCCGATCTTTTCCGTCAACGCACGGAATTCGGGTGGTTGCTCTTGGCGGCGGTACCGGTCTTTCCGCGCTTCTTCGCGGAATCAAGTTGCATGTCGTCCCGCGGCACGATCCTTATCCCACTGCGCAGCGGCCCATAGTGGATCTCGCTGCAATCGTCACCGTCACTGATGACGGTGGCAGCTCCGGCCGCTTGCGCCGGGAAAATCGCGTTCTCCCTCCAGGGGATATTCGCAACTGCATGGTGGCGCTTTCCAAAGACGAAGCGCTGCTTAGCCGCTTGTTTCAATATCGCTTCAGCGCCGGCCGCGGGCTCGCTGGACACAATTTCGGCAATCTATTTCTTGCCGCGCTCACGCACATTACCGGAGATTTTGCTGAGGCCGTTCGCGTCTCCAGTCGCGTGCTGGCGATTCGCGGGCGCATTTTCCCTTCGACCGTTTCCAACGTGACGCTTGAAGCCGTCCTGGAAAATGGTA
>WNFR01000909.1_pt1 | contig 30258 bp, 33 predicted proteins | sample 5400221 | NCBI WGS metagenome assembly WNFR01 (sample SAMN13153357, study PRJNA577476) | soil metagenome | isolation source: 40 cm soil under Madrone tree | place: USA:California | collected 2016-06-14
ACGCAAGCACCGTCTTTCAGATCGATCGCCGGATAGAGGATCACGTCGCCGCCAGATCCTTCCAGAAGAACAATCCCGCCATCCATTGCCCGTCCACCCGGGCGTAGCGTGGATATGTGCCGTACTGCACATAGCCCAGGGACTGATAAAGCTGGACGGCGGCGGTCTGGGATTCGCGCACGTCGAGGCTGAGCACGCTGACGCCGTGAGATCGGGCCTCCTCCTCCACGGCCAGCGCGATCATGCGGGCAAGCCCATGGCCGCGGGCCCAACTGGCGACGAAATTCGTCGTCATCTGGGCCGAATGGGCCTGGGCCTCGTTGTTGCGCGAGGCCCGCACGAGCTGGGCGGAGCCGGCGATCACATCGTCGAGGCGCCCGACGATGAGGCTGCGCTCGGGCACCAGCAGCACGCCCTTCCAATAATTCTCCATCACCTGGCGCTCGGGCGGCTTCAGCCAGCCGAAGCCGCCGCCCACCCGAATGCCGTCCTCCGCCGCATCGCAGATTTCCTGCAGGTCGCGGCGCGAGAGCTTCGCCAGTTTCTCGACCGAGGTCTTGGGCACGAGGTGTTGGGCTTCGGTCATGGCCGCCAGGCGAGGAAATTGGTCAACAGTTTGAGACCCATGGCTTGGCTCTTCTCCGGATGGAACTGTACGCCCAGCATATTGTCGCGGCCGACCGCGGCCGCAATCGGCCCGGCGTAATCGACGTCGGCCAGAAGATCGTCGCTGTCGGTTAAGGCTAGATGATAGCTATGCACGAAATAGGCATGCGCCCCTTGCTTGATGCCGGCGAACAGAGGATGAAATCGCGTCAGATGCAATTCGTTCCATCCCATATGGGGAATCTTGATGTGCGGAACAGTGGCGGGGCGCGGGACCAGGTTCACCACCTCGCCGGCGATCCAGCCCAGGCCCGGATGGCGGCCGTATTCCAAACCTGCTTCTCCCATCAATTGCATGCCCACGCAGATGCCCAGGAACGGCCGACCCTCGCGATGCACTACCTTCTCCAGCATCTCGATCATGCCCGGCAGGCGATCGAGCCCGGCGCGGCAATCGGCGAAGGCGCCGACGCCGGGAAGAACGATGCGCGCGGCCTTGGCCACCTCCGTCGGATCGGCCGTCACGCGCACATCGGCGCCCGCAGCAGCGAGAGCCTTCGCCGCCGAGCGCAGATTGCCGGAGCCGTAGTCGATGACGACGGTGGTCACGGGACGAGAGACGCGCGCTTGAAGGTTTCACCCCCACCCCATCCCGCCCCCATCAAGGGGGCGGGGGAATTTAGGAGAGGGGCGACAGCGGTTGCCGCGCACCACTCACAATCCACGCCCCCCTTGTGGGGGCGGGTTAGGAGGGTGGGGGATAGAACCATCGCAAATGCCTGATTATTGCCCGCCGCATTTCCTACGCCAGCGTGCCGCCCAATACGCCTTTAGTGGAGGGCACGGCGTTGGGCTTGCGCGGATCGATGGCGACGGCCGCGCGCAACGCGCGCGCCAAGCCCTTGTAACAACTCTCGACGATATGATGGTTGTTCTCGCCGTAGATGTTCTCGACATGCAGCGTCAGACCTGCGGCCTGAGCGAAGGCATGAAACCATTCGCGGAAGAGTTCCGTATCCATCTCGCCCAGCTTGGGCTTGCTGAAGGCCACTTTCCAGATGAGATAGGGGCGGTTGGAGGCGTCGAGCGCCACGCGCGTCAGCGTCTCGTCCATGGGAATCAAGGCGTCGCCATAGCGCTGGATGCCGGTGCGATCGCCCAGCGCCTGGGAGATCGCCTGTCCGATGGCAATCCCGCTATCTTCCGTGGTGTGGTGAAAGTCGATGTGGAGGTCGCCCTTGGCCTCGACCTCGATATCGATCAGGCTGTGGCGCGAGAGCTGATCCAGCATGTGATCGAGAAAGCCGATGCCGGTGGCAATCCGGCTGCGTCCCTCGCCATCCAGATTGACGGCAGCGCGCACTTGGGTCTCCTTGGTCTTGCGGACGACTTCAGCCTTGCGCATGGCGATGGCCCTCGATTTTATCTCCGGGTTCGATCCGGCCCTCAAAACAGGCGGCAGGTTTTAGCAGCAACGCGACAGCCGCGCCATGGCACTATAGTGGGCGGCCGGCGGCTTGCAGCAAGCTGGCGAAATACCTATGTGGGAACCCATGTCTGAACCCTCCAATCATCCCGGCTGGCACGGCACGACCATTTTGTCCCTGCGCAAGGGGAACCAGGTCGTGGTGGCCGGCGACGGCCAGGTCAGCTTCGGGGCGACCGTCATCAAGTCCAATGCGCGCAAGGTGCGCCGCCTGGGCAAGGCAAGCGTCATTGCCGGTTTCGCGGGGGCCACGGCCGATGCGTTCGCACTGTTCGAGCGCCTGGAGGCCAAGCTGGAGCAACATCCGGGCCAGCTTCAGCGCGCCTGTGTGGAGCTGGCCAAGGATTGGCGCACCGATCGCTATCTGCGCCGGCTGGAGGCGATGATGGCGGTGGCCGATCAGTCCACCAGTCTGGTGCTCACCGGCACCGGCGACGTGCTGGAGCCCGAGGAGGGGCTGATCGGGATCGGCTCCGGCGGGCCCTATGCGCTGTCGGCGGCGCGCGCCCTCATCGATATCGAGGGGCTGGACGCCGAAACCATCGCCCGCAAGGCCATGGGGATCGCCGCCGATATCTGCATCTACACCAACCGCAATATCACCCTCGAGATGCTATGAACGACATGAGCAAAGAGGCCAGCGTCCCCAAACCCCAGGCCGGCGGATTCAGCCCGCGCGAGATCGTCTCCGAACTCGACCGCTACATCGTCGGCCAGAACGAGGCCAAGCGCGCGGTTGCCATTGCGCTGCGCAACCGCTGGCGGCGCCAGCAACTGCCCGAGGCCCTGCGCGAGGAAGTGCAGCCCAAGAACATCCTGATGATCGGGCCAACCGGTGTAGGCAAGACCGAGATCGCGCGCCGCCTCGCCCGCTTGGCCCAGGCGCCTTTCCTGAAGGTCGAGGCGACGAAATTCACCGAGGTCGGCTATGTGGGCCGCGATGTTGAGCAGATCATCCGCGATTTGGTGGAGATCGCGCTTAGCATGACCCGCGAACGGCTGCGCAAGGATGTGGCGGCCAAGGCCGAACTTGCCGCCGAGGAACGGGTGCTGGATGCCCTGGTGGGCGAGAGCGCCACCGCAGAGACCCGGACCAAGTTCCGCCGCATGCTGCGGGGCGGCGAGTTGGACGCCAAGGAGATCGAGATCAAGCTGCGCGACAGCGGCGGCGGTCTGCCTACATTCGAAATTCCCGGGATGCCGGGGGCCAGCATGGGCATGGTGAATCTCAACGATGTGCTGGGCAAGGCCTTCGGCGGGCGCACAAAGACCAAAAAGGTGAGCGTGGCCGACAGCCATCGCCTGCTGATGGCCGAAGAAAGCGACAAGCTGTTGGACGAAGAGCGCGTTACATCCGAAGCCATCGCCGCCGTCGAGCAGAACGGGATCGTCTTCCTCGACGAGATCGACAAGATCTGCGCGCGCAGCGAGCGCATCGGCGCCGATGTCAGCCGCGAGGGCGTGCAACGCGATCTATTGCCGCTGATCGAGGGGACGCAGGTTTCCACCAAGCATGGACCGGTGAAGACCGACCATATCCTGTTCATCGCGTCGGGCGCCTTCCACCACGCCAAGCCTTCCGACCTGCTGCCTGAATTGCAGGGGCGATTGCCCATCCGGGTGGAGTTGCAGGCGCTGACCCGCGACGATCTGAAACGCATCCTGATCGAACCGGAAGCGAGCCTGATCAAGCAATACCGGGCGCTGCTGGCGACCGAGCAGGTGACGCTGGATTTCACCAAGGATGCCATCGACGCGCTGGCCGATCTCGCCTTCGAGATCAATGGCAGCGTGGAAAATATCGGCGCCCGGCGCCTGCATACGGTGCTGGAGCGCCTGCTGGAGGAAATCAGTTTCACCGCCACCGACCGGCCCGGCGAGCAGATCGCCATCGACGCCGCCTATGTGCGCGATCGCGTGGCGCCCCTGGCCAAGAACACCGATCTCAGCAAGTTCATTTTGTAGACACCACCCACCAAATTCCGCCGCCCCATCGAGGGCAGGGCAATCGCATTCGGGTTCTCCGACCTCTCTGTTGCCGTCATTCCCGCGCAAGCGGGAATCCAGCGCCCCAAAACCCGTCGCGCGCCCCTGGATTCCCGCTTGCGCGGGAATGACAGAGGAGAGAAAGGCAACAGTCTCGCCAAATGCGATTGCCCTGTCATCGAGGGGGCGGGAATTAAAAAGTCCTCACTTGTCGCCCAGCAGGGCCAGCAGTTTCTCCAGCGTCGCACGGTCGAGTTTTTCGATGGTTTCGGAAAGCCGATTGGCGAATTCGGTGGCGAGTGGGTCGAGGCCGGAGGTGTCGACGACGACGCGGGGATGAGAGAGTTCGGCCAGGCGGCGCAGTTCGTCCACATCGTCCCAGGCGAGATTGAAATAGGCGGAGACCTGCTGCACGAAGCCGCCGCCGGGCCGCCCGCGATGGCCATGCTCCAAGGCCGAGAGATAGGCTGCCGATATGCCCAGTGCTGCGGCCATGTCCTTGAGGCGCTTGCCCCGGCCGCGCCGCAATTCGCGCAGGCGCCGGCCGAAGGGCGTCATGGCGCCCGCCGTCGCTTCAGCAAGACGTAGAGCGCGCCCGATCCGCCGTGCTGCTGCCGGGCGTAATCGAAGGCGAGCACGCGGGCGCGATTGGGCGGCAGGTTCAGCCAGCGCGGCACCTGATCGCGCAACACGCCCCCGCTCGCCAGGCCTTTGCCGGTGATGACGAGTACACAGCGTTTGCCCGCGGCCTCGGATCGCGCGATGAATTCGGCCAGGCGCTCGACGGCCGCGGCCTGGGTCATGCCATGGAGATCGAGACGACCCTCGATGGGCAGGCGCCCGCGGCTGAGCCGCTCGGCGGAGCGCCGGTCGATGCCGGCGGCCCGCCCATGGCTGATATCGGGAACGGCGGCCGAGGGCGGCGGCGCTGGCCTGGGACGGAACGCCGCGGGGGGCCGGCCGGTGGATTTTGCATTCTTGCTCGGCGCGGGAGAGGTAGCCGGCGACGGCGCGAGGGTTGTCGCCGATTTCCGGCGGAGCAAGGGCCGTACATCGCGCATGGCCGCCTGCCATATCGCGCTGTCATGATCCTTCGACTTGGCCACGCGCCTAACCGGCCGGGCTCAGCCGCCGGCCGTCGGGATCACCCCGATAGGCAGCAGAAGATAGAACCGGCTCGGAGATTTCATGGCGCCGGCAGAATTCTCCGCCATCTCGCCGCCGCCCCAGTAGACGTCGCCGCGCAACGGACCCTTGATGGCCGTACCGCTATCCTGGGCCAGCATCAGGCGGCGCCAGGGTGAGCCCTTGGCATCGAAGGAGTCGAGGAACACAGGGGCACCCAAGGGCAGAAAGGCGGGATCGACGGCTAGGCTTCGCCCGGCGGTCAAGACGACGCCCTCGGCGCCCACCGGCCCCTCGCCGGGAACCTCCTGAAAGAAGATGTAACGCGGATTGCGCTCCATCAGGTCACGGGCGCGCTCGGGATGGGTCGATAGCCAGGCCGCCAGGCTCTGCATCGACATATCCTCGGGCCTGATTTCGCCCTGGTCGATCAACAGCCGGCCGATGGCCACGTATGGCTGGCCGTTGCTGCCGGCAACGCCGATGCGCATGAGCGTGCCCTCGGGCAGCCTTACCTCGGCGGAGCCCTGGATCGAAACGAAGAAGGCATCGATGGAATCGGCTAGCCAGACCAGTTCGAGGCTCTGCCCGGCAAGCGCGCCCGCATCGATTTCGGCTCTGGTGTAATAGGGCCGAATCTTCCCATCCACGAGGCGCCCCACCTTGCCATCGTTTAAGCTGCTTGCCACCAGATCCGGCGGCCGGCGGTAAAGCGGCACCTCGAATCCCGGCGCGTGCTGGCGCGCGCCCTTGACCCGCGGCAGGTAATAGCCTGTCAGCAGCCCCTCATCGCCCCGCGCGGGATCGCTGAGGCGATAGGGCCGGAACAGATTCTGGAAGAACGAGCGCGCGCCGTCATCCTCGCCGCTGCCCACGATGTCGGCGGCGCGGCAGGCAGCCAGCCAGTCGGAGGCCAGGCCGGCAAAGCCGCCGGGGCCCATGGGCGCATCCATGGGCAGCCGCGTAAGCCGCCCGCAGGACCGGCGAAAGGCGAGCAGCGCCTCGGACTGAGGGCCGCGATTCCAATCGGGCAGATCGGCGAAGGTGACGGGCTCGAGCTGCAGGCCCGAGGCCGTGGTCACGACCCTGCCGGCAGGTGGGGACATGGCGGATCGTTCGTCGCAGGCGCCCAGCGTCAGGAGCAAGAGCAGGGCGCCAACCCTCAATGTCATCGGCGAGATCAGTTCGGGCTGCGGGTTGCGACCAACGTCCAATTGGGGTCGCGCGAGCGCGTATTTCTGGAAAATGTCCAGATATCGGTGATCGCCACCACGGCCGTCGGATCGCCATCGATGACGCGACCCTCGCCATCGCGGGTCATATTGATCTGATCGGAGACGATTTTGACCGTCAGCACGGCGTTGCGGGCTTGCATATCCGCCTCGAGCAGGTCGACGGAGCGAATGCCCACGATGGTCGTCGTATGGCTGTGGCCGGCCTTGCGCCGTTCCTCGATGGCCCCGTTGAAATTGGCGAAGGTCTCGTCGCTCAGCAGGGGCCGCAATGTCGCGGCGTCGCCGGCGGCAAAGGCGTTGACGATCATCTCGAAGGCGGCGCGGCAGCCGGCCAGGAAATGCGCCTCGTCGAAATCGGGGTCCGCCTGGCGGATCCGCGCCAGGCCGGCGGCCAGCGGCGTGGCCGGCGCCTCGGGCGCAGGCATGATCATGGGCTTGGCGGAAAGATCGGGAACGGCGACGGGGGCTTCCCGGCGCACTGGCTGGTCGTTGGAGGGCGCCCCGGCAAAGGGGTCGCGGCGCTGCTCGGTTCCAGTGCGCCGGCCCAGCACGCTGCGCAGGCGCACCACCAGAAAGACAGCGATGACCGCGAACAGGATTATGTCGAGAAACTGAAAGCCGCCGCCCATGACTCCTCGGTATCGCCCTACGCCCGGAAAGTTCCGTCGCGGCTGGACCGCGCCCGGCGATTGCGCTAGATGGTGGCCCGCGCTGCCTTACATAGGAAATTGCCGGGCAAAGGGCAAGCTGCGCGGCAGGCATTCCTGGAATCTATCCGCCATGATCCTCGTGCGCCACGGCCAATCCGAGTTCAACGTCGTCTATAGCGCGACTCGGGTCGACCCCGGCATTCCCGACCCCAAATTGACCGAACAAGGCCGACGCCAGGCCCGGGATGTCGCCGAAGCATTGGGCCCCCGCAGCCTGAATCGCATCCTCGTCAGCCCCTATACCAGGGCCCTGGAAACCGCGGAAATCATCGCCTCGGCGCTGAACCTCGAACTTCGGGTCGAGCCTCTTGTGCGCGAACATTGCCGGTTCCATTGCGACATCGGCTCGCCCATGTCGGATCTGGCCCGGCGCTGGCCCGCCATCGACTTCGCCCATCTGCCGGAGCGCTGGTGGCCCAATCTGGACGAAAGCGAGGAAGAACTGGCCGAGCGCGGCCGGAAGTTCCGACAATCCATGGCCTTGGATCGCCACTGGGCCGAAACCGCCGTCGTCACCCATTGGGGCTTTATTCGGGCGCTGACCGGCCAGCGCGTGCCCAATGCCCATCTCCTGCGCTTCGACCCCCATACGGGCGAGGCCAGCGATCTGGCGCCGCTCGCGGTTCCATGATAGCCAGGGGCCGCTTTTGCTTGATTTGTCGAGCCTCCATCTTCCGCCCAGCGACCTTCTGCTCAACCAATTTCTCGGGGACCTAGCCTATGACTGACGATGCGACCGATGGCGGCCAACTGCCGCCGGCGCCCTTCAAGCTGCTGGCCCAGTATCTGAAGGACCTGTCCTTCGAGAATCCCGGCGCCCCACATGTGCTGACGACCAAGGGCGACGTGCCGCGCGGGCAATTGAAGCTCGACGTCCAGGCCAGGACCGTGGCGCCAATGCAGTACGAGGTGAGCCTGATCCTGGGCATTACCGCCATGCGTGACCAGGACACGGTCTATATTGTCGAGCTGGAATATGCCGGGCTGTTCGACGTGACCGGCGCGCCGGAGGAGCATGTGACGCCCTTGCTGATGATCGAGGCGCCGCGCATTTTGTTCCCCTTCGCCCGCGAAGTCTTGGCCAAGGCCACCCATGACGGCGGCTATCCGCCGGTCATGCTGAACCCCATCGACTTCGTCGCCGTCTTCCGCGAGCAGGTCCGAAGGCGCGAAGCCGCCGGCGCCGAGCCGCCCAAGGTTCCGCAGGCCTAGGTATTCCCGGGCCCTAATTATTCCACAGCGGCTCCTTAATCTTCGCCAGCATGGCTGCCCATGCGGCCAGTTCCTCGGGCGTGGGCGCGTGGGGCCGCGACGGGCGGCTGGGCCCCAGGCCGGCCGCGGCGGCGGCGGCCGCGCGGGCTTCAGCCTGAACCAGATCCAAGCCGGCCTGACGGCCGCCGATCAGCTCCAGATAAACCTCGGCCAATAACTCGGCGTCAAGCAGCGCGCCATGCAGGCTGCGCGCCGAATTGTCGATATTGAAGCGCTTGCAGAGCGCATCCAGGCTGGCGGGCGAACCGGGAAACTTGCGCCGCGCCAGCATCAGCGTGTCCACCGCCTGGTTGCCGGGCAATCCCGGCTGCTCCAGCTTGGCCAATTCGGCATTGAGAAAGCGCATGTCGAATTCGGCGTTGTGAATCACCAGCGGCGCGCCGTCGATGAAGGCGAGCAATTCCGCTACCACATCGCCGAAGCGCGGCTTGTCGGCGAGAAACGCCGCCGTCAGCCCATGCACCGCGAAGGCATCCTCGGGCATATCGCGATCGGGATTGAGATAGCGCTGGAACCTGCGCCCGCTGGGCAGATGGTTGATCAGCTCGAGGCAGGCGATCTCGACGATGCGATGGCCCGAAGCGGGATCGAGGCCCGTCGTCTCCGTATCCAGCACGATTTCACGCATGACCCTTGCTCTCCCAGGCGCCGCAACGATCGAACATATAATGCCACATGATCGCGATGGGAATCCCCCACGGGCCGAGGCAGAGCGACGTATGGCCGGGATTTCGAATAGAGACACGCCATCGCGACGTCGCGCCGTCAGGCATGTGGCTTGCGTCGTATAATGTATAATATAATTGGTGTGTCGACGCACAACGCCCGTCGTGTGGACCGGTACGGTTGCCGGGTGCTTTCGGTGCCACCAATTGCGGCTGTAACGGTCTGAGGAAATCGTGTTCGCGAATAAATCGACGATCGAGCGCAAGACGGTGGCGGAGGCCGTCGCCGAGACATTGCGCCTGCGGATTCTCGCCGGTGAGCTCAGCGAAGGCGAACAACTCCGTCAAGAAATCTTGGCCTCCGAACTGGGGGTCAGCCGCATTCCGCTACGCGAGGCCTTCCGTCTTCTGGAGGGCGAGGGCTTGATCACCATCGCGCCTCATCGCGGCGCCGTGGTGGCGGTGCGCTCGCCCGAGGAGATCGGCGAGCTATTCGATCTCAGGGCGCTGCTGGAGCCCGATCTGATCCGCCATGCCATACCCAGGATGGCGGAGAAGGACCTGCGCGAAGCCGAAGCGGCCCTGGCCGGCTATCAGAAGGCCTTCGCTCGGGGCGATGTGGAGGCCTGGGGCAGGCTGAATACCATGTTCCACTTGGCGCTCTATCGCCCAGCTGAACGGCCACGCTCGCTCGGCCTTGTCCGCGCGCTGCTGGACCAGACGGACAGCTACACCCGCATGCAATTGCTGCTCACCGGCGGCCAATCGCGCGCTCAGCGCGAGCATGGCGATTTGCTGGACGCCTGCCGCGCAGGCAAGGTCAATCGTGCGGCGAGACTGCTCGAAGATCATGTGCGTGAGGCGGGCCAAAGCCTCGTCGATTTCATGCGCCGGCGGGCGGCAAAAAAGAAGCCCTAGCGGATCGAATCTGCCGACCGGCGAATCCAGTCCGACGGGTGGGGTTAACGGTGATCTGGCCCAGGGAGGTCAGCCCGCCCGTTCCTGGGTCCGACCCGGTCAACTGGCCGCCGGCAATCAAGTAAATCAGCCCTTAGCACTCCCCGGCCTTGAGTGCTAAAATGGTTCCACAAAGGAGGCAAACTTACCGCTGAGAAAGGAGGCTTACATGAAGTTCAGACCATTGCACGACCGGGTCCTTGTCCGTCGTATCGAACAGGACGAGAAGACGGCCGGAGGCATAATCATTCCCGATACTGCCAAAGAAAAGCCCATGGAGGGCGAGATACTCGGCGTAGGACCCGGCAGCCGAGGCGAGGACGGCACGCTCCGTCCCCTGGACGTCAAGACCGGCGACAGGATCCTGTTCGGCAAATGGTCGGGCAGCGAGATCAAGATCGACGGCGAGGAGCTGATGATCATGAAGGAGTCCGACATCCTGGGAATCGTCGAGGGCGGCTCCAAACGCAAGAGCGCCTAACGGAAGGAGGAAACCAATGCCAGCCAAGGAAGTCCGGTTCAGCGGCGATGCGCGCGATCGTATGCTCCGCGGCATCGATACTCTGGCCAATGCGGTGAAAGTGACTCTCGGCCCAAAGGGCCGCAACGTGGTGCTCGACAAGTCCTTTGGCGCACCCCGCATCACCAAGGACGGTGTGACGGTCGCCAAGGAAATCGAGCTCCCGGACAAGTTCGAGAACATGGGCGCCCAGATGGTGCGCGAGGTCGCTTCGAAGACCAGCGACCAGGCGGGCGACGGCACGACCACGGCGACGGTGCTGGCCCACGCCATCGTCAGGGACGGTGCCAAGGCGGTGGCCGCGGGCATGAATCCCATGGACCTGAAGCGCGGCATCGATAGCGCCGTCGAGATTGTCGTCGAGGATGTGAAGAAACGCTCCAAGAAGGTCTCGACCAACGAGGAGATCGCCCAAATCGGCACGATCTCCGCCAATGGCGACCGAGAGATCGGAGAGATGATTGCGAAGGCGATGCAGAGGGTGGGAAACGAGGGGGTCATCACCGTCGAAGAAGCGAAGTCGCTGGCGACCGAGCTCGATGTGGTCGAAGGCATGCAGTTCGACCGCGGCTACATCTCGCCCTATTTCATTACCAACGCCGAGAAGATGCTTTGCGAACTCGAGGAGCCGTACATTCTTCTGCACGAAAAAAAGCTCTCCGGCCTGCAACCCATGCTGCCGCTCCTGGAGGCGGTCGTGCAGACCGGCAAGCCGCTTCTCATTGTGGCCGAGGACATCGAAGGAGAGGCATTGGCGACCCTTGTGGTCAACAAGCTGCGCGGCGGGCTGAAGGTGTCGGCGGTCAAGGCGCCGGGTTTCGGCGACCGGCGCAAGGCCATGCTCGAGGACATGTCGATCCTGACCAACGGCCAGCTGATCAGCGAGGATCTGGGAATCAAGCTCGAGAATGTCACGCTCGACATGCTGGGCAAGGCGAAGCGCGTGCGGATCGAGAAGGAGAACACCACGATCATCGACGGCGCCGGCAAGAAGAAAGATATCGAGGCCCGATGCAGTCAGATCCGGGCCCAGATCGAGGAAACGACCTCCGACTACGACAAGGAAAAGCTGCAGGAACGCCTGGCAAAGCTCGCGGGCGGGGTGGCCATCATCCGCGTCGGGGGTGCCACCGAGGTCGAGGTCAAGGAACGGAAGGATCGGGTCGAGGACGCAATGCATGCCACCCGGGCGGCGGTCGAGGAGGGCATAGTGGCCGGCGGCGGCGTGGCGCTCCTCTATGCCGCTAAAGCGCTCGGCAGGCTGAAGCCTGAGAATAACGATCAGAAGGTCGGCATAGACATCCTGCGCCGGGCTTTGCAAGCTCCTGCCCGCCAGATCGCCGAGAACGCCGGGACCGATGGCTCGGTGGTGATTGGCAAGCTGCTGGAGAGCACTGACACGAACTACGGCTACGATGCCCAGAGGGGCGAATACACCAACATGATCAAGGCAGGCGTCATCGATCCGACAAAGGTCGTGCGGCTGGCCCTTCAGGACGCGGCTTCGGTGGCCGGGCTTCTCGTTACCACCGAGGCGATGGTGGCCGAGAAGCCGGAGAAGAAGCCGGCCGGGCCCCCGATGCCGCATGGCGGCGACATGGACTTCTGAGGCGCCGATACACAACGGATCGTTGCTCCAAGGGCCGTGGCCAATCGCCACGGCCCTCAGCATACCGAGGCGATGAACTCACAAATTGGGGGCCGTAGCAGCCCGCAAGTTCCTGCTTTCGAGCCGAAAGCAGGTGTCCATCAATAACCACAGGACGCCGCCGGAGCGCCATGAGCAGACGCCGCGATTCCGAGACGTCGCGGTCCGCCCGCCAATTCGATCGGCACACTCGAAGGTCACTACCGTCCGCTTGCAGCTATTTTCCCGTGTTTTAAACGCCAGCTTTTGGGTTCACCGACTTGGGACGCCTTTCACAATGCCTAAGCCGCCTTCAACCCCACATCGATGAGGGCCGGCCGGGTGGCGAGCGCCTTTTTCATGATCGCTTCCACTTCGGCACGTTCCGCAGCTGGTAGCGGCAAGCGCGGCGGCCTTGTGCGTTCGCTGCCGCGACCAACCAGATGCTCGCAGAGCTTGATGCATTGTACGAGATCGGACCGCGCGTCCAGATGCAGCAGCGGCATGAACCAGTCGTAGAGTGGCCTCGCTTCTTCGAAGCGCCCGGCGCGCGCCAGGCGGAACAGCGTCTCGCCCTCGCGCGGGAAAGCGTTGGAGAGGCCCGAGACCCAGCCCACGGCGCCCAGCATCACGCTCTCGACCACCACATCGTCGAGACCGCAGAACAGGATGAAACGATCGCCCACCATGTTGCGCGTGTCGACGAAGCGGCGGGTATCGCCGGAGGCATCCTTGAAGGCGACGATGGTGTCGCAAGGCGCCAGCGAGGCGAGGATCTCCGGCGCCACGTCGTTGCCGTAGATCGGCGGGTTGTTATAGACCATGAGGGGCAGATCGCTCGCTTTGGCGACGCCCTCGAAATGGGCCTTGATCTCATGAGGCTTGCACGAATAGACCAGCGCCGGCATGACCATGGCGCCATCGGCGCCAGCCTTGCGCGCCTCGCGCGCCATGTCGGAGGCGAGGGCGGTCGTATATTCGGCGATGCCCGCCAGCACAGGGACCCGGCCGGTTGTCACATCGACCGCGGCCTCCAGCAGAGCGATCTTTTCCGACTTCGAGAGCGAGCAGTTCTCGCCCACGGTGCCGGCGATGATGAGGCCCGAGACCCCGTCGCGCAGCAGGCCCTTGATGACCTCGCGGGTGGCGTCGAGATCGAGGCTGAAATCCTCGCGGAATTGGGTGGTCACCGCTGGAAACACGCCGTTCCAGTCGACTGCTTTCTTGCTCATCTCACCCTCCTGATCGAATGCCGGTGGAGCTAGTTGTATATTGTATAATCTCACCCTGTCAAGAGCGCGCGCAGCGCTCAGCGAAATCGCGTCAGCGCCTGGCGTAGCGCCCGCAGGCTGTGGCGCTTGCCGAGCCCGGTGGAGATGACGACATCGGCTCGCCGGCGTTTCTCGGCGTCGGGCAGCTGGCGGGCTTCCATCGCCGCAAGCCGCGCCTTGGTCATGTCGGGCCGCGCCATGACCCGGGCAAGCTGAATGGCGCGTGGCGCGCTTACCACCAGCACGCCGTCGCAGCGCCGCTCGCCCCCCGTCTCGAACAGCAGCGGAATATCGAGGACGACCAGCGCCTGGCGTTCGCGCCGGGATCGTGCCAGGAACTTGCGCTCGGCCTGGCGCACCAGGGGATGCAGAATCTTCTCCAGCCGGCGAAGGGCCGCGGGATCGGCGAACACGAGCCGGCCGAGTGCAGCCCGATCGATGGCCTTGCCCCGCTTGACCCCGGAAAATGCGGCCTCCACCGCCTTGACTGCCGCTCCGCCGGCACCCAGCAGGCGATGAACTTCCGCATCGGCGTCATGCACGGGAATGCCCAGCCGGCGCAGTATCCGGGCGGCTGTCGTCTTGCCCATGCCAACCGAACCGGTCAGGCATAGCACCTTCATGGGCTTCATATGGCGGCGAGCACGAATTCGCGCAGCTCGGGCGTTACCTCCGGGGTGACGCCGAACCAGGCAGCAAAGCCGGGCAGGGCCTGATGCAGCAGCATGCCAAGCCCGTCGACGGAGATATTGCCGCGGGCGCGGGCGGCTGCCAGCAAGGGCGTCTCCAGGGGCACATAGACGATGTCATAGACCACGGCCGGGCGCGGCAGGCGTTTCAGGCTGATCTTGAGCGGGGGCTGGCCAGCCATGCCCAACGTCGTGCTGTTGACCAGCAGGGCCGCCCCATCCAACGCGCCGCTGCGCTGTTCCCAATCGATCGGCTCGACCCTGGGACCCAATGCTTCGGCCAGTTCCGCCGTGCGCCGGGCCGTTCGGTTGGCAAGGCGCAGTTCCGGCACACCCGCCCCCAGCAGGGCAACCGCAATGGCGCGGGCCGCGCCGCCAGCGCCCAGCAGTACCGCCGGGCCATCGCTGGCCCGCCAGGCGGGCGCCGAAGCCTTTAGATGCGCCAGAAATCCGTAACCGTCGGTGTTGCTGCCCTCGAGCAGCCCGTCGGCCGCGACCACGACGGTGTTAATCGCGCCGATGCGCTGGGCCTCCTCGCTCACCCGATCCACCAGCGCCAATGCCGCGGCTTTATGAGGCAAAGTGATGTTGACGCCGGTGAAGCCCAGCAGGGGCAAGGCCCTCAACGCCGCCGCCAGGTTTTGGGGGTGGACGGGAAGCGGCAGGTAGGCGCCGTCGATATCGTGCTGGGCGAGCCAGAAGCCGTGCAATCGGGGCGAGCGGGAATGGGCGACAGGCCAGCCCATGACGCCGGCAAGCCGCGCGCGGCCCGTCAGCGTCCTCATGCGGCCAGCTCTCCCTGGGCTCTGAGGAAGCCCAGGAGCGGCAGGAGGGGCAGACCCAGCACGGTGAAGTAATCGCCTTCGACCGCGCTGAAAAGTTGCGCGCCGCGAGCCTCGAGTTGATAGGCACCCACGGACTCGCAAGCTTTAGGGCCGACCTCGGCCAGGTAGCCATCGAGAAACGTGTCGCTGAAATCGCGCATGGTGAGCACCGCCTCGCCCGTATGATGCCACAGCCGCGTGCTGTCGCGCAGGGCCACGACGCTGGAAAGCAGGCGATGTTTACGCCCGCGCAGCGCCTGGAGCTGGCCCCGTGCATCGCCGAGATCGGCGGGCTTGTCGAACAGCTTGCCGGCGCATTCCAATATCTGATCGGCGCCGAGCACCATAAACCCGGGATGTTTCGGCGAAATCCGCTGCGCCTTCAACTCGGCCAAGGTTTCCGCCATCTCCGCCGGTTTGGCTCCCCCGGCAGCGAGCGATTCCTTGACCGCCGCCTCGTCGACGGACGCGGGGTCCACCCGCAGACCGACGCCGGCACCCTCCAGCAGGGCGCGGCGCACCCGGCTGGCCGAGGCGAGTACGATCGTCATGGGGTGTTGGGGGTCATGGGCTATTGGGGATCATGGCCTGTTGCGGGTTACGGCTTGGCGCGCCGGCGCTATCGTCAGACTTGCGGCGGGATGGCCCGATGCTCGCCCAGAAGCTGAATGATCGCAGCCGCCGTCTCCTCGATCGAACGCCGGGTAACGTCGAGTACCGGCCAACTATGCTCGGCGCAAAGCCGGCGCGCCTGGGCCAATTCCTCGCGCACCGATTCCGGATCCACGTAATCGGTTTGGTCGTCCTGGGCCAACAGGCGCAGGCGGTTGCGGCGAATCTGGATGAGCTGGCCAGGGTCCTTGGTCAATCCCACCACCAGCGGATTGCGCGCGTTCATTAGTTCGGGCGGCACGGGGCATCCCGGTACTATCGGCACATTGGCCGCCTTGATGCCGCGATTGGCCAGATAGATGCAAGTCGGGGTCTTGGAGGTGCGCGAGACGCCTACCAGGATGACATCGGCCTCGTCGTAATTGCGCGCCGATTGCCCGTCGTCATGGGCAAGCGCGAAGGTCATGGCATCGATGCGGGCGAAATATTCGGCGTCCAACTCGTGCTGGCCGCCCGGCCGGCCGCTCGCCTGCAGCCCCAGGAAACCGGCGAGCGCGCCAATGACCGGGTCGAGCACAGGGATGCAAGGCACCTGCAGCTTGCGGCAGCCTTCGCGCAGCTGAACCCGAAGATCCTCGTTCACCATGGTGAACAGCACAATGCCGGGACTGGCGGTGATCGCCGAAATGACCTTGTCCATCTGGCCCGTGGTGCGGATCAAGGTCCAGATATGCTCGACCGGATCGATCCCCTCGAACTGAACCAGGCAGGCGCGTGCCACGCTATTGATGGTCTCGCCGGTGGCATCGGAGACCAGATGAATATGGAAGCGGCGTTTTTCCTCGCTGTCGGCGTCGGTCATCGCTGTGCGCATCCTGTGGGTGAATTGTAGATAACGAGGCGCTTTGAAGCCGGAAGGCCGGTTATGCGGAATCGAGTGCAGGCCCTCCAGTCGTTTCGAGCATCGAAGCCGATTCCATTCGGCCCCTCTGGTTCATGGGGACAACTTGTCGCCGGTCTCGATCCATCCCCTCAATCCACGGTTTGCCGATGGCGCAATGCGTAGCTTCACGAGAGTTATCCCCGGCAAAGCCGGTTTTCGCCCGGATCGGTCAATATCTCAATGCCAATCTGGGGATGGGCATTAATCCCCGACTCTCCCTCCCCCTACTACAAAATCTACCTATCAATTAAATGAACTTTAGTAGGAAGTGACAGCGCCGAAACGGTGGAGCCTTTCGTAAAATCGATGAATCCGATCCTCATGACCCTGACCTGATGACCTCGAGTACCAAAACGCTGCTGCGCGTGCTGAGCGGCCGGCGCTGCTCGCCTCCGCCCATCTGGCTCATGCGTCAGGCTGGGCGCTATTTGCCCGAATATCGTCAGATTCGCAGCCAGGCCAACGGCTTTCTCGATTTTTGCCTCACCCCCGCTCTGGCGGTGGGGGCAACCCTGCAACCCATCCGCCGCTATGGTCTGGATGCGGCGATCCTGTTCAGCGATATTCTGGTCATTCCCCATGCGCTGGGCCAGAAGGTGAGTTTCGTGGAGGGCAGCGGCCCGCAATTGGAACCGCTGCAAAACGCCGCCGATCTTGCCGGGCTCTCCGCGGATGGATTCAAGGACCGGCTTGCGCCGGTGTTTGAAACCCTGACACGACTTCGCCAGGACCTTCCCGATGAAACGACGCTGATCGGATTTGCCGGTGCGCCCTGGACGGTCGCCAGCTACATGGTGGAAGGCCGCGGCGGCAACGGATTTCCCAAAGCCAAGCGGATGGCCTATGCCGATCCGGGTCTTTTTCGCCGACTCATCGATCTGCTGGTGGAGACCACGGCGGAATATCTCTGCGCCCAGATCGAAGCAGGCGCCGAGGCCCTGCAGATATTCGATAGCTGGGCAGGCAATCTGGCCGAGAGCGAGCTTCGGCGCTGGTCGTTGGAGCCTCATGCAAGGATCGTGGCGCGGCTCAAGGCCAGGCACCCCGATGTCCCGGTGATCCTGTTTCCCCGTGGCGCGGGCGCGCTTTACGCAGAATTCGCGCGCATCCCGGGGGTCGCCGGACTCAGCCTGGATAACAACCTGCCGCTCGGCTGGGCCGCGGCACAGCTGCAACCCCATGTAGCGCTCCAGGGCAATCTCGATCCGGTCCTGCTTGCGGTCGGCGGCGAGGCGATGCGGCGCGAAATCCGGCGTATCCTCGAGACCCTGGGACGGGGGCCCCTGGTTTTCAACCTGGGGCACGGCATCCTGCCGGAAACGCCGCCTGAACATGTGAGCGAACTCGTCGAGATGGTACGTGGCTGGCGGGGCTGAGATGGCGAGCCTGGATCGGCTTGCCGTGGTGCTGTTCAATCTGGGCGGGCCGGACGGTCCGGCGGCGGTCGAGCCGTTCCTGTTCAATCTCTTCAGCGATCCAGCCATCATTCGCCTGCCGGGGCCGCTGCGTTGGCTCATCGCCAAAATCATTTCGCGTCGGCGTGCGCCCGTCGCCCGCCGGATCTACGCCCATCTGGGCGGCGGCTCGCCGCTGCTGGCCAACACCGAGGCCCAGGCGCGCGCCTTGCAAACGGTCCTGGCGGATGCGGCCAAGGAGGTGCGGGTCTTCATCGCCATGCGCTACTGGCATCCGTTTTCGGCGGAGACGGCAAAGGCGGTCACGGAGTTCGCGCCCGACCGGATCTTGCTTTTGCCCCTCTATCCCCAATACTCCACCACGACCGCCGCTTCCTCGGCGGCGGCGTGGCGCGAAGCCGCCGCATCGGCGGGGCTGAAAGCGCCCAGCCAGCTTATCTGCTGCTATCCTGCGGAGCCGGGATTCATTGAGGCTTTGGTGCAATTGACCGAATCGGCGCTGGTCGAAGCGGCACGTCGGGCGCCCGGTGCAAAGGTTCGGCTGATCTTCACCGCCCATGGCCTGCCGGTCAAAATCGTCAAGGCCGGCGATCCTTATGTCGAGCACGTCTCGGCCACTTGCGAGGGGGTCATGGCGCGCTTGCAGGCCGAACCCGAGGAATGGGTGCTTGGTTTCCAGAGCCGGGTCGGCCCTGTCGAATGGATCGGCCCCTCGACCGAGGAGCTCATCGCCGAAGCCGCCAAGGAAAACCGGGCGATCGTCGTGCTGCCGGTGGCCTTCGTTTCCGAGCACTCCGAGACCCTGGTCGAGCTGGATATCGACTATCGCAAACTGGCCGAGGCGCGCGGCGCGCCGGCTTTTATCCGTGTCCCCGCCGTGGCGACCCATCCGGCCTTCATCGCCGGCCTTGGGCGCATCGTCCGCCAAGCCTTGCGCGATGGCCGGCCCGTTGTTTCCTTCGGAAGCTGCCCGGCAGAATCGCGGGGCTGCCCCTGTCGGGCATCCAATCGAGGCGCGCAGGCGTGAGCGATCTCTATTCCTGGCTCTTGGCTCTCCACATCATCGCCGTCATCGCCTGGATGGCGGGGATGCTCTATCTGCCGCGGCTCTATGTCTATCATGCAGGGGCCAAGCCGGGCTCCGAACTCTCCGAAACCTTCAAGGCGATGGAGCGCCGATTGCTGCGCGCCATCATCAACCCGGCGATGATCGCCGCCTGGATTTTCGGCCTGCTGCTCGCCTGGCGGGGCAACCATTGGGGCGAGGGCTGGTTCCACGCCAAGCTGCTCCTGCTTCTCGCCATGCAGCTCGTCCATGCGGGGTATTCCCGCTGGCGCCGGCAATTCGCCGCCGATGCCAATCGCCATGGCGACAAGTTCTATCGGGTGATGAACGAGGTGCCCACCTTGCTCATGATTCTCATCGTCCTGCTGGCGGTGCTGAAGCCCTTCTAGCGACCACCGGCAAGCCCAGGGTCCGAAAGTTCATTTGACAAAACTTCCCCCGTTCTTTAGTGCATGAGGTCTGCCCGCTTCGGGCGGCCTCGTCTTAAGTGTCGTCTGACATCCCGATTTCGGTGGTCTGCCCGGGGCCCTTTTGGCCCGGCTTCGCGCAATCCGCCCCATCTCCCCCTTCCTCGTCCCCCTCGGAACGCCATGAACCTTCAAGAACTGAAACGTAAATCACCCGCCGATCTGTTGATTTTCGCCGAAAGCCTGCAGATCGAGAACGCCAGCAACCTGCGCCGCCAGGACATGATGTTCGCCATCCTGAAGCGCCTGGCGGAGAACGATACCGCCATCTTCGGCGATGGGGTGCTGGAGATCCTGCAGGACGGCTTCGGCTTCCTGCGTTCGCCGGAATCGAACTATCTGCCGGGGCCCGACGACATCTACGTCAGTCCCAGCCAGGTGCGCCGCTTCGGTCTGCGCACCGGCGACACGGTGGAGGGCCAGATCCGCGCGCCCAAGGAGGGCGAGCGCTATTTCGCCCTCCTCAAGGTCAACACGATCAATTTCGACCAGCCGGACAAGGTCCGCCACCGCATCAATTTCGACAATCTGACGCCGCTATATCCCGAGCGGCGATTGAAGATCGAGGTCGAGGATCCGACCAAGAAGGATCTGACGACCCGGGTCATCGATCTGATCGCGCCGCTCGGCATGGGCCAGCGCGCGCTCATCGTGGCGCCGCCGCGCACCGGCAAGACGGTGATGCTGCAGAACATAGCCCATGCGGTGGCCAGGAACCATCCCGAATGCTACCTGATCGTGCTGCTGATCGACGAGCGGCCGGAAGAGGTCACCGACATGGCCCGCTCGGTCAAGGGCGAGGTCGTAAGCTCCACCTTCGACGAGCCCGCGGTGCGTCACGTCCAGGTCGCCGAGATGGTGATCGAGAAGGCCAAGCGCCTGGTCGAGCACAAGCGCGACGTGGTGATCCTCTTGGATTCGATCACCCGTCTGGCGCGCGCCTACAACACCGTGGTGCCGAGCTCGGGCAAGGTCTTGACCGGCGGCGTCGACGCCAATGCGCTCCAGCGGCCCAAGCGCTTCTTCGGTGCGGCGCGCAACATCGAGGAAGGCGGCTCGCTCACCATCATCGCCACGGCTCTCATCGATACCGGCAGCCGCATGGACGAAGTGATCTTCGAAGAGTTCAAGGGCACCGGCAATTCGGAAATCATTCTCGACCGCAAGCTCTCCGACAAGCGCACCTTCCCGGCCATCGACATCACCAAATCCGGCACCCGCAAGGAAGAGCTGCTGGTGGACAAGGGCACCCTCAGCAAGATGTGGGTGCTGCGCCGGATCCTCATGCCCATGGGCGTGACCGATGCGATGGAGTTCCTGGTCGACAAGCTGAAGCATGCCAAGACCAATTCCGATTTCTTCCAATCGATGAACCAGTAGACGGACCGCGCGCCCGGACCACGACGATGCGAATTGGCCGGCAACTGATCGGCTTGGCGACGATGCTCGGCATATTCGCCGTGAGTGCTCGCGCTCAAACCACGATCGCGCCGGACGATCCGGCGCTGATCGCGCGCATGAATCAGGTCTGCCTCTCGGCGGCGCTCACCAGCGGCGGAATCGACAGGCAGACGAAGAGCTTCTGCCAATGCGCGGCGCCGATTTTCGCCCGCCATATGACGGCGGAATCCCGCAGCCGGTTGGTGATGGAGAACCGCACGGATGTGCGGCCCGACTACGATGATCCCAACGCCACCCATGACGAGATCCTGAAGGCCTGCCCGCCGTCGCCACCGTAAGTCCTTGTTCTCCTACGGCTCGCTTGCCGCCACATTCGCCACCCCCTAGCATGGCCTCTCGCTGGGCGATCCAAGGGAGGAGCGCCGATGCGCTGCCCGAGCTGCAATCTCGACAATCGCGAGGGGCGCAAATTCTGCGCCGGTTGCGGTACGGTGCTTGGCTGGGCCTGCCCGCAATGCGGCTACGCCAACGCGGCCGGCGAGGGCTTTTGCGGCGGCTGTGGCCAGGTCGAACCGAAGGCGAGCCCGTTACCCGCGCCCGGCGCGCCGGCCGAGGCCAGCGGCGAGCGCCGGCAGGTCGCCATCCTCTTCGCCGATCTCAGCGGCTTCACCGCGCTCTCGGCCAGGCTTGATGCCGAGGATTTGCGTCGGCTGGTCGAGGCGTTCTATGCCCGCGTCGACGCGGTCATCGCCCAATACGGCGGCGCGGTCGACAAACATATTGGCGATGCGGTCATGGCCTTGTTCGGAGCACCCGTCGCCCATGGCGACGATGCGCTGCGGGCCGTTCGCGCAGCCCTCGACATCCAGGCGGCCGTGGCAGAACTGAAAGACCCCTGGGGCCGGACGCTGACGAGCCATGTCGGTGTCGCCGGCGGCGAAGTGGTCGCCGGCGGCATCGGCCGCGGCTATTCCGTCCTGGGCGATGCGGTGAACCTGGCGGCGCGCCTGGTCGAATTGGCGCGGCCGGGCGAGACCGTCATCTCCGACGCACTTGCGCGCCAGCTGGAAGGGCGCGTCCGGGCCAGCGCCTTGACGCCCGCCACCCTGAAGGGCATCGCCGATCCGGTGACCGGCTGGCGCCTGGAAGGTTTGGCAACGGGTTCTGGGCCGGCGACGCCCTTTGTCGGCCGCGAGGCCGATCTGATGATGCTGAACGGGCTGCTGCAGGCCTGCCGAGACAGCGGGCGCGGGCGCCTGGTCGTGCTGCGTGGGGAGGCCGGCATCGGCAAGAGCCGCCTGCTCGACGAGGCCGCGGGCGAAGGGCGCCGGCGCGGCTTTGCCACCCACAAGTCGCTGGTGCTCGATTTCGGCACCGGCAAGGGCCAGGACGCCATGCGGCTCTTGACTCGCAGTCTGCTCGACATCGCGCCCGGGGCCGGCAAGCGCCAGCGGAAATCGGCGGCCGAGCGCGCGCTCGTGGCGGGGCTGTTGCAAGCCGATGAGCGGCCGTCCCTCGATGACCTTCTCGATCTCGCCGCCGAGGGCGAGAGCCGGGCCCTCTATCAGGCGATGGACGAAGCCACGCGCCAGGCTCGCCGGCGTGGCCTGCTTACCGGCCTGACGAAGCGCCTGGCCGGCGGCCAGCCGGTGTTCCTGGCCGTCGAGGATGTCCATTGGGCCGATGCCACATTGCTCGACGATCTGGCGGCGCTGGGGGGCGCGACGGCGGAAGCGCCCGTCGTGCTGGCCGTCACCACGCGCCCCGAGGGCGATCCGCTCGACCGCAGCTGGCGAGCCAAACTCGGCTCGGCGGCGATCAGCACCATCGACCTCTCTCCCCTGACCCCGGTGGAATCATCCCAACTCGCCGCCGACCTTCTGGGCAGCCGCGATGAACGAATCGCGGCTTGCGTCGAACGGGCCGGCGGCAACCCTTTCTTCCTCGAGCAATTGCTGCGCCATACCGGCGAGGTCGCCGCCGGCGCCGTGCCGGCGTCGGTGCAGAGTCTCGTACTCGGCCGTGCCGATCGCCTGTCCGCAGCCGAGAAGCGGGCTTTGCAGGCCGCCTCGATCCTGGGCCAGCGGGTACCGCTGCCGGCACTGCGTCATTTGCTTGGCGATCCGACTTACGAGGCCCGCCACCTGATCGATCAGCAATTCCTGCGCCAGGACGGCGCCGGCCTCGCCTTCGTTCATGCCTTGATGCGCGAGGGCGTGTATGCCTCGCTCTTGAAGGCGCGCCGGCGCGAGCTGCACCGTGCCGCTGCCGATTGGTATGGCGAGCGCGACCCGCCGCTGAAGGCCCAGCATCTCGACATGGCCGAAGATCCCGGGGCGCCCGAAGCTTATCTTGCCGCGGCGGAATCCACCGCGGCGGACTATCGCACCGAGCAAGCCCTGTCCCTGGTCGGGCGCGGCCTGGCGTTGGCCCGCGCCGAGGCCACCCGCGTTGGCCTGGCCAATCTTTCGGGCGAGCTGTCGCAGGGCCTCGGGCGAACCGAGGAGGCCATATCGGCCTTCCGCATGGCGGCGGATGCGGCGGCGCCCGGGCAGCCGCGATTGCGCGCGCTTCTGGGGCTGGCCAATGGTCTTTCGGTGCTTGATCGCTTCGAGGAGGCGATGGCACTCCTCGACCGGGCTCAGCGCGAGGCGGAAGAGCAGGGCTTGCTCGTCGAGCAATCGCGCATTCATACATTGCGCGGCAACATTCATTTCCCGCGTGGCGAGATGGTGCGCTGCCTCGCCGAGCACGGCGAAGCCTTGCGCCAGGCGGAGGCAGCGGGCGCGATGGAAGAGCAGGCGCGTGCGCTCGGCGGCCTCGCTGACGCCAACTATATGCGCGGCCTGTTCCGCACGTCGGGGAAGATGTTCTCGCGCTGTGTTGAGCTTTGCGCGGCGCGTGGCTTTTCTCGTATCGAAGCGGCGAATCTGCCCATGCTGGGCATGATGCTGATGTTGGAAATGGATTTCGACGCGGCGCTGAAGCAGGCCCAGAGGGCAATTGCGCTCGCCGAACAGATCGGCCATCGTCGAGCCGCTATGATCGCCCACCACGGCTTGCATTTTCTCTTTTTCGAAAGGGAGGAATATTCGCTGGCCCTGGAGGCTGGACTCGCCGGAACGGAGATTGCCAGGGCACTGGGCGCACGGCGTTTCATCGGCGAAGGCCTGATGCTGCAGGCGCTCGGAGAATATTACAGCGGCGATCCGAGGGCCGGTGAAACAGTTCGAGCCGCCAACGAGATCGGACGGGAGCAGCCAAGCTATATGCTGCCTTTTGGGTTGGGTGTCGCAGCGGTGATCGCAAGAGATGCAAGCGCGCGCGCTACGGCGTTGGAGGAAGGCGAAGCCGTCCTCGCCAAGGGTGCGGTCAGCCACAATTTCCTTTTTTTCAATCGCCTGGCGATAGAGGCCTGTCTGGCCGCGCAAGACTGGACCGGCGTCGAGCGCTATGCGGCGGCGCTCGAGAAAAGCATGGCCGCGGAGCCGCTGCCGATGACAGATTTTCTAATCGCCCGCGCCCGGGCTCTTGCCGCTGCGGGCCGCGGACAAAAGGATGCGGCCGAGTTGGAGCGGCTCCTCGTCGCGGCGAAGGCCAGTGGCTGGAAGATTGTCCTTCCGTCTCTCACAGCCGCTCTGAGGCAGGGGTGAAGTTCAGCGCGGCGCAAGCCGGCGGAAGGTTTCGGGGTAATCCATCACCAGGCCATCGGCGTCCAGCGCCAGATCGGCCTTGAAGCCGCGGAAGAGCCCCTCGTAGGTGACAAGTGCGCCGGTGGGCGCGCGCCAATTGCAGGTGTAGCGCTGGGAGACCGGGCGCAGAGTGAGCTCCGGCATCTTGATGTGGGCGACGGAGAGGCCCGCATTCTCGGCCGGTTGAAGATTGAGCCGGCGCACCGCCAGCGTATTGGTGAAGGGCGTGGCGGAGATATCGACATCGAGGCAGCCGGCGAGCTCGCTGAGCGCCTCGCCCTCATGCTCGCGCCAATTGCCCTCGCCGTCGGTGCGCAGTTTGCGCTCGTGGGTACCGTGGAGGTCATGCACCTCGAGTTCCAGCTTGCGGGTGCGCCAATGGCGATCGCATTTGATTTTGTAGCGCAGGCGAAACGGCATGCCGCCGGCAAATCCCAGCACCAGACCGCGGGCGACGATCTCTTCGTCGTTCAGGGTCAACCGCAGATGTTCCATCCCCCGGCCGTCCCAGGGCGCCCAGAAAATCGAGCGCTCGCGACTCATGGCAGAAGGATGGTCGAGCCAGTGGTCTTGCGCGCTTCCAGATCGCGATGGGCTTGGGCTGCGTCCCGCAGGGGATGGGTCTGGTTGACTTCGATCTTGACGGCGCCCTTGGCCACCACGTCGAACAAGGCATTGGCCGATTCCAGCAGATCGGCGCGGGTGGTGGTGTAGTGAATGAGCGAGGGCCGGGTAAGGAACAGCGAGCCCTTGGCGGCCAGAATGGCCGGCTCGAAAGCGGGTACCGGGCCGGAGGCATTGCCGAAGCTCACGAACATGCCGCGCGGGGCGAGACTGTCGAGGGAGCCTTGGAATGTATCCTTGCCCACGCTGTCATAGACCACGGGCACGCCCTTGCCGCCGGTCAACTCCCGCACCCGCTTGGCCACGTCTTCCTTGCGATAGTCGATGACATGGGCGCAGCCATGGGCCTTGGCCAGCGCCATTTTTTCCGGGCTGCCCGCGGTGCCGATCACCGTCACCCCCAGATGCTTCAACCATTGGGTGGCGATCAGGCCCACGCCGCCGGCGGCGGCGTGAAACAGCACGCTCTGGCCCGGCTTGGCGGCATAGGTACGGCGGATCAAATATTCGACGGTCATGCCCCGCAGCATCATTCCCGCGGCTTGGCGATCCGAAATGCCGGCGGGGATCTTCACCAGCCGTTCGGCGGGATAGAGGCGGAGTTCGGCATAGGCGCCGATGGGGGCCGAGGCATAGGCGACGCGCTCGCCGATCTTGAAGTCGCTGACGCCGGGCCCAAGCTTCTCGACGATCGCCGCGCCCTCGAGCCCGATTCCCGAAGGCAGGGATACAGGATAGAGCCCGCTGCGGTGATATGTGTCGATGTAGTTGAGGCCGATGGCCGTCTGGCGCAGCAGCACCTGGCCCGCCGCCGGCTCGCCCACCTCGACATCTTCCCAGGTCAGGACGTCTGGTCCGCCGGTTTTGTGAATACGAATGGCATGGGCACGCATGACGACCTCCGAAAATGAACGGGGAGAATTAAAGGGGCAGCAGCACGCCCTCGAGGGCGAGAAGGGCGACCTTGCTCTCCACACCCGCGCCGCCACTATAGCCGATCATGGCGCCATCGGCGCCGACCACGCGGTGGCAGGGGATGATGATGGGAATGGGATTGCGCCCGCAGGCCGTGCCAACATTGCGTGCCGTGCCGCCCAGGGCGGCCGCGATCTCGCCATAGGTCTTGGTGCGGCCCCAGGGAATTTCCAGCATGGCGCGCCAGACCTGCCGGTCGAAATCGGTTCCTGATGGGGCGAGAGGCAATTCGAAATTCTTCAACCCGCAGAAAAAATAACCGTCGAGCTGCGCCTTGGCCGCCGCCAGCAGCGGGGTCTCGGTCTCCTGCTTGGCCTTGCCCCAATGCACGGCTACGATTGCCCCGTCGCGTTCCACCAGGCTCAGCACGCCCACCGGCGTATCGACGCTCATGGTGGCGGTGTGCGCCTTGCTCTTCCCAGGCGGGCTTGGGTCAACCATGGGTCAGGGCCTTGTCGAATCCGGCGGGATCGATGATGGGCAGTGAGCACGTCGCCCCGCGACATATATAGGCAGTCGCCCGGCCCTTTTTCTGTCCCTTGCCGCGGGCCGGATGACCTTCCGGCAGGCTCTCGCCCGGCGGCACCAGGCTGAAGACCAGATCCGGCAGGGAATGCCCCCGCAAGGTTTTCAGCAGGGCGTCGGTGTCGGCCGTGCCGCGCTGGCCCACGATCACGACCTGGATTGCATTCTGGGCGAACTCATTGGCGTTGAGAAAGCTCGCCAAGGGGAAAAAGTTTTTGTGGATCTCGCCGGCGAAGGCACCGCTCAAGGCATCGGCGCGATCGCGATAGGCGGATTTTCCGCTGAGGTAGAAGAGGCGAGCCAGTACGCCCACCATTGTCGCATTGCCCGATGGCGTAGCGTGGTCGACGGCGCTCTTGTTGCGCAGGATGACGTCGGATGTATCGTCGGCGGTGAAGAAATATCCCCCGGCTGCCTTGTCCCAGTAATGTTTGTCGAGCACGCCGACCCATGCCTCGGCCTGGGCGATGTAACTTTTCTCGCCGGTGACCTCGGCCAGCGCCAGCGCGGCCCGCGCCATGTTGGCGTAGTCGTCCAGGGTCGCCGGATGACGGGCGCGGCCTTCACGCCAGCTATGAAGAAGCCGGCCCTTGGCCGTCATATGCTCGCGCACGAAGGCGAACGCCGAGCGCGCCGCCTCGAGCCAGCTCTTCTCGCCGAAGATATCACCGACATGGGCGAGTGCAGCGATCATCAGCCCGTTCCAATCGGCCAGCACCTTGTCGTCCCAACCAGGACGCACGCGTTTGTCGCGACGCTTCAGGAGAATCGCGCGGGATGCGGCGAGCTTGGCTTCGGTTGCCGCGTCGCCGAGGGCGGGATCGGCAGTGCGATTGAGGATCGTATGGCCTTCCCAATTGCCCGCAGGCGTCACGTCGTAATGCCGCTTGAACAGCGGCGCTCCGGCGCCGAGCGTCTCATCGATTTCCGCTTCGCTCCAGACGTAGAACTTGCCTTCCACGCCCTCGCTATCGGCATCGAGCGCGCTGGCGAAAGCCTGTGCGCCGTCGGGTGCCTGTGCGGCGCGCATTTCACGCAGCAGCCAGCCGACCGTCTCGCGGATGCGCTGTTCGTAGAGCGGCGCGCCATTGTCCTGCCAGGCATGGGCGAGGAGGTCGAGGAGGGCGGCGTTGTCGTAGAGCATCTTCTCGAAATGGGGCACAAGCCATTGGGCATCGGTGGCATATCGGGAGAAGCCGCCGCCCAGATGATCGTAGATGCCGCCTTGGCTCATGCGGACCAGAGTCAGATGCACGGCATCGGCATAGCGGCGATCGCCGCCGCGCTGGCCGGCGCGCCAGAGCAGTTCGAAGACGGGGCCCTGGGGAAACTTCGGCGCGCCGCCGATGCCGCCGTGTTGGAGATCGACTTCCTGCAGCAGGCGCTCGGCAATCCGGTCGAGAACTTCCGGCGTCGCCGGCGATCCCGATTGCGGTTGGGCGAGTTTGGCCAGCGCCTCGCTGAGCGCCGTGACGTTCTGTCCGACCCTCTCGAAATCGCCGCGATAGGCGCCGGCGATTCCCTGGAGCACTTGTTTGAAGCCTGGCCGGCCCCAGCGTTCCTCCGGCGGAAAATACGTGCCGCCCCAGAAGGGCTGGGCATCGGGGGTCAGAAACATCGTCAGGGGCCAGCCACCCTGTTGGCCCAGCAGCGCGAGAGCCGATTGATAGATGCTGTCGAGATCGGGCCGTTCCTCGCGGTCGACCTTGATGTTGACGTAGAGCTCGTTCATCAGCTCGGCGATCTCGTCATTCTCGAAACTCTCATGGGCCATGACATGGCACCAATGGCAGGCGGCATAGCCGACGGAGAGCAGGATGGGCTTGTTCTCCCGCTTGGCCTCGGCCAGCGCCTCGGGTCCCCAGGCCTGCCAATGCACGGGATTGGCCTTGTGCTGCAGCAGATAGGGGCTGGTCTCCTCGCCCAGGCGGTTGCGCGACGCTGTCGATGTCATGGCGTTCCTACGGTGACGCACAAAACTTGGGGCGCATAGAAGCTGGCGCCAAGGCCTGACTCAACCTTAAACTTCCTGCGGATTTGCCAATAGAGGAAGGGCCGCCCATATGAAGGTCAAGATCGATATCGATTGCACGCCGGAGGAGGCGCGCGCCTTTTTCGGCTTGCCCGATCTCGGGCCGTTGCAGAAGGAAATGATGGCCCAGATGCAGGAACGAATGAAGGCGGCCATGGGAACCATGGATCCCGAGGCGATGATGAAGGCCTGGATGCCGGGCGGCGCCATGTGGGCCGGCTTCGCCGATCCGAAGAAGAAATAGCCCCCAAAAAAACAGGATAGGGAATGAACGATCTATCGCGGCCCGGGCGTGCCCAGGCGGCCGACCCGGCGCCTTACTATGAGGCCCATGTTTTCTGCTGCACCAACGAGCGGCCGGCGGGCCATCCGCGCGGCTGCTGCAAGGCCAAGGGTTCGGAGAAACTGCGCGACTATATGAAGGCGCGGGCCAAGGAATTCGGCCTCGCGCGCGTGCGCATCAATACCAGCGGCTGTCTCGACCGCTGCGAACTCGGGCCCACCATGGTGATATATCCCGAAGGCGTCTGGTACCATGTCGAAACCCGAGAGGACGTGGACGAGGTGCTGCAACGTCATCTGATCGAAGGCGGCCGCGTCGAGCGCTTGATGCTGAAGCCGGACGACAAGTTGCCGCCATCGCGGTGAGCAAGCCCGCGACCAAGCCGACCATCTATGCGTTTTCGACCGCGGCGGGACGGAGCGCGATCGCGGTCTTGCGCGTATCGGGGCCCGCGGCGGGCGATTCAATTCGCCATCTGACGGGCCGCGAGCCGCCCAAGCCGCGCCTGGCCGCGCTGCGGCGAATCCTGCATCGGGGCGAACGCATCGACGATGCGCTGGTGCTCTGGTTTGCCGGACCGAAGAGCGAGACCGGCGAGGATATGGCGGAATTCCATCTCCACGGCGGACGCGCGATCGGTGCGGCGGCGCTTGCGGCCTTGGCGCAGCTGCCGCAACTTCGGCCCGCCGGTCCGGGCGACTTCACCCGCCAGGCCTTCGACAATGGCCGGCTCGATCTGACTCAAGCCGAAGCTGTGGCCGATCTGGTGGCGGCGGAAACGGCCGCCCAGCGCCGCCAAGCCCTCAGGCAGATGGATGGCGAACTGGCCCGCCTTTACGACGGCTGGCGCGAGCGTCTGCTGGGTAGCTTGGCTCATCTCGAGGCGGTGATCGATTTCCCCGAAGAGGATCTGCCCGCCGGCACCCCTGATAGTGTTAAACACAGTATACAGTGGTTACAAAAGAATATCACACAACATATAGATGACACACGGCGTGGCGAGCGGCTCCGGGAGGGCTTCGCCGTTGCCATCCTGGGCGCCCCCAACGCCGGCAAATCGAGCCTGCTGAATTTTCTCGCCCGGCGCGAGGCGGCGATCGTCTCGACCCGCGCCGGCACGACCCGAGACGTCATTGAAGTGCATCTCGATATCGCCGGCTATCCGGTCATCCTGGCTGATACCGCAGGTCTCAGGGCCGCTGTCGACGAAATCGAGGCCGAGGGCGTGCGTCGGGCGATTGCCCGGGCGA
>WNFR01000910.1_pt1 | contig 30255 bp, 23 predicted proteins | sample 5400221 | NCBI WGS metagenome assembly WNFR01 (sample SAMN13153357, study PRJNA577476) | soil metagenome | isolation source: 40 cm soil under Madrone tree | place: USA:California | collected 2016-06-14
GCGCAGAATCGTGCACCACCAGAACTCGGATCTTCTGTCTTTCAAACTGCATACGCTTCCCTATTGTTCCCTTTCCTTCGTTCGTATTTGATTGCTTTGCGGAAGACCATCTCCGCGTCCATTATCAGGACGACGCGCCCATCGCCCAGCACTGAAGCACCGGCCAGGGCGTCATTTTGCACCCAACGGCTGTCGAGAGGCTTGATCACCAGTTCCTGCTCGCCTATCAGTTCGTCCGCAACAACCCCGTACTTTTTGTCACCGGTAGCGAGGACGACGACGAAGAAATGCTTTGCCTCGCTTCTGAGGGCTGCACCGCTGCCGCCTCTGCGCCTGTCAAACGAGAGTACCATCCCCGGGCGCACCAGCGAGATGAAACGGTCCCGCAGTCGGTAGTTCTCGATGCCATCCAGATGCACAATGTCGGAGCCTTCCGCGCGAGCTATCTCGCTGACCGCCAACAGCGGCAAAGCGAAGAGCTGCCCGGAAGCGGTGAATAGCAGAGCCTTGATGATCGCGAGTGTAAGCGGCATGCGAAGAGTGAAACAGGTTCCACTTCCAACTTCGCTCCTTACAGCCACGGTTCCGCGCAACTGCTCGATGGCCGCCTTCACGGCCGCGGCTCCGACGCCTCGTCCGGATACCTGGGTGAGTTCTTTCGCGGTGGACAGGCCCTGCACGAAGATCAACTCGACTGCGTCTTCGTCGGGCATCCGATCGGAATCTTGTTGGGTTAGCGCTCCAACCTCAATGGCTTTTCTTTTTACAGTACCGGGGTCGATGCCGCGGCCGTCATCGCTAACTTCGACGACTACCTGGTTCCCCTCGTGATAAGCGCGCATTGTAATTCGCCCGGCTTCCGGCTTGCCTGTACGTCGCCGCTCCTCCATCGTCTCAAGCCCGTGGTCGACCGCGTTGCGCAGGAGATGCAGCAACGGCTCGTGAAGGATGTCGACCAGGGCCCGATCGAGCTCCGTCTCGCCTCCGCTTATCTGAAGCTCGACTTCCTTTCCGCGTTGGGCCGCAAGCTCACGCATCGGTCTGGCGAACCTGCGGAAGACGTGATCGATGGTGACCATTCGCATCTTAAGCACGCTCTTCTGCAACTCGGCGATCAGCTTGCCCATCTGGTTACTCGCCCCGCTGAACCGGTCAACCATCTCGTTCCGCTGAATCGCCAATTCAAGCTCAGGTCCGAGCTGAGTCATGACTGATCGCGCGATTACCATCTCGCCGGCCAGGTTCAGCAGCGTATCAATTTTCGCTGCCTCAACGCGGACGAATCCGCGGCGATTCCTGCTCGGCGCTTCACCTTCGCCGTGAAACGACCCCTCTGGCGCCTGAAGCGGCTCGCCCTTGTGATCATTCGACAAGTGCGCAAATACGGCGGCCTCGCCCCTTTTCTGAATCCCGTCCAGAGCTTTGATTATCTCGTTTGTCGACTCAGCCGGAACATCGCCGACTTCCTCGTCGCCAATCGCCGTTTTTATCGAATCCAGAGCCTCGAGAATCAGATCCACGGAGCGACGATCAAATTCAATCTGTCCGACAAGCACACCATCGAACACGTCTTCGATTTTGTGCGCCACTTGCGTTACGCCATCAAGTCCGACGCATGCCGAATCGCCCTTGATCGTATGCGCCCCTCTCCGCAGCCGCGTCATCGCTTCAGCGTCCGCCTGGCCCGACTCGAGCGCAAGCAGATCCTGCCCCATCTCCTCTAGAATCTGGAGAGATTGGTCGCGGAAGACCGCAAGCAACTGATCGAGTTCTGCTCTTGTCAGATCATCCATCTCGAACACGTTCCCCTATTGGTTCATCCATCAAGCCTGTAAGCGATGCCCTTGTTGCGATGCAACATCGCAAACCGCGTTGATAGACCCTGTAGACTCTCGGCATGTCCCAGGAACAGGAACCCACCCGGCACCAGGCAATTCGCAAATCTATTCACAAGTTTGCGCTGCTCTTCAGCATCGAAGTAAATCATCACGTTCCGGCAGAAGACTATATCGAGCCCCCGAAGGCCGTTGTCGTGCTTCAGGTTGTGATAATCGAATATCACGCGTTTTCTGACGTCGTCGCTCATCACATAGTGCCCGTTCTCCTGCCGAAAGTACCTCGCAACACACCGTGGATCGACGCCCTTCAACTGGTCTGCGCGATATAAACCATAGTGCGCCCGTTCGAGCGCCGTGAATGACAGGTCCGAAGCAAAAACGCGAATGGTCCACGCATCCAGGTCAGGCAATGATTCCAGCAATGTCATCACTGCGCTGTAGGGCTCCTGTCCGGTTGAGCATCCCGCACTCCAGACGCGCAGAAGTCTGGTTCCGGCTTTCTCTTTCCTGGCGACGATATTCGGCAACACGACCTCTCTCAGCAGGTCGAACTGCGGCTGGTTCCTGAAAAACGAAGTCTCGCAGATCATCAGCGAGTCGAGCAGCGTTGGCAACTCCTCCGATCTGCTCTCGGGAGCCTTGATGCTGCAGTAGTACTCGTAACCGCTTTTGATGCCCAGCTCATCCATCCGCCGTCTTAATCTGGATTCGAGAAACGATTTCCTCTCGATGCCCAGGCTGACCCCGCACTCTTCGTAGATGAGCTCCCTGAACAGCCTGAACTCGCTATCGGACAGAATGCTCACTCCGAGCGGCCCCGATCCCGATTGGTTTATCGATCCTGATGTCAAGACTTGCGATGAATAAATCATACTTAGACCGCTTTGGCGGGTGCGAACGGCTCGCTTTGCCTGGCTAAGACTCTAATCACTTCGTCCAGTTCGCCCACGATTTCTCCAGTGAGTGCCTTTCTCAAGTCAATGAGTGTTATGAATCTACCTTTGACGTTGACCACCCCTTCTATGTATCCAGCCCCGAGCTGCGAAATGAGATGAGGGACGGGCTCGATCATATCCTCGCTTACCCTTATTACGTCGGATGCGCCGTCGACGATCAAACCCGCGGTCCGTCCGTCGAGATTCGCGATGATGATTCGGTGGTCCATGTGCGCGGCCGTGGCGCAAGCGCGAAGCCGCTTTCTGAAGTCGAGCACGGGCACCAGGTTTCCTCTGAGATTCATTACGCCTTCGACATAATCCTCTGTCTCGGGCACGGGGGTGATTTCTCGCATCAACACGACCTCCTTAGTGAGCATGATGTCGACGGCGAATTCTTCGGTCCCTACTCTGAAGACCACCAGTTGTCGTCTTGCTGCCAAAGCTCTCTCCCTGCTCGTTTGCAAGCCTGCGTCGCTCAGTTGCCCTGCCGATAGCGCGGCAGAGTAGACCCGTTGGCGGGTGAGCCCGGCATGTCGTACGAGAACGGGTGAATGTAGTCTTCCGCGACCTTGAACTGCGAGATTGACTTGTTCAACCGGTCAGCGAGCCCAACCATGCCCTCAATCGTTTGCGCGGTTTCGTGAGCGCCCGCGGATGTTTCGAGAGTAATGCTTGATATGGTCTGCATAGCGCCGGCTACGTTGCTGGTCACTCGTGCTTGCTCTTCGGACGCCGCGGAGATTTCCTCGATCAGCTCCGATGACTGACGCACTGCCTTGGAGATATCCTGAAGGGCGTTACTCGCCTGGGTGGCAAGGTGACTCCCTCCCCGAACCTCTTTCATCCCAACCTCCATCGCGGTTAGCGCTTCCGACGTCTCCTTTTGAATTGACTTGATAAGATTCCCGACGTCTCTGGTCGCACGCGCCGATCTCTCTGCCAGCTTCCTGATCTCGTCCGCCACTACGCTAAACCCAAGGCCGGCCTCTCCGGCGTGTGCTGCTTCGATTGCGGCGTTCAAAGCGAGCAGGTTCGTCTGAGCCGCAATCTCGTCAATCAGGTCGATGATCTCCGAGATCTCAGAACTACGAACCCCAAGCAGCCGCATTTTCTCCGATGTTTGCTGCACTGCGGAATCGATCCTGGACATCGCTTCCGATGTGTCGCGGACGGACTTATCACCATGCTCGGCCATCTCCAGGGCGCGACGCGCGGCATCCGCTGAAGCCTCTGCATTTCTTGAGACCTGGTTCATAGATGCCGCCATCTCCTCGACCGCGCTCGATGTGTTGGTTATTTCGTCCGCTTGTCGTTGAGACCCAACAGCGATCTGCTCCGCTGCAGCGAGAATCTCAGTTGCACTGGACGAGACCGAAAGCCCGATCTGTTTGACCTCGGTCAGCATAGTGCTGAAGTGTTCAAGCATCTTGTTCACCGACTGGACAACCATACCGAGTGTGTCGTCCCCTTCGGTGCCGCGTTTGGTCAGGTTCCCCGCCGAGACCGACGAGACGATACTCAGGAATTCCGTTAGACTGCGTTGCATCGCCTGGTCCGTCTCCAGTAGGCGCTCATTGCTGGATTTTTCGTGCCCGACCATTTCCGCCAGTCGATCCATCATCTCATTAAAACCCTCGGCGACTTGCTCCAACTCATCGCGAGTTGTTATGTGGACCCTGGCATCGAGATTTCCCGCCCTGACCTGTTCGGTTGCGGCAAGCAAGTGTTTGATCTTGTTTGAAAAGCTCCTGGAGAAGGCCAAAGCGAGCCCCCCAAAAATCAGGAATGACAGCAGTCCCGCGGCCGAGATGGATTTAAGCATCTTGTAGGCCGGTGCGTAGACTTCGTCCTTGGCGTTGTCGACGACGAACGTCCAACCAAATCCAGGGAGTCCAGAGTTGGCGCCTATGAACTTCTTCGTCTTATCAAAAGAGGCAACACGTGGCTCTACCCTTCTCGTCTTTGGGTTGATGCCGTTGTAGTAAAGCGTTCCTGATGCTTGATCTTCGGTTAGCGCTGTGAGATCCAATCCCAGGGAAGAAGCATCGGGTACTCCGACCTTTTGCATAGCCTGAACCAGGTCCAGATTTCGCATCGCCGGGTCCGGATGCACAACGATCAAGCCACTGCTGGATATCGCGTATGCGTAGCCCGTTTCATACTGCTTGAAGTGAGAGATGTAGTCCTGCACATCTTGAAGGTTGTACTTGATCTTTAGAACGCCGACCGGGGGACCACCTGTCTTTGAAACAATGGCCACACATATCTCGATGTCAAAAGTCCCAGTCGGCTTATCGAATCTAACGTCCTCGATGTATATCCCCGACTTCATCGCCTCCTGCCACCACGACTCGTCACTTTGAACGAAGTCTTCCGTCGGGCTCGTCATTCCCACATTGAGGCCGTACTTATCAGTGAAGAACATCCGCTCGATTGCGCCTCGGCCCCGCCTCTTCTCCCGGAGAAAGTTGTTGACTTCTTCATCCAACCTGAGCACTCGCGCATCCTTGAAGCGCTCTTCAAGCCGCGTGGTCTGTTCGACGTCGGGGATTCTGTTGATGCCAAGTTTCTCAGCTTCCCTCGTACCGTGTTGGGCTGCTTCAACAAGAAGATCGTCGCTCGCGATAGCCTTGGCGAATTGGATGTCTTCGAAGAGGAAAAGATCGACTGCGTCCGCGGTCGCGACCGCCGCCCGCTGAAGTTGGTCGCCGGATTCAATGGCTCTGGCGAAGCTCAAGTAAGCTACAACACAGGCAAGCGCTATCGAGAGACCTGTTAGGGCAAGAACAGCAACGAATAGTTTCATTCCGAGCGTTCTCAGCCCCAGCCGGCCGAGTATTTGCAGGGCGTCGAATCTGAAAGACCAGGTCCGGGTTTTTTCCTCTTTCTCTACGGACTTCATGGACGTACTCATAATCTGTGATTCCTGGGTGTGTGCTGACAGGCAAAAAGAACGTCAGGCGCATTCTCGGCTACGGTTTAGACTTCGTCACCGTGGCAAAGCTGAGTCGCGCAAGACACGTAGAGGAAGACGCGCCTCAACAATGCTTGTAACTCAGCGTATCGATTGACTCTTTAAAAGGGGCACGCTCGGTGGGACTCTTCCTGCGACTGAGCAACAGACGCGCTCTATTATGGCTCTTACGGGGACGGAGTCAACACTATTCTGCAAATCCGCGACTGATTCTTGGATTCTGGGATTCTTTGACCGCTGCGACCTAATAAATAGCTCGCCAATGGAGTTATGCGGGCTATTACTGCCTACCCATGAGCCTTGTCCAGTCTTCAGGGCTCCTGACTCTCATGTAATGGTTTTCTCTCTTCTCGTCGCCTATCGTGCTCACGGGTTTTGAAGCGTAGTTGTGCCCCGGAAACAGCAGAGTGTCTTCGGGGAGCTTGGATAAAACCTGGGTTAGCGAATGGTACATCGCCTCCGGGTTGCTGCCTGGGAGGTCGACACGTCCGCATCCGCCAATGAATAAAGTATCTCCTGAGACCAGTGCGCCATTCGCCAGGAAGCACTGGCTGCCGGGAGTGTGCCCCGGAGTGTGAAGCAAGCTAACTCTGACATTGCCAACAAGAATGTCATCGCCACCGCGGTGCTTTGCGAGGTCGCTGTCGGAAAGACCTGTCACTTGTTTGACCCCTTCACTCTCGACTTCGTTTACGTGCACCTTGACGGGCCGCATCGAGATGAAATCGGCAAGGCCGGTTATGTTGTGGCCGAAAATATTGCCGCCTACATGGTCGGGATGATAATGCGTCACCAGCGCTCCAGCCAGCCGCATGCCGTCGTCGTCAGCCACCCCGATGATGCCCGGTATGTCCCAGGCTGGATCGACCACCATGCAAACCTTTTGTTCGTCGTCGCCGACCAGATAGACGAAGTTGGCCATCTGCGACGCAAAGTAATCCGCCGTCGCAAAATCGCGGCCCGCAAGAAGTTGTCGAATGTAGAGACCCACGTCACCTCCGTTCGGCATCTGCCCCGGAACGGTCGAGATACGCTCCTTGAAAAAAGAGCCCGGCGTAAGGTAAAAAGGTGCCTATGACTAGTGAAAGACTTCGAAGTCGCACTTTCCTTCTCACCTTATTAGTTTGCCTGGGTATGTTCTTTGCGGCGACGTCCTGTTCAACCAACGAGTCAAAAGCCAAGCAGGTGATCCAGGAATTTATGAAGAATCAGGGGATCACCGATCTTACTGTGGATTCGTTCTTCACCGATCCGAACATTCCTGGCAAAGCCTACACCAGCGCCACAGTGACATATAACTTTGCGAGTTCCGGCGGAAATCCTCAGCGAGAGTTTCTCGGCTTTATATTGACGCAAGAGAGCAATGGATGGCGAATCGAACGCACGACCTCTTATACAAAGGATCAACAGCAAGCCGCCAAACTCCTCGCGGGTGGTAAGTAACCGAAAGGTTGGTTGGCTCAAGCCCGCGGAACGTCAGCTCTGCTCTTTCGATCGTCCGCTGGTACTCTCACCGTACTGCGCGCCATACCACGAGAGTTCCTTATTGTAGCCTGCTTGTCCCCTCTCAAACCGCGTATCCCCTGCTCCCGCGCCGTAGTATCCCGAATGCGGGACCGGGCCATAGGACTCGCTTCGTTGGTCCGCGGGCCGGAGTGGCTTACGATAGGGCCTTTCGTACCCGCCGCCTATCCCGTAGCCTTTCGCGCGGGGTTCGAGGCTCCGCGAAGGATGGCTGCCGGATGAATTGCGCGGTTCACATTCCTCCCTATCCGGCGATGCTTTCGAGGCTATCTCGTCTTTCATAGTTCCAGTTCCAAAAATACAACTGCGTTTGAGGGTCAGACCGATGACGCCGTGGCCTGCTCTGTATCCTTCGCCATCGGTTCGTCGAGATCTTCCTCCTCACCACGCAGCCGTCCGGTGTAGCCATACTGGCGAAGCCGTCGATACAGTGTGCGGCGGTCTATACCCAGCACTCTTGAAGTCTTGATCTGATGACCGCCCATCTTTTCGAGCACAAGCAGGATATAACGCTGTTCAAGTTCCGCAAGCGTAACGTCATCGAGTGTTGCCTCATTGATAATGTCGCGCTCCGGAGCGGTAACGCTGACGGGCAGGTCCTCCGACAGAAGAATCTCGCCCCTTCCCATTGTAAGCGCGTGCTCAACGGCGTTCTCCAGTTCTCTGACATTGCCAGGCCATGCGTGCGTCATCAGAACGCGCATCGCCCCATTCGCAAAACGGCGTGGAGGCTCGCCGTGCTGCTGGGCGAACTTCTGCAGGAAATGCAGGACGAGAAGAGGAATATCTTCACGCCGGTCCTTCAGGTCGGGCAGGCGCACGGGTACGACGTTCAAGCGGTAGAACAAATCCTGTCGAAACTCGCCGCGTTTCGCTGCTTCTTCGAGGTCCTGATTGCTGGCCGACACAAGCCGAATATCGATCTGAATGTTCTCACGCCCGCCCACCCTCCTTACAACACGTTCCTGCAGCACCCGCAGCAGCTTCACCTGAAGACTAGGGGAAAGCGTGTTGATCTCGTCCAGGAATACGGTGCCCCCTTGCGCTTCCTCGATCAAACCCCTCCGCGTCTCGTGCGCGCCGGTGAACGCTCCCTTCTGATGGCCGAACAACTCGGACTCAAGCAGAGTGTCTGGAATTGCCGAACAGTTTATGGGCATAAACGGCGCGTCGCGGCGATCCGAGTTATAGTGAATCGCACGCGCGACCAATTCCTTCCCAGTTCCAGTCGATCCAGTTATCAAGGCGGAGGCATCTCTGCGGGCCGCTATTCGCTTTATGACCTCGAATAGCTGTTGCATCGGTTTGCTGCGCCCGACGATGTTCGAGAAATTGTAGCGACCTCTGACCTCGGCTCGAAGTTCCCTGACTTCGCGGCGCAGGCTGAGTCGCTCCAGAGCCTTCTCAACTGTGATGGCGAGCTCATCAAGCTGAAAGGGCTTGCCGATGTAGTCTTCAGCGCCGAGTTTCATCGCCTCGACAGCCGAGGATATCGAACTGAAGGCGGTCATAATAACAACCGCCATTTCCGGCCAATCGACGCGAATTCTTGCCAGCAACTCGAGGCCGCTCATCCCGGGCAGCTTGATATCAGTAATGACGAGCGCGTAGTCCCGCTCCTCGAGACGAGCTAGTGCATGTTCGCCATCCGGGGCGGTGCCCACATCATATGCCTTTTCTGAAAAGAAAGACGTAAGCAGCTCGCACATTGGAGCTTCGTCTTCGACTATCAATATGCGCTGACTAATGTTCCTCATGATTCACAATATCAATGGTCGCTAAGCCCGGCTGCCGGCATTCACGGGCAAATGAATGATAAGCCCTACCCCCTGCTCACCAGCCTCGGTGAAAGTTATTTTCGCTCCGGCTTCGTCCAGAATTCTCCTGCTAAGGTATAGCCCGATCCCCGTTGTTTCGGTTTCGCTCTGCGCAGCAAAGAAAGCTGCAAGGGACCGTGAGAAATCGTGTCCGGCTCCGCTCGCCTCGGTCCCAAACAATGCCAGCCCTAAGAACCCGGGGACACCCGCCCCTTCGTCGATTACTACTTGAATACGGCCTCCGGCTCCGACTTGTTGACCAGCATTCAGCAATAGGTTGAAGAAGGCCTGTCTCAACTGCTGCGCCTCTCCATATACCAGCGGCGGGATGATTCCGCAAGTGAGGCCGGCCTTCACATCAGCTTTGCGGAGATGGTGTCCAATCAAATCCAGCGAGTCCGCCAGTAAGACTTTGATCTCGATTGCGTCGGTCCGGCCCTGGGCAGATCGCGCCAGATCAAGCGCCTGGCCGAACATTGCTGCTATGCGCCGTGTTTGATCAAGTATCGCCGAAAGCTCCTTATAGCCCTGGCCCTCAGGTTTCGTTCGCATCAATAAGAATTCGGCGTAACCCGATATGACATTGAGTGGCGTTCCAACATCATGCGCAACTCCTGATAGTAACTGACCGAGGGTCGCGAACCGCTCTGCCTTCAGTAGCTGCTCCTGCGCGTGACGCTCACCGGTAATATCGCGCATCACTCTAATAAAGCCGCAAGTGTTGTTGCGTTCGTCGAATATCGGCTCAAACGTCACGGAGAGGTTCCTGCCAGACACTTGCACGTCGCAAACCAGTTGCACGGCGGTTCCGGCGGCTAACACTTTCTCGTGCGGGCAGGCCGGGCTGTCCTTGAAAACCTGGCAACAGCTTAAACCTTTCAGCTCCGAGAGTGGCTTGCAATATGTCTGACAAAGCTTGCCATTCGCCCACAATATCTCACCGGACGCCGAGTGAACACTGATGCCCTCAGGTATGGCATCGAGAATGGAAGTCCATGGCGAGTCAGTCAGCGTACCGAGAGTGCCCTTTTCGGAACCTGGGAGAGGATGACCGGCATTCGAGGTGTTTACGCTGGTTGGCATGCTAGGGTGGAAAACTATAGCACGGGAACTCGCGGTTCGGTTCATGGACTTTGCGTGAACAACCGCTGGTTAGCGCCAGAGCTAAAAAGGGAGGGCCAGAAACGGCCCTCCCCAACACCTCTAGTTGTACTAACAACTTCAGCGCCACTTGAGACTCGTCTCAAGTCGATTGCGCCCGGTTTAGCGCCTGATGTTGCAGGGCCTGCGAATGGAAGGCGCCGGCCTGCCGAGCACCGAGGCCGTTGGAAGAAGCGCCTGCAGGACAGCGCTGGACTGATTCGCTACGGCTGACAATCTGCCAACAACCAGCAATCCCGGAGATGCTACTCCCATTCCGTCATCTTCCAGCGTAAACGAGTTTATCGCCACAACGTTGGAGCGGTCGGCGTAGTAATCGATTCGATTGACTCTCGATCCAACCTGTCCGAGCAGCCTGAGCTTGGAATTCGGCAAGTCGGTGGTAACATCGACCGAATACAGGTTGCCAGCATAGGTAGAGATCAACCACTGCGCGCTCGGTCCGCTCACAAAGTTTGAAAGCCCACCCTCGCTCTTGAACTCTTCACTGAACAAACCGGCAGATACAACCTTGTTCTTCTTGCCGAGTTTGGCCATCGCGAGTACAGGAGTTTCGGAGGTGATGTGCAGATTTGAAGGACGGGAGATCCGGCCTCGCCTGCCATTGCTGGGGCGAGAGATCTGCACCGTAAAGCCTGGCTTCACGACCCCAATAACGCGCTTCTCCGAATCGTATTGGATCAAGAGAGGATTGGGAGAACTTGAGTCAGACGCCAATTCCGGGAACGTGTACAGCCGCTTAGCTGTCGTTGGCACCGGGCCGTCTTGAAGATCAACTGTCCATACTGAACCATCGTTTGTGGCGAAGACTGCAAACTCTGAGTCCCCATCGGAAACAATACCGATATTGCTGCCGTTGGATAATGCCGTTCCGCTCGGGAATTGTTCCGCGGATACCAGCTTCAACAAAGGAAACGTGCCATCCTCTCGCAGCCTGTAAAAGGAGATAGCGGATGAAACGGTGGCAACATTGTTTTTATCTACTGACTTCAGGTTTTCGCAGATGCTTACGATATTCGTCTTCGGATCAACATCGAGGAAGGAGATGTTGTCGTCTGCGCCATACTTGGTTGGGTGCACAATCGGGAGCGCGTATAGATAGCCGTGGTCGAGGTTGTACGAGAACACGGACGCCCCGTTCGTGAAGACCATCAACTCACCCTTCGCTCCGAACGCAAAGTCGAGCGGTGCTTCGCCGGTGTACGGGGTCGACACGCCCTGGATGTCAACCGGCACTACCGTACTATCGAACACAGGCTTGCCGTTATCGTCGAGGTTCAAGTGCACGTAGGCGATCACATCAATCGGAGTGACCAACCCGTCTATTTCTTCGAACCTTGTGCCTCGTACGTAAACGTTCGCGCTCTGCGGATCGAATACCACTCTCGATGGAAAGTAGACGGTCTTAGCTGCATTCAGCTTTGAGTCCCACGCGGTGAGCTCTTTAGAGAATGGCGGGCTATTAGGCTTCTTCGTATCGATTACATAGATGAAAGAGTTATCGAGTTGTGTCAGGTCGAGTTCCCCATTCTCGGCCACTCCCTTGGAAGGCCAAAACGGAGCTACCAAAACGTATCTACCGAACGCAAGAACTGTATTGTTAGCTGCGCCCGTGACACCACCCAGGCCAACTGAATAGATAGGCAAGGAGGTTGACGCTCGCGGTGAGTAGCTTACAGCACCATATGCGAGGAGCAGGGCCAGCAACACAATGACAATTCGCATACTTCGCATCGCCTTGAAGAGTCCACCCGTATTCATCTTCTTCCTCACTTTGCCGCAGAATCTGGCTCGAACCTTCTAGCTTTCCCTACGGACTCGTTGCATTTTCCGGTTCTTCTTGCCGTTGCCAGGTGCCCGTGCCTTTTTTCTCCCGCTTAAAAGATCAGCTGATCTGTTTTAAGACCCGCCCTAGGTCTCGTTAAAACTCGCGTTCAGCAATCTCTTAAGGTACGCAAGGGCCAGGGGGTGGCGCCTTCGTCATCTTCCTGTCAAGTCGGTCAGACTGCGATGATATTTTCAAATAGCCCGCCCTGTCAAGCGTTTTCTGTGCATTCCCAAGACTTTGCGTGCCCTGGCGCGGTCACCAACATCAGCAAATCGGCTTACGCACGAGCCTCCTTTTGAATGCCCAGTTGCGCAAGCTTAAGCCTCAGGCCCCGCCGCGATAGTCCGAGGTCTATGGCGGTGCGTGAGAGATTGTTCTTGTTGCGGATCAACGACTCTGCGATCAACTGTCGCTCGAGCACAGCGGTAGCCTCCTTGAGTTTTAGTCGTGCCCCGGCGGCCGGCAAACCCCTGAACCCGCCACCATTACCGCCCATTGCTCCCAAGGCATGTCGGTTGCCGCCGATTGATCCTTGAGTCTGCTCGTCTCGCCATCGCGACCGGTCTGAACCGGCCTGCCTGCGTGGGTGTATTACCTCGGGCGACAGGTCTTCAGTCGATATGCGCGCGCCATCCATTGCATAGGCCACGACCCTTTCTATCTCATTTCTTAGTTGTCGAACGTTGCCTGGCCAGTCATGCTCGGTCAGCGCGTCGATCGCCTCCTGAGCCATGGTCAATGGCTGCTTGCCGGCTCGAGACGAAAAGTGCTCGAGGAAATGCGCAGCCAGGACCGGTATCTCTTCGCGGCGCTCACGAAGAGGGGGAACGTGTATACGAATAATATTAAGCCGGTGGAAAAGGTCCTCTCGGAAACGTCCGTCTTCAACGGCACGCTCCAGATCGGTGTTCGTGGCCGCAAGGATCCTGACATCTACTCGAAGAGGCTTGGTTTCTCCGAGAGGCTGAATCTCGCCCTCTTCGAGGAATCGCATCAGCTTTGGCTGCACCTCCAATAATAGATCGCCGATTTCATCGAGAAACAGAGTGCCGCCGTCAGCAGCCTTAATGATCCCGGGATAGTTGGTTGTCGCCCCTGTGAATGCGCCTCGTCTGTGTCCGAAGAGCTGGCTGTCTATGATCTCCTTAGGCGCGGCGGTACAGTTGAAAGGGAGAAAGATTGCACGCGGTCTGGCGGACTGATTATGTATGTGCCTTGCGACAAGTTCCTTTCCAGTCCCCGACTCGCCGGTTATCAACACCGTTACGTCGCTTGTCCTGATCTTGTAGATCTTATCGATCACGTCGAACATCGACGGGCTGGCAACGATGAACCCGGGCATAATTGTCTGTATGCGTTGTTCCAGGCTCCTCGTGGCGCCGCCGCGGGCAGCTACGCGAAGCGAGCATGTCTCCAGGCCAAGCTCAGCCTGCCTCAACAGTGGTTGCAGTCTTCCTATGTCCAGTGGACCGCTCGTTCCAATGTAAACAACTACGGGCGGACTAACGTTGTCGCCGAGTTTTATGAGATAGCCGTCGGCCATCGGGCTGATGCTCTCGTCGTTAGAAGGGTCCAGGGTCGCGGATATCTTCTCAGCGTCGGTGCGGCTCACTCCCAGAGCAGCAAGCGGCTCCGCGCGCCCAGTATTCTCGACCCGGCAGATTATGACGGCGCCAACAGTAAGATTTTCGTAGATGACCGCGGCGAGCTCCTGCACTAGCAGCTCACGCGACGCCGAGGCCTCGATCAGCCTTTGCATCAGCAGAACGTCGTTGGGTGGCGAGACTCGCCACACCTGTGGAAGCTCGTCTATCTTTTCATCCGCGGCCAGGGCCCTTTTCGTCAGCTCTAAGTCGGGTTCTGCGCCCAGCCTTTCGAATATCGTTTTGGCCTGAAGGAGATTCGCTTGCGCGCCTTTAGGATCGTGCGCCTTTCCTAGCAACAATCCCAACTCGTAGTAGCTTCGCGCCAACTCGAAGGGAATCTCTGTGGTGGTGAAGATCGATACGCTTTGCGCGATGTGCTGCTTGGCTTCAGCAAGCCGTCCTGACGCCGCCTCAAGTTGACCCGTTAGTCTCTGGGTCAAGCCCGACACAGGTAGATACATCTCTTCCTTTAACCTGCCCTGTGCTAGCTCCAAATACTCGCTGGCCTGTTCGTGCCCACCCTGCGAGATATGAAACTCGGCCAGTCCGACCATCGCCAGTGTAACCCCATGCAGATCCCCAATTGACGTCGAAAGCTGCATCGTGTCTCGTAGCGTCTTTAGAGCCAGGTCCACTCGTCCCGTACCGCGATGAACAGTCGCCAGAATTCTGAGTGCGTTGCTCTCAAGCCACTTGTCGCCAATGACCCCTATCAGATCAAGACTCTTCTTCAGGTGTTCTTCAGCTTCTGAATACTGACCCCGGGCCGAAAGTACTTCCGCAAGCGTAATCCGGCCGGTCGCTTCATGACTCGGTGTGGCGAACTGACGCGACACCTCAATCGCCTTATGCAGATTCTCGATCGCTTCATCCCACGACCCGGAGTGGCGCAGGTTATCCCCTAGATTGTTGTACGCAAGGGCCAGGTAGTCCTTGTGCCCGCCCCTCTCGAGATAGTCTATTCCTCTCTCAAGGTACCTCGCCGACTCTTCGTTCTCACCTGGGAACCCATGAATGAGAATTGTGCCGAGATCAAGCAGAACACCCCCGATTAAGTTCGTATTCGTCGAACCCTCGGCAAGGTCAAGCGCCTTCAGGTAATTCTCTTTGGAGCTTGTAAAGGCGCCCTCGCTGAAATCCACCATTCCGAGCCGCCGATATATCTGCGCCAGGAGCTCACGGTCCAGCGCGGTCTTTTGGAAGCTGGCCGCAGCGACCAGATGGTCTCTGGCAATCCTGAATTCGTTTATCTCAATGTAAGTGCGTCCAAGCGCGTAGTGAGCTTCGCTCATTCCAAGGTCATCAGCCAGTTCCAGAAAGAGTCTCTTTGCCTCATTCAATCCGGCGATCGCTTTGGGGTTGTTTCTAAGAAAGCTGTTGACCCAGCCCAAGCGCAGCTTTACGCGAGCCCGAGTTCGTGGCGAGAGCGCGGCGACGTTTCGAGGGTCGTCGTACTTTACTATGACACTGTAGGCCTCATCATATTTGCTCAACTCTTCAAGCGCTTTGCTCAGAAGCGATCGGGTTACTGCTTCGTCTTCGGGTGTCGCGTCAGTTCCAGCAAGCGCGGATTGGAAATGCTCCGCGGCGACCTCATAACGCGACTGCGCCAATGCCGCTTCACCCAGCTGAAACTCGGTGGCATCGCCGGCAGCCGTTCCGGGTTCAACTCGCGCCAGCGCAACCGCCGCTGACGACTTCGCTGCTCCATTCCCTGTTCCTTGTCGCTTCAGCATCTGCCTCACGGTCACATGGCTTATTCGATCTACGATGCCTCGCTCCATCGCCGCGGTGGCGAGCTTCTGGGGAGTCCATTCCTTAAACCCGTAACCCGCTTCAGCGGGTTCAGTACCGGCCAGGCTGAGCATCCCTTCGATCTGAGAGGATGTAAACTTCGGTCTGGGTCCGCCCTGCGGACCGCGCTTCTTTGCAGATATTCCTTCGAGGCCGTCCGCATTGAACTTTCGAATCCACTTCTTGATATTTGACGGATGAGACCCGATCGCTGAACTGATCTGCACAGCCGTTTTGCCCTCGGCGGAGGCCAGAATCACGCAAGCCCGAATGCCCTCCTCCTTGTTCGAAGACTTTGAGTATTGCTTGAGCCCTTCACGCTCGTCGGGCGTCAAAGCTCGGACAAATAGAGGTTGGAACATTGTGCGCCTTGTATCGATTCAGCGTGCGACGGACGGGGCTGACCTGCAACGAACACTGCCGACGCTTCGATCCGGGCGATCCCGCCATCTGAACCACCGTCTCGGACCGCTGTTATTTCAACCCATTACCCATCTGGTGCTCGATGAGGTCCGAAAATAGCAAAAAACTACAAAGCAGTCAACCACTATCTTTCCAGTTTAATTTCAGCTTCTTGTATACAGTGGTGACGGAATTGAAATTGTCTGATTGTTGTACGTGTGGAAACAATATTCAAGCGGTGGGAAAGCTTCCTTCGCGGTTTCTATTCTTTTGTGAATCGGGCGAAGCGGAGTTCACGAGTTGTGGGGGAAGGAAATCCTGAAAGGCGGAACCGAGCCCGCTTGGGCCGGCTTCATGTTGACCGGCCCTCGCGGTTCTATCTTCTTTCGTAGTACCTCATCACCAGTCCATCGCGTCCTATGGCGTAGCCGCGGTTCTTATGGAAAGAAACCGAAAAGAGATCCGCGCCGGTATTGCTGCTCTGTTCAACCCAGTTACGGCCGCCATCATAGGTACGGATAATGCGTCCCTTGTAACCGACCACCCATCCCGTCTTATTGTCTATGAAACTCATGCCGAAGAGCGGCTCCGGAACGTTCAAAGCGACCCTCTCCCAGGTCGCGCCTGCGTTTTCGGTCCGGAGCAGGGTCCCATTGTCTCCGGTGATCAGGCCGACTCGATCGGTGATCATATAAACTCTGTTCAGGTCCTCACTCACCCCAGACCGTTGCGGATACCAGTTACGACCGCCGTTGTCGGTATGAATAATCGTGCCGGCCGTGCCAATCACCCAACCCTTCTCGCCTCGAAAGCTCAGGTGAAACAGTTGCGCGTCCGAGCCGCTATGCTGCTCGCGCCACGTTGCGCCTCCATCCGCTGAAACCAGGATCAACCCTCGATCGCCGACGATGTAAGCGTGGTCGTCGTCCACCGACTGCACAGAGTATAGATCAGACTCGCCACCGGCTGCCCCTGCTGGTCGAGTCGAACGCAATACCTTTACGAAGCTGCGGCCCCCATCAGTGCTCCTAAGTATAGTCCCGACATCTCCGACGATGCAGATTCGGTTTCGTCTAATATAGACATCGTTTAGACCCGCGTCCACTCCCTGACTCATCTCCTGAAACGTCTGCCCATCGTCGTGCGACCTGGCTATCAGTCCGTGAGCACCCACCACCCAGATGTCATCGCCGTCGTAATAAACCGAGTTTATACCAGAATCAGCACCGGCCGTCTTAATCGTTTGTAATCGTGCCCATCCCTGCTGTCCAAGCGCCACTCCGCACATCGCAGCCGCTAATAACCCAAGCGCGACTGCCCTCGCAATTACCTGCCTATTGAACATCCGGTCCTCCGCGTCAGGATCGCCGTTTTTCCGCTCTTAACTTGTACCTTTGTACTTTTCCAGTCGAAGTTCGAGGCATCTCTTCGATGAACTCGATCTGGGACGGTACCTTGTATTGCGGAAGCCGCGAGCCTGCGAATCTGCGTATGTCTTCTTTGAGCGACTCGCCGCGCTCACCCTGTCGGATGACCACATAAGCCCGTGCGGTTGCCAGCCCGCTGTCGTCGACAGCCGAAACCACGGCGGCCTCCGATACCGCCTCATATGAGATCAGCACCGATTCAACTTCGATCGGCGAGACCCAGAGCCCGCGTACCTTGAAGCAGTCATCGGACCGGCCGAGGTGAAAGAAGAACCCATCCTGGTCTCGGCGATACACATCTCCCGTACGCACCCAGCCATCCTTTATGGTCTGTCCGGTGAGGTCGAGGCGGTTCCTGTACCCCGGTGTCGCGCTCCCTCCAAGCACCCAAAGATTGCCGAGTTCATTTACACCGGCGTCGCCTCCGTCGTCATCGAGCAACCTCGCTTCGTAACCGTCGACCACCGTGCCGCTTGACCCGGCGCGCGAGTTCCCTTCTCTGTTCGAAATGAAAATATGAAGCATCTCAGTCGAGCCGATACCGTCCAGAATCGTGAGTCCGAACTCGTGCTGCCAGTCTTCAAAGATCTTCGCGGGCAAAGCCTCACCCGCCGACACCCACAAGCGCACGCTTGAGAGATCGACTCCACCTCCACTCAATCGATAATCCAGGAGCGACAGGTAGACCGCAGGCACTCCGAAGAAGACCGTCGGCTTCCGATCCTCGATGAATCTCGCGAGTCGTTCCGGGCCCATTCGCTCAGCTTCAAGCAGGACCGTAGCGCCCGCAGCCAACGGAAACGACAGGCTGTTCCCAAGTCCGTAAGCAAAGAACATCCGCGATGACGAGAAGACTCGATCTTCGCTCGTGAGACGAAGAACATTAGCCGCGTAGCTTTCGACAGTGAACTTTATCGAGCCGTGAAGATGAGGAACGCCTTTGGGAGTTCCAGTGCTGCCCGAAGTGTAAAGAAGAAAGGCGGGAGTGTCGCGAGTCGTTTCGGCCCTCGCGGGTCGTTCCGTGTTAGCGTTCTTATCCTCGACGGAATTGCGCGCTCGCGAATCCACCTTCAGAATCATTCGGCCATTCCCAGACTCAGCACTCAAGTTCACCTTGTCCTCCAGCTCGCTTTCGGTGATCAGCAAACGGGCGCCGGAGTCCGAGAGTATGAATGCGACATCGTGAGCGTGTAGGAACGTGTTTATCGGAACGCAGATCGCTCCGACTGAAACGGTGGCAAGGAAGCAGGCGATGAATGCCGGCGAGTCGTAAAGCAACAGCGCTACTCGGTCGCCCAGGGCGACTCCGTGGCTCAGGATTTGACGCGACCAATAATCGACTTCGTGACGAAGGTCATTGTAAGTGATCCGGCTAGCGCAAAACTCGATGGCCCTTCGATCGCCGATCTGATGAAGTCGTTCTTCGCCGAGGAAGTAATCACATAGATTGAAGTGGGTGGGATCGGCTGACATGAGGCGGCGATTATATGTCAGCCAATAGCGCGGATCAATCAATCCAGTGGTGCACGAAGCTTGATCTCAAATCGCTTTGACGAATTCATCCGCCGTAAGATTTGCAGATCGGATCAGACTCCGCAATGTACCTCTCGCAACTTCTTTGTATTGGGAATAGAGAGCGTTGCGGCTTCGCCTTCTTTGGTCATGATCATATGACTGCTTTTCTGACGCGCGACGCTCCACCAGAATGACTCAAGGACGAGCACAACTTCCTGCCCGCTTAGAACTGGAAGCGAAGGCATTACGCCGCGACCTCTACCTGCTGCGTCTCGATTGTCAAAGGCAGCCTCTTCTCGGCTCTCACTTCAAGACACATCGCGATAGCATCTTTGATACTCTCAACGGCTTCTTGCTTTGTCTTTCCCTGACTCACACAGCCGGGTATGGAAGGGCATTCGCTTATCCAAACACCATCTTCATCTCTGTCGAGCGTTATGTTAAATCTCATTACAACCTCCGAATACCAGATGATTACATGTCGAAGAAAGACAAAGCGAGCAGGCCGTCAAGTCCAGTGACTCACTATGGCGGCGACATACGCTGTGTTTTTTTTAAATGTCTCGAACCTCGATGGCTCAGTGATCACCGATTTGGTGAAGCCGCTTTTCTCCGAGGAGGTGATCGAGCAGATTGACCTGCGAGGGATGGACACGCGGGGACTAATGTCAGCCGTGCATGGATCAATTCAACTGACAACGCGAGGCGTAAGCGGGCTTTTACATGCGCGAAATGCGGCGCAACAATTCCCGAAGATCCCCCGCAAGAAAAGACATAAGTCCTGTTAGCAAGTAGGCACTTATGTAACAAGAAAAGGAAGGGATAGCTAGACCGGTAATCGATAGGTTTCCTGCTCACGCTTTCTTTCAACAACAAGTTTACCCTCAGCTACCGCGTAATCGAGATGAGCAACCGTCTCCGAAAGCGCAAGGAAGCGGTGATATCCGCCGGCATCCGGGAACAGCAGCGTCGAGGTCTCCCACGCTGTAGCGCCGTTCTTCGGAAGTAGGGTCAGCAGCTTCGATTGGCGTGCGTTGGTGAAGCGATACATACGATGAAAATGCTCATCGTAATCGGTCACGTCGTCGCCGTGGCCGCCCTTCAACACCGTCGGCGCAAGCGCACGAATGCGAGCAAGCGACACGAGGTATTCTCCAAGCGATTGAAATCGTCGCTTCGCATTGATCGGATCGGGGCTGAGCACGGGGTTAGGCGTGATCGTTTTCAGGACCGTGTCAGAAGCGAACACCAATCGGTTGCTCGTTCGAACCAGACAGATCGAACCAGGCGTGTGCCCAGGGGTATGGACTACAGTCAAACTCTCGTGTTCGAAGAGAACTTCGTCGTTATCCTTCAGCGTCTCGACGTGATCCAGTGGATAAGCAAAGCCCTGGAACTTCTCATAGGCCGCTTCCATTCGATCGATCGTTTCGCGCGGAACGCCGGATGCGGTCAGCAGTTCTCGATACCCACGATAGTCGGTATTCCCCGAGACCGCGGGCGCGTCCCACTCATGTATGTAAGCGGTTGCGCCTGACTCTTCGACTATCACCCGCGCGAGCCCATAATGATCGGCGTGCGCGTGTGAGATGATGATCCGCTTGATGTCTGAAAGCTTGTATCCGAGCTGATTGAGCCCCGACCTCAACGCTTCAAGCGAAACGTCGTCACGCGGCCCGGCGTCAATCAGCGTCAGGGGGTCCTCTTCGATCAGATAGACATTGACCGGCCCAACGTAGAAAGGTGTGGGTACACTGATTCGGTGAATCTTCATAAAGACAGTCCGTAGTCAGTAGTCCGTAGTCCGTAGCGAAAACCGAAAGGTGAGGGGCCAATTCTACTACTGACAATTAACCACTGACTACTGACTACGGACTACGGACCAAGGACTAAAGGTTATATCTCCCCGCCTCGATCATCGAATCCGCGATTCGTCGCCGCGCTGCAACGGTGTTGATCGGCGTGTATTTCATGTATCGCCGCAGCACCGCCAACATGGTTCGCAGCTCGTCGCCCTCTGACATCGCAGCCAGCGCCGTCTTCGCGTGCTGCTCGACACGCGAGATCGAGTCATTCACGAACGTGCGGGTAGCGTCGATGTAGTTTGCGCAAGCCGCCTCGCCTCGACCCGAGATGAACTTCTCGGTCCGGAGAATCGCGCTCTCCATTCCGTAGATTTCCATGATGATGTCGCTCGCCGCCGCAAGCACCTCTTGCTGCTCCTGAACTTTGTCACGGTACTTCTGCGCGGCTGATCCGAGCACTGCGACAGCAGCTTTCTTTGCATTGCTGAGCGCGACTCGCTCTTGCGAGAACACTCCCTCGGCCGGCTCGTCCGGCAAAGATGGCGACAGCATTTCATCCATCAGTTTCTTCGCCGCTGGGAACAGAGCAAGCTCGCCCTTCACAGCCCGGCGAAGAATCTGACCTGAAATGATCAGCCGATTGATTTCGTTTGTGCCTTCGTAGATGCGGCTGATCCTCGAATCACGATATGCGCGTTCGACGGGATAGTCCTTCGAGTAGCCGTTGCCGCCAAACACCTGAACCGCCTCGTCCGAAACGTAATCGAGCGTCTCGCTCCCGACGACCTTGATGATCGAGCATTCGACTGCATAGTCCTCGATCGCCTTCAGCATCTGTGCGGGAACGTCACGATCGATCGTAGCCAGCGCATCTTCGATCATCCCAACCGTGCGATAAGTCATACAGTCGGCAACGTAAGTGCGAATCGCCATCTCGGCCAGCTTATGCTTGATCAATCCGAATGATGAGATGGGCACACCAAATTGATAACGCTGCTTTGCGTAGTCGGTCGCTATGGTCGTGAGCCGCTTTGAACCCGAGATCGTGCTCACGCCAAGCTTCAACCTGCCGAGGTTCAGAATATTAAACGCAATCTTGTGACCCTTGCCGATCTCACCAAGCACATTCTCGACTGGCACCTGCGCATCTTCCAGATTCACCGCGCAGGTGGATGAACCCTGCAGTCCCATCTTGTGCTCTTCGGGCGCGATCGATACGCCGGGGAAGCTGCGCTCTACGATGAATGCCGTGAACTTTTCGCCATCGACCTTGGCGAAGACGTTGAACACGTCCGCAAAGCCGGCGTTGGTAATCCACATCTTCTGCCCGTTGAGCACGTAATGCTTACCATCTTCAGAGAGCACGGCTTTGGTCTTCGCGCCGAGAGCATCCGAGCCCGAGCCCGATTCGGTCAGCGCGTAGGCGCCGATCATCTCGGCGGTCGCGAGCTTTGGCAGATATTGCTTCTTCTGCTCCTCGGTTCCGAAGTAAACGATAGGCAGAGTGCCGATCGTCGTGTGCGCGCCGAGCGATCCCGAAAACGAGGCTTGACCCGACATGGCTTCGGAAGCGACGAGCGAGCTGAGAAGGTCAAGCCCGGCGCCGCCGTACTTCTCCGGGATGTCGATCGACAGCAGTCCAAGCTCGCCGGCCTTTCTGAGCAAACCTCTTGTGAGTTCATAATCTTTCGACTCGATCTCAGCATCCAGCGGGAGAATCTCTTTGTCAGTGAACTCACGCGCCGTCTGCGCGATCATCAAGTGTTCGTCGCTGAGATCGTCGGGCGTGAACACGTCCGATGCGTCGTGGTCTTCAAGAATAAAGCTGCCGCCTTTGATTACTTTTTTCGTTTCTACAGCGCTAGTCATAGACTTGGTCTCCTGTTTCGTAGTCCCGCCTTCAGGCGGAAGTTTTTGTTCTTAGTCCCGAAGGCCGCAAGCGCAACGTTACAAACCTCCGCCTGAAGGCGGGACTACGAACCAATCCTTGTTTCACATCAGTTCAAAGATGCCGGCCGCGCCCATGCCGCCGCCTACGCACATCGTCACCATTCCGTAGCGAGCGTTTCGCCTTTGCATCTCGTGCAAAATCGTCGCAGTGAGCTTCGCTCCCGTGCATCCGAGCGGGTGCCCCATCGCGACGGCGCCTCCGTTGACGTTCAACTTGTCTTGGTTGATGCCAAGCTCCTTCACAACCGAAAGCGCTTGCGCGGCGAACGCTTCGTTCAGCTCGATCAAATCGATGTCATCAAGCGTGAGTCCCGCAATCTTCAACGCCTTTGGTATGGCAGCCACCGGTCCGATTCCCATGTAATCCGGCGCGACGCCGGCAGTCGCATAAGCAATGATCCGCGCGATTGGCTTCGCTCCGATCTCTCTGGCGCGGTCTGCCGACATCACTACGGCAGCAGCCGCGCCGTCCGACATCTGCGATGAGTTGCCGGCAGTCACCGTCCCTCGAGCGTGAAACGCGGGCTTGAGTTTCCCGAGCGCCTCGATAGAAGTGTCAGCCCGCGGGCCTTCGTCGGTGTCGAAGATCGTCTCTCTGACTACTCGCTTACCTCTCCCATCAAGCTCGACAGTTCTGACCGTCAGCGGCACAACTTCATCTTTGAACTTGCCTTCGTTGATCGCGGCGATTGCCTTCTGATGACTGCGAAACGAGAACTCATCTGCGTCCGCGCGAGTGATCGAGTATTTCTGGGCCAGGTTCTCAGCAGTCAATCCCATGTTCAAATAAAAGTCCGGCGAGTTTTCGACCAGCGTCGGATTGGGGACGACCTTGTGACCACCCATCGGAATGAGGCTCATCGTCTCGGTTCCGCCGGCGACTATGCAATCAGCCCAGCCAGCCATGATTCGCTCGGCTGCGAACGCGATGGCTTGAAGCCCGGACGAACAGTAGCGATTGATCGTCACCGCCGAGGCCTCCTTCGGCACCCCAGCGAGCCAGGACGCCTGCCGAGCCACGTTCATTCCCTGCTCCGCTTCGGGCATCGCGCAACCGAGAATGACGTCTTCGATCATCGTGGGCTCGAGGCCGGGCGTGCGCTCGATGGCTGCTTTGATGACGGTCCCGGCCATGTCATCGGGTCTTGTGTCTTTGAGTGTGCCGCGGGGCGCTTTGCCGACCGCGGTTCGTAAGGATGTAACTATCACTGCTTCTTTCATTGCTTTTTCTCCAACGCCAAACCGAAACTCTTGCTAGGTTCTCGAATTTCATTGACACATTCAAAACGGGTGAAACCAAACCGGCTGCGGACGATTCTTTGGCCTGAGTCTCTTGGACAATCGCCGTGGATTGGCTAAGATCCACTCGTAGTTGCTAGCGGTACCTCTACAACTCGCAATTTCAACGGTGCCTACCAGTAAGCCCGTCGGTAAATCGCCCGGTTCACAGTTCATTCCGTTCCAATCCTCGATGGGACGAACACCCTTGCTTGCGTAGATGTAGACTCTTTCTCGAATCCGCGTAGGTGTCTTTCTATACTCAATAGTCTTCGTGCCACGCATAATCTGTTCGGCAAACGGCTGGCGCACACTCAGGGCTAGCATTCGCTTCATCATCTTCAACTCCTCATGTAGACTTGACGCTCGGATTCATCGGTCCTCGTGGTTCAACCCTCGATCACAAACGGAGCGACGCACAGCTAGAGACAGAATCGCTATTCTCCGTTTTGGTCTCGCGCCTTCATCACATCAGCCTCCAGGAACAAGTTATCCATATCGGCTAACGGCCAGAAAGCGTATCGTCCAAACAGACTGTTGATGTGTTGCTTAACCAACTCGCGATCAACCAAGCCTTCTTCTCTGAGTAACCACAACAGATCAATTTGATCCTTACCTCGGCCAGCCAGATATTTCAGAATCACCATCCACTCGGTCGTAATAATCGGCAACCCATCTTCGGTTGACGTAGCTCCAGCCAACGCCGCCTCGTACACTTCCTTCCTGTCGTCGTCGCGAATGATCCAATCAACCTCTATGTCTCTTTCACCTGATTGTAGGTGGTAGGCTTCGCCACCCATCTGCAGCTTTTTGGTTGCTGGCAATGGCAACCTATCCGCAGCGATGAAGTCCACATCGACTGTGGCTCGCGTGAAGCCGTACACATGCATCGCGAGACCGCCGCACAACGCGCAGTCAATCTTGTTCTCTTGCGCCTTCTTTACCATCTTGCTCGCAACATCCAAACCTTCTGCGGTCGAGATAGATTGCTTAGCCGAGGATGACTTGTACTGCTTGCCTTTGACCATCATTGATCGACCTCCTTATTACTAGTTCCTCAGCGGCTTACCCGTCTTCAGCATATGCTGAATCCGCTCTTGCGTTTTCTTCTCTCCGCACAACGAAACAAAGGCCTCGCGTTCGAGGTCCAACAGGTATTGCTCCGACACCAGCGTCTTATGCGACAGATCGCCGCCGGTGATTATGTAGGCGAGCTTCTTCGCAACATGCGCATCGTACTCGCTTATAAACTGGCCTCGAACCATCAGGTGAATCGCGAGCTTGATCGTTGAAAGCGCAGGCGCTCCGAGCACTGGAATATCCGTGCGAGGATGAGGTTGCGTGTAGCCGTCTCGTACCATCGCCAACGCCGTCTGCTTTGCGTCTTCGATCAAACGATCGCGGTTCATAGTGATCGGATCGGTCTCGCGCAGGAAGCCCAGCTCGCGACCTTCGACTGCTGATGTTGCCACGCGAGCCATCGCGATGGTCTCTGAAACCTTTCTGATTCGCGGGAACAAGTCTTCATCGGGTGTTGCGTCGTCAACAGCTCGCAGAACCAGCTCTTTCACGCCGCCGCCGCCGGGTATCAAGCCGACCCCGACCTCTACCAGCCCGATGTAAGCTTCAGCCGCGGCGCGTGCTTTGTCAGAATGCATCGTGATCTCGCAACCACCGCCAAGCGCCATTCCCTGCGGCGCGACAATGACTGGTTTCGCCGAGTACCGAAGGTTCATATTCGCGTTCTGAAACTGGCGCACCGACATACCGATTTCGTCCCACTCGCCCTCTTGAATGCCGAGGAGCAGCAACATGATGTTCGCGCCCACGGAAAAGTTCTCGGCCTGGTTGCCGATCACCAGCGCTTCGAAGTTTTCTCCGACTTCCTTGACCGAGTAGTTCATCATCGCGATCGTGTCCGCGCCGATCGCATTCATCTTCGAGTGAAACTCGAGGCAAGCCACGCCGTCGCCGATGTCGATCAGCGAAGCCGACGCATTTTTCTTGATGACCGCGGCTCGCTCTTTGAGCGACTTCAGGATTAGGACGCCCGGTCGCGCCGGAACTTCCTTGTAGTCGGCCGAAGCGAAATCAAAATAGAAGGTCCGGCCTTCGCGCCGTTCATAGAAGCTCTTCTTACCTGTGTCGAGCAGCTTCTGAACAAGCGGCGGGATCTCGACGCCGTCTTCTCGCATCTTCGCGACAGACTTTTCGACGCCGATGACGTCCCACAGCTCGAACGTGCCGACCTCATGATTGAAGCCCCACTTCACCGCGTTGTCGATGTTCACGATGTCATCGGCAATTTCGGGAATTCGATTCGCCGTGTAGATGAGATTCGCGCTGATCGTCTTCCATAGGAACTCACCCACACGATCCTTGCCGTAAACGAGCGCGCGGATTCGGTCTGCGGTATCTTCGATTGCCTTCGCCGCATCAATCGATGGAAATCGCACCTTCTGCGAAGTCCGATACTCCATCGTGTTGTAATCGAGCACGTGGTATTCGGTCTTGCCGCCTTCGCCTCTCTGCTTCTTGTAGAAACCCTGCCCCGCTTTGTTACCGGTCCAGCCGCGCTTGACCATCTCCCGCATAAAATCCGGCGGAACGAGCACGTCACGGCGTTCATCATTGGGCACCGCCGAGTAGAGGTTCTCGGCGACGTAAAGCGCCGTGTCCAGTCCAACGATGTCCGTCGTCCTGAACGACGCCGACTTCGGCCGACCAATTATCGGCCCAGTCATCGCGTCAACCTCTTCAATCGTATAGCCGCCGCCTTCCACCATCATTCGAACCGCGTTAAGCGAGCTAAAGGTGGCTATCCGATTCGCGATGAAGTTCGGCGTGTCCTTGGCGAAGACTATCCCCTTGCCGAGCCTGCGATCGCAGAACTCAGCGATAAAGCTGACGACTTCTGGGAGAGTCTCGGCCGTGGGAATTACTTCGAGGAGTTTCAGATAGCGAGGCGGATTGAAGAAATGAGTCCCAAGGAAATGCTTGCGAAATCCGTCGGACATACCCTCAGCCATCGCTTTAATAGGAATGCCGGAAGTATTGGAGCTAATGATTGTTTCAGACTTTCGAAATCCATCAACCCGAGCAAGCAAATCTCGTTTGATCTCGAGCTTCTCGACGACTGCTTCGATGACCCAATCAACCCCGGACACTTTCTCAAGATCGTCGTCAAAGTTCCCAGTCCTTATTAGTCCTGCGAGCTTCGTGGAAAAGAATGCGGCGGGCTTGATCTTCTTCGCTGCTTCAAGCCCGGCGTTGACGATGGAATTCCTTACCTGCTTGCTCTCGAGCGTAAGCCCTCGCGCTTCTTGCTGCCTGGTCAGTTCCTTCGGCGCGATGTCCAGCAACAGAACTTCGAGACCTGCATTCGCGCAGTGAGCGGCGATCTGAGCGCCCATCGTCCCTGATCCGAGCACCGCGACTTTGTTGATCCTATAACTCACGATCGGTCTCCTTCTTGTATGACCCTGGGAGCGCAGGCATCCTGCCTGCCTCTTCTGCTGACAGGTATTCTCTTTTCAGAGCGCCTCTGCGCGATGCCCAGGGCAAGCAGGGATGCCAGCGCTCCCAGGCTCCTAAACCACCACCACGCTCGGAGTCTCTGCCTTGTACAATCGATCTATCACACCCGCATACTTCTTCTCGATTACACTGCGGCGAGGCTTCAGCGTCGGGGTCAACTCGCCGGACGCAGTCGTGAACTCCTGTTCGAGCAACGCCACCTTCTTCACTTTCTCAAACCTGGCAAGCTCCGCCGTGTACTTGTCAACCTGCCGATTAATCAGATCGATTACACGCGAGTTTGCCAGCAGCTCGTTCTGAGTTTTGTATTGAATGCCCTTCAACTGGGCGTAACCACGCAGCAACTCCATATTTGGAACGATCAACGCCGAGGCAAACTTCCGCGCGTTTCCGACGACCACCACCTGAGAAACGAAACGGCTGGACTTGATCAGGCTCTCCAGCCGTTGCGGCGCGATGTATTTTCCACCACTCGTCTTGATTAGATCCTTTTTGCGGTCGGTGATCACAAGAAAACCGTCTGCGTCGATGTGTCCGATGTCGCCGGTGCGAAACCATCCGTCGGTGGTGAACGCCTCTTCGTTATCGACGGGCCGGTTGTAGTAGCCCTTCATCACCGTGTCGCCTTTGACCAGGATTTCCCCATCCTCCGCGATCCGAACGCTAACTCCGTCGATGATCGGACCCACCGTGCCAATTCGATTGCGCGTTCCGGTGTTGCACGAGACCGAAGGCGAGGTCTCGGTAAGTCCGTAGCCTTGCAGGATCGGCAGACCCGCCGCCAGAAAAAGATAAGCGATCTCCGGCGCGAGCGGCGCGCCACCGGAAATGAAGATTCTTATATTACCGCCCACGGCTTCGCGCCACTTTTTGAACACAAGCGCATCCGCGATCTTGTGCTGCAGCCCAAGCAGAGGCCCGATGGCTTGCCCACGATCTTTTCTCTCAGCCCATCGTCGCCCAACACCAAGCGCCCACAGAAAAACCTGCCGCTTAGGAAATCCAGCCGACAGCCCGCGCTCGATGATCTTCGCGTAGAGCTTCTCGAACATTCGCGGCACGCTGGTCATCGCTGTCGGGTGGACTTCGATCAGGTTCTTCGCAACCGTCTCAATGCTCTCCGCGTAGGCGATCGTCGCGCCGATGTGCGCGTACAAGTACCAGACTGCGCGCTCGAATATGTGGGTGAACGGAAGGTACGTCAGCGCAAGTTCGCGCCTGTCTTCCAGGTGAAGCCATCGGTGACTGTTCAACACGTTGGCGGTCAGGTTCTTGTGCGTCAGCATGACGCCCTTGGGATCGCCGGTGGAACCAGATGTGTACAGGATAGTGGCCAGGTCTTCCGCGGTCGCAGCTCGCCACAAACGCTCGTAGAGGCCGGGCTGCTCGGCGTACAGAGAGCGGCCCTTGTCGACTAGATCTTCAACGCCGACGGCAGGGCTCGAGATCTCCTCAAGCGAAATGATAAACTCCGGCGCTGGTAATCGAGACTTGATGGCGAGCGCGTCTTCGACGAATGATGGTGACACGAAAATGGCTCTGGCAGCCGAATCCGCCAATATGTACTCGACCTGCGAGCGCGCTTGCGTGGCGTAGATCGGGACATCGACAGCGCCGATCGCCAGCGCGGCAAGGTCCGCGAGGTTCCACTCGGGGCGGTTCTCAGACCAGATCGCTACTCGATCTCCGCTTCTGATGCCCAGTGAATACAGCCCAAGAGCCAGTTCCCTCACTCGGCGGGCAACTTCGCCAAAAGTGAGCGAGCGCCAGTCGCCGCCGGTCTTGAAGCGAAGGAACTCCGACTCGCGGTGGCGGTCGACCGCCGAATTGAACAGCTCGTTTAACGTTTTGGGCTCTGTGCCCATCATCTCTCCGATTGGCTAACTCGCCGCGCGCGGCTGCTTGTTCGATTGCGTGCGCGCGATACCGTTCAGGAAAACATCAAGCACCGGCTCTGCCGTCGAGACCAGGCTGTAACGCTTGCGGCTCAGCACCCAATTGGTCGCCATCTCATCCAGGGCGCCGAACAACACCTTTGCGACGATCTTTGTGTTTAGTCCCGAACGAAAAACGCCGCGTCGTTGTCCTTCCTCGATGACCTCGCGTATGAGCTCGAGGTACTCGGTGACCTTGGTGGCCGAGAATTGCTCCATGAATTTCGTTGAAGAGCGCAGTTCAACTTGAAATACGACCGCCAGGTTTCGATCGCGACCGAGCCCTTCGAGGTGCGCGTGAACTATTCGCCTCAGCTTCTCAATGGGATCGTGTATCTCGGCCAGGCTCGCTCTGCCGGCGGCCAGCGCGTCGTCCATGTATTGGTTGAAGATCGAAGCGAGAATATCGTCCTTGTTCTTGAAGTAGAGATAAACGGTACCGTCGGCGACTCCGGCCTCGCGGGCGACATCGGCGACCTTGGAGTTAAAGAACCCGCTCCCGGCGAAGACTTTTATGGCGGCGCGCAGAATAGTTTCATATTTACCGTTGGACTTCCGCTGTGTCGGAGAAGAGCGTCTGACAGATACCATTCCAGTGACCTCGGAAAACTGAATGATGATTCATTCATCTTTTTACGCCAGAAGGCGGGTGAGCGCAAGCCAAAACTTCCGAGCCGACGAAAAGAATCCGCCACCAAGTCACCATGACTCGAAGCTTCACCAACTCCTTCGTGACCCTTAGCGCTTCGCGTCTCCTTAGAAACTCCTAGCCTTGGGCCGGTAGAAGCTGGTAGCCCAGTGAGTGGGCCTGTTTCTTGAGAGCATTGATTCGTCGTTCCTTGTACATTTGTTCATAAGCTTGCTGGCCCGTCTCTACGTAGGCGGTT
>WNFR01001281.1_pt1 | contig 30245 bp, 20 predicted proteins | sample 5400221 | NCBI WGS metagenome assembly WNFR01 (sample SAMN13153357, study PRJNA577476) | soil metagenome | isolation source: 40 cm soil under Madrone tree | place: USA:California | collected 2016-06-14
GGCGGCACAGTCCTCGGCGCGATCGAGACCCTCGATCTTCCAGACGTCAGGCTCGACGCCTGCCTCCTGGAGCTCGCGGATCGCGTCGATCATGTGCCGCGGCCGGCGCGAGCGGTCGTACCCGCGCCGGTCGCCGTGGAGCTCCTCGAGCTCCGCCTGCTCCGCCGGCACCAGGAGTTCGAACATGAACTTCCGACTCGTGCGGTGCAGGTAGTCGGAGAGCTGCTGCAGCCGTCCCGCTTGGCGACGGTTCATTTCCGCGTCGCCCTCCGGGTTGTAGCGCACGAGCACCTTGCAGAATGTAGGCGCGAACGCCTCGATGTGGCGCGCGAAGTCGTCGCCGTACTCGAAGTCGAACTCGTGCTGCCCGCTCTTCTCCGCGGGAGCGGCGATGAGAAAGCCACGCGCGCGCGCGTCGCGGAGGATGGCGGCGCCGAATTGCTCGTCGACGAGGATGCCGGCGCGCGCTTGCTCGACGCCCGCGGCAACGGCGGCGAGGAGACCTTCGTAGATGATCGCCTTGGATGCTGCGACCCGCTCCGTCTGCTCGGAGGTGAGCGTGCCCTTCCAACCGAAAAGGCCCGACTGGAAGGACCCGCGGTGGTCGAAGGGGAGAATGTAGAGCGGTTGGTCGAAGCCGAGGTCGGTCATGACTCCTCCCCATGTCGCTGGCGATGGCGGCGGATGAGGGCGTTCGTCGAGCTGTCGTGACGCGGCGGTGGCTCCGTCGCGCTCTCGAGCTCGGGGATGATGCGCTGCGCGAGCTGCTTGCCGAGCTCGACGCCCCACTGATCGAACGAGTCGATGTGCCAGATCGCGCCCTGCGTGAACACGCTGTGCTCGTAGAGCGCGACCAGCGTCCCGAGCGTCTCCGGCGTCAGGCGATCGGCGAGGATCATCGACGTCGGCCGGTTCCCTTCGAACGTTCGGTGCGGCACGAGCCAGTCCGGCGTCCCCTCGGCGCGCACCTCGTCCGCCGTCTTGCCGAAGGCGAGGGCCTCCGCTTGGGCGAGAACGTTGGCGAGCAGGAGATCGTGATGGCGGCCGAGTGGGTTCAGCGTGCGGTGGAACGCGATGAAGTCGCAGGGCACGAGCGACGTCCCCTGATGGATCAATTGATAGAAGGAGTGCTGCCCGTTCGTGCCCGGCTCGCCCCAGACGACGGGTCCCGTGTCGTAATCCGTCGTGGCGCCGTCGAGCGTCACGTGCTTGCCGTTCGATTCCATGGTGAGCTGCTGGAGATAGGCGGGAAACCGCTTCAGGTACTGCTCGTACGGCATCACGCCGAACGTCTGCGCGCCGAAGAAGTCGCGGTACCAGACGGTCAGGAGACCGAGGAGCACGGGGAGGTTGCGGTCGAACGGCGTCGTCCGGAAGTGCTCGTCCATGGCGTGGAAGCCCGCGAGCATCGCCGCGAAGTGCTCGGGACCGATCGCGATCATGGTCGAGAGACCGATCGCCGCGTCCATCGAGTAGCGGCCGCCAACCCAGTCCCAGAAGCCGAACATGTTCGCCGTGTCGATGCCGAACTTCGCGACCTCGGCGGCGTTCGTCGACACGGCGACGAAATGCTTGGCGACCGCGCGCTCGTCCCCGAGCGCGCGCAACGTCCACTCGCGCGCGCTGCGCGCGTTCGTCATCGTCTCGAGCGTCGTGAACGTCTTCGACGAGACGATGAACAACGTCTCTGCCGGGTCGAGGTCGCGGGTCGCCTCGGCGAAGTCGGTGCCGTCGACGTTCGACACGAAGCGGAAGCTCATGTCGCGGGCGCTGTAATGGCGCAACGCCTCGTAGGCCATGACGGGTCCCAGATCGGACCCGCCGATGCCGATGTTGACGACGTTGCGGATGCGTTTCCCCGTGTGGCCGGTCCAGCGACCGTCTCGTACGCGGGTTGCAAAATCCGCCATGCGGTCGAGCACCGCGTGCACCTGCGGAACCACGTCCTCCCCGTCGACGACGATCGACTGGCCGCGTGGTGCGCGCAGCGCCACGTGCAGGACCGCGCGGTGCTCGGTGACGTTGATCTTGTCGCCGCGAAGCATGGCGTCGATGCGCTCGCGGAGGCCGACCTCGTCGGCGAGGCGCAGCAGCAGGCGCAGTGTTTCGGCGGTCACGCGGTGCTTCGAGTAGTCGAGGTACAGGCCTGCGCCTTCGGCGATCAGGCGCTCGCCGCGATGCGGGTCCTGCGCGAAGAGCTCGCGCAAGTGGAGCCCGCGAATGCTCGCGTGATGCTCGCGAAGTGCCTTCCAGGACGGCCGGGAGGTGAGCGGGACGGATGCGGTCGACATGTGATCTCCTTTCGGGCTCAGCTGGCCTTCTTGAGCGTCGTGCTCTTGTCGACGAGGCATGTGAGCAGCTCCTTCCACGATGCGACGAACGCCGCGGCGCCGTCGCGCTGGAGCTCGCGGCCGAGCGCATCGAGGTCGACGCCGGCGCGCGCGAAGCGGCCGAGGACCTCTTCGGCATCGCCGCCGTCGTGCGGGAGCATGGCGCCGATCTCGCCGTGGTCGGCGAGCGCGAGCAGCGTCTTCTCCGGCATGGTGTTCACCGAATGCGGCGCGGCGAGCGCCTTCACGTAGAGCACGTCCGACGCCTTCGGATCCTTGGTGCCGGTGCTCGCCCACAGCAGCCGTTGCGAACGGGCGCCGACGTTCAGCAGACGGAGCCAGCGATCGGAAGCGAGGAGGTCGCGGTACGCTTTGTACGTCCGCCGCGCCATCGCGATGCCGAGGCGCCCCTGTAGTTCGGCAGGCACCTTGCCGGCGACCGCGCCGTCCCATCGGCTGACGAAGATCGACGCCACCGACGCCACGTGCGGGTTGAGCCCGGCCGCGACGCGCCGCTCGATGCCGCGGATGTAGGCCTCGGCCGCAGCGAGGTACTGCTCGCGCGAGAAGAGGAGTGTCACGTTGACGGGGACGCCGGCGAAGATCGCCTCTTCGATCGCCGGTATGCCCTCGGGCGTACCGGGAATCTTGATGAAGAGGTTGGCACGGCCGGCGCGCGCGTGCAGGTCCTTGGCGGCGGCGACGGTGCTCGCGGCGTCGTAGGCGAGGTTGGGGGAGACCTCGAGCGAGACCCAGCCGTCGACGCCGTTCGTGGTCTCGTGGATGCTCCGGAACAGATCGGCGGCGCGGGTCAGGTCCTCGAGCGCGAGCTCGAAGAAGAGATCCTCGCCGGAGAGGCCGGCCGCGGTCTTCTCGCGGATGGCCACGTCGTAGTCGTGGCTGTTCTTGATCGCGTGGTCGAAGATCGTCGGGTTCGATGTCAGTCCCGTGACCGACAGCTCCGCGATGTAGCGGGCGAGCGTCCCCCCGGTGAGAAGGGAGCGCGTGATGTTGTCGAGCCAGAGACTCTGGCCCGCGTCGTGCAATCGTTGTGTCGTTTTCATCGTGTCCTCTCTTGCCGCGCGGCGGCCAGCAGCGCCGGCATGTCGTACGTTGTGAGATCGGCGATCCGCTCGATGGTGATGTCCGGCGCCGGATGACGGGCGACGTCCGGCCCGTGCGCATAGTGCCCCTGGCGCGGGAAGACGGTCGTCAGCCGATCGCCCCAACGCTGCTTGACGGCGGCCAGGATCCGCACCTTGTCGTCCACGAGCACGTAATGGGCGGCCGGATGCCGGAGCTCGACCTCGTCGAGCTCCGTCTCCTTGTGGATGTAGATCAGCACCCGACCCTCGACCGCCTCGAAGAGACCCGAGCGATGCACCTTGCGCGGCTGGAACACCACGTCGCCGTCCGAGAGGATGACCGTCGGGCCGAACGCGCGCACGTGCTCGATCGCGTCGAGCGAGCCGGGGAAGAGCCGGTTCGCGAATGGATAGTTCACGAGGTAGGACGAGACCGCCAACAGATGCGGCTCGCGTGGATGCTGCACGCGGTAGCGCTGCAGCGCGCCGAGGTAGTCCGCGTATCCGAGCTCGGCGCGGAGCTGCTCGAAGATCTCCCAGTACTGCTCCTGCCGCCCGGGACCCACCTCTTGTGTCAGGTAGCGTTTCAGATCCGCGGAGATGCGGTCGTTGTCGAGCAACGTGTTGTCGACGTCGAAGAGGAAGACGACGCGCTCCATATCAGCGTCCTTCCAACAGCGCGGCCGCGTCGCGATCGACGAGCCACCGCAGCTCGCCGCGATGCGGTGCCACGATCTGTGCCGGGAGCGCGTCCGGGTCGATGGGACCGTCGAGGACGCGGTGGAGCATCGCCGCCTTGTCGGCGCCGCTCACGAGGAACAGCACGTCGGCGGCGGCGTTCAGCACGATCGGCGTGAGCGTGATGCGCCACATCGCGACCTACGCTCCGCCTCGTGCACTGCCTGCAACCCCGGAAAGAGCGAGGCGGTGTGGCCGTTGTCTCCCATGCCGAGCAGCACCAGGTCGAAGCGCGCGCCGGCCACGGCACGCGGCGCACCCGTCGGTGTCGCGAAGAGGGTGCGCAGGGTGCGCTCGTAGGCGGCCGCGGCGGTCATCGGCGGCTGTTCGTTTTCGATGCGGTGCACATGCGATGCGGGGATCGGCACGTGGTCGAGGAGCGCCTCGCGTACCATCCGGTAGTTGCTCGCGTCGGCATCGGGCGGCACGGCGCGCTCGTCTTCCCAGCACACGTGGACGCGCTCCCAATCGATCGACGACGCGAAGCGCTCGCGCGCCAGCAGCTCGAACAGCGCGCGCGGGGTCGAGCCGCCCGAGAGCGCGGTCACGAAGCGGCCGCGCGCGCCGATCGCCGCCCGCGCCGCCGCCGCGAACGCCACCGCCCCCGCCTCCATGAGCGCGGGCCGATCTGCGACGACGTCGACGGAATGGTGCATCGTCACCATCGACGCCTCGCCGCGTGCGCCGGCGCCCCGTTCCAGAGACGGAATCCGCCGAGGAAGGCGTTGTCGTTGTCGCCGAGCCGGGCTCCCGGCGGTGCCTTCCGCAGCTTCGCGGCGTTGCCGCCGCCGATCACCACATCGTCCGCATTGAGCGCCGCCCGCAGACGCTCGACGACGTCGAGCACGCACTTGCGCCAGCGCGCTTTGCCGAGACGCTTCAGCCCCCGGACGCCGACGTAGTGCTCGAACGTGTGCCCGTTCTTGTACGGCAAATGGGCGAGCTCCATCGGCTCGACGACGCCGTCGACGATGAGCGCCGACCCGAGACCGGTGCCGAGGCCGAGAAAGAGCATGCGGCCGCCGCGATAGTTGCCGAGCGCCTGCATCGCGGCGTCGTTGATCATCTTCACCGGCCGGCCGAAGGCACGACGGAAGTCGAAGCCGACCCAGCCGCGACCGAGGTTGCGTGGTTCGGCGACCGGATGCCCGTGGAGCACCGGTCCGGGATAGCCAATGGCGACGTGGTCGTAGGACCAGTCGGCCGACAAACGCTTCACGGCGGCGACCATGCCGCGCGCCGTCATCGTCGGTCCGGAGTCGGCCTTGCGTTCCTCGCGGTGGCCGGTGGCGAGGATCTTCACGTGCGTCCCCCCGACGTCGATGACGAGGATCCTCGGGTTGCGGCGCGCCGCCGTCGTCATGATCCGCGGTCGCCGCCGACCGGCGCGTGCCAGCCGCCGACGTCGGCCGTCAACGCGTCCGCCTCCTTGGGTCCCCAGGAGCCGGGGGCGTACTCGTGCACTGGCGTTACGTCGTCGAGGATCGGCTGTACGACGTGCCACGCTGCTTCGACGCCGTCCTCGCGTGCGAAGAGTATCGCATCGCCTGCCATCGCATCGACGAGGAGGCGCTCGTAGGCGTCGAGATCGTCGGCCGTCGGATGGTGCACGACTTTGAGCTCTGCCGCTTCGCACACCATCTGCTCGCCCGGTCCCTTTGCGCGCGCGCCGAGGCTGATGAAGATATCCGGACTGAGACGAAAGGAGACCGTATTGCGTTCCTCCGCCGCCATCTGCATGAGCGGCGGCCGCTTGAGCGTCACGACGACTTCCGTCGCCGTCACCGGCAGGCACTTGCCGGCGCGAATGATGAACGGGACGCCGTCCCAGCGCCAGGAGTCGACGTGCAGGCGGACCGCGGCGAAGGTCTCGACGTTCGAGTCGGGTGCGACCCCCGGCTCGCGACGGTAGCCGGCGAACTGGCCGCGGACGAGGTGGCGCGCATCGAGCGGACGGATGCTGCGGAACACCTTGACCTGCTCGTCTCGGATCGACTCGTGGTAGGTCGTGAGCGGCGCTTCCATCGCGAGCAAGCTCACGACCTGCAGCAGGTGATTCTGCACGACGTCGCGGATCGCGCCCGCCTCGTCGTAGAACGTGCCGCGACCCTGCACGCCGAAGGACTCGGCCATGGTGATCTGCACGTTGTCGACGTAGTTCCGGTTCCAGATCGGCTCGAGGAAGGTGTTGGCGAAGCGGAAAAGCGCGAGGTTCTGGACCGGCCCTTTGCCGAGATAGTGATCGATCCGAAAGACGCTCGCCTCGTCGAACGCCGCGTGCAGCGTCGCGTTGAGCGCACGCGCGGATGCGAGGTCGCGTCCGAAGGGCTTCTCAAGAATGACGCGCGCGCCGCGCGCCGCGCCCGAGCGGGCGAGGCCCTCGACGACGGTCGGAAAGGTGCTCGGTGGGATCGCCAGGTAGTGCGCCGGCCGCCGCGCATCGCCGAGGGCCTTCCGCAGCGCGGCATACGTCGACGGATCGCGGTAGTCGCCGTCGACGTAGCGGAGCCAGGACTCGAGCTTCCCGAACGCCGCCGCGTCCAACCCGCCGTGCTTCGTGACGCTGTCGCGGGCGCGGGCGCGCAACTGATCGAGCGTCCAGCCCGACTTGGCGACGCCGATGACCGGGACCTCGAGATGCCCGCGTCGCGCCATCGCCTGCAACGCGGGAAAGATCTTCTTGTACGCCAGATCGCCGGTCGCGCCGAAGAAGACGAGCGCGTCGGATTGCGCAGCGGTCATTGTTTCTTCTCGATGTGGCCGCCGAACTCGAAGCGCATCGCGGAGAGCAGACGGTCCTGGAACTCCGCCTCCCCGCGCGAGCTGAAGCGCTCGAAGAGCGCGGCGGCGAGGACGTGGGCCGGGACGGCCTCATCGACCGCGGCGTCGAGCGTCCATCGTCCTTCGCCCGAATCGGACACGCGGCCGGTGAAGCGCTCGAGGTGCGGATCGCTCGCGAGCGCCGCCGCGGTGAGATCGAGCAGCCACGAGGCGACGACGCTGCCGCGGCGCCACACCTCGGCGATGTCGGCGAGGTCGAAGTCGTATTGGTAGTAGACGGGATCCCGCAGCGGCGTCGTTTCGGCGTCGGTCGCACGGGCACGTTTCCCGACGTCGGCGTGGCGGAGGATGTTCAGACCCTCGGCGTAAGCCGCCATCAGACCATACTCGATGCCGTTGTGGACCATCTTCACGAAATGGCCGGCGCCGTTCGGGCCGCAGTGTAGATAGCCCGCTTCGGCCGTCCCGCGCCGCTGCTCGCGACCGGGCGTGCGCGGTGTGTCGCCCGGACCGGGCGCCAACGTCGCGAACAGCGGGTCGAGATCACGTACGATGTCCGGCTCGCCGCCGATCATCAGGCAGTAGCCGCGCTCGAGGCCGAAAACGCCGCCGCTCGTGCCGCAATCGACGTAGTGCAACCCGTGACCCGCGAGCCGGTGCGCGCGGTCGATGTCGTCACGGTAGTAGGAGTTTCCGCCGTCGACGACGATGTCGCCGCGATCGAGGAGCGGCACGAGACCCTCGAGCGTCGCGTCGACGACGCCCGCCGGCACCATTAGCCAGACGACGCGCGGCTTCGCGAGGCGCCGGACGAAGTCGTCCAACGACGTGGCGCCGACCGCCCCCTCACGCGCGAGCGACTGCACCGCAGCCGCCGAAACGTCGTGCACCGCGCATTCATGGCCGCTGCGCAGCCACCGACGCACCATGTTCGCGCCCATGCGACCCAATCCGATCATGCCGACTTGCATTCTCGTCTCCTGTCTCGATCTTCAGCGCCGCGCACGTGCCCGCGCGAGCGTCTCGCGCGCGGCGACGACGATGCGTGCCGGCGTGAATCCGAACTTGGTCTGCAGCGCCTTGAGTGGCGCCGACGCGCCGAACGTCTTCATGCCGATCACTTCGCCGAGCGATCCGACGTATGCTGCCCAGCCGAGCGTCGACGCCTCCTCGACGGCGACGCGCGCCGTGATCGCCGGCGGCAGGACGCTCTCGCGATACTCAGCCGGCTGCCGCTCGAAGAGCTCCCACGACGGCATGCTGACGACGCGGACCTGGACGCCGTCGGCGCCGAGCTCCTCGTACGCTGCGACGCAGAGCGAGAGCTCGCTGCCGGTAGCCATCAAGATGACATCGGGCTCGCCGCGTGGTGGGTCGGCAAGCACGTAGGCGCCTCTGCCGACGCCGGACGCCGGCGCGAAACGGGTGCGGTCGAGCGTCGGCAGGGGCTGGCGCGACAGCACGAGCGCGACCGGCTGGTGGTGCAGCGCCATGATCACCTTCCACGCCTCGGCGACCTCGTTCGCATCGCCGGGCCGGAGCGTGATGAGGCCGGGGATCGCTCGCAGCGACGCGAGATGCTCGACGGGTTGGTGGGTCGGCCCGTCCTCGCCGACACCGATCGAGTCGTGGGTGAAGATGTGGATCACGGGCAGTTCCATGATCGCGGCGAGCCGGATCGCCGGCCGTGCGTAGTCGCTGAACGACAGGTACGTCGAGCCGAACGGGCGCAGCTTCGAGAGCGCGAGGCCGTTCAGGACGGCCGCCATCGCGTGCTCGCGGATGCCGAAGTGCATGTTGCGGCCGCCCGGGGTCGCCGGCGCGAGATCGCCGGCGTCCTCGGACGTCAGGCGGGTCTTCGTCGAGGGCGCGAGGTCGGCCGAGCCGCCTATGATCCAGGGCACCGTGCGCGCGACCGTGTTCAGGACCTTCGCGGAGGCGTCGCGTCCGCCGAGGCCCTTCGCGTCCGCGTCGAATGTCGGCAGATCCCGATCCCATCCCGCGGGCAGCTCGCGGCGCTGGATGCGGTCGAGCTCGTCCGCGAGCGTCGGATGCGCTTCGCGATACGCGGCGAGCATGGTGAGCCACCCCTCGCGGAGCCGGCGGCCGCGCGCGCCGATGCCGCGGTGGAAGTGCTCGCGGACGCCGTCGGGGACGAGAAACTTCGCATCCGGCGGCCATCCATACGCTTCCTTCGTCAGGCGCACCTCGTCTTCGCCGAGCGGCTCGCCGTGCACGGCGCTCGAATCGTGCTTGTGCGGCGAGCCCCAGCCGATGTGGCTGTCGACGACGATGAGCGTCGGCCGGTCGGTGCAGGCCTTGAAGGTCGCGAACGCCTTCTCGAGAAGACCGAGGTCGTTGGCGTCGCCGACCCGCACGACGTTCCACCCGTACCCGAGGAATCGAGTCGCGACGTCCTCGGTGAACGCGAGCTCCGTCCGCCCCTCGATCGTGATGTGGTTGTTGTCGTAGATCCAGCAGAGGTTCGCGAGCCGCAAATGGCCGGCGAGCGACGCCGTCTCGCCGGACACGCCCTCCATCATGCAGCCGTCGCCGCCGAGCGCGTACACGTCGTAGTCGAAGAGTGGATATTCGGGCCGGTTGTACCGCGCTGCCAACCAACGCCCGGCGATCGCCATGCCGACGCTGGTCGCGACGCCTTGCCCGAGCGGGCCGGTCGTCGTCTCGACGCCGGACGTCCAGCGGTACTCGGGATGGCCGGCGCATTTGCTGCCGAGTTGGCGGAAGCGCCGGATGTCGTCGAGCGTCACCGTCGGCGTCCCGAGCGTCTCGTACTCCGGATTGACCGCTTTCACGCCGGTCAAGTGGAGGAGCGCATAGAGCAGCATCGACGCATGGCCCGCAGAGAGCACGAACCGGTCGCGGTTCGGCCAGATCGGGTCGTCGGGATCGAAGCGCAGCTGTCGCTGCCAGAGCGCATACGCCGTCGGCGCCATCGCCATCGGCGTCCCCGGATGCCCCGAGTTCGCCTGCTGGATGGCATCGATGGCCAGGGTCCTGATGGTGTTCACGCAGAGGCTGTCGAGTGATGCGTCGGTCATCGCGGCTCCCGTCTCGGGGGGCTGTTCACCGTCCCGGCAAAGTGTCGGTTCACCTCCTGAGGTCGGAGGATCGCGAGCGTCTGCTCGACTGCCTCGGGAGTTCCCCAATCGCTCCAATAGACGTCGTCAACGGGCATGACGAGTAGGTGGTCCGCGATCCACGTCAGAGTCTGTAGACGCGTACCGTTTCCACCCGCAAGAACGAACGCCCAGGGCCGTTCGTGCGGACGTCTACTCGAGAGCTCGTTCCCATTCGACGCTGCGAATGCGGACGGAGGCATCAGTCGTATCCGGCGGACATCGAGCCGTCGAGCTCCTCGTCGCATGTCCTCGTGGCGAAGCATTTCTCGGAGGCGGCGATGAGCAGTCCGCCGCTGGCGCCAGCGCACGATCACTGTCGATAGTCGACGGAGCGCGTTCATGAGCCCCGTGCACTTCGCAAACCGCGTGCCCACGGCGGCGGCAGGTTCGATGGCACGTTGGGCGGCCGTTGCTGGCTCTCCGTCGTCGAAGCACGTGTGCGACATGCCGACGTGTCGGCACAGATGCCGATGTGTCGTCGCACACTCTGCACCTGCGCCCGACGTCGATCTACTCGCAGCAGGACCGCGTCTGTCCTCCGTCGTCGTGTCGGCAGAGCGCCTTTGGAGGCATCGAGGATGAGGGCGAGCGAGGTCCGCCAATCGTCGCGGTCGCATTGGCGTTATCACACGAGGCCCGGGCTACGCGGCAGTCGTTTGCGCAGTATTCGTAAACCCAGCCGCACTCTTCTTCACAGCCGTTAAAGCCGCCGCTCTCGACGCATCCATCCCTGCAGTTATCCAAGTCGACGGAGCATTGGCTCCGACACTCATGCGGCGCTTCCGCATGAGCCGGAGGCATTGTTCCGAACGGCCCGAGGACAGCGATGAGAGCGAGCGCGGTCGCGCCTCGCATCGCGCGCCTCGGGCTTCCGCGTCGCGCATCGTTTGGGATTCGTGCGACGTCGGCAGCGTCGAACTGATGCTGCTCGTCGTCGCGCGTCGCGAGGCGTCCGAGCTCGAAGGCGGCGAGGACGGTCGCGGCGGTCAGCATGATCACCATCGACGTGAGCGCTGCGCATATCTCCAGTGCGGTGAGCATCGTGGTCCCTCCTCTCGGCGAACCGTTGCACTGGACGTGCCAGTGCACTGGACGTGCCAGCGCCGCGCACGCGCCCGATCGGGCAGGACAGAAGGGTGGTCGCTACACAGGCGAGGAATCAGCGTCGCGCCGTAGGCACTGTGTTTTGCCGAGACAACGGCACCGGCGCCGACGGATCGGCGCGAAGGGCGTCGGATGCCTCGCCACCGCTCGCGTGCGGCCGGCATGGTAGTTGCGATGTCCGACGTGCTTGGAGGAAATCGAATGAGCTTGCCAAGGTTGATCACGGGAGCCTCAATCAAGTCGGGGTATCAGACGTTCGTGTCCGACGGGGGCGAGGAGTTCGGCGCGGTGCGCGACGTCTATCCGCATGGGCTGGTGCTGTACGTCGAGAATGCCGGCGAGTTCCGTGTCCCACTGGATGCTGTCGAGGCGGTGCACTCAGAGAAGGTCATCCTCGACTGCACGAAGCTCGACCGCCGCCTTCGGCGAGCGATCGGCCATGCGCACGACGTGGGCGTCTACTCGACCCGGCTGGTTCCGATCGAGGAGGAATCGATGGTAGATGACAACGAAGTCGAGGCGACGGTCATTCTGCCGGTCCAACTCACGGACATGCAGTTCCGCGGCTCCGAACTTCAAGCCGAGAAACGTCTGCAGGTCGCAGTTCTCGCAGATGCGGTTGCGACGCTCGCACGTGCGGCGTCCGACACGACGCCACGAGGGCGAGAGCTCTTCGCCGAGGTAGACGAATGGTTCGCGTCCGACGTCGCGGCCGGCCCCTTTTCATTCATGGCCATCTGCGACTCCCTCGGTATGGAGCCTGCGTATGTTCGACGTGGACTTCGGCAGCTACAGACGCAGGATGGCGCGCCGGCAGCGCGCAAGCTGTCGCTTCGTCACGAATCCGGCTCTCGACACCAAATCGTGCGGCGGGTCCGTCGCGCGGCATGAGCCCGAGGAAACCCACGGTGTGCCACGTGCACGTTAAGGCGTAGTGCTCGGCTGCTCTCTGCTCATAGGTCGAGGACAAGGCTGTCCTGCGGCTGCGCGCAGCAGATGAGTAGGCTGCCGTCGGCGGGAGGTTCGACCGGGTCGGGGCTGTAGCCGACTTTGCCGGAAATGAGCGCTGTCTCGCAGGTATGGCAGACACCGGTGCGGCAGGACCAGCGGACGGGTACGTCGCAGGCTTCGGCGAGCTCGAGCAGGTTGGCGTAGTCGCCGTTCCAGTGGACGACGAGATTGCTCCGAGCGAACTCGATTGTCGGGCCGCTTCCCGGTCGGCCGGCGGGTGGATGGGGCGTCCTCACGGGCATCGACGCGATGCCGGGCGTCTGACCCGGCATGGGCCCGAAGGGCTCGGTGTGGATGCGGGAGGCGTCGAGGCCTATGGCGACCAAACCGGCGCTGATCTCCTCCATGAAGGGTGTCGGCCCGCAGAGGTATGCCTCGGCGTCGCGGGGCGGCTCGAGATCGGCGAGCAGCGCGGCGGAGAGACGGCCGGCGCTGTCGAAGTCGCGGCCTTGAATGTCGTCGGGGGCGGGACGGCTATAGCAGACGTGCGTCCGTGCGTGTGGGAGCGAAGCGAGGAGGGCGCGAGCCTCGGCGGCGAAGGAGTGGTCGCGGCTGCTGCGTGCGCCATGCAGCCACCAGACCTCGCGCTCGGAATGCTCGTCCGCGAGCGCGTGAAGCATGGCGAGCAGTGGGGTGGCGCCGATGCCGGCGCTGATGAGAAGCGCCGGCGCGCGGGTCGGGTCGAGGATGAAGGTGCCGCGAGGGGCGCCGATATCGACCTGGTCGCCGACCTTTAGGCGGGCGTGCAGATAGCCGCTGGCTGAGCCGCCGGGTTCGCGTTTGACGCTGATCCGGTAGTAGCCGGCGCCGGGTGGCCCGGAGAGGGAGTAATTGCGGAGGATCGACCTGTGCTCGTCGTCGGGCTGGATACGGAGCGTGAGGTACTGACCCGGACGCGCGGCGGGTAGCGGGGCGCCGTCGGGGCCTCCGAGGCGGATGGAGACAATCGAGTCGCTCTCGCGCTCGATTCCGGCGACGATCAGCGGGCGGAAGCCGGACCAGGACGGTGGCGGGCTCTGTGACGTCAAGCCGGCGTTGCCGCTGGCGGCTCTTCCTTCGAGGAGGGCGCGAAACGAAGCTTGCCAGCCCATACTGAGGGCAGGGATTTGGAGCGCTCGGAGCAGCTGCTGGTGCGGGTGCCCGGGGAGGTAAAGAAGCGCGTCGATCTCGGCGACGGTCATCTGTTCCGGACCTGCGGCCAGCTTGACGATCTCGTCTCCCGCTTTCACCTCGCCCTCTTCGAGCACGCGAAAGTAGAAGCCCGGGCGGCGGTGTGAAACGAGCAAAGCGGGAATGCGTGGGTCGTTCATTCGAATCCCGACGCGATAACAGGTCACCCGGGGTTGGGTGACCTCGAAGATCGCGCTCCCGATCTGGTACCGGTCGCCGATGCAAACCTCATCGTCGCCCAATCTCTCCACTGTGAAGTTCTCGCCGAACTGTCCGTAGACGAAGTCGCTTCGTTCGAGTGTACGTTCCCAGTACCGATAGGAGTCGATCTGGTAGACGAATACGGCGCGCTGCTCACCGCCATGCCCAGCCAGATCGCCTTGACCGTCGCCGTCGATGTTGAGCCTGCGTACCTGGCGAGGGCCGGTGACGGCGTGCTTGAACACGCCGGTGAACACCGTCTTCCCTCGCCACGACACGTCCTTCGGCGTGCCGATGTTCACCGACAGCAAGGTGCCCACGACATGGGCTCTGGGCTGGATTCGGTCGGTGTGCGACGACGGCGAACTCATTCCCGCACGCGCGCCGGAGACTCATTCTCCGAGAGCCGGATGCCCCCGACTTCGTCCACGCTGAGATTGCGGTCTGGACCGTGCGCGATGACTGTTTGGCCGGGGACAGGCTCCAGCTTCTGACCGTCGATCGTGATCTCCACCTTATCGGGTTCGAAGGAGACCAGGTCGCCGATGCGAGCCATCGCTTCGAAGGGAGCTCGATACGACCAGGCGGCTTTTTGCGCGTCGCCGACGTCGTAGTAGGACGCCAGACCCTTGTACGGGCAGAAGGTCTGGCCCTCGACCGGGTGCAGAGCCTCCGAGACCACGTCGGCGCCGGGAACATACCAGCGCGGAGCGAAACCGGACTCGTAGAGCACGAGAGGGGCATGGGTGTCCGCGACAAGTTGATTGCCCTTCCGCACGACGAGGTGCCGGGAGCTGCGTCGGATGTCGATCCGATGATAGGGGTCGGCGGCGTGGCCGAGAATGCGCTCGTCCTCCTCATAGAAGGCGTCCATCGCCCGCCATGCGAACGCGACGAAGTCGCGGAATGCCGCGCCTTGCGGGGGCGGGTCGACGTGCTGCCAAGCGCCGCGGCGCGCAACGTGGCCCTGGCCGCCAACTACGTCGAACCATTTCGTTTCGCCGAGGTCTAGGTGCTTGGTCTGGTGGTCCGTGGCCTGTAGGACGCCGTCGGCGACGTCACCGAGCGGGAAGTACGCGACCGGGTAGCGACCCGGTTCGAATAGGAGCACGGCGTCGTCGCTTCGGGCGACGATGCTCCCACCGAGTTCGACGCTCATTCGGCGGCGTAGGGGCTCCGCGAAAAGCAGCCGCTCGGACATTGGGCTTGCTGTGAGAAACCTTCCATTTGGATTGCGCCCCAAGGGCCCCTGCTGCCATGAAAGTCCCATCGTCGCTCCAGTTGCTCGCGCTCGCTGCGTTGGCCGACCTCTAGACGATCGTAGATTCAGCGCGCGAAGAAGTCGCGGATCGTTGCCGCGATCTCCTTCGCATGGGTCTCTAGCGCGAAGTGGCCCGTGTCGAAGAAATGGATTGTCGCACCGGGAATGTCGCGGCTGAACGCTTCCGCACCGCGCGGCAGGAAGAAGGGATCGTTCTTTCCCCACACCGCCAGGAAGAGCGGCTTGTGCGTCCGGAAGTAATGTTGAAACGTCGGGTAGAGCGCGACGTTGCTCTTGTAGTCGCCGAACAGGTCCAACTGGATGTCGTCGGCGCCGCGGCGCGCCAAATAGAAGTTGTCGAGCGAATAGCCGTCGGGAGAAACTGCCGTTACGTCGGGGACACCGTGCGTGTACTGCCAGCGCGTCGTCTCGGGAGCGAGGAAGCTGCGGAGCGCCTCTCGGTTGACCGGCGACGGCTCTTGCCAATAGGCCCGAATGGGGTTCCAGCCGTCGCTCAACCCGTCCTCATAGGCGTTACCGTTCTGGGAGATGATTGCGGTGACGTGATCCGGATGCCGAGCGGCGAGGCGGAAGCCGATGGGTGCGCCATAGTCAAAGACGTACATCGCGTAGCGATGAAGGCCGAGCAGCTCTGTGAAGCGATCGATGACGTTCGCGATATTCTCGAACGTGTAGGTGAAGGCGCTGCGCACCGGCATGTCCGACTGCCCAAACCCCGGCAGGTCGGGAGCGACAAGGCGAAACCGGTCCGCGAGTTGCGGGATGAGATCGCGGAACATGTGTCCGGCGGTAGGAAAGCCGTGCAACAGTAGGATCGTTGGCGCGTCCTTCGGCCCAGCCTCGCGATAGAAAACCTTGATGCCGTCGACATCCACCTTTCGGAACGTAACCGTGGCCATGGAGATCCTTTCGCTCTGTGGTCAATGGCGCTGAATACGATCACACCTTGCGGTAGCCGCGTTCCTGGAGCACCCAGCTGTTGCCATCGGGGTCCGAAGTGATCCAACCAGCGCGCCGGTGAGTCCGCGACCGATCTGGATCGAGCAGCTAGAGCCCGGCGGAGTGAGCTGCACGACGCGGAACGCGTCGTTTGGTGAATAGTCGACGTCGAGCGCAAAGCCGATCTGATCGACATAGAACCGCAGCGCTCGCTCGACATCGCTCACCGGCAACGTGATCACCTCGACTGAAAACGTTGGCGTTCTCACGAGAGACTGAACCGTATCTTTCTCAGCCTACCGCCCAGCTCTCGTGCGCTCGTTCGGGTCCCGGAGTCCTCGAGCCGAGATAGGACTTCGCGCCATCACGGGGAAGCGACAGTCCGAACCGCTTCATCATCGACTGCAACGTCGTTCGCTTGAGGCCGAGCCGCGCCGCGGCTCCGCGCGGACCTCCGATCACCCAGCTCGTCTCTTCCAGGACGCGCGCAATCGCCGCCCGGTTCATGCGTTCGAGCGTGTCGACTTCGTGGTCGACCGGTCGAAGCCGGAACTCGACCCGAAGCGGGGGCAGCGTGAGGCGGCCACTTCGCGACAGAATCACGGCGCGTTGGATCACGTTCTGCAGCTCGCGCACGTTGCCCGGCCACGGATGGCGACGAAGCGCCTCTCGCGTCTCGGTCGGGATGACATCGATGCGGCGATTCATGCGGCGGGCAAATTCGCCGACGAAGTGATCGACGAGGGCGTCGATGTCTTGCGGGCGATCACGGAGGGGCGGGATCGCGATCGGGAACACGTTCAGGCGGTAGTACAGGTCGTCACGAAAGCAGCGCGTTCCGACCATGTCGGCAAGGTCACGATTCGTGGCGGCGATCAGACGGACGTCGACCTCGACGGTCCGCGTGCTGCCGAGGCGCTCGAACGCGTGCTCCTGGAGGACGCGCAGGAGCTTCGGTTGCAGCTCGAGGGGGATCTCGCCCACTTCGTCCAGGAAGAGCGTGCCGCCGTCTGCGAGCTCGAACCGCCCGATCCGCTGCGCGATGGCGCCGGTGAAAGCCCCCCGCTCGTGGCCGAACAGCTCGCTCTCGAGCAGGCCAGAGGGGATGGCGGCGCAGTTCACCTTGACGAACGGGCGACCGCTGCGCCCGCTCGCTTCGTGGATGGCGCCGGCAACCAGTTCCTTTCCCGTTCCGGTCTCGCCCAGAAGGAGAACCGTTGCGTCCGTCGGTGCCACGACCTCGACCTCGTGGAGGACGTGTCGCAGCGCCGCGCTATCGCCGACGATGTTCCGTGATTGCATCCTTGCTCTCCTCTCACACGGTCTTCGTCACCGTTTTGGATGCCGAGTGCGGGTCTTCCGTCGCGGGCTCCGGCTTGGGCGGCGCTCTCTGGCGATCCACTCGCGGACGTATTCAGGGCAGTTTTCCAGCATCGCGTCCGCCGGTTCGCACTCGGCCAGGAAGCGTACGGCTTCACGATCGACGAGCTTGACCTCGCCGAGGTCCAACGTGAGCGGCCGCCGTCGTTCCTCACCCTCGATCAGGCGCCGGAGCTCCGGGAGATACTCGGCTTCGAGGCGGCCACTCAGCATGAAGCGAACGCCCCCATCCCCGTCCATCCTTTGAATCCTCAGCATTCGGGTAGCGGATCCATTCACTCCGGTGTTGAAGCAACGGGTACGCCATCCTTAAGGTGCTGAAATCATGTCGGCCGCCGGTGGCGAGATGTCGCGACTCTTCGCGAATTCGCGAATCTTCGCGACGCGGGACCCGAAGCGCCGGGTGCCGTGGATCAGGACTCCTTGTACTGATCCTTCCGAATTTTGAGGGTGCGGATCTTCGACTCCAGGGTCGACGGCGGGATGCTGAGCTTCGCCGCCGCCCCCGATGGCCCGGAGACCTTCCCCTTGGTTTCCGCAAGCGCGACTTCGATCATCTGACGCTCGCGCGCGACCAAGGCGTCGCCGAGCGGCAGGGCAGCCGGCGTCGCGAGGGTCTCCCGAGACAGCCAGTTCTGGTCGATGACGAGCGTGTCGGTGTCGCACACGATGACGGCTCGCTCGACCACGTTTTGCAGCTCCCGCACGTTGCCGGGCCAGCGGTACGACTGGACGAGATCGAGCGTGCGCTTGTCGACGCGGCGGATCGTCTTGCCGGCTTTGCTCGCGTACCGATCCACAAAGTACGCTACCAACAGCGGGATGTCGGTCGTCCGTTTCCGGAGCGGAGGCATTTCGATCGGGAACACGCTCAGGCGATAGAAGAGATCCTCTCGAAACGCGCCGCTCGCCATCGCGGCTTTCAAGTCTCGGTTCGTGGCGGCAATCACTCGGACGTCGATCTTGATCGAATGGGTGGAGCCGACGCGCTCGAATTCGCGTTCCTGGAGAACCCGCAGCAGGGCAAGCTGCGTCTCGAGTGGGAGGTCGCCGATCTCGTCGAGGAAGATCGTGCCGCCGTCGGCGAGCTCGAACCGGCCGACGCGCCGGCTGAGCGCGCCCGTGAACGCCCCTTTCTCGTGGCCGAACAGCTCCGAGGCGATCAACGCGGGCGGGATGGCGGCGCAATTCACGCTCACGAACGTGCGTGACGACCGGCTCGACCGCTTGTGAATGGCACGGGCGACGAGCTCCTTCCCGGTTCCGGTCTCTCCCGTGATCAAAACCGTCGAGTCGGTCGGTGCCACCTGTGACACGTCGGCAAGCACCGCGCGGAGCGGCTTCGACGTCCCGACGATCTCCTCGAACATCGACGCGTTGTTCAGCTCCTCGCGCAGCGCGACGTTCTCCTGGTGGACGCGCTCTTCGGCGCGCTTCCGATCGTCGATGTCGATCCCTGACGCGTACGAGCGAACGATGCGTCCTTGGTCATCGCGGAGGGGCGCGTTGCGTATGAAGACCCATCGATACTGTCCGTCGTGTCGCCGCAGTCGTATCTCGACCTCGGTCCCGATCCCTTCGGCGAGCTGACCGAGGGAGGCCCGCAGCGTCGGCAGGTCGTCCGGGTGGACGACCGCCTGCCACACGTCCGGATGCGTGGAGGCCTCCTCGAGGCTCAGTCCGGTGAACTCGAGGGAGGCCCGGTTCGCATACACGACTCGCCCGTCCGCGAGCACGATCAGATACTGGGGAACGATGTCGACGACCAAGCGAAGCTCCCGTTCGTCCTGCCGGACCTTCTCCTCGGCCTTCTTCCGATCGTCGATGTCGGTCCCGGTGATGTACCAGCGGACGGTGCGTCCGCCATCGTCGCGAAGCGGGGTGCCGCGAATGAGGAACCAGCGATAGTGGCCGTCCCGTCTCCAGAATCGCACTTCGGTCTCCCAGGGCGCGGTGCCGGCAGATCCGTCTCGCCACGCCGCCAAGAAGGGCTCGATGTCGTCCGGATGCGTGAAACGCCGGGCCAGTTCCGCGGTCTCCGAATCCTGGAAGTCTTGGTTCGTCAGTCCGTAGTAATCGAGCATGAAGTGGTTGCCGTAGACGAGCGACCCGTCGGATGCGGCGACCGCGATGTGATGCGGAACCAGATCGAGGATCTCTCGCAGCTCGCGTTCTTGCCGCGAGACCTCGTCCTCCGCGCGCTTGCGGCCTTCGATGTCGGTGCTCGCTCCGTACCATCTGACGATGTTCCCCTGCTCGTCGTGCAGTGGCGCGGCGCGCACCAGCATCCAGCGGTACACACCATCCGCGCCGCGCACCCGGTGTGCGGACTCGAGCGGCTTCCCCGTCGCCAGGGCCGCGCTCCACTTGTCCATGACGTCGGTCACATCTTCCGGGTGCAGCAGATGGGAGTAGCCCCGGCGAAGCTGTTCCAGCGTTTCACCGACGTACTCGAGCAACGGTCGATTGCAGAGATCGATCTCCCCGTCGGGCTGTGCGCCCCAGACCATCGTCGGGAGGGTGTCGATTACGAGCTGGAGCTGTCGCTCCGACTTCTTGACCTCGCTGAGCGCCCTTTCCAGGGCGGCCGTCGCTTGGTGATGCTCGGTCACGTCCATCACCGCGCCGGCGAACTCGAGACAGCCCGATCCATCGCTGAAGGCGCGAGCCACGACGTGGACGTGGCGCACGGAGCCATCCGGCATCAGCAGCCGATGTTCGAAGTCGAAGTCTTTTCCCGCCTGCGCGGCGCGGTCGATCGTCTCCCGCACCAGAGCGACGTCTTGTGGATGAACCCGATCGAGGACGTGCTGGACGGTCGGGCTGATTGCGTGGTCGTACTGGAAGATTCGAAAGGTCTCGTCCGACCAGATGATCTCGCCCGTGGACGGTTTCCAGCCGAAGCTTCCCGTATGGCTGAGCCGCTGCGCTTCCGCGAGGTACGCTGCGCTCGGCTGCTCGGCACGCTCGTGGGCGGCGAGGCTGCGCGCGGCGTTCTGCGGGGCGGCCGATCCCGGAACGGCGTCCTCGTCGTTCTTGGTGCTCACATGCGAGCCCTGTTGGCCGGCTATGCGGCCGCGAGAGATCAGCGGCGCTTGAACTGACCCTTTCGAATCCTCAGCGTGCGGATCTTCGATTCCAGAGTCGAGGCCGGGATGCCGAGCTTTGCCGCCGCCCCCGACGGCCCGGACACCTTTCCTTTGCTCTCAGCAAGCGCCGCCTCGATCATCTGACGCTCGCGCGCGATCAAGACGTCGTCGAGCGGCAGGCTCGACAGCGACGTCGCGTGGATCTCCCGCGGCAACCAGTTCTCGTCGACGACGAGCGTGTCGGTCGCGCATACGATGACCGCTCGCTCGATCACGTTCTGCAGCTCCCGTACGTTGCCGGGCCACGGGTACGACTGGATGAGATCGACCGAGCGCTTGTCGACGTGGCGAATCGTCTTGCCGGCGTTGCTGGCGTACCGATCCACGAAGTAGGCGACGAGGAGGGGGATGTCGACCGTCCGTTCCCGGAGCGGAGGGACCTCGATGGGAAACACGTTCAACCGATAGAAGAGATCGGCCCGAAAGGTGCTGCTCGCCACGGCGGCTTTCAGATCCCGGTTGGTGGCGGCGATCACGCGGACGTCCACCTTCATGGGGCGGGTCGAGCCGAGGCGCTCGAACTCCCGTTCTTGCAGGACGCGTAGCAGGGCGAGCTGCGTGTCGGGCGGAAGATCCCCGATCTCGTCGAGGAAGATCGTGCCGCCGTCGGCGAGCTCGAACCGCCCGATGCGCCGGGTCAGCGCTCCGGTGAAGGCCCCCTTCTCGTGCCCGAACAGCTCCGAGGCGATCAACGTGGGCGGGATGGCGGCGCAATTGACGCTCACGAAGGCGCGCGAGGATCGGCGCGATCGTTTGTGAATCGCACGAGCGACGAGCTCCTTTCCGGTTCCCGTCTCCCCGGTGACGAGAACGGTCGAGTCGGTCGGTGCCACGCGCGAAACGTTGGCGAGGACCGCTCGCAATCGCGGCGACGTCCCGACGATCTCCTCGAACATCGAGAGGCGCTCGATCTCTTCGCGGAGCACCAGGTTCTCCGTCTGCAGCCGCTCCTCCGTCCGTTTCCGATCCTCGACGTCGATCGTCGTGACGTACCACCGCGCAATTCGCCCATCCTCGTCGCGAAACGGTCGGTAACGAAACGCGAACCAACGGTAGGTCCCATCGCTCGCGCGCATCCGCGTCTCGAGGTCGAAAGGCTCGCCGCGCGAAACCTGCTCGCGCTGGCTTCGAAGCTCGTCGAAGTGGTCGGGATGGCACACCGCCCTGAGGAAATCGGGAGCGCAAAACTCTTCGACGGTGCAGCCGAAATACTCGAGCGCGGCCCGATTCGCGTAGAGCCGCCGGCCATTCGCGTCGAGCATGATGATGTGCTGCGGAACGGAATCAATGAGATCGCGAACCTCCTTCTCCTTCCGCGCCAGCGCTTGCTCCGCCTCCTTCCGGTCCTGGATGTCAACGCTCGTCCCGTACCAGCGCACGATCGCGCCCGTCTCGTCGCGCAGCGGGGCGGCGCGCGTCATGAACGAACGATACCCACCGTCCGCCCCGCGCAAGCGTACCTCGAAGTCGTAGGGTTCCCCGGACGCGAGATGCGCCTTCCATTTTTCGAGGACGACCCGAACGTCGTCCGGATGCGCCGAGGAGAGCCAACCCCATCCTTCCGCGTCCACCCACCCGCTGCCACCGGCGAAATCGATCGCTCGCTGATTCACGAAATCGAGGCCGCCGTCGGCGCGCGCGCTCCAGATCAGTCCGGGAATGCTGTCGACGGTGAGTCGAACGTTCCGTTCCGCCTGCTTCAGGTCGGAATAGAGGCTGGCATTTTCCAGCGACAGCGCCGCCTGCGAGGCAAGGAGCGTCGACAACTCGATCCGAGCCGGCGTGAAAATTCCCGGTGCCAGAGTGTTCTCGAGATAGAGCACGCCGACGAGCGCGGCCTGCTTCACCAGCGGCAGGCAGAGGATCGATCGCGCATGTCGCTGTTGGAGATATGGATCGGAGACGTACGGATTCTCCGCCCAGGCGTCATCGACGATCACGCTCTGCCGCGTTCGTGCGACGTAGCGCAGAATGGATGCTGGCAGGTCGGTCGCCGTCGCATCGTCGTCACGGCGGCGAACCGTGACCCGGCTCGCGACCGTCGTCGCCTCCGCTTCGATGCGGAGCTCGTCTCCTCGCGAGAGGATCAGCAGGCCGCGCTCCGCACCTGCCTGTTGTAGGGCGAGCACCAGAAGCGTCTCGATCACCTTCTCGAGGACGATCTCGCCGGAAACGGCCTGGGATGCTCGAACCGCTGCCGCCAGGTCCAGGCGGTCGATGGGCGCGGCGATAGCCGCCGCGTTCGGAAACATCGGCTGCTCGCGAAGAGGCGCATGCAGCTCCTCGAGTTGCCGTACCTTGCCCTCTGCGCCCCAACGCCGGTAGCAGTCTCGAGCATTCCGCAGGTACAGATCCGCGATTTGCTCGAAGCCACGCGCCCGGTGGAAGCGCGCGGCGAGTTCGCTGGCGATTCCCTCGTTGTGGACGAAGGCGTTGGTGCGGGCCGAGTGAACGGCGTGTTCGTACAGATGCATCGCGTCCAGATCGCGGCCTTCGATGCGGGCAATCTCGGCACCAACCAACGCGGCGCGGTTTTCGAAATTCTCCGGGCAATTCTCCGCCCAGACTGCGAGCTGCCGGTGATGAGCGGCAAGAGCGTCGAGCACCTCCTGCCGATGGCCGGCAGATGACGAGTCCCAAGCCGCCGCGAGGGAAAGCGCACCATAGTAGTGCAACTCGACAGTTTCGAAATTCGATGGAGCGGACCAGAGCAAGCGTTGTGCACGCAGTGAAGCATCCACGGCGGAAGCGTAGTCCCCGGCCAAGAAGCGAGCTTGCAGCTTTCGGACCCAGTAATAGCACTCGGGTTGGGCGAACGCCGACTCGAAGCCGAAGGTGTGCTCGAAGTGAAGCTCCTCGAACTGTTCATCGCCAAAGCAGCCGAATTCCGACGTCGCACCGCGGAGGGTGCGGATCAGCTGGAGCTGAACAGTGATGACGTCGATGGGGAAACCAAATCGGATCTTCTGCGCAAACTCGAGGCCCTTTTCGGCTTCGCGCTGCACGTCGGGCAGCGGATCGCCGGCGGCCAACAGGTTCGTGTTCAGATTGATGAAGCTGTAGGCTGCAAAGCAGAGATCGCCGACCCTGTTCGCGACCTCGAACGTGCGACGTATCAGATCACGGCCAGCCCGGACGTGTTTTGCCCAGGGCATCACATGACTGCCGAGGACCATGCAGGTCCTCGCCTGGAAGCGCATCAAGCCGCGTTTGTCGACCAGTTCATAGCCAAGGAGACCGAAGCGAAATCCGCCCTTGTAATTGCCGAAGTGCGGTCCGGCTATCTGACCGAGCCACCCATAGGCAACACACGAACCGTCGCTGTTGCCCCGCTCGAGGCTGAGATTGACCGCCCTGCAAATGGCCAGGGACAGAAGGTTCGCATCCGTAAACAACGCCGGCGGCAATACCTTCGTGAGCACGTCCAGCGTCGCAAGGGACGCCGCATCGCTCATCAAGGGCAGGTCGATGAGCTCCTCGATCTCACGGGTTCCGAGTTGTGACCAGATCCGCGCGTATTCCGCTTCCGCATCCTCTTTGGCCGGATGCGGCGACCATTCGATGCCCACACGGCGCAGATAGTCGAGACAGACTGCAACCGCTCGATCGTTCTGGACGAGGCTGGTGTACAGGTCGACCTGTAGGCACGTGACGGTCGCCAATTCCAGGATGTCAGCGGCGCGGGATGCAAGCTCGGTCAAGCGCTGTTCCGCTGCCGCCGACTGGCCGGTCAGAAACTCGCATTCGGCCCGGTGCAGCTCGAGCGCGAAGATGAGCTCGTGCCGGCGTTCCCAAGTGTGGTCCACCAATAGTGCTGCACCATCGCTGAAATACTTGAGCGCTGAGCTGTAGGCGGTGGAGGCCTTGGCGCGTTTGCCCGCGATCAGGTTCAGGTCGGCCAATTGCTCACGTTCGTCTCGTGAGGTGATCAAGGCCGCGCCGCGGTTGAGCTGATTGACGATCTCGAAGATCCTCTCCTCCCGCTTCTCAGGAGGCGTCTGCGCGGCGAGCAACCTTCCAATTCGGAGATGGGCTTCCGCACGTGACGCCTCCGGGATCAATGAATAGGCGGCTTCCCGGACACGGTCGTGCAGGAATCTGTAGGAATCTGCCGAGTGGAAGATCAGACCCGCGCGGATGGCTTCCCAAAGGTGGCCGTGCAGTTCATTGTCGGAGCTCTGAGAAGCGATCCGTAAGAGGGTGAGATCCGCGTGGTCGCCTATGCACGCAAGCAGCTGCAACGCGTTCTGGGTTTCGGCAGGTAAGCGGTTCAACTTGGCGATCAAGAAGTGCACCACGTTGTCGGTATAATTGTGGGCGCGGATGCGGTTCAGGTCCCAGGACCATCGACGTTCCCCGTGGTCGAATGCGAGTAAACCCTCCTCGGCAAGTGTAGAAACGAACTGAATAGCGAAGAATGGATTGCATTCCGTCTTCTCATGAAGGAGGTGTGCCAGCGCGGTCGCACGCTCCGGCTCGCAGTGTAGAGAGTCCGTGAGTAACCGTGCCAGATCTTCGCAAGTCAGCGTTGCGAGGGCGAGTTCGTGCACGATCGCCCCAGCTGTACGGATTGTGTCGAGCGTACGCATTAGCGGATGGGAAGAGGTAACTTCATTGTCGCGGTACGCGCCTATCAACATCAGGTGTTGCACATCTGATTGGGTGAGAAGATCCTCGATCACGTCGAGCGTTGCCGGATCAAGCCACTGCAAATCGTCGAGGAATAGGACGAGTGGATGCTCCGGTCGCGCGAATACGCCGAGGAATCGCCGGAAGACGAGCTGGAACCGGCGCTGCGCGTCCTGTGGTGGAAGAACAGGGACCGGTGGCTGTTCTCCTATTATGTGCTGCAGTTCAGGGACGAGGTCTACAATCAGCAGTCCGTTCGGACCCAGCGCCTCACGGAGGGCGTCGCGCCAGATCCGCAACTCCGCTTCGGACTTACCCAGAAGACGACGGACGAGGCTCTGAAACGCTTGCGCCAGCGTGGGATAGGGAACGTCGCGCTTGTACTGATCGAACTTGCCGGAGGCGAACAGGCCGCCCGACGGGACAAGCGACGTATGGAGTTCGTTGACAAGCGACGACTTGCCGATCCCAGAGTATCCCGAAACGAGCACCAGTTCGGGTGTCCCATTCGCTACGACGCGTTCGAACGATGCGAGCAGGGTCTCGATTTCGGATGCTCGGCCATACAATCTCTCTGGTATCAGTAGTCGATCGGGCGTGTCGTTCTGGCCCAAAGGGAATTCACCGATCCAGCGGTCATTGTCCCACGCAGCCAGGCAGCGCTGCAGATCGTGCTCCACGCCAGCCGCAGTCTGGTAACGTTCCTCAGCGGTCTTGGCGAGCAGCTTCATGATGATTGCCGAGATCGCAGACGGAACATCCTTTCGGCGTTCGGCTGGCGGCGGCGGCTGTCTTGCAACGTGAGAGTGGACCCACTCCATCGGGTCGGAGGCGGTGAACGGAAGCGCGCCGGTGAGCATCTCGTACAGCGTAACCCCAAGCGAGTAGAGATCGCTCCTCTGATCGACCGAGCGGTTCATCCGGCCCGTTTGCTCCGGAGCTACGTAAGCGAGTGAACCGGCGACCACCTCGGTCGGCTCGGCAGGCTGTGGCTCGCGCGGCAATCGGGACGCGACACCGAACCCCGTGAGCCACACCTGGCCGGTCGCGACGTTCACGAGGAGGTTCGCCGGCCGGATCGCTTTGTGCACCAAGCCCCGCGCGTGGAGCCGCCGAAGCACGGCGGCGAGGCCGATGGCGACCCGTAGGAACGGTCCCACGTCCCACGCCCGACCGACGAGGCCGGCGAGCACCTCGCCGCCCGCGTCCTCGATCAACAGTGTGGGGCGGCCGTCGTGACGCAAGAGAGCCAAAGGGCGGGCTGCCCAGGCGGGATCGAGCTCGTTGCGCAGAGCGTAGGCGTGCTCCAGTCGTGCGACAGTGTCTGGCGCGGGCGCGGACGACACGGGAGCCATCGTCAGGAGCGGCGGCAGCCGTTCGCCTCTCACGGCTCGCGAGAGCACGAGCTCACCGTCGTCCCACAGCACCTCGAGGACCGCCGTGGAGAGGTCCGTTACGCGGGCGCGGGCCGATTCGGCGCGTATCGGCGATCGGATCGGTCCCGATCGTCTCTCTTCTGCTGGCGTGCGCGTCGAAGACCTCCGCCGTGACTCTCGCCGCGAGGCCGCGCGCCTGAGCGGCCGACAGTAGGACTGGCCGTTTTCCTAGCGCGCCGCGATCACGAACGCGAGTAGCGCGACGGCTCGCGGGAGGTTGCGTGAAGCACGCGGGGCGAGTGCGCCCATCCGCAGCGCGGCCGGTGCCGACGAGTCGGCACGCGCCGCCGACTCGTCGGCGGGCGTTTGCCCGTCGCCGAGCGTCGGCGTCCTGATATCTTGGGTATTCCCGCTGGCTCGCCGGTTGCACCCCCGGGACCAGGAGGAGATTCACGATGAGATCCATTACCGCGTTGCTAGGAAAAACAGGTCTCCTCGAGGGGGACCTCGATTACCATCTGGTGCGCGCATCGATGGTGATCCTTTTTCTTTTCTTCGGGTACCAGAAGTGGTTCGACTACGAGGCGCAGACGCTGGTTCCGTTCATCAGCAACGGCCCGCTCATCTCCTGGATGTACCCGGTATTCGGCGTCCGGGGTGCGAGTTGGTTCCTCGGAGCGTCGGAGTGGTCGTTCGGCGCGCTCATCTTCCTCGGCTTCTGGAACAAGACCCTGGGAGCGCTCGGAGCGGCGGGCTCCTGCCTGGCGTTCATCGGCACGAGCACGATCATTCCGTTCATGCCGAACGGCTGGGCTGCGTCGGCCGGCGGATTTCCCGCAATGACGGGCAACGTCCCGTTCCTGATGAAGGACGTGGTTCTCCTTGCCGTGTCGGTCTACCTGCTGAAGCAAGATGCCGTCCGCGCACTCGCAGCCGGGGGAACGAGAGACCTGGGAGGTCACGCATCCGGCGGTCACGCGCACCCGAGCGACTCGGTCGCGGCCTGACGCGTCCGGAAGGAGAACGATCAATGGCAACCGAACGATACGAGATTCTCATCCTCGGAAGCGGAGTGGGCGGAAAGCTCCTCGCCTGGGACATGGCGAGCACGGGGCATCGCACCGCCGTCGTCGAGCGACGCTGGATCGGGGGCTCGTGTCCGAACATCAACTGCCTCCCGAGCAAGAACGAGATCTGGAGCGCCAAGGTGGCGGACCTCGTCCATCGCGCGGCGGACTTCGGGCTGGTGACGGGCCCGTACAAGACCGACATGCCGCGCGTCGTGCAGCGGAAGCGCGAGATGGTCCAGGCGGAGGTCGCGGCGCATCTCGAGCGCTATGAGGCGAGCGGCGCCGAATTGATCATGGGGACCGGACGCTTCGTCGGCCCGAAGACCATCGAGGTACGGTTGAACGGCGGCGGGACGCGTGTCCTCGCGGGCGAGCGGGTGTTCCTGAACCTCGGCACGCACGCCACGATACCGTCAATCCCGGGCCTGGCGGATTCCCGCCCGTTGACCAACATCGAGCTCCTCGAGCTCGACCGCGTGCCCGAGCACCTCGTCGTCCTCGGCGGCGGCTACGTCGGTCTCGAGTTCGCGCAGGCATACCGCCGCTTCGGGAGCCACGTGACGGTCATCGGGCACGGATCGCAGCTCCTCGAGCGCGAAGATCCCGACGTCGCGGACGAGATCCGCCGGATCCTCGCTGCGGAGGGCATCGAATTCGTGCTCGGCGCAGAATTGATCCGCGTCGAGGGGCGTTCCGGCGACGGCGTTCGCCTGCGTGTGCGGAGGGCAGGAGAGGAACGGATCATCGCAGCCACGGACGTCCTCGTGGCGACGGGGCGCACCCCCAACACCACCGACATCGGGCTGGAGGTCGCCGGCGTCGGGCTCGACGCGCGCGGCTACGTGAAGGTGAACGAGCGGCTCGAGACGACGGCGCCCGACGTGTGGGCGATCGGTGAATGCACCGGCAGTCCGCAGTTCACGCACGTCTCCGCGGACGACTTCCGGGTCATCCGCGAGAACCTCGCGGGCGGACGTCGCAGCACCCGCGACCGCCTCATTCCGTTCTGCTTGTTCACGGACCCGCCGCTCGCGCGTGTCGGCATGACGGAAGGGGAGGCGCGGCAACGCGGGGTCGCGGTGCGCGTCGCGAACCTGCCGATGAGCCACGTGTTGCGTGCCCACACGACCGGCGAGATGACCGGCTTCATGAAAGCGCTCGTCGAAGCGGCGGGAGACCGCATTCTCGGCTTCACGATGATCGGCACCGAAGCCGGGGAGGTCGTGGCCGCCGTGCAAACGGCGATGCTCGGCGCGTTACCCTACACGGCTCTGCGTGACGCCATTCTCGCCCACCCGACGATGGCCGAGGGCCTGAATAGCTTGTTCGCGGCGATCCCGGCGGCGCCGCGCTGATGATGGGAAACCTCGGAACAGCCATATGACGCCATTCGTCGCGCAGCACCTCTCGGTCGCCGCCAGACGTGCGACATCGGGGGTGCCGGGCCGTCGCGATTGCCCCCCAGATGTAGTATCCACCGGTGACCGCATGGCGTTCCGCGCACCGGAAACGATGTCGATTGCGAGCGTGAAGGCGGTACCGGTCCGTCCGGAGCCGCGCGCCGCGTCCATCGCGGTGGCGCTCCGCGAGCTGCGGCGCGAGTACGATCACCGCGAGGTCGTCCGCGGGATTTCGTTCGACATCCATCACGGAGAGATCTTCGGCCTCCTCGGCCCGAACGGCGCCGGCAAGACGACGACGCTGTCGATGATCTCGACCCGCATCCGGCCCACGAGTGGCGACGCCTGGATCTACGGGAAGCACGTCGTCGACGACGTCCGGGCGGTGCGCTGCCTGCTCAACGTCGCGCCCCAGGAGGAAGCACTCTACCCGACGCTGACGGCGGTCGAGAACCTCGCATTCTTCGCCGAGCTGTACGATGTTGCGCGGGACGAGCGTCCGGGGCGAATCGCGGAGGCGCTCGAGGCGGTCGGCCTCACGCCCCGCAAGGACGATCGCGTGGCGACGTACTCGGGCGGCATGCGACGGCGGCTGAACCTCGGCTGTGCGTTCGTGAGCGAGCCGCGGCTCCTGCTGCTCGACGAGCCCACCGCGTCCGTCGACCCGCAGTCGCGCGTCCACATCTACGACGCGGTCCGCATGCTGCGCGCGCGCGGCGTGACGATCCTCTACACGACGCACTACCTCGAGGAGGCGGAGAACCTGTGCGATCGCATCGCGATCATGGACGAGGGCACGGTGATCGCGCTCGGCACGCTCGGCGAGCTGGTCGCGCAGTCGGGTGCGATGGACGTCATCGAGCTGCGCCTCGCGCGTCCGCCCCGCACCATCGCCGCGCTCGGGCGCATCCCCCACGTCGAGCGCGTGGAGACCTTCGGCAACATGGTCCGGGTCTACACTCCCTGCGCCCAGGAGGTGCTGCCGACCCTGTGCTCCGCCACCGTCGATCTCGGGCAGCCGGTCGTGCGGACGCACGTGCGAGCCGTCACGCTCGACGATGTGTTCCTGAAGCTCACCGGCAAGGAGTTGCGCGATTGATCGCCCGCGTCACGCTGCTCGGTGCGCTGTTGCTGGCGTCGGTCGCGGGCGAGGCGCGCGCCGAGGCGCCGTCCAGCGCGCCCGACGGGCCGCTCGCCGCGACCCGCCGGGTGCTGGAACGGAGCAGCGAGATCGTCCGCGGCCCCGGCGACCGCGCGCAGAAGCTCCTCGCGCTGAACGATCTCCTGCGCGGCTTCCTCGACACGGACGCGCTCGCCGAGCTGGCCGCCGGCAAGCACCTCGAAGGGCGGAGCCCCGAGGAGCGTGCCGAGTTCCTGCGGCTCTTCCGGGAGCTCTTCGTCCGCACCTACGTGCAGCGGCTGCTTCTCTTCGACGCGCCCCAGTTCGCGTACCGCGA
>WNFR01001075.1_pt1 | contig 30236 bp, 29 predicted proteins | sample 5400221 | NCBI WGS metagenome assembly WNFR01 (sample SAMN13153357, study PRJNA577476) | soil metagenome | isolation source: 40 cm soil under Madrone tree | place: USA:California | collected 2016-06-14
GTGCAAGTTGGAATCCGCATTTTTGTAAGACACGTATCGAAGCGAAATTGTGCTTTGCCACATGCGCGTAAACTGGTCGCGCCTCTATCTTGGTCAAGAACTGGGCCAGGGCCGCACTAGCAATCCCCTTTCCCCAATGTGTCTTGCCGAGCCAGTAGGCGATGTTCGGCTCCCCCGCCGCTTCCCAATAGACGACGTTGCCAGCCACGGTGTCGTCCGCGAGGATGGTGTTGAGGATTCCGGTCTCGTTGGTCTCCTTACTCATGATTCTGGCCCAGTGCGCCATAAAGGCGTCGCGGTCGCGGCTGGGGAACGCCGCCATGCGCGTCGCCTCGGCATCCAGCTGATGCTCAAAAAAAATCGGCAGATCTTCCTGGGTCACTTCGCGGAGTGTAACAGTCATCTGATCAGACCTACGAGAAGTAGGTCGGATTTTCCCGCCTTTAATTACGGGATTTTCCGACCTATCACGGTACTGCTTCCTAATCACGCCGAAACCGGCTTCGGTTCGGCGGATTTCCGGGAACCGAGGGCGGCGCGGACGAAATTGTTGCCAAGCTCCCACATCGGACCGGGGAATTTCCGGCATTCAGTTAGAACGTCGTCGAGCGCGTTGACGAACATATCGACTTCCTTCTCGCCAATGATCAGCGGCGGGAGAATTTTCATCACGTCCATCGCGTGACCCGCCACCTGAGTGAGGATGCGATGCTTGCTCAGCATCTGGGTCACAATCATTTGCGCAAACAGCACCTTGTCGATCTTGTGCAAAAGTTTCCAAGCCATCTTCAGCTTGAACTCGTTCGGCTCGTGAAACTCGATCCCGATCATCAACCCTTTGCCGCGCACTTCTTTGACGAACGAATGTTTTTCTTTCAGCGCGTCCACTTTTTCCATCAGCAGCGCGCCCATCTTGGCGGAGTTCTCGATTAACTTCTCGTTGTCGATCACTTCCAGCGACGCGAGTCCGCACGCCATCGCGAGATTGTTGCGGCCGAACGTCGTTGAGTGAACGACGCAGCGGTCCATTCGCGAAAATGTTTTTTGGTAAATGTCGCGTCTGGCGACGATCGCGCCGCACGGCACGTAACCGCCGCTCAATGTTTTCGCGAGCGTGATGATGTCCGGCTCCAAATTCCAATGTTGGAAGCCGAACATTTTTCCAGTGCGACCGAGTCCGGTCTGCACTTCATCGGAAATCAACAGCGTTCCGTACTTCCGGCAAAGTTCCTGCGCCCGCGGAAAGAAATCAGTGTTCGAAGTCTGGCAGCCCTTGCCCTGAACGGGCTCGATCACGAACGCGGCGACATCTTTTGAACGCAGTTGTCGATCCAACTCGTCGATGTCGTCGAGCGGTACGCGCGCATCGAATCCTTCCATCAACGGACCGAATCCTTCGGTGAAACTCTCGCAACCCATCAACGAGAGCGAGCCGACGCTTAAGCCATGAAACGCGCTCGCCAGTGAAATCATTCGTTTCCGTCCAGTCGCGGCGCGCGCGAATTTGATCGCGCCCTCCATCGCTTCGGTCCCGGAGTTGCAAAAGAAGACCGCGTCGAGGTGCTGGGGCGTGCGTTTGGTGATCGCTTCGGCGAGCAAACCGCTCAGCAACGAGCAATCCATCTGCACCATGTTCGGAAGATCGAGATCGAGCACGTCGCGGATCGCCTTTTTCACCAGGGGATGGTTTCGGCCGATATTGAAAACGCTGTAGCCGCTCAGGAAATCGAGATACGGCGTGTTATCCATGTCGTAGAGATACGCGCCCTCGGCCCGGGCATAGACCTTGTCGAAACCGATCACGCGCTGCGCCTGCACCAGCGTGCGATTCAAATGCTTCTCGTGCAGCTGGTAATTCTCGCCCAAACGCGCGGCGATGATCTCCTTCAAATCAAAACCCATGAGACGAAAAGTTTCCGCGATTTGCGGGATGAACGCAACTGGGTGGATCGCGTTGACCCTAACGCGATCAAACGCGTTCGGAGAACGCGTTCCACCTACAAAAAAGCCGCAGGATCTTACGACCCTGCGGCTTTGAATTCGCGAACCTACGTTCGCTTAATCTTCCACTTCAACGTGTTCAACCACGCGTGTCTCGCCGGCGCCCGTGTAGTAAACGCGCACGCGGTCCTTCGGCGTTAGCGCCCTGCTAATGACGTGACCCGCTTTGTCGACGACTCGCACTGGAGCCTTTAACGCGAACGAGACTGGTCCCTCGCGCTCGTCGCGAACCACGATGGTCTTGCCTGGCTCATACGTTGTGACTACGCCCGACGTGTAGGTCGTGCTCGTCGTCGTCGTTGTAGCCGGGGCTGTGGTTGTCTCTTGAGTTGTGGTTGTGGTCGTCTGCGCGAATACAAACGGCGCGACGACAGCACAAGCCAATCCAATAATCAGTTTCTTCATGTTTCCCTCCTGTTTGTTGTTTCGTTTCTTCGACTAAACTCGCGTGGAAAATATTTCAGGTCCGAGCCGGACTGGCAGTACGCACAGCAACGTCCCCGGAATGGGCGCATTTGCTGATTTAGAAAATTCTTACCGCAGATGGCGTTTGATCCCGTGCGTCACGGGGTGGACAACGTGCCTGTCGATCTTGTTTGCGACTTTACCGGCGAAATGCGCCGCCCGGTAGGGCATGCGCTCGCCCGGAAACGCGGACGCGCTTTGGACACACAGGAATGCCGCCAACACGGCCGCGGTCAAAATCAATCGTTTCATCTTAATCCCTTCTCTCTATATAAATTAGACAGACCCAGAGACGCTCGTATTCGAGCTTATTCAAAGAAAAACTGCGGATTGAGTCGGGCCGCGCATTAGTTAACGTGCGTTGCCGATGACCAACGCCACCACCGATCCGAAAGTTACTCCGGAGTTGGTGGCGGAGCACGGTCTCTCGCCGGACGAATTCGAGCAGATCAAAAAAATCCTCGGCCGCGAGCCGAATTTTACCGAGCTCGGAATTTTCTCGGTGATGTGGAGCGAGCACTGCTCCTACAAAAATTCCCGACTCGAGCTGAAAAAATTTCCGACCAGCGGACCGAACATTCTCGTGAAAGCCGGCGAAGAAAATGCCGGCGTGGTCGATATCGGCGACGGCTGGGCAATCGCGTTCAAAATGGAAAGCCATAACCACCCGAGCGCAATCGAGCCATTTCAGGGAGCGGCCACCGGCGTTGGCGGAATCATTCGCGATATTTTCACGATGGGCGCGCGGCCGGAATTTTGTCTCAACTCGTTGCGATTCGGTCCGATCGACGGCAAGAGTCCAAACGTGGCGACGAACCGTCGGCTTTTCACGGGCGTCGTCAGCGGAATCGCGCATTACGGAAACTGCATCGGTATCCCGACCATCGGCGGCGAGATTTATTTCGACGAGAGTTTCGAGGGCAATCCGTTGGTGAATGTCTTCTGCCTCGGCGTGCTTCGCCACGACCAAATAGCGCGCGGCGCCGCGCGCGGCGTTGGAAATCCAGTCTTCTACGTTGGCGCCGAAACCGGCCGCGACGGCCTGGCCGGCGCAGCGTTTGCGTCGCGCGAATTAACCGAGCAATCGAAACAAGATCGGCCCGCAGTTCAGGTCGGCGATCCATTCAAAGAGAAACTTTTGCTCGAAGCCTGCCTCGAACTTCTCGCGAACGACGCGGTTGCCGGAATTCAGGACATGGGCGCGGCCGGTCTGACTTGCTCGACTTGCGAAACAGCGAGTCGCGGCGGAAGCGGCATTGAGATCGATCTCGCAAAAGTTCCGAAGCGCGAACCCGGAATGACGCCGTATGAAATTCTGCTGAGCGAATCACAGGAAAGGATGTTGATCATCGCCAAGCGCGGCAAAGAACAAGTAGTCCGCGATATTTTCGACAAGTGGGATGTGCCGTGGGCGGAGATCGGCCGCGTCACGGATGACGGCATGATGCGCGTGCGCACCAACGGCAGCGTGGCCGCGGAAATCCCGGCGAAACCGCTCGCCGAAGAAGCGCCGTTGTATTCGCGCGAAGCAAAAGCTTCGACGCGCAAGGAAGTTGCCGATCTTGGCGCGCTGCCGAAGATCGACAATCACGAAGCGCTGCGAAAACTTCTGCGAGATCCGACGATCGCCTCGAAGAACTGGGTTTATCGGCAGTACGATCATACAGTCCGCACCGGCACGGTGGTGAAGCCCGGTTCAGACGCCGCCGTCTTCTTTGTTCGTTACGCGAACAAAATTTTGGCGGCCACGAGCGATTGCAATTCACTCTATTGCGCGCTCGATCCTCGCGAAGGCGCCAAGATCGCGGTCGCGGAAGCGGCGCGAAACCTAACGTGTTCCGGCGCGAAACCGCTCGCCGTTACGGACAACTTGAACTTCGGTAATCCCTACAAGCCGGAAAACTTCTGGCAGCTGCGTGAAGCGGTCGAAGGGGCAGCCCAGGCCTGTCGGGCGTTTGGGACCCCTGTGACCGGCGGAAATGTCTCTCTATATAATGAAAGCCCCGCCGGCGTGGTCGATCCCACCCCGACAATCGGCATGGTCGGCCTGATAGAGAAGGAAGAGCACGTCACCACGCAGTGGTTCAAGAACGCGGGCGACAAGATTGTTCTCGTTGGAAAAATCGGCGACGAACTCGGCGGCTCTCGGTTCCTCAAAATTTGCCACGGAAAGAAGCCCGGCCCGCCGCCACATGTCGATCTTCAACATGAAATCAAAATTCAAAATGCTGTGCGCAAGTTGATCCGCGCCGGTCTCGTCAAAAGCGCGCACGATTGCAGCGAAGGCGGGCTGGCGGTCGCGATCGCGGAAAGTTGTTTCAATCCAAAGCAACAGTTCGGAGCGGTGATTAAGATCAATGCAGGCGAGACGCCTGCGACCGCACTTCTATTTAACGAATCGCAGTCGCGGATCGTGGTTTCGGTCGCGCCGGAGAATCTGGAGAAAACGATGTCGATCTTGCGAGAGGCAAATGTGTCGTTTCAGCAGCTCGGCAAAGTCGGGGGCGATCAATTGCGCATTCAAATCGTGAACGAGAAGCTCGCCTGGCCAATCGCCGATCTTTACGACGATTGGTGGAACTCGATTGGTCGCCTCGTCGAAAGCGATACCTGCGCCGAGGGCATTCCAACTTTGTAATCAAACACGTTGAACGAAGTGCCATTTCATGGAAGTTTTCGTGTGGCCGCTCCAGACAATTCAGACGAACTCTCTCGAGTGAAGATCGACAATCGCGACGCCCGCGAGTTTTACCCACAGCACGAGTGCGGCCTTTTTGGCGTGTTCGGGCATCAGAACGCGGCGGTCCTGACCTATTACGGTCTCTTCGCGCTCCAACATCGCGGGCAGGAGAGCGCGGGAATCGTCACTAGCAACGGGCCCGGCACGTCATTTCTCATTCATAAAGACATGGGTCTCGTGTCGCAGGTTTTTGGTCAACGCGAGCTCGAGCAGTTGAAGGGCAAGCGCGCGATCGGACACACGCGTTACTCGACAACCGGCACGAGCACGATCAAAAACGCGCAACCGATGGTCGTCGATTGCGTTCGAGGTCAAATGGCGATCGCGCACAACGGCAACCTCATCAACGCCGATGTGCTGCGCGACGAGCTCGAACGAAAAGGCTCGATTTTTCAAACTACGACCGACAGCGAGATCATTTTGCATTTGCTTGCCCAACCGCTCGACAATGGCAGCAGCACGCTCGCGCCGTTGCGGCGAATCCAAGGCGCGTTTTCGCTTCTAATCATGACCGAGCGCGAGATGATCGCGGTTCGCGATCCGTTTGGCTGGCGACCGCTTTCGCTCGGCAAACTGGGTGACGCGTGGGTCGTGGCATCCGAAACCTGCGCGTTCGATTTGATTCACGCCAAGTTCGAACGCGAAATTAAGCCCGGCGAAGTGCTGATCATTGACGAGCACGGCTTGCGTTCGGAATTTCCGTTCGACCCGCAGGAACCCGCGTTCTGCATGTTCGAGTACGTTTACTTCGCGCGGCCGGACAGCAAACTGGGCGGTGTAAACGTCGGCAAGGTCCGAACCGAGATGGGGCGCCGACTCGCCCGCGAGTTTCCGGTCGAAGCGGACATCGTCGTGCCGGTGCCGGACTCGGGCAACTACGCTGCGCTCGGTTTCGCGGAGGAATTGAAGATTCCTTTTGAGCACGCTTTTGTCCGCAATCACTATATCGGACGCACGTTTCTGCAGCCGAGTCAGCTCATTCGCGATTTCGACGTGCGCGTGAAATTGAATTTGATCAAAGAGATGGTGGCCGGAAAACGCGTTGTCGTTGTCGACGATTCGATTGTCCGCGGCACAACTGCTCGGGCTCGCGTCGTGAACCTGCGCGAAGCCGGCGCCAAAGAAGTGCACATGCGCGTGAGCTGTCCGCCGCATCGATTTGCCTGTCATTACGGCATCGATTTTCCCGATCCGCAAAAGTTGATCGCGAACCAGATGTCGATGGAGGAAATCGCGAAATATCTCGGCGTGGATAGCCTTGGTTACTTGAGCGTCGAGGGGATGGTGCGCGCGACTGGCAGGCCGATGAACGAGTTCTGCCTCGCCTGTTTCAACGGTAATTATCCGCTGCCGGTGGATCCCGCGCTCGACAAGTTCATCATGGAGAAACGCGAGAACCGCGCGAAAGCGCTGGTCGAGCAGGAGCGGCATCCGACGTTGTTTACGGATCTGAAATGATTAGGACGCGACGGCTCGCGTCCCTCCAGTAAATGAAAAAGGCTTACCCGGGCGCGGGCGTTGATGTCGATCTTGGCAACAAGCTGAAGCGGCGAATTCAATCGCTCGTTGGCCAAACACACGGACCGCAAGTCCTCGGCAAGATCGGCGGCTTTGGCGGATTGTTTCGGGCGAATTTCCCGGGAATGCACGATCCGGTTTTGGTTTCGAGCACCGACAGCGTCGGCACAAAACTGAAGATCGCGTTCGCGATGGACAAACACGACACGGTCGGCGCTGATTTAGTGAATCATTGCGTCAACGACATCGCGGTTGTTGGCGCGAGGCCATTGTTCTTTCTCGATTATATCGGCTGCGAAAAACTCGAGCCACGAATGTTTAACCAACTGCTCCGTGGCCTCGCGCGCGCATGCCGCGCGGCGAACTGTGCGTTGATCGGCGGCGAAACCGCGCAGCTAGGCGACCTTTATCGTAAAGGTGAATATGATCTCGCCGGCTGCATTGTCGGCGTGGTCGATCGAAAGAAGATAATCGACGGGCGCAAAATCAAACCTGGCGACGTGATTCTCGGACTGCCGTCGAACGGTCTACACACCAACGGCTACTCCCTCGCGCGCAAGATTCTGTTCGATAAAATGAAACTGAAGCTCACTTCCCATCTGCCGAGATCGACAACAGTGATTGGGCACGAGCTGTTGCGCGTCCACCGCAATTATCAACCGCTGCTCGCGAAAGCGCCAAGCGGCATGATCAAAGCGCTCGCCCACATCACGGGCGGCGGTCTGATCGACAATCTGCCGCGCGTCCTGCCGAAAAACTGTGACGCAGTCATCGACACGAAATCGTGGCGGCCCCCGCAGATTTTTCCCGTTCTGCGCGCGGGCGGAAAGATCGATCGCAAAGAAATGTATCAAGTGTTCAACATGGGCATCGGCCTGGCCGCAATCGTTTCTGAACGCGACGCGAAACGCGCGATGTCGATCTTAAAGGCGAAGCGAATCGGCTGGATCGAGCACGGACGCAGGAAAACGAAGTTGGTTTTCTAGATTTGCGACGATCACAGACCACCGCTACAAAATTAGCGATGGAAAAGCGGCGGCTCGGAAAGACTGACATGGATGTCTCCGTCATCGGATTCGGCGGATCGGAGATCGGCTATGAGCGCGCGTCCGCGGAGACGGTCGCCGAATTGTTGAACAGCGCGCTCGACGCTGGGCTGAACGTAATCGACACCGCCGAATGTTATTACAATAGCGAGGAACTGATCGGTCAGGCGGTGAGCAAACGGCGCGGCGACTTTTACCTGTTCACCAAGTGCGGCCATCCGCACGGAATGGAAAGCGGCGCGAACTGGTCGAAGTCATCGATTCTCGAAAGTATCCAGCGGAGCCTGCAACGCCTTCAGACCGATCGACTCGACCTCGTGCAACTGCACAGTTGTTCGGAAGCCGAGTTGCGCAAAGGCGAAGTGATCGATGCGCTGCAAACCGCGCGTGACAAAGGTTACACACGTTACATTGGTTACAGCGGAGACAGCCACGCCGCGAAATTCGCGGTCGAATGCGGCGCGTTCGATACGCTGCAAACGTCTGTCAACATCGCCGACCAGGAAGCAATCGATCTCACTTTGCCGATCGCGCGCGAAAAACAGATGGGCGTAATCGCCAAGCGGCCAATTGCAAATGCCGCGTGGAAAACCGGTCATCGCCCGATCGATTCTTATCACCACGAATATTGGCATCGGCTGAGAAAGTTGGATTACGATTTTCTCCACGGCGATTTGGAAAGAAGCGTTTCGATCGCGCTGCGATTTACATGGAGCATTCCCGGCGTTCACACAGCGATCATTGGCACCAAGAAACCGGCCCGCTGGCGTGAGAACGCGCGATTGCTCGAAGCCGGACCTCTGCGCGAAAGTCAACTTCAAGCAATCCGCGAGCGCTGGGAAGAATGCGCGCCGCGGACCTGGATCGGACAAATATGAAACAACGAAAACTTGGAAGAGGCGGTCCGTGCGTCTCGGCGATCGGTCTGGGTTGCATGGGAATGTCCGATTTCTACGGCGGACGCGATGAAGAGGAATCGATCGCGACACTGCACCGCGCTCTCGAATTGGGAATCACCTTCTTCGATACCGCCGATGCCTACGGTCCACACACAAACGAAGAATTGGTCGGACGCGTATTGAAATCTCATCGCGATCAAATTGTTCTCGCGACGAAGTTCGGAATTTTGCGCGATCCCGGCAACGCGGGATTCCGCGGCATTAACGGAAAGCCCGATTTTGTGAAGCAAGCATGCGAAGGAAGTTTGCGCCGGCTCGGTGTTGAATGCATCGATCTCTACTACCAGCATCGTGTCGATCCGGACACGCCGGTGGAAGAGACGATCGGCGCGATGGCGGAACTCGTGCGCGCCGGCAAAGTGCGATTTCTAGGAATGTCAGAGGCGAGCGCCGAAACGATTCGCCGGGCGCACGCGATTCACCCGATCACTGCATTGCAGTCCGAATATTCGTTGTGGACGCGCGATCCTGAACCGGAGATTTTGCCGACGTGTCGCGAGCTCGGCATTGGCTTTGTGCCTTACAGTCCTCTCGGCCGCGGATTTCTCACCGGTAAAATTCAAAAACCCGAAGACATTCCGGAAGACGACTACCGGCGAACCACGCCCCGGTTCCAGGGCGAAAATTTCCAGCGCAATCTCGACATTGTGAAACGCGTTGAAGAAATCGCGCGCGCGAAACGTTGCACGCCGGCGCAGCTGGCGTTGGCGTGGGTGCTCGCCCAAGGCAACGACGTTGTTCCAATTCCCGGAACCAAGCGCCGAAAATATTTACAAGAAAACGTCGGCGCGTTGGATGTCGATCTTACCAGCGAAGACCTCGAGGGCATCGACGAAGTGGCGCCAAAAGGCGCCTTCGCGGGCTCGCGCTATCCGGAAGCTATGATGAAGCTACTCAATCGTTCTTAGTGACTAAGTGGCGTTCGAATCAAAGGGCTTTGCAATTACTTACGCTTAGCTTTCCGTCTCGCAGCCCAACGCGCTTTCATTAATTGCGAAAGACGTCGGCGTCCGGCTGCCGTAATTCCTCCGCCGCGTTTCTTTGCAGTTTTCGCGCCGCCGCGTTTCGCTCTGAACCGGGCCCAGCGTGCGCGTGCCGCCGCCGCGATCTTCGCGCGCGCCGATGCCGACAATCGACGGCGTCCTCCTCTACGACTGACCGGTGCCGCAACTGCGCCGCCGTGTCCGCCCATCAAACTGTTCAATCGCCGCTGCAGCGCATCAATTTGCCGACGGATCGACAATGCTTGTTCTAAGTCTCGCGTTGATAAGTCCATAGAACGTTCGATAGAGTATAGGTCACAGCAATGCAAGAGTTACTTCGCACTACTTTGCTGAATAACTTCGAGCTAAGCGTGTAATGTCAAACCGATCGCCGCGGCACCAGCGCCGAGGCAAACATTGTCTGCACAATCTCGCCGCGCTGATTGGTTGTGACATAACGGAGTCGAACAACTCCGTGACTTGGTCTGGATCGCGACGTGCGAAGATCGACAATTTCTATTTCAACTTGCAACTCGTCGCCTGGTCTCACCGCGTTGGGCCAACGCAACTCATCGACACCGAGGCCAATCGCGCCTTGCGCGCAATTCAGCGTCTGCACAAATAATCGCATCGTGATCGCAGCGGTGTGCCAACCACTGGCGATAAGCTCGCCAAACATCGTGCGGCTTGCGACCGCGCGATCGAGATGAAACGGCTGCGGATCAAACTCGCGCGCGAAGGAAATGATTTGCTCCTCGCTTACCTTATAAGTTTGCGATTTGAACCGGTCGCCGACTTTCAGGTCTTCGAAATAACGCTCGTTCATCGCGCGGTGCCGGCATGTTCGTCGACGTTGTCATGGTGAGGCAACGCGAAATTCGTTTTCCTTGACTGGTCACCGGTCACTCGTCACTTATCACTTCTTGAGGGGCGGTTAGCTCAGCGGTAGAGCATCTCGTTTACACCGAGGGGGTCGGGGGTTCGAAACCCTCACCGCCCAGTTCAGAGAACAGATGTCAGAGGTCAGCAGGTCACTTCAACAGCGCAAGCGCCGCCGGAAAAATAAGTTTTTCCCACTCGGCGTAGGCTTTTGCAGAGGGGTGAAGTCCGTCTTTGGCGACGAGTGATTTGTCTTCGCCCATTTTTTTGCTGATCGGGAAAATGTCGACGACTTGGAGGCCGCGCTTGTGCGCTTCTTCGGTAACGATCTTGTTAAACTGCATGATGCCTTCGTGAATATTGCGGCCGCGCGCGTACTTGTGACCCGTCGGAGTGACTCCGAAGTCGGGGATGGTTACGACGAGCAAACGCTTTTTATTCGGCAAGACTGCAAGCATTGAATCGAGCAAGTAACTCAGCCGGGTTCGAAAACTTTCGTCGTTGACGTTCTGGACCCAGTCGTTCACCCCGATCAGTAAGGTCGCGAAAGTCGGATTCGAATTCACAAACTTCGGCAGCTCTTTGTCGATCGCGTCCTTTGTTGTCCAACCTGTGACTGAAGGATTGGAGACAAGGTCGACATCCAGACCTTGTTGCTTCAAATGCGCTGTCACCAACGCCGGCCACGCTTCGCTTGGCTTCGCGCCTTCGCCGCACGAATACGAATCGCCGATAACCGCGTAACGAATTTTCTCTTTGTCAACAGACTGGGCACTCACGGTCATAACAATAACAAAAAATGCGAGTAGCCGCGCCAGCCTCATAATTAATCTCCATCTAGGAGAACATTTCGTTCACGGCAGCCTGGCAGTGAATTTTGCCGGTGTCGAGCAAAGCGACGCCGTTGTGACTTTCACCGCGAAGGATCAGGGCCAACTCCGTGCCGGCGAGAAGCACGCCTTCGATCTCGATCTTCGATTTCATCCGATCGATGACCGCAAGCAAACCTGCTCGGGTTTCCGGAAGAAAGACTCCAGGCACGAGCTCGCCGAAATATTTTTCATGGATGTAGTCCTGATCCTTCAGATCGGGAATAACGAGCTCGATTCCTTCGCGCGAAAAAACTTTCTGATAAAAATTCGCCTGCATCGTGTAACGGGTTCCGAAGAGTACAAGTCGCTTGAAGTTTCGTTCCTTCGCGTAACTGCAGCTTGCTTCGACAATGCTGATGAACGGGATCGGTGATTTTGCTGCGACTTCGTCAAAAACGATGTGCGGCGTGTTCGCGGCAATGATTCCGAAATCGGCGCCGGCGCGCGGAAGCTTTTCGATTTCTTGAAGAAGGAATTCAGTCATGCCGGCAAGATCGTTCGCGTCCAGGAAATCGATGCCCTTCTGGAGATCGATGCTGTTGATCACGAATTGCGGGTAATGGCCATCGGGCTTCCGCTCGCGATACATCGCGATGAGGTTCTTGTAGTAGTCAATCGTGCTCTCGGGCCCGACGCCGCCGATCATGCCAAGCGTTTTCATAGTCTTCGATTCGACTTCCTCATTGGACAGCATTTATTAAGATCGACATCGTGAAAGCGAAACCAATTTTTCTCGGGGCAGCAGTGATTGTCACCGGGACAATCGGAGCCGGTGCCCAGCCCTCGCCCAGCCGGCAACCTGATGTCTCGAACAAAACGTTGATCACTAGCGCGCCGCAGGATCATGTGATGGGCGCAGCCGCGCTCCACAAGTTGGCCGGTGATTACTACAACTGGCGAAATCAGAACGACCCGGTCTCGAGCAGTAATGCAGGACTGCACACCTGGGACGACAAGCTCGCGGATTATTCGCCGGCAACAATCACCGGGAGCGCGAAGCACGTGCGTGAGTTGCTCGACAAAGTTCGCGCATTCAAGATCGACAACTGGTCGAAGGACGACAAGATCGACGCGCTGCTTTTTCGCTCGCAGCTCGAGAACGTCGATTTCGGCAATCGCGTTCTGAAATTCGAATTCACGAATCCGCAGACCTACACCGGCGAATGCACAAGCGCGATCTTCTCGCTCCTGAAAAAGGAATATGACACTCCGCGCAAACGCGCGCTCGCGGCGACCGCGCGATTGAAAGCGATGCCGGCTTTGCTCAAGCAAGGCGCCGCGAACTTGCAGAACCCGGTAAAACTTTACGCCAAGCTGGCGATCGACTCCGCGCGCTCGATCGATCCGCTGTTCAACAAGAGTTTGATGGCGCTCGATGTCGATCTTGCACCAAACGAGCACGACAAACTGGTGAAGGCGCGCGATGCGGCACTGGCCGCAATTCACAGTTTTGCCGACGAGCTCGAGAAACGAATGCCGAAAATGATCGAGTTCGCGCCGATGGGTGAAGCGAATTACAATTACTACCTCAAACACGTTTTGCTTTTGCCGCTCGACGCGCGTGAAGTGGAAATGATCGGACGCGTGGAGAACGCGCGTTACCGCGCGCTCGAAGGTTTGCTTTCCGACCCGAAGCTCGCTGATCCCGATCCGAAACGCGCCGCGAACATTCCGCCGGATCAGGAATCATTTCTTAAAGCTTACGAAAGTCGCGAAGCGGAGATGATCCAGTTCCTCAAAGAACACAATCTCGTCACGATTCCCGATTATCTCGGGCGGTTCGAGATTCGGCAGTTGCCGGACGCGTTCAAGCCGACGAGTCCGGGCGGTTTTATGAATCCGCCCGGAGTTTACGATAAAGATCCCGCCGGATTTTATTTCATCCCGACTTACAATCCGCAGTCGAAGAATTTCTACATTCGCGCGGCGATCGAAGATCCGCGGCCGATTTTGGGTCACGAAGGAATTCCCGGGCACTTCATGCAATTATCGATCGCAAATCATTTGAGCGACGAGATCCGCCGCCAAAACCAGGACGGAGTGTTCGTGGAAGGTTGGGCGCTTTACGGCGAAGAGATGTTGATGCGCACGGGGCTTTATCCGAACAACTCCGCCGCCCAGGGACAAATTTTGCGCCTGTCACGTTATCGCGGCGCGAGGATTGGCGTTGACGTAAATCTGCACACCGGCAAATGGACCTTCGAGCAAGCGGTCAAATATTTCATGGACGCCGGCGGACTTGATCGCGAAGCGGCCGAAGGCGAAACGGCAGGCGCCGCGTCAAGCCCGCACCAAAAAATCAGTTACATCATCGGCAAATGGCAGATCATGAATCTGCTCGGCAAATACAAAGATCGACAAGGCGACAATTTCCGCCTCGGCCAATTCCACGACGATTTGATCAAGAACGGAAGTTTGCCGCTTTCGATCATCGAATGGATTTTGTTGGACGACGACACAGCGATTAAGAAAGTGATGAGTGACAAGTGACGCGTGACGAGAAACGGCAGACAAGGTTTGGAGTTACTCAGCTTTTCTTAATTCTTACTTCATCCTTTTTACTTTCCGCGTGCGCTGGCAGCTCACATCCACGGCTGATCAGCCCAAGCGAAGGCCCGCCGATGCGGCGTTATCTCGAACTCTCGCGCGAAAAACAGATCGCCACTTTGCATTTTCCGGCCGGTCTCTACACCTTGGACGCAGTTGATAAGATTGGTTATTACTACCGCGCGCCGCGCAAAATCCGCGAAGGTTACGCCATGCGCGACGGTGGGATTTTCGTCAGCAAGCGCGACCCGAACAAGCTCCGCGGGTACGTCTTTCGCGCCGGCGCGATCACTCACGTCGGAAATCTTTCCGGCGTGAAGCATCGCTTTGTCGATCAGGACATTCCGGCGGAATTCTAACGGGGCCTAGTTCCTGCTCAGACACTCTCGCGTGAGCAGATCAGGCGGGTTCGAGAGGTTGTTGCAAAAGCAAGTCACGAAAGTGGAGTTACTGTCGGCAGTTCGTCACGCGCTGGATGCTCATTACCGCCATTTGTGCCAAGCGGCCCGCGCCGATTGGGAGCGCCTGATCGGGAGCGATCCTGCGGACGACTGCGTCACGGTACGCGTTTCCGCGGATCAGCCGTCCACAATTCGCGGGTCAGGATTTCTAAAATCGCGTCGCGCTGTTTCTAAATCGCACGGCAAAAGCTCAGTGCCGCGTTTCGCGCACTGACGTTACTTCGAGCAGAAGCAGCGATAATAATAGCCGCCCTCGCGTTTCACTTTGTTGCCGCTCTTGGCGACGAACTCCCATGTCGCGGCAGCTTTCTTCTCCGGGTTCTTCGGCTTCACGTGCAAACGAAACAAAGTGCAATTGCACCCTGCGGCGCACTCGCCGGTGCATTCCACTTCCGGCGCCGAACCGCCGGTTTGTGAGTCGCTTAATTTGCAAAGCGGCGTGTCGCAAAGCGTGTAACCGCTCGGCAAGATCGGCGAGACGCAAATGCATTTGGAGACAAAGTCCTTTTTCTTCTTCGCTTCGTGCGCCCCGTCCGTTGGCGTCACGTCCCACGGATCCTCGGCTTTCGCGTCCTTGTCGCGCTGAAACAGTTGGCAATAGCAACCCTTCCCTTTGCATTTCTCGCCCTGCTTGCATTCAATTTTTTCCGCTACGCCTTCTTTTGGATCGTCGCAGCTTCCGTCTTCGCAAAGCTTGAACGCGCTTGTCTGGGAGATCGAAACTTTGGGCATGCTTCAGGTCAATGAAACCGCCCCAATATTATTTGTCGATCTTTTCCGCGTCGAGGAGAGTTCCGACAGTGAAGCGCTTCGCCGGCCGATCGAGCGTGCTGACGAATTTTTGGAACCGTTTAGAAAAAAGATCGCGCCGCAATTCCCAATAGTGAGCCATGCCCGGCGCGACAATGTAATGCCGCAGCAACTCGCGCCAGCCTTCCCACAATTCCAGATCAAGTAAGCCATAAGCGTAGTGAGTGTGAATCGTCTCGAACGCTTTCAGAAATTGGTAACACGCATGAAAAAAACGCGACTGATCTTCCGGTGACAACGCGCTGAGATTTTCAAGGCCAACCTGCCAGATGCGCGCGAGCTCGGCGTTTTCCATGTAAGGCTTGGTCACGTCGCGCAACGCGGCCGCCGCTGAATCCTGCGCGGCGATCTTCGCCACCCGCGTGCTGCGATGCACTTGCACGCCGAGATACCAAAGCGAAGCGACCACGCCGAACGCGCCGATCGCCTGCGCAATGGCGTTGATCGCTTCCCAGTTCATGTGATGTCGATCTTAGGAATCACTTTGGCTCGTCGCGAACTTTCAACACAATCTTCCCGCGGGTATGACCCAGGTCCGCCTTTGCCTCGGCTTTGTTCGCGTCCGCGAGCGGAAAAGTTTCAGAAACGATGACTTTGATTTTGCCTTGATCGATCAGCTTTCCGATTTGGGCAAGGTCATCGCCGTTATTCTGAACCACCAGAGACGTGCCGCGAATTCCATACTTGCCCAGCTGTGCCTGATCGACGCGGTCACTCAGAGAGACGACAATTCCGCCTTTTTTGACGATCGGATACGACCGCGCCAGCGTCTCACCGCCGACGCCATCGATCACAACATCGACATCTTTGGCGATGTCCTCGAATTTCTGCGTCTTGTAATCGATGGCAACGTCGGCGCCCAGTTGCTTGAGGAAATCCTGATTGGCGGTCGAAGCAGTCGCAAAAACTTTCGCGCCTCGAATTTTTGCGAACGGAATCGCGAACATTCCGACTCCACCGGACCCTCCATGAATCAACACCGTTTGGCCGGATTGGACGTTCGCCTTATCGACCATCGCCTGCCACGCCGTTAATGCGACACTCGGCACGCCCGCAGCTTCGACAAAATTGAGCGTCGCCGGTCTTAAGGCGGCGTCAGTTTCCCTGGCCAGTGCATATTCCGCGTAGCCGCCGCCTTTTAGAATATTGACCATGGCGTAAACGGGGTCGCCGACTTTGAATTTCGTAACTTTGCCGCCAACCTTTTCGACAACACCGGCAATGTCGTAGCCGGGATGCCACGGCAGCTGTGTGCCATTGGGCTTTGCGTACTTACCTGACCGCAACGTTCCATCGAACGAATTCACGCCCGCGGCGAAAACTTTGACCAGTATCTCGTCATCCTTCGGAGTTGGGACCGGCACTTCTTCGAGTTTCAATACTTGTGGGCCGCCGTATTCGTGCGCGACGATCGCTTTCATCGTTGCCGCGTTTACAAATGCAGGAACGCCAGTCAGGAAAAGTAGAAACGAAACAATTTTTGTTTTCATCATTTTCAGTCTGCGACCTTCAATACAATTTTGCCGCGAGTATGCCGCGTCGCGATTTGTTGATGCGCTCTAGCCACTTCGCTTAATGCCAAAACTTGGGAAACAATCGGCGTAATCTTTTTCGAATCGATCAATCGCGCCAATTCTTCCAGCGTCTTTTCATTCGGTTCAGTTCGAATCGTGGTACCGCGAATGCCGTGCGCGGCGAGCTCGTTACGATCGACATCGTCCACAATGGAAACAATCATTCCGCCTTTTCTAACCACGCCGTACGATCGTTTCAACGTGTCCTCACCGACGCTGTCGAGCACCAGATCGACATCTTTAGCGACGTCTTCGAATTTTTGTTTCGTATAATCGACCGCAACGTCGGCGCCCACCTGCTTGAGAAAATCCTGGTTCGCCGTCGAACCGGTCGCGATCACTTTCGCACCGCGCGCTTTCGCAATTTGGATCGCGAAATGTCCGACACCGCCCGACCCGCCGTGAATCAACACCGTTTGCCCGGGTTTGAGATCGCCTGTTTCAACCAGCGCTGTCCACGCGGTCGATCCGGCCGCCGGCACGGCAGCAGCTTGCTCGAAAGTGACAGTGTTTGGTTTGCGCGCGATTTCTCTCTCGTTAGCGACGACGTACTGTGCGTAGCCGCCTTCGCCCGCAAGGGTGAAAAAAGCAATCACTGGATCGCCAGCTTTGAACCTGTCGATCTTCGCGCCAACTTTTTCGATCACGCCAGCCGCGTCCATCCCGAGGATCAGCGGGAATTTATTTCCGGTAAATTCTTTCAGGTAACCTTTGCGAATCGCAACGTCGACCGGATTAATCGAAGCCGCTTTCACCCGAATCAAAACCTCGTTTTCCTTTGGTTCCGGTCGCGGCGCGTCCTCGTATTTCAAAACCTCCGGACCACCGTATTCATGAACGACGATCGCTTTCATCGTCTCCGAATTCGCAACCGCCACGGCGGCGATCAATGCCGCCATAACTGCAAAACTTATTTTCGTTCTCATGCAGGCCTCATTTCTTTTCGTCAGCAACTTTCAATACAATCTTGCCGAGCGTGTGGCGGGTTTCGATTTGCTCGTGCGCTTTGTTCGCTTCCGCCAAAGGAAAGGTTTGCGAGACGATCGGTTTTATTTTTCCCGCTTCGATTAATTTCGTCAGCTCTTCGAGCACTGTTGAATCGGGATGCGCTCCCATTCGCGAACAGGTGATGCTGTGCTTGGCACATTCGGTCTGGTCCGGCTCGTCGGTGATTGAAACGATCGTGCCGCCTTTCTTCACGACGCCGTAGGAACGCGCGAGCGCGTCCGCGCGAACGCAGTTCAACACAACGTCGACATCCTTCACCACGTCTTCGAATTTTGTCGTGGTGTAATCAATTGCTTGATCGACACCGAGTTGCTTGAGCGTCGCCTGATGCGCGGTCGAAGCCGTCGCGATTACTTTTGCGCCGCGCGCTTTGGCAATTGGAATCGCAAAACTTCCGACACCACCCGAACCGCCATGAATCAGAACGGTTTGGCCCTTCTTGATCTTCGCGGAGTCAATCAGCGCCTGCCACGCCGTCGTCGCCGCCAGCGGCACGGCTGCGGCTTCGACGAAATCAATGTTCTTCGGCTTGAGCGCAGTCTCGGATTCTTTCGCGACCGCGAACTCGGCGTAACCTCCGCCGCGCATGACTGACAAATAGCAATAAACAGCGTCGCCCGGTTTAAACTTCTTTGCGTTCGCGCCGGTTTTCTCAACCACTCCGGCAATGTCGTAACCAATAATTAGCGGTCCGCTGTCGCTTGCGCGCTTTCCGAATCTTCCCTGACGGACGTAGCTGTCGACCGGATTAACGCCGGCAGCGATAACGCCAACGAGGATCTCATCGTCTTTCGGCTCCGGTTTCGGCGCGTCTTGATACTTCAAAACCTCTGGCCCGCCGGACTGGGTCGCGACGACCGCTTTCATCGTCGCCGGATTTGTTTGCGCGATCGCAACGTTGACCGCGCCGCTGATCAGGCCCGACACAAACGCGAGAAAGAATCTGGCTTTCATAAAATTCTAACCTCCTGAAACTGAATTAAATCCTGTCCATGCTGTCGAGAATTCTTCAATGTTCGCGACATGAAAACACGAATTCTCGCCACTATTGCATTAACCTGCGGTTTGTCCGGTCTTTGCTTCGCGCAAAGTTCGCCAACCACGACAACGGCCGCGACGGCTGCGAAAACGACCGGCAGCTCTGCGCCTTACAACGAAGGACCTGTTTGGGCGTTGTCGATGATCAAAACAAAAACCGGACTCGAAGATGAATATCTCAAGCAAATAACTGGCACAGTGAAACCCGTCTACGACGAAGCGAAAAAGCAAAAGATCATTCTTGATTACAAAATTCTGAACGGTGAAGCCTCAGATCGGAATGACTTCAACATTTTGATCCTGGTTGCCTATCCGAACTGGGCTGCGTTCGACGCTTTGCGAGACAAAATGGATCCGCTCCTGGCCAAAGCGATGGGCTCCGAAGAGCAACGGAAGGATATGGCGGTAAAACGCCTCGATATTCGCGAGATCATCGGCACCAAAACGATGCGCGAGATCACGCTCAAGTAGGCAAGCGATCAGAAGTCAGGCAATCAGCGGTTCCACGGCAGCGCGTCGAGATCGACGTTGCCGCCGGTGAGAATTATCCCGACGCGCTTGCCGGCGATGTCGATCTTGCCCTCGGCAATCGCTGCGTAAGGCACTGCCGCTGACGGCTCGATCACGATCTTCATCGTCTCCCAAATCATCCGCATCGCGGAAATGATCGCTTCTTCGCTCACGGTGACGACGTCGTCGACATAACGCTGAATGATCGGGAACGTTTTCTCGCCGACGTTCGTCCGCAGGCCGTCCGCGATAGTGAATTTCTTCTCCGTCACGATTCGCTTCTTCGCGCGAAACGATTGAGCAGCATCATCGGCGTTCGCCGGCTCGGCCGCGATGACTCGAATCTTCGGCTTTAGCGATTTCGCTGCGACCGCAGTTCCTGACAGCAAACCGCCGCCGCCCACCGGACACATCACAAGATCGAAATCAGCGTCTTCCAGCAGCTCAATCGCGGCTGTCCCCTGCCCGGCCATCACGTCTTCATTCTCGAACGAGTGAATCAGCGTCGCGCCCGTTTTGGCGATCACGTCTGCGCAAGCGGCTTCGCGCGCCGCGTCATTCGGTTCACAAAAGACAATGTGCGCTCCGAAATCTTCGATGGCGCGGATTTTCACTTTCGCGGAATTCTTCGGCATCACGATGTGCGCCGGAATTCCGCGAAGCTTCGCCGCGCGCGCGAGCGCAGTTCCATGATTGCCGGACGAATGCGTCGCTACGCCGCGCTTCGCGGTTGCGTCAGCGAGGGAGAACACCGCATTCGTGGCGCCGCGAGCTTTAAACGCGCCGATCTCCTGAAAGTTTTCGCATTTAAAAAACAACTTCGCGCCGGCCGCGAGATCGAACCGCTCGCTCGTCATGACTGGGGTCCGTTTAATGTGTGGCCGAATGCGCTCGTGCGCTTCGCGAATGCGATCCAGATCAATCGGCATAATGATCCGATGCTATATTCGCCGGCATGGACCCGTACGCAAAGCGGAACGAGCGCAAAGTCAGCGAAAATCGCCCGAAGATCTCGCATCTGCCGGCGGATGTCGATCTACGCACGCGCCGGGATCGACAACGTGAGAAACAAGCGGTCGCGGACGAGCGTCGCGCGATCAAGAAAGCCGCGCGTCAGGAATTGAAACGGAAACTGCGCGACGAACTCGAGGAATCCTAGCTCTTTGGCGTTACCTTCGCGCTGCCGAGGAAGGTCGCGTTTTCATCGACCACCAGTCGCGGCGCTTCGATGTCGCCCCTCAAAGTGCAGCCGGCTTGAAGCTCACAGCGCTCAGTCGCGAAAATATCGCCCTCAACTGTGCCGCGAACCCTGACGGACTTCGATTTGATCTCGCCCTTAATAGACGCGTGCTCGCCGACCGTTAGAGTTCCGGTGGAATCGATCGCTCCTTCGACCTCGCCGTCGATCAGGAGTTCGTTGGCAAACTTCACCGTGCCCTTAATTGAAACGCCGCGCGAAAGCAGGCCGCCTGAAGCGGACGAACTGGAGCCGACGGCGCCATTGGCCCGAGCCGGTGCGGGCGACGGCGTTGCAGGTTGTGGCTCGGGTTTGCGAGTTGAAAACATATTCATAAAGAGAATTCCTCCAGACAGTGGCTCCCGTAAAGCTAATCTTGTTCCGCGCAGCGCGATAGATGCAAGATTGGAATCGATTTTTACTTTTTGAATGAACCCGCCGCTTTTTCTGGACGAGGAGCAGGTCCGCAAGCATTTGCGGATGGCGGACTTGATTCCGGCGATGGAGAAAGCATTGGCAGATTTCTCAGCCGGGAAAGTGACGCAACCAGTGCGGCAGGTCATTCCGGTCGATCCACCAGGCGGATTCTACGGAATCATGCCGGCGCTCACACCCGATGGACTCGGTCAGAAAATCGTCACTTTCTACCCACCGAACGCGACGAAAGGAATCCATACTCACATGGCGTTGATCATCTTAAACGATCGGGAGACCGGCGCGCCGCTTGTGGTGATGGACGGGCGATTGATCACTGAGATGCGGACGGCGGCGGTCTCAGCCGCGGCCACCAAGCTGCTCGCGCCGAAAGATTGCAAAGTCCTGGCGATCCTTGGGAGCGGCGTCCAAGCGCGCAGTCATTTCGAAGCGCTCCGGCTCGTGCGGGATTTTCAAGAGGTCCGTGTTTGGAGCCAGACCAAATCAAACGCCGAAACTTTTTCGAAAGAGATCGGCGCAAGATCGACATCAGCCGAGGAAGCTGTCTGCGGCGCGGACGTGGTCGTGACGGTCACGAGCTCGAAAACGCCGGTCCTCAAAAGCGCGTGGTTAAAGCGCGGCTGTCATGTCAATGCGGTCGGCGCCTGTCGCCCCGATTGGCGCGAGCTCGATGACGACGCAATGCGCAACAGCGTCGTGTTCGTCGATTCGCGCGAAGCCGCGATGAAAGAAAGCGGCGACGTGATTCTTTCCGGCGCGAAAATCTACGCCGAGCTGGGCGAAGCGTTTCCCGGTAAGATCGACAATCGCGCCGGCGAAACGACGATCTTCAAGTCGTTAGGCATGGCGGTGGAGGATATCGCCGCGGCGTTGCTGGTTTATCGCAAAGCGAAAAAATAATCAGCTCGGGGGCGGAAGCTGATTCATGAACCCGATGTCCGGATTCACGAAGCGGCCGATGTTCGGCAACACCGTCGCGAGATCGGTCTGGCTCGAGATGCCGTACCACTTTGCAAGCGTGGCCGAGTATTCATCGACGGAGGTGGTCGGTACCCAGCGACCTTCGCCGACATCGTCCGGTCCATCGATCGCGATTGTCGGATACGCTCCGTAAATGTCGCCGCCTTTGACCGAATCGCCCAAAATCAGCGCGTGACTTCCCCATGCGTGATCGGAGCCGCCGCCGTTCGATTGGAAAGTGCGACTGAAATCGGACGCAGTAAACAATGTCACGCGGTCGGCGATGCCCAGTTCTTTCGTCGCCTGGTAAAACGCGTTCATGCATTGACTGAGTTCGGTGAGAAGGCCGTTCTGAGTCGCGAGCTCGTCGCTGTGCGTGTCGTAACCGCCGACAGAGCAGAAATAAATTTGGCGACGCATGCCAAGCGTGTCCCGCACGGCGATGATCTTGGCGATCATCTTCAACTGATTGCTTAAGTCGGAATTTGCCGGAAACGGGGTGTTCAAGGTGACTCCAGCGACTGCGCTGGAAAGAATGCCGTTGTTGGTGATGGCGCGGTTAGTGATTTTGGCAAACTCCCCTTCGAAAAGATTTTGGTGCGGCAGATTCAGGAGATTCTGCACCGCTTGATACCGGATTTGCCCATTTGTTCCGCCGAAGCCGCTGAGCCCGATTGGGCCGGCCGTCGAAACCGGATATTCGCTGACCACATTTCCGACCTGGAACGTATTCGAGCCGGCGAGTGAGATCGACATCGAGATCGTGTCAGCCTGATTAAACGAAGTTAGCAAATCGGCGAGACGTCCACCCCAACCCGTGAAGCCAGGGCCGTCCGCCCAGCCGGTTTGCCATTCGACCTGTTGGTCGGCGTGCGAGAAAAGCTGCGGCGGAACATTGGCCGTCCCGTTCAAATATTGCGCGGCGGTGGTCGGCTCGACGAGCGTGCCGACGTTGGCCATGATCGCGAGCTTGCGATCAGTGTTAAAGAGCGCCTGCAATTCAGGCATGTTCGGATGGAGACCGAAAGTGCGGCCTTGCGGATCGGCCGTAACCAAATTCAACGGCAAGAGCGAGCTCTGAGCGAGGGCGAGCGGACCACGCGCCGCTGCGTAAACGTTGTAGGTCGTATTGTCGGTCGGGACGATCATGTTGTTGGCGTCGTTACCGCCATAAAGAAAGAGACAGACAAGCGAACGAAATTCGCTGCCCGCAGTGAGGCCTTGCGCAGTCGCGGCGTTGATCGCGCGCAAATTCCAAACCGTCGATGCGATGGAAGTGGTGCCGAGTGCGGCGCACGCGGCCTGGCGAATGAAACGACGACGCGAGATTTCCATGTTTACTTTTGGATAACGAATTCCGGTGAAGTGACGATCAAATGAACGGCGGTTTGCGCGCGCTCGAGAGTGTTGGCGGCGGGAATTTGAGTGACGGCGTTCACCACAATGCCGCGCATGCTCGACGACATTTGTCCGCCCATCAGCAAAGTGTTGAGCGAATCAACGAGCGCTCCCGGATTCGAAGTCAACGTGGTCTGCGCTGAAAGATCGAGAACGATCGCGTCCGGATTGTTCGAGTTTGGTCGTCGATAGATATCGCTTCTCACTTTATTCGCTGAAGTGATGACCGTCGTGTCGGTGGTGATTTGAAATTCCGGAGCGACCAAGCCCGCGTTCTCGATCGGCCCGACTTGCGAATGAAACGGCGAGAAGAAATTGAAAACGCTCGGCGCATAGAGCGGGGCCTGACTGAAACTGAAGTCCGTGCCGTTCACGATGAATTTTCCACTCGAAGCCGATGCGTTGAACGCGCGGTAAATATTTGCCAGCCGGACAAGCGGCTCGCGCTCGTGTCCAAAGCCGTTGTTGCTCGTCGCCGCGGCGCTGTCACGCGCCTCGGGGTCGAGAAGAATTGCGCGAATGACGGCTTGCATGTCGCCTCGCACACCCTGGCCATTGTTCGCGAACGCTGCGGCGACACGCGAGATGTAAGCGGCGGTCGGATTACTCGTGACCAAACGCTGGATCAATTGCTTGCCGACAAACGGCCCGACGTTCGGATGATTGAAAATTGCATCCAGCCCCATCTGCAGGTCCTGCGCCTGCGTTTGATTGGCTGGCAGAGTCACGCCGTTCAGGATGAGTTTCGCGCCAGTATCGTGATGAGTAGGAAACGCCATCATCGGGTCGCGATAGTTTGGAGCGACATATCCCCACGTCGGGGTGCCGGTCTGCGCCCAATACCAGCCGGTAAAAACCTGAGCGTAACCCTCGACGACGTCTTGATCGTAAGTCGGAATCGGCTGGCCGCTGCTATCGAGCTGGTGCGAGCAGTCCTGATTCAATTTGTAAAGGCCGATCGTGAACAACTGCATCAACTCGCGCGCATAATTTTCATTTGGCGAGGTGTTGCGCCTCGGATTCGGTTTGTCGTTGTGAGACATGTCAAGGTAATCACCCATTCCTGGATTGAGGGTGACGTCCTCGATCAGTTGCCGGAAATTTCCAAACGCGTCTCTGGCAAGTACGTCCCAGTACGCCGCCAGCGCTTCGGGGTAACCATACAGGTTTTTGCCATTGGCAGAGATCACCATGATTTCGCTCAAGGCGAAGGCCACGCGTTGCCGAAGTTGATCCGGCGCTGTCACCACGGTGTACCACCACGCTTCCTGAAAATCTGGATACGATGGACTAGTTCCAGTCGGCAATGCTGAATCGGTCGCATCGAGTCGAGGAAGGGTGCGGGTTGCCGGCACGGCAAACTGTAGATCAAGAAAATTGGAGAAACCGTTCTGCTGAACCTGCGAGATCAACGGGGACGTCGGTCCAAAGGTGGATTGAATCAGAAAACGTGAAGCATCAGCCGACGTTGGGCTACCGCCGGGTGAAGGAGTCGGTGTTGGTGTTATACTTGGTGTTGCCGTCGCTGTCGCCGTGGGTGTCGCTGTGGGAGTTGGGCTCGGTTGTGGTGTCGGAGTCGGAGTCGGAGTCGGGGTTGGGGTTGGCGAAGCAGATCCATTAGCTGCCGTGTAGGTATAGGAGTTACTTACCCAGGAATTTTTGACAAAAGAATAGAGCGTCGCATAAACGGTCCGGCCATTCGTAGGAATGTTCGTCGCGGTAACGGAGGTGACCTGAACGACATTGGACGAATAAATATCCAGTCCTTTGGCAGTGCTGCCTAGCGTCAATGCGTAATTGGTAGCGCCTCCCGCGGTCCATTGAAAGGTAACGGTTGAACCAGGAAACGTGGATCCCGGCGCTGGACTCACCATCACTGCCGCACCTGAGCCGGGACTTGCGGTCGGAGTTGGAGTTGGACTCGGAATCGGCGTTGCGGTTGCAGTCGGCGTCGGTGTGGGCGTGGCTCTGGCCGTCGGGCTTGGAGTTGGGGTGGGCGGAACAGTAGGTGTTGGCGTTGCACTTGGACGAGGCGTTGCCGATGCCGTGGGAGTCGGAGTGGGTGACTGAAATCCGAAACCAAACGCCGCGTTGCTCGGAAGAGCGAAAGCGAGAAGCACGACAATCGGAAAACTACTCCAACGGCCGAGGTTCAGTCTTGAGCTTGTCATGCGCAGCCGAACCAAGTCATGACGGATAAGACCGCAGGGTTGATCATTTGGTTACAGTAATTTTCTCAGACTATGACAGTGGAGTCGGTTAGGAGAAGCTGCGCAGTCTCGAGCAGAAAATCGAGACGCGCCATGGCAGATTTGATAGCACAATTCACACCAAAAACTGCACGTCACCGACATCGACAGGTACTTCCTATTCCGTCGCGGAAAGAATCTCCTCCGCCTCACGCAGGCTTTGACAGGTCAAGATCTTTACATCGCCGCCGTAATGAAAGATCGACATGATCGTCATGCCGATGTCGCGCTGTGGATCAGGGATGACACGCACAACCATCGAAGCACCTTTGTCGTTGCAAAGATCCATGGCTTTTTCGATGAACGGCGCGCATCTGACATCCATCGATTCGAGCGCTGTGAAATCGACCAGCAGACGAAATCCGCGGTTCAACCGCGCGAGACCGGCGCGGATTTGCTCCAGCCCTTTCTCCGTCTCTTCGGCCCCGACAGCGCCGCGATAACGGATCACAAGAAGACGGTTCAGCTCATCGACCTCGAAATCGATCATCGCTTCAGGCGATTGTATTTCTCCAAAAGTTGCCGCAATCGATCCTGCGGCAGCGCTTCTACGCGGTGGTTGTTCGCGCCGGTCATCGTTTGGTTGTCCACCAGCGCGTTGACCACCGCTTCTTCCGTCGCTTGGACAACGCCGGTGAAAATCGGGTCCATCAGATCGTTCGGAATTGTTTGCACCGAATGCGTGACCTGATCTGGCGCCCACGAATTTTTGTTCGCGGTTGAAAACGCGACAAACAAATCGCCCGAGCCATTTCCGGAAATCGATCCGGTGCGCGCGAGCCCGAGTGAAACGCGGCGCGCGAGCCGTTTCAACTGATTTGGAAGCAGCGGCGCGTCCGTCGCGACTACCGCGATACACGAACCAGTGTCTTCGCCGTAAACCGTGCCTGGAATTTCTTTTCCGACTGGAGCTCCGGCGATCGTGAGCAGTGCGCGCCGCCCGAAATTCGCCTGCACAAACACTCCAACGGTGAAACTTTGCGCCGGTTTGTCTTTCCCCGTCTTGATGTCGATCTTCCGCGACGCGGTTCCGTTACCGCCCTTGAATTCGTAACAAATCATTCCCGTACCGCCGCCGACACTCCCCTCCTCAATCGCGCCGCCGTGGGCCGAATCGAGCGCGTGAAAAACATCCTCGGCTTTCACATGAAAGCCGTTCGTGTCGTTCAGCCAACCGTCCCACGTTTCCGCAACCAATGGCAGGCTCCACCAATAACCGGTCGCGTCCGCAGCGCCGTGTTTGATTCGCCATTGAATCACCGCATCGCGCGCGATACCGACGCTGTGCGTGTTCGTGATCACAATCGGTCCCTCGAGAAATCCGCTCTCTTCAATCCAATGTGTGCCCGTCATTTCTCCATTGCCGTTCAAGCTAAACACGCTCGCGTAAACGGGATCGTTCAATGAATCGTGGCCGCGCGGAATGATTGCCGTGACACCCGTGCGCACCGGCCCTTTGCCGACTTCGAGTTTTCCTTCACCGCTGATCAAAGTGGTGTAACCGATCTCAATGCCGGCAACATCGGTAATCGTGTTCAACGGACCAGCCGTGCCTTCAAATGGAACTCCGAGGTCTCGTGCGCGAACAGCTTTCCCGGCCGTTATCGATTTTGACGGCGATTGCTGCGGTTCGCGCGCATGCGCAGAGACGCAGAGGAATATTGAGAGCGAGAGAAAGAGCGGTTTCATTTCTTGGTCCATTTCTCTTCGGCGAAGGTTTTCCATTCGCCCTTTTCGATTTGCCGAATCAGCGACGTCCAGGTCTTCGCTTGCGAGTCAAAGGTGAACTTGTTCGTCAGCTCGCCATTTCCAAATTTGAATTCAAGCGCGAGAAGCTTGTCGTCGAGTTTGCCACGGCCAAGCGCGGAATCTTTTGCGCCGAAAACATCGACCCAATGGCAGACATAACTCTTGGCCGCATCATCGAAGCCGATAAACACGAACGCTTCGTATTCAGGCTTCGCGTCGGCGGCGCCGTAGTGAAACTCGATGAACTGATGATTCAAAACCCATTCGCAGCGGACGCTCGTTTCTTTCATGCCGCGCTTCCCGATGTTTCTCTCGACCCGCCAGTCGCCCACAAAATTATCGAGAAACGAATCGTGCGGCGGCTGCGTCTGCGCTTTCGCTTGGGCGATTGACAATAAGAGTGAGAGAAGAAACCAGGCTGTCGATCTTTTCATCAGTCGTATTTTTTCAATTTCGGCCAAGCTTGCCGCAGATCGCCGGTAAAACCGCGGCAAAGGAAAATACCGAAGTGCTCGTCGCGCCGCGAGTACGGATGTTCGACTCGACCGAGGGCCTCGACGCTTTGAAAGTGTTCCCGATCGCCGGTTCCATCACTGCCGAGAACGATCACGATGCGGCCGTCGTAATCGCGCGGTCCCCAGAGCCAGTAGCTCTGGTGATTGCAAATCGATTTCGGCAATCCAAGTCGCGGCCCGAAAAAATCGATCGCTCCCGCCTCGCCGTAATTGTTCGCGAAAATCGCCGTGCGCGCCTGATCTTCTGGCGAAAGCGATTTGTAAACGCGTGCCGTCCCTTCAGCCATTTCGCGCCAGCCGAATTCGTCGGCGAAATATTGCGGCAACGGACCAGTGCGCTGGTTCTCCGCTTTTGGCGGCTCGATACCCAGTTTCTTTTCATACGCGACCGTCGCTTCTGGCGAGCCCACCGCGCCAACGGCAAAGAGTAAGGGATAGATTGACGCGAGGTAATAATTTTTGCCGCGCAGCACGATAAACGTAGCGAGCAGCACGAGGTAAACAATTCCGAGAATCCGAAAACGTCCGATGAGCAGCCAAATCAATCCGCCAACCCACAATGGAAACAGGATCGGATTCATGATTTGCGCTTGATCGACAATGAACGCGATCGGCCCACGCACAATGTCGCGATGACCCTGCCGAATGTTGCGCATCAGTTCGAGAAACGGCCAATTGTGAGTCACGAGCCAGATTAGGTTTGGCAAGAAAATCAGGAACGCGATTGTCGCGCCGATCCAAAATTCCTTCGTCAGGAGGAACCGCCGCTCGCGGGTGAGAAGTATCCCGATCATAACCGCGACGACGAAGAACGCGACGCTGTATTTCGTTTCCATTCCAACACCGACGAAGACGCCGAACCAAATCCAGTAATGCGGATCGTTTCGATTGATCGCGCGCACAACGCACCAGAGGCAGCCGATCCAGATAAGCGGCTCGAACGCATTCATCGTAAGCCAGTGATTCATGATCAAATAAATCGGCACGCAAAGCACAGCGAGCGCGGCGAGAAACTGGGCGAATCTGCCGCCACCGAGCTCGCGCGTTAACATTCCCGTGAACCAAACCATTGCCGCGCCGGTGAGCGCCGGAAACAATCGCAACCCGATGAGCGAATCGCCAAACAAATGTCGCGCGATCCACGCCACCAGCGCGATCAACGGCGGTTGATCGACATATCCCCAGTCGAGGTGCTCCGCGCATGCGAGATAATAAAGTTCGTCCCGAAAAATCCCGTAACGGTTCGCGGTGAGGACGTGAAAGAGGAATTTCGCCCCTGCGAGATAAACCACGAGCGCTTCGCCCGAGAAAAATTTCGATGTCGACCTTGCGTTCAACGAATTTGGGATGCTTTTCTATTTTCGTCGACGAAGCAACGCATTTAGACTGACGCCGTGAGTTACGAAGTTTTCGCCCGCAAATATCGCCCGCAGACGTTCGACGATCTCGTCGGGCAGGCGCACGTGTCGCGCACGCTGAAGAACGCGGTCGAGCAGAACCGGCTCGCGCACGCGTACCTGTTCGTCGGTCCGCGCGGGATTGGAAAAACTTCGACCGCAAGAATCTTGGCCAAAGCGCTCAACTGCGTGAAAGGGCCGACCGTTAACCCCGACAACACCTGCGATAATTGCAAAGAAATCGCGGCCGGGAATTCGCTCGATGTGCTCGAGATCGACGGCGCGAGCAACAATGGCGTCGAGCAAGTGCGCGAGCTGCGCGAGAACGTTCGCTACGCGCCTTCGAAGTCGCGATACAAAATCTACATCATCGACGAAGTGCACATGTTGACGGCGGCGGCGTTTAACGCGTTGCTCAAAACACTCGAAGAACCGCCGCCGCACGTGAAATTTATTTTCGCGACGACCGAGCCGCAGAAAGTTTTGCCGACAATCCTGAGCCGATGTCAGCGCTTCGATCTTCACCGCATTGCTACGAATCTTATCGCGCAACATTTGCAGTTCATCGCCGGCAAAGAAAAAATTAAACTGGATCCGGCTGCGGCGCACGCCATCGCGCGTGGCGCGGAAGGTGGATTGCGCGACGCGGAATCGATGCTTGATCAATTGGTCGCGTTTTGCGGTGAGGAAATTGGCGAGCCCGACGTGCTCAAAGTGTTCGGATTCACCAGTCAGCAAATCGTCGCCAATCTTACGGACAAGATTTTGCGCGGCGCTACCGCGGACGCGGTGCAACTGCTGCATGAGCAATGCGAAGCCGGCAAAGACATGATGCGGCTTATATCGGATTTGATCGCGTATCTGCGCGATCTGCTCGTTTTTAAG
>WNFR01001917.1_pt1 | contig 30231 bp, 26 predicted proteins | sample 5400221 | NCBI WGS metagenome assembly WNFR01 (sample SAMN13153357, study PRJNA577476) | soil metagenome | isolation source: 40 cm soil under Madrone tree | place: USA:California | collected 2016-06-14
CATAGCCCGGTTCCACCGGCACGCGCGGATCATCCAGCGTGCAAATGCCGGTGGTTTCCGTAAGCCCGTATGCCTGCAGCACGGGAATGCCAAGCATCAGGAAAAATTGTTGCGTCTCCGGCGCGAGCGGCGCCGAACCGCAAATCAGAGCGCGAAGATGGGGTCCGAAGCGCTCGCGAATCTTCCGAAAGATCAGCGCGCGGCCAATCGCCACCCAGAACGCATCGAGTGCAAGTCCGCGTCCCGCATGCTGCCTCTGCCAAGCGCTGCGTGCTTTCGCAAACAACGAACGAATGAGCGCAGGCCGCTTGGCAATTGCCTCCTCGACGCCACGCCGCACACGTTCCAGCAGCGTGGGAACATTCAGAAAATAGTTCGCTGAGGCCAGAAGGATTTCGTCCGCAATTTTGTTTAGGTCCGTCGAGAGAGTAAGAACACTTTCCCGCGTCAGGCACGACAGCAGCAAAATCGTGGAGGCCGCAAAATTAAACGGCAAGTAGTGGAATACGCGGTCCGGTAAGCATGTGCGTGAGGTTCCCCACGCTCAGGCAGACGCCCTTCGGCTCCCCCGAAGTTCCCGAAGTATAAATGATGCTGACGATATCGCTGTCCTGGCGAGGATTCGGCGCATCGAAAATCTGTGTTTGTGGCGCTGACTGCCGCAGCGCCTCATCGAACAGCACGCGCTGCGGACTCTCCGGCCAAGCTTGCGCAACCGCATCGCCGAGCGCCAACTCTCCCACAAAAACCAAGCGCGGCTGGCAATCCTTCATCATGCTCGCAAGTTCCGCGGGCGCTTGCCGCGAATAAAGTGGCACGACGATGACGCCCTCGGCCATCAGTCCCAGATGAACTGCCACCCATCGAATGGAATTCGCCGCAAGTAGCGCGCAGCGCTCTCCGTTCTGGACCCCAGCGCTTCGAATAAACGCCCGCACAAGTTGGATTTGGTCGAGCAATTCCCTGCCCGTCACGCTCACAAACTGGTCTCCGCGGATTTCGCGAAGCACCACGCGTCCGTCGGCGCGCTGCAGTTGAGCAAGAATCGTTTCAAGAAAATTGGGCATGAAGAATCAGCGAACAGCCGCGAGCGCCGCCGGCGAAGAGTCGTATCGCTCGGCAAGCTGAATTAAATTCTTGCTCAATGGCGGCAAATACTCTTCCCAGGAAAAAACGCCGGAGCGCAGTGGAAATTCCGGATAAGTGCGCCGGACCACGTCTTCCAGAAACGTACCCATGCGAGCCATGACTTTCAGATTGCGGACTACCGTCTGCCCAATGCCTTCGCGAACCGAATCTGCTTCCGCCACCAGCGTCTCCATTACCTGGAGAAGTTTCGGCTCCAGATCGGGGTCATCGACGGTGAGAAACAGATGCTGATGTCCGCGCTCGCGCATCAGATTGCGAATGCGCTCGTCCATGGTCACCCCCGCCGAGGCCACCAGGCTGGGCATGCAAGTCACAATCCCGTGGTAGCGCGAGGAAACCATGTAGGAGCAAGCGCGCAGGATCGAGGCCAGCTGGAACATGTCGTAATCATCGGAAGTGAAAACCGGCGTGCCCGGAATCCGCGTGGCCATCTCGCGGCAAGCGACGGCGTCGAGCCTTTCCATAGCCACCAGCACAGGGAAAACCCGGTGGCGCTGAACAAATGCCTGCGTTGCTTTCGTGAACCCGGAAATATAATGCTCGTATTTCCGATCGACTTCCGCGCCCGACTCAAAAAAATATACCGTGCGGTACTGGCTGTCCTTATAGGCGCCGGTCGTCGCCCGCGCGATATATTTTCCGATGGAAGCTTTTACCGGCCAGACAAACGGATGAATCGGGCAGAGAACAAGTACGGGAGTTTTTTCGTCCCAGCCGGCGTCGCGCAACGCTTTTCGTCCATATTCCGGCGGGTGCGGCTCAAAAGTCCACGCCGTATCGGTGCCCAACTCCGTCGGAATTCCCAGCGAACTCAATAGCGTCCGCGATTCCTCGTTGCGCGTGATCACCATCGAGTCCTGAACGTAGCGTTCGCACATGGATTGGATGATTGCGTCCATGTGGCCCGCTTCGCCACCATAGCCGAGTGAAACTTTATTTTCCGCCGATGCCAGCCCCAGCGAACCGATCATCATCGTCGTCAGCGCGTTCGCAAACTTGCTCTTGAACATCGAGCCTTCGCAAGCAATCACGCCGTGATTTTGCCGCACCTCGCGAAAAAGAAACGGCGGGTAAACGTCGGGAAGGTAAGTCTGGCGCGTGCCTTCGAAATATCCTTTGGTGCGTTCGAAACTTTGCGTCATCACGCTGAAATCGGCATGCTCCGCCCCGAGAACATGCCGGACCTGCCGCAACATTTCCTGAACGCGCACATCGCTGCCAGTGTTGCGCGTGCCGTTGTAGCCGGCGAAGAGCAATTTCAGTTTTTCGCCCGGCGTCCAGCGTTTGCCCAGCCCCAGCATCCACCCAAAGCGCGTAATCTCGATCAACGCGCTGACCCAGGCCACCAGCAGAAAGTCCGTCATACCCGGCCTCTCCCTGCCGCGGCATTTTTCCCGGTGCCGCTGCCCGCAGGCCAAGGCTTGGCGGGAAAGTGAAATTTGTTTTCGCGGCAGTATTTCAGGAGCGGGGCTGCATAAGTCGAGAATTTCGCCGGCGCCTCACCCATCTCTGCAACCACACGAGAATTGTCGAAAACGGTATTCCAGTCGAGATACGGCCAGAAAACTTTGAGTAACGAAGCTCCGTAAGCCGCCGCGCCGCTGCGATTCGCCACCCAATTCACCGTGCTCGAAAAAGGCCCGCCCAGTGAGGGCAAGTACATAGGCCGCATCATTCCGCCGTCGTGCGAAATAGAATCCGTCAATTCATGGTACGTCTGCGAACCCGTGCCGGACGACAAATGATAGATGCCGTGCGCGGGCGCTTCTTTTTGATGAATCGTGACGATCGCTTTTCCGACGTAATTCGCCGGCACGATGTCGATTTTATCCTCAGGCCGCAGCGGAAGAACAGGCATCTGCGCCAGAACGTGAAATGCTTGCACCATATCGAACTGCGAAGTCTCGGGGCGCCGGCTGTCTCCCATCACAATTGCGGGGCGGAAAATTGTCTTGGGCACGTCTGGCAGCAGTTGATTCGCCATGTGCTCGCAGAATTTCTTGGTGCGGGCGTACGGATCGTAATCGGAACGCGACCAGTCGATCGCCGCGTCTTCGGTTATCACTTCGTTTTTTCTTTTGCCCGCAACCGCCACCGTCGAAACGTGGGAATAGCGGCGCAGCCCGTTGCGATTCTGCGCCCGCCGCGCCAGTTGAATCACTTCCAGCGTGCCTCGCAGGTTTACGTTCAAGCACTGCTTTTCCGATTTACGGTTAAGCGAAGCCGCGCAGTGAATCAACGAATCCGTGGTGTCCACCAGCGCATGATAGTCGTCATCGGAGAGACCAAAATGATCGCCGGTCAAATCGCCAAGAAAAAGTCGCACACGCGTGTTCAAATATTCCGCGAATTCAGGAAATTCGAAATGCAGTTGCAGCGAAGTCCACAGCCGTTCGCGCGCTTCCTGCTCGCTCTTGGCGCGCACCAGGAGGTTCAGCTTGTCGCGGTGCTCGGTAAGGAGCCCCGCGGCAAGGTAACTGCCCAGGTAGCCGGTCGAGCCGGTTACGAAGATCGCCATAATGGGTCGGACGGCGTCGCGGCTTGAGAGAGCGCCGCTTCACGCGCGGGTTCACCGGACCAGTCCAGTGCACGCGGCTCACGCGCTTCGAGCGGCCGGCCTTCCATCAGCGGATAGCACCAGCGGCGCAGGGCGGGGATGTGCACGTTGATCCAGTAGTCCCACCAATCGATCGATTCCGGAGCAAAATCGAAAAGTGGACGCTCCTCGGCCGGAAGCATGGCGGAGAGCAGGCGTGCATTCTCGCATTCGAAGACGTGCTCATTGTGCAGAATGAAAGGCTCGTAGAGCTCGATTAGCTTTTCAGCACGGATCAGGTCGCGTTCCGCCCGTGCGAGCGGCGGTTTCCTCATGTGCATGGAAACCGCTACGCGATTGATTCGTGAGATCACCGCCTTCTGCATGGGGATCGAGAGCCGCTCGTAACGCTGCTTCGAGACTGGAATCGACTCAAACTTAACTTTGAGCCAGCTATCGATTCCGTTGGTTGTCCGGTAATGCTTGCGATGAGCCAATCCCGTAAGCTCGATGCTGCGTCCCATATTGACCGGATTGATCGCGGAAGTCGCGAGATGGTACAGCCGCGCATGCTGCCGCGCGACCACCGCCGATGCAATCAGTGTCATTCCCCGGCACACCATGTCCACCGGAATCACGTCCAGACATTTCCGCTCGTTCGAAGGAAGTTGCCGGAAATTTGTTCCGAGCAAATAGGAAAGCGGCCCGGAAGTATTGATTCCCTCATTCCATCCCGTGAAGGGTGACCGCTCCGAACTTTCAACAATCGAAGGCCGCACGATCGCGATCGGCAGGTCTCGCCCACGTCGCGTTAGAATCGATTCGCCAAGACTCTTTGTAAACGTATAAGTATTCGGCCAGCCGAGATGCTGGGCCCGGCGCAATCCGATGCGGGTAAGCCTGTTCCGCGCCCAACGCGCGCGATTGCGCTTCAGCACGCCGTCGAGCTCTTTGGCTGGCGCGAAAGCTTCATTGCCGCCGCGTCCCAGCGCCTGCCGAAGCAGCGCTTTATCGAGTTCCGGGCTTTCCGATCGTTCTTCGACATGCCGCACGGTCTCGCGCAGCGAATCTACTTCGCGTTCCGCGTCGAATTGGGCGTCGTTGGCAGGATTGTAATTGTCGTGCAATTCCTCGGTGACCCGTCCATCGCGCATGCCGACCACATAGCAGGTGGAAAGATGCATCAGCCCGGCGTGGCTGCACTTCCGCAGAAAGTCAAGCAAGTTGATTGCGGAATCCACATTGGAAGAAAGCGCATCGCGCAAATCGGGATTGAAATCCGTCAAGCCCGCGCTGTTCACAATCAGGTCGAGAGATTTTGCCAGGCGCGCTTGCGTGGCCTCGTCAAGCCCCAGGCCCGGCAGGCTCACATCCCCTTCCACGACTTCTACTTTTTCCTTTAGAAATGCCCCGAGCTTGGGGCCATAGCGCTCTTGAAGCGTGTCAAAGGTCGGCGATTCCTCGACGATTTTCTCGAAACGACGCTGCGCAGAGGTCGTGCGGTTGCGCCGAATCAGCAGAGTGATCTTGCCGATGTTGGGAATATTTTCGAGCAGATCAACGAGCCAGACCTTGCCGATAAATCCCGTCACTCCGATTAGCATCAAATGCCGCTTTTCCAGGTTTTCCCGGACAGAAAGTCTCTTGACTCGCGGAGTTTCCCCAAATAGTGTGACGGACTTGCCCGGCGGAATCGCGGGACGTGCTGTCGTCTGCATCGCGCTTTCCAGTTGCTCGGGCTTCTTGGCCCACCCCAGCTGGCTGGAAAGTTTTTCGCGTGCGATCCGCCCGTCCGACCCGCCGCTGGCAAGCCACGCCAGGGGCCCGCGCGGGCGCACGATAGGATCAATCAGCCGCCCGGTCGCCTTGCCATCGCGATATTCCATTCGATTTGCAATGAACGACTCCACTCCGAAATGATGCGCCAGCGGCCGAAGTATGTTCTCCAGAAGTTGCCCGACGAGGACGACGCGCTCCCCGCTGCGCACCGCTTCGATCAACTTCTCGGCGGCTTCGCGGCGCAGCTGCGGCTTCAAAACGTAGTGAAAGTACTATTAGCCCAGCAGATCCAGGCGGTCGCGGCTGACCCCGCGCAGCAATGTGTGCAAGAAGCGTGTCGCAAACGTGCGGCTCGCGGTATAAGCGAACGGCCTCGCCAGCGCCATCCCTGCCATGCCCGCGCGCCGCGCCCACCTTTCCGCAAAACTCTGCGAATTCCACGTGAAAAACCCCACCGGCCGCATCGCCCCAAGTTCGAGCAGCGAACCTTCTACCCGCCAATAGGTAACCGCGCCCGTCCCAGTGGCGCCCAAGACACCCTTCGAGTTGGCTCCAGCCTTTGCCATGGCGGTCTACGACTAACGGCGGCTCATCCGCCGCCAAGAGTGCTCAAGAATAGGTCGATGCGAAATGATGTTTCTCATCTTTTGTTCAATCTGCTCTGGAACGGATTCGCCGCTTGCGCCTCGATCACACGACCGTGTGGGACCCTGCTCTAGCGGGCGGCAGGCTGCCTCGGAAAGTGTAAAAGTAGCATTCTCAGCGGCTTATCGCAAGGCAACCAGGAGGACGGCGGCAGCTTGGCAAGGAACACAAATGCGATTGTGACTACCAAGCGCTGCCTACTGTTTGTGAGGCTAAAGCTAGACGCCCCAGCCGTAGCGCTCGGCGTGTTCAAACGTGCGCTGCATCTCTTCCCGCAAAATTTCCGTAAACACGGAGCCACCCACCGCGCGCGCGCCCGGCTCGGTAATATCCGGTGTCCGGTACCCACCGGTCAGCACCCGCTGCAACGACTGCTCCACCCAATCCGCTTCCAACGAAAGACCGAACGCATCCCGCAGCATCATCGTCGCGCTGAGGATCGACCCAATGGGGTTGGCCGAGTCCGTTCCCGCCAGCGAAGGCGCCGAGCCATGAATGGGCTCAAACAGCGGCGCAGACGACCCAAAGCTGGCGGAAGGAATCAGTCCAATCGATCCCACCAGCGCCGCCGCCGCATCGCTCAAAATATCCCCAAACATGTTGCTGCTCAGCATCACGTCAAACTGCGCCGGCCGCAGCGTCAGTTGCATCGCGGCGTTGTCCACGTACATGTGCTCGAGCTTCACTGTGGGATAGACCCCGCTCATGGCCGTCACCGTACGCCGCCATAGCTGCGAACTCGTCAGAACATTCGCCTTGTCCACCGAACAAAGCCGCCGCGAGCGGTTCTCCGCCCGCGCGTAAGCAAACGTCGCGATGCGTTCAATCTCCGGCGTCGAATACGATTCCGTATCCCAAGCGCGCTCCACGCCCTTTTCCGTACTATTCCCGCGCTCGCCAAAATACATCCCACCGGCAAGTTCGCGCACAATCTCAATATCCAGGTCCCCCAGGCGGTCCGCCTTCAGCGGCGAAATCCCTCTCAGCGGCTCAATCAATTTCACCGGCCGCACATTTACGTACAGCCCGAGTCCCTTGCGCAGATCCAGCAGTCCCGTCTCCGGCCGCTTCCCGACCGGCAGCGCATCCCACTTCGGTCCGCCCACCGCCCCCAGAAAAACTGCGTCCGCCTTGCGGCAAGCGTCCAGCGTCTCGGCAGGAAGCGGCGTCCCAGCCGCATCAATCGCCGCGCCCCCAATCGGAAATTCCGCAAACTCAAACTGGTGATTAAATTCCTGAGCCGATTCCCGCAAAATCGCCGCCGCCGCCCGCGTCACTTCCGGCCCGATGCCATCTCCCGGCAGCAGCACAATGGTCTTCTTCATGATGGTCCCCATACAAAATCAGAATTCCAGGCGAGCCAGACGCTTGGCGCGGAAAATTGCAGAGCACCTCATCTCCACAGCGTTCTGAAACTCTCTGCCGCAGCCCGGTCAGGCCGCCGGCGTCGTCTCCGCCGCCATCGCCGCCGTTTTCCGCCGAATCACCGCATGCGCGATGGCCACAATATCTCTCGGCCGCACATCTTTAGACTGATCCCCTAGTGCCGTCACCCGCTTATAAACTTCGGCCAACTCCTCATCGCTTGCTTCGTAACCCAAGTCTCGCAGCGACAACCGCAGCGCGTTTCGTCCAGAGTGCTTTCCCAACACGAGCGACCTCGCCGGCACACCCACCGACTGCGGCGACATGATCTCGTACGTCAGCGGATTCTTGATAATCCCATCCTGGTGAATCCCCGCTTCGTGTGCAAACGCATTCGCCCCCACGATTGCTTTATTCGGCGCCACCTGCGCTCCGGTAATTTCCGTCAGCATGCGGCTCGTCGGAAAAAGCTCCTCCATCCGAATGTTCGTCGTCACCCCAAAGCTGTCCTTGCGCACCGCCAGCGCCACCACCACTTCCTCCAGCGAAGCATTCCCAGCTCGTTCCCCAATTCCATTGATGGTGCACTCGATCTGCCGCACCCCCGCGCGAATCGCCGCCAACGAATTCGCCACCGCCATCCCCAAATCATCGTGGCAATGCGCGCTGAGCGTAATCCCCTGCGCATCCCCCAGATATTCCCGCACTCTTGTGAACATCGCTGCGTACTCTTCCGGTACCGAGTACCCCACCGTGTCCGGCAAATTCAGCACCGTCGCACCCGCGTCCACCGCTACGCGGCAAACCTCGCAAAGATAATCAATGTCTGTCCGCGCCGCATCCTCGGCGGAAAACTCCACTTCCGCCACATGCTGCCGCCCATACCGAATCATCGAGCCAATCGCTTCCAACGCCTGCTCGCGCGACATCTTCAGCTTCACGCTCAGGTGCAAATCGGAAGTCGCCAGAAAAATATGCAGCCGCGGCGAAGCCGCCGGCTTCAAAGCCTCAATCGCCGCACTCACATCTTCTTTTCGCGCCCGCGCCAGCGCCGCAATCGGCACGCCCCGCACTTCCTGCGCCACCTTCTGCACCGCTTCCAGGTCGCCTTGCGATGCAATCGGGAAACCCGCTTCAATCACGTCCACCTTCAGCGCCGCAAGCTGCCGCGCCAGCCGAATCTTCTCCTCCGTGTTCATCGAGAAGCCTGGCGACTGCTCGCCGTCACGGAGCGTGGTGTCAAAAATTCGTACGACGTCCATAGGGTCCCCCATGCTTTAGTAACGCACACCACCTACCCTGCGGTCCAATTTATCTTTGTTCTACATTTGATAATTTCAGCTTATACTGCCCCAAGGAGCTTTCCGTGGACCTCGGCGAACTTCAAGTTTTTCTCATGGTGGCAAAAGAGGGCAGCTTTTCGCGCGCCGCCGAGCGCCTTTACCGCACCCAACCCGCCATTAGCCTGGCCATTCGCAAGCTCGAGGACTCTCTCGGCCAGCCGCTCGTCGTTCGCGGCGCCCGCCCCGTCCGCCTCACCGATGCCGGAACCCTCCTGAAAGATTACGCCGAGCGGCTCATCAATCTCCGCGATGAAGTCAAAAAGGGCCTCTCCGAACTCGAAGGCCTCAAGCGCGGCGAACTCTCTCTCGGTGTCAACGAAAGCTCCATCCACGCCCTCCTCCCCGCTCTCGCCAAATTCCGTGAATTACATCCCGGCGTCCAGGTGCGCGTCCATCGGATGCTTTCCCGCGACATCCCTCATGAAGTCCTGAACTATCGCCTGGACCTTGGCGCCATCTCTTTCGTGCCCCGCGATGCACAGCTCCTGGCCACGGAAATCCGGAAAGATGAGCTAACCCTGGTCGTGCCGCCCAAGCACGCCCTCGCAAAAAAACGTGAAGTCGATGTCGCCGAGCTCGGCCAGGAAAATTTCATCGCCCATAGCGTCGAATCGCCTTTTCGCCGCCGCGTCATCGAACTCTTTGCCAGAAACCGCACCGCGCTCAATATGCCCATCGAAATGCCCACCATCGAAAGCATCAAACGTTTCGTGCAAATGGGCATGGGCGTAGCCATCGTCCCGCGCATGTGCGTGAATTGGGAAATCGAACATGGGTGGATGAAGGAAGTAAAAGTGCGGCAATTGAACATGCCGCGCCACGTCTATCTCGTTTCGCGGCGTGGCGCACGCCTCCCGCACGCCGCCAGCGAGTTCACGCGCATTCTTCGAGAAGAGTGAAACGATCCGCTTCGTGCGATATCATTTTTCTTACTTAGCCCGGTCCGATTTTCCCGCCAGGCACGCCCCCACGCCCGCCGAGTCCAGAAAGGACACCCCGCTCATATCAAGGATGAGCTGCGCCGCGGGCTCCGAGCGCATGGTTTGGATGAAATTGTGAACGGTCTCAAGGCTCAGTTTGCCGTCGAGCCGTATTACGGTCTGGTTACCGTTGGACTCCGGCAGCTTTACTAAGTCTAAGTGAACGGGTTGCATAGGAGCCGCAGCCTACCTCAAAACCCGCCTCTCAAACATTACAGTTCTTTAACAATTCCCGTGGCGCGCCGCCCGCTGAACCTTCCCCCTTAACTCTTCTGGTAAACTAAGCCATCCATTTACCGATTCTACCACTTTTTCCTTGACCATGATTCCGTTCGGCGTTAACGTGAAATCGTTATTGCTTCTCTCTCGGAATCCGAAAAGTGCCGCATTGTCAACGGCCAAGGAAGACTCATGGCCACACATTTCTTGTTCAATACCCTTCCGCTTTCAGTCTCCCAGACGGGCTGCTCCCGATATTCCAGTTTGCTCCGCACTCTCGCCGTGCTATCTGGCCTATGCCTCTGTTCCATTTCGGCACACGCCCAGCTCCAGCAACCTTTCGTCTTTGCTGCTGATCCCTTTGGGCCCGGCCCAGGTATCCTCGTTTACACCAGAAACGACGTGAGCGGAGTCCTTACGCCTGTGCCAGGCTCGCCTTTTCCCAGCAGAGCTCCCGTGAACAGTTTGGCTCTCGATTTCAAAGGCCGCTTCCTGTTCGTGGCTACGTCCCAAAACAATATAGAGATGTACACCATTGATCCCAACACGGGCGCCCTTCAGGAAGTTCCCAATTCTCCATTCGCTTCCCCAACCACCAGACCCCAGTTTCTTTCCACGGAAACCAGCGGTCAGTTTCTCTACGTAGTCGACATGCCCGGCAGTTCCGGTCCTAATGTCAGCGCCGTCGAGTCCTTTCAAATTGATGCTGTCAATCTCGACCTCATTCCGACAGCAGCCGGTGCGACCGATCTGCCCGGCCTGTTCGTTGGCGGCGCAACCCACCCCAGCGGCAAAGCATTCTACGTATTTTGCAACTCTCCCAGCTCGACGCCGAACCTGCCTTTCTTTCTCCTATTTGACAGCTCCAATGGCACATTCACTGCTCGCGACATACTTCCGTCTGGCAGCACAGATGCTAGGACTCTCGCTCTCGATCCACAGGGTCTTCACGTCGCCATTAGCGTTGCAGGCGCGGTCATCTCTCAAGACCTCCAACAAGACGGTACCCTCGGATCCGCCAATGTCTCCATGAGTGTCACCGGCTCGCCAGACTTCATGACGCTTGACACCCTAGGGCAATTTCTTTACGTGACACTTTTCAGTGGGGCGAACTATTCGGTTCATTTCTATTCCGCGACTTCACTGCAGGAACTCCCCGACTCGCCCTTGGCCGCCGGTTTTCCGTCAGTCTCCTCCTGGATCACCGATCCCACAGCACCCCTTATTTACGCCGATAAGGTTTACCAGGTCGATCCCCAGACAGGACTTCTGAATTCCATCCTTTCGCCGGATCCCCTGCCCCCTCCATTCTTCGGCTCGACAGTTTTCAGCAGGCCCCCCGGTACTCAACCCATCTCCGGCCCCACCGCTCTCCTGAGTGCCATGTCTCTCTCTTTTGGCAGCTTGTCCCTTGGCCAACCGAGCGGCCCGCAAACTTTGACCATCCTAAGCAATGGCGGACAAGCGCTGAGCTTGAATTCACTCGCGATTACGGGAGCAAACCCAGGCGACTTCGCCATAACTTCGAACACTTGCCAAGTGCCGTCCGCTCTGCCTCCCGGCCAATCGTGCTCCGTCCTGATATCCTTCACTCCATCAGCGGCGGGCAGCCGCACCGCGGCATTAACAATCACGGATAATGCGTCTCCCCCAACGGAATCCGTCCAGCTCAACGGCACAGGCTTGAATCCCGCTCCCGCCGTGTCTCTCATGCCTGGAAGCCTCGACTTCGGCACCACTAACCAGGGAACCAGCACTTCTTCGCCAATTTCTGTCAAGAATTCCGGCACTGCCGCGCTTCATATTTCCAGTATCGCCATCACCGGGGCCAACACCAACGACTTCAGCTCCACAAGCCCCACGTGCACCGCCCCCCTTGCGGCAAACTCTGTCTGCACCATCTCGGTCACGTTCACGCCCCTGGCAGCGGGGTTGCGAACCGCCACAGTGACGCTCACCGACGATGCTCCCGATTCCCCGCAGCGCATAAATGTCCAGGGCACCGCGAATTCCGCTCCGACATCCGCCATCGTGGTGAATCCAGGCAGCCCCGATTTTGGCACCAGGACACAAGGAACGAGCACGCCGATGAGCGTCACGGTGACGAATGCGGGGACAGCCGCGTTGCACCTCACAAGTGCTGTACTGGGAGGAGCCAACGCAAATGAATTCACACTCGCCGACCCAACCTGCGGCACCGCTATCGCCGCCAGTGGTTCTTGCACGATTGTGTTGACCTTCACGCCTCTTTCAGTAGGTGTACACGCCGCCAGCATAACACTCACCGATGACGCCCCTGGCCCGCCGCAAATTATCAATATCACGGGCATCGCGAATGCCGCCTTCACATCGGGCCCCGCTCCAGGTGGTTCGATGAGCGCTTCGGTTTCAGCCGGTCAGCCCGCTCAGTACCTACTACAGCTCAATCCCGGACCCGGCTTCAGTGGCACCGTCTCGCTCGCCTGCGGCGGTGCCCCCCTCGGCGCCGTCTGCCAAGTCCCATCGACTGTGTCCATTGCAAATGAGTCGCCGGGTCCGTTCACCGTAACCGTCTCTACGGCCGGTAGCGCCGCGCTGCCGCCCTCATGGCCCTGGCTGCTCAGTCCTCCAGCACGGATTCACGTGTTTTTGCCACTGATCTTTGTTCTGCTTCTGGCGATCATCACCAAGAATCGCTGGATCCTTGCCGACCCGCTCCACTTTCGGCGTTTGGCATGCCGCGGGGCCCTCGCCACGGCCCTGTTTTGTACGGCGATTTACGCCGCCAGCTGCGGCAGCACCAGCGCCGTCACCACGACGCCGCTACCCCTAGTTACGCCTTCCGGGACGTCGACCATCACCATCAGCCTGAGTGCAATGTCCACAACGCAGCAACCGCTCCAGTTGCCGCCCATCCAACTCACCCTAATCGTGAAGTGACCCTGGCTACTCGGGGTCCTAAAACTCACGCACCACGCATATCTTTACAAATTTGCAGGGAGGGCGGGCACCTCAGGTGGGTGAACGAAAAGGCGGCATCCGCCAGTCCCAGCAGAAGAACATTCGCAAAGGTTGAATAGCTATAGAAGAATTGGCCCCAACTACTCAGTCCAGTTACTCCGGTTACTTCATCGCGGTGATACGATAGATCACACCCGCTCCATCGTCCGACACCAGCAACGATCCGTCCGGCGCTACCGCAACACCCACTGGCCGTCCATTCACGTCCGATTTGCTCGGATCGGGCACCAGTCCTGTCATGAAAGGTACGGGGTCCGCCGATGGTTTTCCGTTCTTGAATGCCACAAAGGCTATCTGGTAGCCCGAGCGCGATGCCCGGTTCCAAGATCCGTGCTCGGCCACGAAGGCTCCGCCTCGGTAGCTCTCCGGGAATTGCTTGCCGGTATAAAACGCAAATTGCAACGGCGCCACGTGAGCCCCCAGCAGCACGTCCGGAATAATCGCCCGCGCCACAAGCTCGGGATGTTCTTGCTTCACGCGCGGGTCGACATTGCTCCCAAGGTAGCTATACGGCCACCCGTAAAATCCCCCGTCCTTCAACGACGTAAAGTAGTCGGGAGGCAAGTCATCCCCCAGCTCGTCGCGCTCATTCACGCTCGTCCACACTTCCCCGGTGACCGGCTCGAGCGCCAGCCCCACGGGATTCCGCAATCCCGTCGCGTACAGCCGCGCATTCTTGCCGTCGGGATCGCAGATAGTTACAGCCGCGCGCCGCGAATCCTCTCCTGTATCAATGTTTGAGGCGGAGCCAACGGCAACAAAGAGATGCTTCCCATCTGCGGAGAAAGCCAGCGATCGAGTGTCATGCCCGCCCCCCGGCAAATCCATCAGGTGTTCCTTTTCGCCAAGCCGCTTCGAGGTCTTTGGATCGTAGCGAAACCGCACCACTTCTTTCATGTTGCCGATATAGACGTAGTCATCGTGAAACGCGATTCCGAATGGACGCTTCTGGTCGCCGACAAAAACTTCCCGTTCCTGCGCCGCGCCCGTATGTTGCGGGTCGCGCATCACGATGATTTCGCCCGACCCGTTATCGGCCAGAAAAATATCCCCATTGGGGGCTACCGTCAGCCAGCGCGGCACTTTGAAACTTGCCGCGTACACGTTCACGCGAAATCCCGCCGGCACAGTCGGCAGGAATCCCGCCGGAGGTTTCGTGCCCCGCGGTCCATTGCCTGATGAATTGGTCGCGTACGGCGGCGGCAGTTTGGGCTTTTGGCCGTGCGTGACTTGCCCCGCCGCCAGAGCCGGGAGTGAAAGTGTGAAAGCTAGAGCAAGGATTCTTTCTGCGCGCATAACAGTAGCCTCTCAGAAAATGGAATGATCATTTCGACTCTATGATGCCTCAGCTGGACATCCGGTTCCAGTCACGGGTGTTTCTCCGCAGCTCCGCCGGAGAATTCGCCCATTGCTCTCAAAGGTAGACAAGTCATCCTTTTACCGAACTCTTATCGATCCGCATCCAATCCTGTGGAAAGAGCGTAAGCTAAGACAGGCTTGGAGAGAGAAGAACCATGCAAAGCCCTTATATTGGACGCGGCATCGCTCTAGTCGTGATTATCGGCCTCATTGGCTGGACCGCTTTTCGTGCCCTCGGCGCAAGGAACCCGGAAACACCAAAAATTCCCTTTCCGGCTCCCACCATCGATGCGCCGCTGGCCACCGCAAAGAGCCAACAAACGGCGGTTTTTGCGGGAGGCTGCTTCTGGGGCGTTCAGGCCGTCTTCGAACATACCAAAGGAGTTTCTTCCGCAACTTCTGGCTACGCCGGCGGTTACGTTAAGTCACCCTCGTACGAAAGCGTGAGCATGGGCGTTACCGGCCACGCCGAAACCGTTAGCGTCGTCTATGATCCCTCGCAACTTACCTACGGCCAGCTATTGATGGTTTTCTTCTCCGTGGCCCACGATCCCACGCAATGGAACCGCCAGGGGCCCGATACCGGCTCCCAATACCGCTCCGCCATTTTCTATACCAGCGAAGAGCAGAAGCGCATCGCGCAGGCCTACATAGCGCAGCTCGACGCGGCAAAAGTCTACTCTCGGCCCATCGTCACAAAAGTGGAGCCTTTCCAGGCATTCTATCCCGCGGAGGGCTATCATCAAGACTACCTCAAGAACAATCCTGATAATCCTTACATCGTGTACAACGACCTGCCCAAACTGGAGAATCTGAAAAAGAGTTTTCCGAGTCTCTATCAGCCTTAGCCGGCTTCCATAAGGACGGGCGCGCGGTATTCGCCCATCTCCCTGTGGCTACTTGAGTAAAAGTTGTTACATCTCCGGGGCTCTTGCGCTAGATTGAATCCAGAGATTTTCCAGGATAGCCCAAATTCTGGATACCAATTCGCTGGGAGGAGAACCGCCATGAGAGTTTCCGTTTGTGCCGCGCTGTTTTTGTCGGCAGCGGGTGTGGTTTTTGTGCAGAACAGTCACGCGCAAGCCGCAAAGCCCGTCGTAGTGGACTTCAAGAACGTGCAAGGCCAGAACATTGGCACCGCAACTCTGTCGTCCGCAGCCAAGGGCGTCAAAATCAACATCGACATCAAGAATCTTCCACCAGGGGAGCACTCCATTCACATTCATCAGGTGGCCAAGTGCGAGCCTCCCGACTTTAAATCTGCTGGTCCTCATTTTGGCGGCTCGGGCCATGGGCATGATGGCATGGCCATGGGTACGCCCGCTGGCGATATCCCGGACTTTGCGTTGATCGTTGCCGCGGACGGCACGGCTCACGCCAGCACCATCGCGCCAAACGTGACCCTTGGCACGGACGAAAGCTCGGTCTTCAGCAACGGCGGCACGTCGATTGTGATTCATGCCGTCGCTGGCGGCACCGGCACCGGCGCTCCCCCGCGCATTGCTTGTGGCTTAATCACCAAGCCGCAATAATTTCGGCCTCCGCCATTTCGTGGATTTATTTTTTGTCCGGGCGCTCGGTCACGGCTTTGCCCCCAGCGCCCGGAAGCACTATTTTTTCGCCGCCAGCCGCTTCTCCAACCCATAACGCGCTAGCCAGCTCAAGGCGATTTACTTGTCGTACTTAAATGCTTTGTTCGGATAGGGCGGCGCCTTGGGAACGGGCCGCGGATCTTTCTGGATCTGCTCCTTCAAAAACTGCAGCGCCGCATCGAGCTGCGCATCGCTTCCCTCAAACGAGGCATGCGGAAGATTGTCCACCACTATATCCGGGTCCACTCCGTGCCCTTCAATGAGCCACTTTCCATCCGGCCCATAGACTCCATTTTCCGCGGCAGTCGCGATTCCGCTGTCAGCAAGCCTGTTGCTCGCCGACAACCAGATCTCGCCTCCCCAAGTCCGCATGCCGATTACTTTTCCGAGCCCCAGCCGGCGAATGCCCTCGGCGAACGCTTCTCCGTCCGAAGCCGTTTTTTGATCGCACAGCACGACGATGTGTCCGCGATAAGCGTATTGCATGTTGGAACTAGGATTTCCAATGCGCGGTTGCCACCAGAACCAGGCAGGCCGCAAAAGCTTCCCAAGCAGCCACGGATCGATGTTGCCGCCGTTGTTGTGGCGCACGTCCAGGATCAACCCTTGGCGGTCGAAAACGGGGTAAAACTCCCGCGCCCATTCTGCGATGTCGCCGGAACCCATCGCGCGCAAGTGCACGTATCCGATATGGCTCAGAGAATCCGCGTCGACCTTGAGCCGTCGCGAATACTCCCACTCGTTGTAGAGCAGGTTGGCGTCGTCCTTCGAAGAGATGGGCGTGACGATAACGTCGCGCAGTTGTCCCGCGGAAGACTGCACGCGAAGGAACACTTGTCGGCCGGCTTTCCCGCGCAGCAACGCGCGTTCATCGGCAACGCTGAGAGTGCTCTCGCCATCAACGCTGACGATGACCTCGCCCTCATGGACAAGCGAATCGGGCCGCGCCAGCGGCGGCGCTTCTTTCGGCAGATCCGGATCGTAAAGATAAATATGCTGCACCACGTACCCGCCCGCCTGCTCATCCCTGCGCAACACCGCGCCGAGTGTCGCCAGGTCCACCTGATCGGCGGGTTTTCGGGAATCGCCGCCAAAAACAAAGATGTGCAATGCCGAAAGCTCGCTCACCATTTGGGCGATCACATCGTTCAACTCATCGCGATCCGCAACGCGATCCACCAGTGGAAGATAGCGCTCGCGCATCTGTTTCCAGTCCACCCCGTTCATGTTGCGATCGTAGAAGTAATCGCGTTCCAGCCTCCAGGCGTCCACGAACAACTCGTGAAATTCCACGCGTGGATTGGTCGCAAAAGTCCATCGTGAAAGATCTATTTTTGCCTTCGCGAGCGCCTTTGCATCACTCATCCCGGCGGCTTTCGCATCGGAATCGAAAATGTAGAAGTCCTCCCGCTTCGGTACCAGCATCTTTTTCCGGTCCAGCGAAATCTCATAATTCCTCACATCCTCGACGACCGTCTCGGGCGGGATTCCCTTGTTGGCAATGTCCACGCAGGCGAGGGCACGCTTCGGCGGCGTCTCGCCGGAGCGGTCCAGCCAACATAGCCTTTTTCCCGTGGCTTGCAATTGCGAGTAATTCCCCGGCGGAACGGGCACCTCGTTCAGGCGCAGTGCCAGATCCTTGAAATCAATATTCACCACGGGAACGGCTGGCTTCTTGGCCTCATCTTTATTGGCTTCGTCTTTGTTTGCCTGACCCTTCTTCGCTTCATTTTTCTTTGGCTCGCTGGATTTTTCCGTCTTGGGTTCTTCAGGCTTCCCCGACTGCTCTGGATGATCAGGATGAAGTTCATCCACAGGCGCGAATGGAGAGCGCAAGCCGGTGGTCAGCGCCAATTCGAAAATCTTCATGGAACGGTCGAAGTACGGATCCGGCTGGCGTGTTCCCCAGGGTGCTCGCACGGTGGTCGCCAAGGCCCGATCGGAAAGAAAGTACAGCCATTTGCCGTCCGAACTCCAGGTGGGACTGGCACTGTTGTAGCGGCTGGAAGTGATGGCTTCGATCGCGCCGGTTTTTGCATTGACAATTTTGATTTGCTTAAACGTGTTGTGCGGAGTTTCGACGTAGGCGAGCCATTGGCTATCGGGCGACCAGGTAAGATCCTCGAAATCATCTTCCATGGATTGTGCGATGCGTTTCTGCTGCTTGGAGGTTACGTCGTAGAGCCAGAGTTGCTGATCCTTGTCGCGGTGTGCGAGCCATTTACCGTCCGGTGAAGGCACGCCCTCCCAGCGCAAAACTTTCGAATCATCGGTCCACTGCTCCGGCGCGCCAACGCCGTTGGCCGGATATTTCCAGAACTCCGTTTCGCCGCTCTCCGTAGAGAGCGCGACAATGCTCTTGCCGTCGGGCATGTAACGCGCTTCCCGGTACCGCACTCCCGAATTCCCGGCGACCTTGACGATGCGCCCGCTGCCCACTGGCAGGGTGAAGACTTCACCCCGGGCAGTGAACACTGCCGCGGCCCCGTCCGGAGCGATGTGCGTCGCAGTGAGATAATCGAGCGGTTTTTTCACCCAGTGGTCGCGCAACTGATCGAAATCTGAAACGAGTGTGATGTTGATGATGGCGTCTTCGCCGGTTTTCAGATCAAGGAGCCAAAGGTCCGCGCCACACTTATAGACGATCCGCCCGCCGGAGAGCGACGCGGACTGAATATCGAAGCCATGCTGATGCGTGTGCTCCTGGAGATCTTTGCCGTTCTTATCCATCGAATAGATGTTCATGACGCCGTCGCGGTCGGAAAGGAAATAAACGCGGCCGTCCCAGGCCATGGGATTGTTTGAGGTGCCAGACCAGTCGCCGGTAAGCAAGACAGCTTCGGAGCCGGGTTCGAAGCGCCAGATGTTTTCCGCGGTGCCGCCCCGATAGCGCTTCGTTGAACTACCCTGGCGATCGAGGCGCGTGAAGAAGAGAGTCTTGCCATCGGGGGAGTAACTGCCGGAGGCGGCCTGGGCCAGGGGCAGAATTTCTTTTTTTCCGCTGGCATCGATGGCTACCAATTTCGCGTCGGGCAAGGTGGAATAACGCTTCGTTCGAACGAGCAAGCGGCCGTCTGGCGTCCATCCGACCGCGATAGCATCTCCATCCCACGTGCGCCGTTGCGGCAAGCCGCCATCCACCGGCATGGTGTACACATCGTCTGGACCTTCGTATTCCGCGGTGAAAGCAACGGTCTGGCCATCCGGAGAGATCGTTGCGTGAAATTCTTTGCCGGGGTTCGAAGTAAGGCGCCTTGCCGCGCCGCCCTTTGTGCCGACCGACCACAAATCGCCTTCGGCCGTGAAAATAATCGTGTCGCCGTGAATCGCGGGGAAGCGATAGTACCCGGGTCGAGTCGCCCCTTTGTCTCCCGCGCCGAGAGGAACGACGGAGAGGAAGGCGGCGGCAAGAGTGAGAATGGATTTGCGAAACATCCGGCTGGTGAGGACTGACATGGCGTTTTGATTCCTTTCGTACGCGCGCTTGCAACTCCACTTTCACGAGTGATGGCCCCACCCAGCTATTGGGAGGGTCCTCGACCTGCGGGTCCGCGCAGGGACGGCGGTGGCGCCGTAAATCCTACGCACGCGGTTCTTTCGAATCAACTGGAATCACCGGGAAACCGTTGACAACAACGGCGAGCTGCGCTATTTACCCAGAGACGCGCGCTGTCCCTACCTAGTCCCGCCTCGTTTCCAGTGCGCGCATCCGAAAGTCTAGGAGGCTTCCATGTCCAATGTTGTCCGCGCTATTCCTGAAGGGTATCACTCAATTTCGCCGGCACTCACGTGCAAGGACGCTGCTCGCGCCATCGAATTCTACAAGTCGGTCTTTGGGGCCACGGAAATCATGCGCGCGCCCGGCCCCGATGGCAAGATCATGCATGCGGAGCTGAGAATCGGTGACTCCATCATTTTCCTGAGCGACGAGTTCCCGGGAACGGGCCAAGCGCCGGCACCCAGCGCTACGCCTTCCACTTATATGTTTCTCTACACCGAGGATGTCGACGCCGTGTTCAACCGCGCTGTCTCCATGGGCTCCAAAGTCACGATGCCACTCGACAATCAGTTCTGGGGCGACCGCTACGGCAAAGTCATGGATCCCTTTGGCCATCATTGGGGCGTTGCCCAGCACGTCGAAGACGTCGCGCCTGATGAGATGAAGCGCCGAATGGACGCCGCCATGGCCGCGCAAGCAGCTAAAGCCGCCGGCCAGAACTGAATCGCGCCGGCCGTGTGTTTCATGATTCGGCCTCGCCGGTCTTTTTCTTGACCGGCGGGGCCTTTCTTTGGGAAAAATTCGCAGAAGCAGCAAGGGGGATTGTTCCGCCTACAAGGGCCAGAGCCAGGCGGCGCCGCGCACTCCGCTGGCGTCTCCGTGCTTGGCAGGAAGAATCGGCGTGTCGGCTTCCCTGCCGAAAACGTATTCCTCAAGGCGAGCCGGAACATTTTTGTAGAGACGCGGAATCTGCGAAGCGCCTCCACCCATGACGATTACATCCGGATCGAGCAAGTTGATGATTTGCGCCAGACCGCGCGTAATGCGGTCTTCGAACCGATCGAGGGCGGCGAGTGCGGCCGCTTCCGCAGCGTTGCTGCGGGCAATAATCTCAGGCCCTTTGAGGGCGACGCCTGTGGCGCGGTGGTAGTCCGCTTCCAGTCCGGTTCCGGAGATCCATGTTTCGATGCAGCCATTCCGCCCGCAATAGCACGCGAAGCCGGGATACTCCTCGGGGCGCATCCACGGCAACGTGTTGTGTCCCCATTCTCCCGCGACTCCGTTCGAACCGGCGTGCAGGCGGCCGTCCACGGCAATTCCCCCGCCGCAACCGGTTCCCAAAATGACTGCGAAGACAACGTGCTTGCCGGCACCGGCACCGTCGGTGGCTTCCGAAACGGCGAGGCAGTTGGCGTCATTGGCGCAGCGCACTTCGCGTGCCAGAGCGCGGCCGAGGTCTTTGTCGAACGGTTTTCCGTTGAGCCAGGTAGAATTGGCGTTCTTCACAAAACCAGTCCTCGTGGAAATGGTTCCGGGGATGCCCATGCCGACGGAAGCGCTGCGGCCGAGTTTTTTTTCGATTTCTTGCACGGCATCCGCAACGGCACGCACGGTCGCATCGTAGTCGAAGCGCGGGGTGGCAATGCGGTGGCGGTGCAACTCCTTGCCGTCGCGCTCAAGCGCGACGAATTCAATCTTGCTGCCGCCGAGATCCACGCCAATGCGAAAGTGTTCCTGATTAGCTTGAGAAACTGGCATCGTTTGCGCCTCCTAATGGGGGCGGACGTAGTCTAACGCGCAAGTCCCAATTCTGAATGGCCAAGAGTTTGGAATTCGCGAAAGTGGGTTAGTCTCCGAATGCAGCCATGCGTCCATAATTGAGATATTCGAATTATGACGGTGAGATAGCTTATACTCCGCCCATGCGCCAAAGCATTTCGATCGTCTCTCTTACATTGATTCTCGCCCTGGCTGGCACCGGCAGTATGTTCGCCCAAGCCAATCCGGAATGGACGGAACCGTTCCCACCTTTTCACATCGCGGGCAACCTGTACTACGTGGGGAGCAAAGGGCTGGCGAATTATCTAATCACGACACCGCAGGGGAACATCCTGATCAACAGCGATCTGGAAGCCAATGTGCCACTGATTGAGGCGAGTATCGAGAAGCTCGGGTTCAAGTTCAAGGACACAAAGATTCTTCTGATCAGCCACGCGCACTGGGATCACGATGCTGGGAGCGCGATGATTAAAGAGAAGACCGGCGCGATGTACATGGTGATGGATGCGGACGTTGGCGTGGTGGAATCCGGCGGCAAGAGTGACTTTGCTTACGGCAACGATCCCGCTCTTCTGTATCGGCCTGCTAAGGTAGATCGTGTCTTGCACGATGGCGACGAGGTGAAGCTTGGCGGCACAGTGCTCGTCGCGCACCTCACGCCGGGGCATACCAAAGGCTGCACCACCTGGACGATGCAGGTCACGGAGCGCGGTAAAACATACAACGTGGTAATCCTCGGCAGCCCGAATGTGAACCCCGGTTACAAACTCGTCATTCTCCTCGGCGCCCATGGCAGCTACTTCGGACTCGATGAAAAGTACCCGCTCATGAAAGGGGAAGGTGCGAATCCTTTCGTCGATCCTAGCGGCTACAAAAAGTACGTTGCCCAAAAGGAACAGGAGTTTCGCACGGAATTGGCAAAACAGAAACTCGCCGGCAAGTGAAAGACGGAGCGAACGAGAAAGCCGGGTTCTCCTCCGCTTGGAACCGAAGTACGATCACAAACTGAATAGAACCAAATCCTGTAGCAGCTAGCCTGTGTTTCCAAAAAGGAAGTTCTTTTTTGTCGATCTAGCAGCCTCCCGTTCGACGAGTAAGTAGAGCCAGTGAAATTGTCCTGGGGAGGCGGAAATGGAAAGTCAACACACACATTCTTCTAGGTTTAAGTCCAATGTTGGACGCGCTCTTGTAGGGCTCGGAACTCTTGTTGTACTAGGAAACCTAGGTTGGTCCGCCATGTTGAGGAACTGCTTCTGCGTAACGGCAGGGGATGTACTCGGAATATGGCCTTGTGTGCTGCTGGCAGGCTGCCGAGCAATGCAGGCTTATGTGCTTCATCAACATGGGCTTTTAGGATGGCTCCTCCAGCTGTTGCTATCATTGTGGCCCTTGCTCCCCGGCGCGGACGGAGCGATCTAGCCTCGGAGGGCTTCAATGGATGTCGCGAATGGGCCACCAGCGCTTAACAAATACTTCCAAGCAAACGATACTGAGACTGTCGATCTAGCCGTTCCTCGTTCGACGTGTTAGTAGAGCCTGGGTTCAGCCGGAAGGACCGGGAGCCAGCTCCCAGCCAGAAACCGAACCACAAGGAGATAACGAGATGCGAGTCATGGTTCTAATCAAATCAGACAAGAATTCGGAGACAGGGATTCCGCTCACTAAAGAGACCAAGGAAACCTTTGCCGCCATGGGCAAGTTCAACGAGGAGCTGGTAAAGGCCGGTGTGATACTCGCGGGCGAGGGACTTCAACCAAGCTCGAAGGGCAAGCGGGTCAGGTTTTCGGGGAAGGAACGCAAGGTGATCGATGGGCCCTTTCCTGAGACCAAGGAACTCATCGGCGGCTTCTGGTTGTGGCAGGTGAAGTCCATGGACGAAGCCGTGGAATGGCTCAAGCGCGCGCCGTTTGATGGGGGCGCGGAGGTGGAGATCCGCCAGGTATACGAGGCGTCGGACTTTCCTGCGGAAGTTTTCCCTCCCGAAGACGCCGCGCGCGAGCAGGAGTTGCGCGACGAGTTGCAAAGAAAAACCGCGAAGCGGTAGCCGTGGCACACCTCGGCCTGGAAATAGATTGTATGAGATGTCGATTTCGGAGACCGTCGTTCGACGTGTTAGTAGAGCGGGAGTTCACAACCGTTCAGGAGAGTCCGGCAAGATACCGCCGGGGTCCACAATTCCAAAATGAGGAGAAGAAAGCATGAAATTCCTGAGCATTTATAAGACGGCAGAGAGAAACGCTCCCCCTTCGCAAGAAGAGATGGCCAAGATGGGGAAACTGGTCGAGGAAGGCATGAAGGCTGGATGGCTGTTAGGCACGGAGGGCTGTTTGCCCAGCGCTCTGGGTGCTCGGGTGCGCAACTCGAGCGGGAATTTGACGGTGACAGACGGGCCCTTTACCGAAGCAAAGGAACTCGTCGGCGGGTTCGCCATCCTGCGCGCAAACTCCAAAGAAGAGGCCATCCAATTGGCGAAAGATTTCCTGAAGGTCGTGGGCACTGGGGAGTGCGAGCTTCGGCAGCTCTATGAAGCAGATACCTGCTTGGGCGCAACAGCCTAGTCCGGATTTTTCACGGCGAGAATACTTGAACACATGCAGTTGAGATCCTACCGGTTCGACTTCGTCGAACGCGCACGGTGACGGCTGTTTTGCGGGACGTGGAAGAGCTCGGTTTCTAAAGCTAAGAACAAGGAGAAAAGAAGATGCGATTCATGATGATGGTCAAGCACTCTGAAAGCCAGGGTCCGCCGCCCAAGGGATTCATGGATGTGATGGCGAAGCTTGGTGAAGATGCGGTCAAAGCCGGCACGATGGTCATAAGTGGCGGGCTGGCGTCGACTGCCGCGAGCACACGCGTCCGGCTTTCCAAAGGACAAATAAACGCCATCGATGGGCCTTTCACCGAGGCCAAGGAAGTCGTCGGGGGATTTGCGATTCTGGAGTACAAGTCAAAGAAAGAGGCGCTGGAAGGGGCCTTGGCGTTCATGGAACTTCACAAGAAACACTGGCCAGGATGGGAAGGCGAGACCGAGGTTCGCCAGCTGATGGGCCCCGAGGACTTCGCTCCTAAACCGTAGAAGTCTTACGCGCCGACCGATTGCCACGAGCGTGTAGACCCGGCGCCCGACTTGCGCGGGCGGATTGAAGATGGTGTGATGGGTAGCCGTGACGTCCACGAATACACATCACGCCATCGAGGCGGTCTGGCGGATCGAGTCGGCCAGGATTATCGCCGGGCTCACCCGAATGGTTCGCGATATAAGCCTGGCCGAAGAACTGGCGCAGGACGCGCTTGTTGCAGCGCTCGAGCAATGGCCGGAGTCCGGCATCCCCGACAATCCAGGCGCTTGGCTGATGGCCGCCGCGAAACATCGCGCGATCGACATGTTCCGCCGAAACAAACGGCTGGAGCGCAAGCACGAGGAGCTTGGCCGCGAACTCCAGTCCCAGCAGGAGATGGCTGTGCCGGATTTCGAAAACGCCCTGGATGATGATATCGGCGACGATCTCCTGCGGCTGGTGTTCATTTCCTGCCATCCAGTTCTATCGACTGAAGCGCGCGTTGCGCTGACTTTGCGTTTGCTCGGAGGCCTGACGACGGAAGAGATCGCGCGGGCATTTCTGGTGCCGGAGCCGACCGTGGCGCAAAGGATTGTGCGGGCCAAGCGAACGCTTGCTGAAGAAAAAATTCCGTTCGAGGTCCCTCGCGGCGACGAGCTCGCAGCACGCCTGTCGTCAGTGCTTGAAGTGATCTATCTGGTGTTCAACGAAGGTTACTCGGCGACAGCGGGTGACGATTGGATGCGGCCGACGCTATGCGAGGAAGCTCTGCGTCTTGGGCGGATCCTGGCAGAGCTTGCTGCGCAGGAACCGGAGGTTCACAGCCTGGTGGCATTGATGGAGATTCAGGCGTCACGAGCGAAGGCGCGGCTCGACCAAAACCGCGGGCAATGGGACCAACTGCTGATTCACCGCGGTCTTACGGCGCTCGATCGTGCGGAAAAACTGGGCGGCCTGCGTGGTCCGTACGCACTGCAGGCGGCGATCGCCGCTTGTCACGCGCTAGCGAAGACAGCGGAGGAGACGGACTGGGGACGTATCGTGGCGCTTTACGAAGCGTTGGCGCAGCTTACGCCATCCCCGGTTGTGGAGTTGAATCGCGCGGTGGCGGTGGCGATGGCGTTTGGTCCTGCGGCGGGGCTAGAACTCGTGGATAAGCTAAGTGCTGAACCAGCTTTGAGGAGCTACCACCTGTTGCCAAGCGTGCGCGGCGAACTATTAAGAAAGCTCGGCCGGTTCGACGAGGCTCGCACGGAAATCGAGCGCGCGGCTTCGCTTACGCAAAACGCGCGCGAACGCGAGTTGCTGTTGAATCGCGCGCGGGCCTGCGCCATGGTTCAAGAAGGTGGGAGTTAGGGTGGCGAAGGCGACGAATCCCGCGCCGACTAGTCCGTTGACAATTATTGCGATGAGTAGCGTTATTCGTCGCCGCGGACCTGGCACCACTCGAGGCGTTCGAATTCGGCCAATCTTTCGGCGCCGTGTTCTTGATACCAGCGACTCCAGGCGAGAGCGTCGGGAGGAAGAGATACGTCGGTGATTTCCTGAAGAGCGAGGAAGGTCCAGGTTCGCATTTGCCCAGTGGTGCGCGGGTTTAACGCGAGATCGATGAGTTGCGGCACCATCCTCATGCGCTGCTTGCGCGTGAAGATACCGCAATCGGAAATGTTGCAGCCCGCGCGGTCACGCACGCTATTGGAGGGATCCTCGGTGAACGAAATGAACAGTTCATCGAGAACTTCGTCCTTCGCCAAGAAACGCATACCCTCGACGGCCCACTGCCGCACGATGGCGTCCTGATCGTTGCGTGCATAATTCAAGAGCACCTCGTGGATGCGTTCGTAGTCGACACCGCGAGCGGCCAGCATGCCGAGATAGTAGACTGCCCATGCTCGGTGCTGCGGGTCGGTGCGGGCCCTCTCAATCAGCAGATTGGCGGCTTGGTGGTTCTTTTGCCAGCCTTCCAAAGCAAGATTGATGTCCACGTTGGCGTACCGCACGCGAAGATCCTTGGAAAACTCAGAGCGCCGCTCCAACTGCTTCATGCGATCGGTCATTCGGATGTGGCCGGCCCAGCCGTCTTGCAGATGGTCGAAAATTTTCAGCGCCCGGGTGTCGTGGCCAATAGCGCGTTCCAGCAATTCTTCAGCTTGCTCCTGCGCGGGAAGTGCACCCAAGCGTTCCACGTCCGCATCCGTCAGGGGCTCGGAGAAGACGCGGCGCGCTACTGGCTTGACAGATGCGGCAGAGGCGGTCCGCGAGTTTTTTGCGCGCGAAGTGAACGAGGTCATGCGCCAGGCCATAAAGCCAATCATCACGGCTACCATTGCAAAGAAGACGGCGATCGATGCCGCGGAAGAAGTGGGCCGCCTCGCTGAAGTGAACACTTGGCCAGCCGATTGGCCTGGAAGTTGCGCGTTCACTCCGAGCGGCAAATCCACCTCGACATGCGTATCGAGTTTCAGCCCTGCTAGCGTTTCGATCTGGGCGACCACCCACCGGGCTTCCTGGCGGCTATCGATTTCATCGGCGAGCGTGATTTTGCGCCCATCCTTCAAGCGCATTCGAATCGCGTGCAGTGTATTCCCGGAACTGGTGCCTTGCTGCGCGCTGACCACGGGCAAAATGGAAGCCACTTCGGACGACGGAATCTGGCGCGTGCGGCCAAGGCCGAAGATACCGGTGCGCGAAGAGATTTCCCCGCTGCGAACGGTGATTCGGGCGCTTCCGAGCATTACGTGAAGCGTGCCAACGATCAGAAGCAGGCCGCAGAATCCAAACGCGATGAGAAAGAAAACCGGCGCGTTCTTCTGGTACATGAGGTAAACCACCGCAGTCCAAATCACGGTGACCAGCAGAAGAATCAGAGCGCGGCCGGGATTCCGAAATGGTGGAAAATAAAAGTCCGTGCCACCGGAGCCCATTCCGACGACAACTTTGGCGTGAGCGGGCTGGGCTACGTCGCTGGAATCCTCGTCGCGCGGGGTGGCGAAACCGGAAGAATTCGCGGAGGAAAAAGTGGAAGATTCGGAATCTCGGACTACCTCAGGGGACGAGGCACCGCGAAAGACTGGAATCTCGAAATCGTCCGAGTAATCCACTCCCGGCACGTCCGCCTGCGCGTGGAGCAGCCAGAGAATCTGGTCTCTTGGGTTGTCGTGATTGGTGATAGCAGTGTCGGCAGGAATCGAAAAATCGACGGGGATGGCGCTGCCCAGCGGTCCGGGAGCCAGCGCGCCTGAAGGCACGTTTTGGTCCGACTGCCAGAGGATAATCTGATTGGTGGTGCTGTTTTCGCCAGAGCCGCTGACGACTCTGCGCACGCAGGACAGGCGCAAGTCGATGCCGTGCTCCGCGCGGGCATCGAACTGCAAATGAATTCTTCCGCGCACACGTTCGCCGGTGGAAAAAGGCAGCGTATCGAACTCGAAGTAGGTCTCGCCGAAACGCCGACGACGAATTGAGGCGCGCGCCGCTTTGACGATTAGAATCGCGCCAATCAAATTGAAACCAAGCAGAAGGAATATGACCGGATTCCTGCTGCGCTCGAACTGCTGAGCCATGCCCAGGAGAAATGGCAGCGTTACGAGGTTGCAAAGGACTGCGAGCACCCAGAGGACGACGGCGCTCTTCTCGTTCAAGCTTTCCGCGCGACGCGCAGCCCAATCGGTTCGCCACAGCCATGGAGAGAGTGGGCTGGCTTCTTCGAGTGCCGCCTGCTGTTTCAGCAGTCCATAGCCGCGCAAGGCCGCGTAAATGAGTCCGCCTCCGATGAAGGCAAACACTGAGCCGAAAAGGCTCGCGGCGACCCTCTGAAAAGCACTTTGATTTCCGCTGGCGACCAGTTGCTGGTAAATAAAGGCGAGACCCGCCCCGAGAAAGGGCAGTCCAAAGAGGGTCAGGAATACGGCTGCGCCTTTGGATGGCCGTGTCATTCCTCGATTCTAGAAGTATTCGAGGAAACAAGGTGGAAGCGTGAGGCCGAATTGCCTTCGCGGTTATACCTGAACAAAGGGACAGGTCTGGTTTATCCGCAAGATGATCGCAAATAAAGGCGCGAAGCTCTCCGCAATGGATTGCCCGCGTGGTCTCGCGCCACGGCGAACTTAAGCAGCGACCAATTTCGGCCCCAGTTTGCGCCGGGGCTCACTGGGTTTTTCGAGCAGCTCGCGTTCGGCGCGAGTCCAGTCCTCGAGCGGATTGCCGGGCGCACCGCGGCGCTCCAAATAGATATGGTAGGCGCGCAGTGCGATCTCCTCGGTGGTTGGATGGACTCCTGCCGCTCGCGACTTTTTCACCGTTGGCGAGGGACTCTTCCTCGTCTTGGGCATACTGTTCTCCTCTGAACTGCAGTTTCCATTCTACCTTTCGGAGAAAGCTGCGGCTGAAAAAAACATGCGAGGGCCAATCGAAAGATTCAATAGATAGAATCGATCAAACGGGGTTTACCGGCGCGAAGGCCTTGAGGGAATCCGTATCTGGCGAAAAGCTTGAGGCCGGAAGATCAATAGCCATCGGTTTCGGCCAGGATGGCGCGGGTGTGGCGGTTCCAAAGAGTGATTTTTGTGCCAGGATACTGGGCTGCGAGCATTGGGAGACGCCGCCGAGCGATGTCCAGGTCCTTGAAGCTCTCCAGTTCGAGGTGCTGGCCGTCAGCATCCATGATCAAAATATCGTAATGGGCGTCGAGCGCGAGGCAAGCCTTTCCAGCCATGATGCACTTCCTCCTAGAGTGTAGTGAGCGAGGACAGGAAATCGTTTCACTCGCTGGAAGCCGCCGATGTCGCGCCAATGGGGCAGTTCCTGCGGCTCCAGGAATCGTGGTTCAGCGAGCGGACAGGCTTTTGGGTTGTCCAAGGGCGGGAACGACGCCGAGTTGTTGCATCATGCCGAGAGCATCCCAATTGCTGTAGGAATCCATGATTTTTCCGTTGGCGATGTGGTGGATGGTGATTCCGTCAACGGAAACTTTCTTATTCGTCGCTGGGATTCCCAGGTATTCGCCCCCTTGGGTGCCGGAAATGGTCCAGCAGGCAACCACTTTATCTTCCTCGGCAATGGTGTCCTCAATGGTCCAATGCAGGTCCGGGTAGCCTTCGAGGAAGCGCAAAACCTGGCGCTTGTACGCGTCCGGCCCAACGGCGGAACCCGCGACATTGGGAGCCTGTAACGCGTGGCTTGGGGAGATGATTTCGTTTATGACCTCGAACTTGCGCTGGTTCCAAACTTCTTCATAGAGGCGCCGAATCAGGGCTTTGTTCCCGGCTGACATGGGTTCCTCCTCGTCCGGATGACGTTCTTCGCTATCACCGGAGATGGGACCTTACCTCACGGAACCATCAGCTGAGGAAATGAGAAGGGTAAGGCTGGGGAGAGCGTACTCCCGTGAGGATTGGTTTGCAATCGATTCGCAAGAGCTCAAGGCGACGCTCTCAACGGCGTCCAATCACTGGGGGCCCTGAAACAAATGAAGATCGGGAAATGGAAGAGACGCACAAAATCTGTTCAGGCATTTTTCATTGAGCCGGAGCGCGCTCGATCCGAAAGGTAAAGCACCCTGCGGTTGTGCTGTGTACCTGCAGATAGTCGACTTCCGACGGTTTCGAAGATTTCAGCCGGGCAACCTGAATCAAAGAAAAAGTGAATCGGAAGAAGCGATAAGACCTATCCGCGCAAGACGTTCATAAGGATTAGCGCAACGATCATCAGAATGGCGATCGATATCGCCATTTTGCCAAGCGGGCCGCCGCGAGCCGCGAGCCTGTTGAGGGAGAAAGCCCTGCCGCCGTGTAAACTAAAGCCGCAGTATTTGCAAGCTCGCGCCTGGAGTGGGCAGACGCCGCCACATTCGGGGCAGGACTTCGAATAAAGCCTCTCCGACATGAACGAGAAATAGCACGTGCGGGAAGAAACTTCCAATAGTATGA
>WNFR01002400.1_pt1 | contig 30230 bp, 32 predicted proteins | sample 5400221 | NCBI WGS metagenome assembly WNFR01 (sample SAMN13153357, study PRJNA577476) | soil metagenome | isolation source: 40 cm soil under Madrone tree | place: USA:California | collected 2016-06-14
GTCCGCGACGTCGACGAGGCCGAGCGCGATCAGCACCGGGGCGGCGACCTCGAGGCCGATCACGAACAGCGCGGTCAGGTCGTGTGCAGCCAGCGCGCCGAACTGCGAGGCGCTCGGCACGGTGCCGAGCGGCACGAGCCGGTAGCTCGCGGCGAGACCTTCGATCATCAGATGGTCGCCGCCGATCATCAGGAAGACGAGCACCGAGTAGAGGCTGTAGAGCTGGCCGACGACGGCGGACTGGTTCTGCGTCAGCGGATCGACGAGCGCGGCGAACGAGAAGCCGATGGTCGTGTCGAGCACCGAGGCCGCAAGCTGGATCCCTGCGCCGACGATTCCGATCGAGAGCGCGATGCCGAGGCCGACGAGCGTCTCCTTGAGCGCGAGCGGCACCATCTCGATGCCCGTCGGGATCCGCTCGTGGTGCGTGACGAGCGGTAGCAGCGCGAACGCGATCACTCCTGCGACGAGGAGCTTGATCTGCGCGGGGATCATCCGGCCGGAGAAGATTGGTGCGAGCAGGAAGAGTCCGCCGACGCGGCAGAGGACGAGCACGAAGCCGACGAGCTCCGTCGCGGCGACGTGCGGCAGCGAGACCTGCATCTAGTGCCCCTTCAGGTGATGCCGTCTAGCTTCTGGGGCGCGAGCACCAAGCGATGCAAGGACGCAGGGAGCCCCGATAGCGGTGGCTATCGGGGCGACCGAGGACGCGGCAGCGCGCCGCGTGATCGCGTTCCAGAAGCGGGCATGTATTGCCTGAAGGGGCACTAATTGCCGACGAGCGACGGGATGCTGAGGTACAGGGCCTGCGTGTAGCCGATCAGCTGGCTCAGCATCCACGGCCCGCCGAGCGCGATCACGGCGCCGGTGACGACGATCTTCGGGATGAACGAGAGCGTCACCTCCTGGATCGACGTCGCCGCCTGGAAGATCGAGACCACCAGGCCGACGATCAGGCCGGCGATCAGGAAGGGGCCGGCGACCTTGAAGGCGATCGTGATCGCCTGCATCGCGAGCTGGGTAACGGTGTCCTGGTTCATCAGTGGAAGGAGTTGACGAGCGACTGGATCACGAGATGCCAGCCGTCCACCAGGACGAAGAGGAGGATCTTGAACGGCAGCGAGATCAGCGCCGGGGGCAGCATCATCATCCCCATCGAGGTCAACGTCGACGCGACGACCATGTCGATGATCAGGAACGGCAGATAGATCAGGAAGCCGATCTGGAACGCCGTCTTGAGCTCCGAGATGATGAACGCGGGGACGAGGACGTGAGTCGGCACGTCGGCGCGTGTGCGCGGCCGCTTGGCGTGCGACAGGTCGACGAAGAGCGCGAGGTCGGACGTGCGCGTCTGCTTGAACATGAACGTGCGGAGCGGCTCGCCGGCGCGCTCGAGCGCGACCTTCTGCGAGATCTTGTGGTGCATGTACGGCTCGACGGCGTCCTTCTGCACGTGGCGCAGCGTCGGCGCCATCACGAAGATGGTCAGGAAGAAGGCGATTCCGACGAGGATCTGGTTCGGAGGCGTCGTCTGCGTGCCGAGCGCGTTCCGCACGAAGCCGAGCACGATCAGAATCCGAGTGAAGCCCGTGACGGCGAAGAGCACGCCCGGCAGGACGGTGATCAGCGTCAGCAGGACGAGCAGCTGCACGGGCGTCGACGTGCCGCCGGCGGTCACGTTCGTGACGGAGACCACGTTCACTTGCGCGCCGTCCGGCGTCGAAGCTCGGCGACGAAGCCGGACTTGAAGCCGCCGAAGCCCGATCCGGGCGCGGCGGCGACCGGCCAAACGCGCTCGTCGTCGCCGTCGATCTGGGCCTGGAGCAGGTCGCTCTCCTCGGGTGAGTACGCGCGGACACGGGTCACGCCGCCCTCGGAGCTGCCGATGAGGATGAGGCCGTCGCCGACGCGGACGAGATGCAGGGAGCGGTTCGCGGCGAGCGGCGTCGTGGCGACGATCTCCATCCGGCCGTCGCCCTTGCCGCCGGAGCGCTTGCCCTTCGTGTACGTCTTCAGGAGCCAGTAGATCGCGAAGACGACGGCGAGGACGATCGCGAGCCCGACGATCGTGCGCGCGAGCGTGCTGCCGGCGCTCGCGACGTGCGCGGCGGCGGGATTCTTGGGGTGCCGGAGCTGCAGCGGGAGCAGCGTCCGGTCGCGGTGGAAGCTGCCTCCGGCGAAGGCGGTGGGAGAGAACGCGGCAGCGACACCCCACGCAACGAGCGTGGCAGCGCCGCTGCGCGCCAGGAGACGACGGACGCACACAGCGCTTCGCGTAATCGTCGTCCGCCCGGATCGGTTGAGGGAATCGCCGCCGCGTCCCCAACGCGGGTCAGGGCATCCCCGCTAGCGGGGAGGGCGGTGCACCGGCAGCGACGACAGGAGCATCACGGCGGACGGAATAGGCACGGCGGCCCCGTGGATCGATGCTCATCGAGTCACTCCTTCCCCCCTGGAACCCTGCGGAGGTTCACCCACATGACTGCATCGACGAATCGCCGGCTCACCGCTCAAGAGGCTGAGTCCCTGTGGCACGCCTGGAAGTCGCGCGGCGACTCCGGGGCGCGCGATCGCCTGATCCTCGCCTACTCCCCGATGGTGAAGTACCTCGCCTCGAAGAAGGTTCGTGAGCTCCCGACGCATTGCGAGCTCGACGACCTCGTCTCCTGTGGCCTCGTCGCGATCGTCGAGGCCGTCGACCGTTTCGACCCGGTCAAGGGCGCGACGTTCGAGCAGTACGCCTGGATGCGCGTCACCGGCGCGATCGTCGACGAGCTTCGCCGCCTCGACCGTGTCTCCCGCTCCTCCCGCGTCATGGCCCGCTCGATCGAGCGGACGCAGGACGCCTGGTTCGCCCGCACCGGAACGCATCCGAACGAGAGTGAGCTGGCCGGCGAGCTGAAGATCGACGTCCACGAGCTGCGCGAGACGCAGAGCGAGCTCGACCGGGCCCACGTCGTGTCGCTGAACACGCCGACGAGCCGCGGCCAGGAGCAGCAGACCGAGATCGGCGAGACGATCGCTGCCCCGATGGGCCACCACGATCCCGAGCGGGCCCTGCTCGCCGGCGAGCGGTCGGAGCAGTTCCGCACCGCGATGGCGTCGCTTTCGGAGCGCGAGCGCATGGTGCTCGGGCTCGTCCACGTCCACCACGTCCAGGGCGCCGAAGTCGGCCGCATGCTGGGCGTCACCGAGTCCCGCGTCTCCCAGATCCTCTCCTCGGCCCGCCGCAAGCTTCGCGACGAGCTCGAGAGCTACGAAGGCGCGACCGAGCGCCTCGCCTCCTAGGGCTTTCGCCCTCCACGATCGCGGCTGCCGCCCGGGGGGACGGTAGCCGCGGTCGTCCCTCTTGTTCGTTGTACGCAACCAGGGTGGCCGCTTCCGCGGCCACCCTGGTTGCAGCTCTGAAAGGGAACGCTACGGGTGCGCGGGATGCCCGGGCGCTGCGACGACTTCGGTGATCCGCAGCCCGAACTCCTCGTCGACCGCGACGACCTCGCCACGGGCGATGCGGCGGCCGTTCACGAGCAGGTCGACCGGCTCCCCGGCCATCCGGTCGAGCGAGATGATCGAGCCGGGCGCGATCGCGAGCGTCTCGCGGATCGTCATCGTCGTCCGCCCGACTTCGACGGCGAGCTCGACCGGCACGTCGAGGACGAGCGACAGGTCGCCGTCCACGCCGCCGTTGCTGCCGCCGCCGAGCGCCTCGTAGGCGACCGGGTCGGCTGCCTCGACCGGCTCCAGTGCGACCGAGGGAGTCTCGGGCACGAGCTCGTGGGTCTCGGCTTCCATCACTGCACCGCCAGATCGGTGAAGAGCACCTGGGTGATCGGCTCGTCCGTCTTCTGCTTCAGCGCCTGCAGGAGCTGCGCGAGCAGGTCGTGACGGGCGGTCCGGTCGGTCAGCTCCGACGGATCGAGATTCGTCAGCTGGTCCGTGATCACCGCGCGGACGGCGGCATCCTCCGGCAGGGTCACCGGGCCGGCAGCCGCCGCCGCCGGTGCGCTCGACAGGAGCACGGCGACGGAGAGCTTGCCGTAATGCCCGCCGGCGAGGTTGATCACGAAGTCGCCCGTGAGCGGGACGAGCGTGCCCGCGACCTTCGGCGGCTTCGCCGCGGCCGGCTTCGGCGCGAGGAACATCGTGTAGGCCACGCCGAGCACGACCAGGAGAATCGGAATCGGGATGATGAACTTGAGTTTCTTCTTCATGGGAGAGGCTCCTTAGCTTCGGCGGAGGACGACGACGTCGACGCGGCGGTTCGCGCTGCGCCCGGCGGCCGTCGAGTTGGTGGCAATCGGGCGCTCCGCGGCGTAGCCGGCGAGCGAAAGGCGCCGCTCCGGCACGCCGTGCCGGAGCAGGAACGTGAGCACCGCGCTCGCGCGGGCGGCCGAGAGCTCCCAGTTCGACGGGAACTGGAGCGTCCTGATCGGCCGGTCGTCCGTGTTGCCCTCGACCCGGATCGGATTCGGAACGCCGCTCGATGTCAGCAGGTGCGCGACGTTCGCGAGCAGCGGCGCCGCCTGCGGCTCGAGCGTCGCCTGGCCCGGGTCGAAGAGGAGCTGGTCGGTCAGCACGTGGATCACGAGCCCCCGCTCGTCGATCGACGTCCGGATCCGCCCCTGGAGCCCGTGCGCCTTCGCGTACGAATCGACCTGCTGCTTCAGCCTGGCGAGGCTCTGGACGTCCTGGGACGCGAGCGCGCTGATGATCTGCTGCCGGATCGACGCCTGGACGTTCGGGATCGCCGCGGCGCCGGTCGTCGGCTGAACCTGCGGCACCTGGGTGCCCTGCGGGTCGAGCGGCGAGGGGCCGCCGGCGAGGATCGACGAGCTGCCCGGGATGACCTTGCCCGACAGCGCCTGCTTCAGGGACGCCTTCAGGGCCGAGAACTTCGAGATGTTCACCGACGAGATCGACCAGAGCACGATGAAGAGAGCCAGCAGCAGCGTGATCATGTCGGCGTACGTCAGGAGCCAGCGCTCCATCCCGGCGTCGTGGTCGCCGCCGCCGTGCCCGCCCCGGCGCCGTCCGCTCATGCTGCAGCGGCCTCGGTGTCCGCCGTGGCCTCGTCGGCCCCGGTCTTGGCCGGCAGCTTGGAGACGGTGCCGCCCCCGCGCTCGAGCGGCGCGAGGAACGTCTCGAGCTTCTCGCGGAGCATCCGCGGGTTGTCGCCGGCCTGGATCGACAGGATCGCTTCGACGAGCATCTCGCGGTACGCGAGCTCCTCGCCGGAGAGCTCCTTCAGCTTGTTCGCGATCGGCAGGAAGACGAGGTTCGCGCTGCCGACGCCGTACAGCGTCGCGATGAACGCGCCCGCGATCGAGTGGCCGAGCGACGAGGGCGAGTCGAGGTTCTCGAGCACGTGCACGAGGCTCATCACGGTGCCGAGGACGCCGAGCGTCGGGGCGAAGCCGCCGGCGGTCGCGAGCACCTTCGCGACCGCGGCGTGGCGCTCGGACATCCCGTCCACCTCGGACTGGAGGATCGCCTTGACGAGATCGGAGTCCGCTCCGTCGACGACGAGCTGGACGCCCTTCTGCGCGAACGGGTCGCCGAGCGCCTCGACGTCGTCCTCGAGCGCGAGCAGGCCGTCGCGGCGGGCCTTCTCGGCGAGCGAGACCATCTTGTCCGCCGTCTCGCGCATCCCGAAGTCCTGGCCCTTGAAGGCGAGCTTCACGCCCTTCAGGGCGAGGCCGAGCATCGAGGCGCGCGTCGAAGCCACCGTGGCTCCAGCCGTCCCGCCGACCACGATCAGGAAGGCCGGGATGTTGAGGAACGACATCGGATTGCCGCCCTCCATGATCACTGCGACGAGCAGCAACGCGAAAGAGACCGCAATACCGATCGCGGTGATGGCCTTCATCAGGTTCCGATCCTTCGGGTCATTGACGCAGGCCCTCCTTGGCCACGCGCTGCGTGCGAATCAGTCGCTTGCTGCCGGGGTAATCGACCGGCCGCCGCTCGCATTGAGCGGCGGCGGCTCAGCTTTTGCGCTCGAACGGCAACACCTGCGCGAGCTCCGGCGTCAGCATGTCCAGACCGAGGGCGCGCGAGAAGACGCCGGCCCGCCAGACGGTGATGAGCTCGTTGATCGTCTCGGGCGTCTCGCTCACGATCAGCTTCGAGAGGTTCGTCATCGTGACGACCGTGTCCGGCGTCGCCTCGACCGTCTGGATCAGGTCGGGGTTGACGTGGATCGGGTGCTCGGGATGGGTCAGTCGATGCAGGGGGATCATCGGTTCTCCTCGTTGATCGGCTCGGGCGGGGCGCGCACTCGGCGCTCCCCGCCCTTACCGGTTGGACTAGCGACCCAGGTTCACCAGGTCCTGGAGCATCTGGTCGGCGGTGGAGATGACGCGGCCGTTGGCCTGGAAGCCACGCTGCGCCTCGATCATGTTCGTGAACTCCTGCGCGAGGTCGACGTTCGACATCTCGAGCGAGCCGGCCGCGAGCGTGCCGAGGCCGTTCACGTCGCCGGGGACGCCGACGACCGGGTTGCCGGAGTTCGGCGACTGGACGAACTTCGTGCCGGCGACACGCTGGAGGCCCTGCTCGTTCGGGAACTTCGCGAGCGTGAGCTGCGAGAGCGTCACGGACGCACCGGTGACCGAGTCGATGTAGCTGACGACGCCGTTCTGGCCGATCGACAGCTGCGTCGCCGTGGCAGGCACCGTGATCACGTTGTCGGTCGCCGCGAAGGTCGGCGGCGGCCCCTGCGTGAGCGCGTCGTGCCCGAGGACGAACGAGCCGTCCTGCGTGACGAGACTGCCGTTCGAGTCGGTCGTGAAGTTGCCGGCGCGCGTGTACATCGTCGTGCCGAAGACGGCCGGGACGGCCGGAGGCCCGGCGACGGCCGGCGTCTGGATCGCGGCGACGCGGAACCAGCCGGTGCCCTGGACGGCGAGGTCGAGCGGGTTGCCGGTCGACTGGATCGCGCCGGAGCCCGTGATGTTCTGGATCGCGCCGACCTGGACGCCGAGCCCGATCTGCTGGGCGTTCGTGCCGCCGAGGGTGGTCGACGGGCCGCTGGCGCCGGCCTGTGTCTGCGAAAGCGCGTCCTTGAAGCTCGTCCGTGAGCCTTTGAAGCCGACCGTGTTGACGTTCGCGATGTCGTTTGCGGTTACGTCGAGCATGGTCTGGTGGGCGCGAAGACCGCTGATCGCGGCGAACAAGCTTCTCATCATGGTGTGGTTCGCTCTCCTTCCGGCGCTCAGGCCGTGGGGGTCGTCGTGGGGGAAACGAGGGGGCCGACGGCCGTGATCGCGTCGGGCGAGATGCTCTCGCCGGCGACGTCGACCGTGACCTGGCCGTTCTGCATCAAGATGCCGTCGGCGACGCCGCGGCCGACCGTGCCGTCGGCACGGTCGAAGATCAGGTCGTGCCCGATGAGGCCGACGCTCTGCGCGACCGAGGTCGCAGCGGTGAGCTTGTCGATCGACGTGGCGACGTTCGTCATCTGCTCGAGCGACGAGAACTGGGCGAGCTGGCCCATGAACTGGCTGGAGTCCATCGGGTTGCCCGGGTCCTGGTGCTGGAGCTGCGCGACGAGCAGCTTGAGGAAGTCGTCCTTCCCGAGCTGCTTGCTCGGCGCAGGCGCGACGCTCGGCGTCGGCTGCTGCGCGGGAGTCGTGCCACCGGTCGGAGTCGTCTGGGTCATTCGGTGCCTCCTAGGCGAGGACGTCGACGCGGCCGCTGGCGAGCGGCAGCTTCGAGACCTCGATCGTGATTTCCTCGAGCTCGTCGGGGGTTGCGTCCGCGCCGGGGCGCAGGACGTTCTGCATCGGGACGTGCCGCTGCGAGCCGCGCTGGCCCTCGGCGCCGGCCTGCGAGACGTCGAGGCCGTTGACGGTCAGGCCCTGGCTCTCGAGCCCGCGCCGCAGCTCGCCGGACGACTGGCTGAGCGCCTGCGCGGCCTCGGGCCGGTCGGCGACGACGCTGGCGGAGACGCCGCTCGCGCTGTAATGGAGCCGGATCTCGACGTGGCCGAGCTCGGCGGGACTGAGGACGATGCGGGCCGTGCCGGCGCCGGCACGGGCGGCGACCGTGATCACGGACTGGACGACCTCGGGCAGGTCGGCGAGCCGGGCCGGATGGGCCGGGGCGACCGGAGCGGGCGCTGCCGCAGGGGCGGGCGCCGGCGCGGCCGGGGCGGCGAGGGCCGAGGCGACGGCGGACGGATCGGGTGCGGGCGCCACCGCCTGGGCGGCGGCCGGCTCCGCGGGGATTGCGGCGGCGGTGTGCGCGGCACCGGCCGGGGCTGCTGCAGGCGCGGGGAGATCGGGCACCGCGGCGACGGACGGGCGGGCAGCCTCCGGCCGGTCCGCCGTGGGCCGGTCCACAGCGGGCCGGGCGGCCTGGGCGGGCAGGTCGGGAACGAGTGTGAGCACGGGGGCTGCGGGGCTTGCCGCGGGGGCGTCGGGTGCGGGCTGCGGCAGCTGATCGGCGGCCGAGGGCGCGTCCGGCTTTGCCTCCGGGGTGGCAGGCGCCACCGCCGCGGCCACGGGAAGCGGCGCGGCGAGGGCGGGTGAGGGCGCGGCGTCGGCGGCCGGCGCGGCCGTCTTCGCGGCCGCCTTGGACGCCGGGGCGTGCGCCTTCGAAGAAGTGGGCAGCGCCGTGGAGGGGGTCGGCGCTGCCGTTGAGACGGCGGGCACGGGGAGTGCCTCTGCCGTCGTCTCCGTCGCGGTGACGGCAGGGTGACCGTCGGCGGCGGAAGCGAGTGCCCCGGTCGAGGGGGCGGTAGGAGCGGGCACGGCGACGAGCACCGGCGGAATCGGGATCGGCTGGTCGTCGGGCACGGCGGCCGGCGCAGCAGGCTGGGCTGGCGTCACCGGGGCCGGTGCGGCAGCCGTGGCATCGGCCGCGAGCGCGGCGAGCAGCGGCGCGAAGGCCGCCAGATCGGCGCCGGCGGTGGGCGCGGCGGCGGCAGAGGCCTGCCCCTCGGCGGGCGGCAGCACGGGCAGCGGCGGCGTTGCGGGCGCGGCGCTCATGCGACTCCCATCCGGCCGAGGATCTTGGCGACGTAGCTCTGCGTCTCCGGATAGGGCGGCACGCCGCCGAAGCGGTCGACCGCGCCCGGGCCGGCGTTGTACGCCGCGAGCGCGAGTGATGTGTCGCCGTGATAGCGGTCGAGCAGGCCCTTGAGGAAGCGCGTGCCGCCGTCGATCGACTGGGCGGGGTCGTACGGGTTCGTGACGCCGAGCGTCTGCGCGGTCGCCGGCATGAGCTGCATGAGCCCTGCGGCGCCTGCGGCGCTCGTCGCATTCGGGTTGAAGCCGGACTCCTGCGAGATCACGGCCTGGATGAGCTTCCGGTCGACGCCGTACTTCGTCGCGGCGGCGTCGATCTCGCTCGAGAAGCCGGAGTCACCGGCCGCCGGGGCGCTCGCGGCCTGCAGCGCCTGGGCGAAGCTCGTCTGCGGCGCGGCGGGCGGAGCGGCGGTGGGAGCCGGGGCGGTCTGGCCGGTCAGCTCGGCGACGCGCTCGAGTGCGGTCGTGAGGCTCATGCCGCGTTCCTGGAGCGTCGGAGGTGGACGGCGAGGCCGATGTCCTCGAGCAGACGGTTCTCGGCCCGCTCGGAGGCGACGGCGTGGGCGCGCTGCCGGCGCTCCTTCAGGCGCTCGACCGCTTCGCGCTCGCGCGCGGCGTGCGTGAGCTGCTCACGGCCGGCCTCGATGCGCTCGGCCTGGGCGCGGGAGTCGAGTGCCGCGATCGTCCGCTCGAGCTCGCGCCGCTCGACGAACGCCTGGCGGGCGCGCAGGTCGGCGCCGGCGGTCCGGACGGCAACGGCGCCGTGGAGGCTCCGCGCGTCGGAGAGCCGGGCGTCGGCGTCTGCGAGGGCGGCGTCGCGGGTCCGGCCGAGGGCCAGCTCGCGGGCGTAGGCCTCCTGGGCGGAGGCTTCTGCCTGTTCGCGTAGCCTGCGGACAGCCTCGAGTTTGAATCGAAAGCGGCGCATAGAACGACGCCCGCGGTAATCGGCGGTCAGGCGCTGCGCTTGAGGGGCGGCACGGCGGCGAGTGCGACCGGCGCGGGCTCGGCGCCCGGTTCGTCCACGCTCGGAGCGGCCTCGGTCACGACGGCGTAGCGGTAGAGGACGCCGTCGTCGGCCACGGAAAACGTGTCGGAGCCCTCGTTCGTCTCGTGCAGGATCATCCGGTCGTAACGCTCCGCGATTCGGGCGAGCGCCGCCATGTCGGAGATCTCGACGAGCTGGCCCGGGGCCGGCTGGAGGACGCGCGCGACCGGCACGATCCAGCGCCGGTACCGCGATCCGACCGCGGCGGCGGCGCCGACGCGCCGGGTGCCGCCACGGCGAAGCGCGAGGCCGCAGCCGAGCAGCGCGCAGATTGCGGTGGCGAGGCCGCGGGAAGCGATCGTCCGCGCCTTCGCCACGTCCAGCCGTGCAACCTTGAAGGAGATCGACGCCGGCTGCGGGCGCATCCCGTGCGTCTCGCCGGTTCCCGGTACGGGCTTCGCCGCGTCGGCAGACGGCTGAACCTCGCGGTCGTTGAGCGCGAACGAGAGCGGCGAGCCGAACGTCGCCTGGAGCGGAAAGCCGCCGACGGCGCCCTCGGCGCGCACGTGGGGCACCAGGTCGAGCGTGTACGCCGCGGGCACGCCCGACGCCGCGTCGACCTTCCGGATGAGCGCCGTCAGCGTCCTGAGGTCGAGCACGCCCGCCAGCGTGACCCTGTCGCCCGAGAACCGCCGGGGCGTGACCCTGTCGCCCGAGAACCGCCGGGGCGCCTGGATCGGCAGTGTCCGGATCCAGCCGGTCGAGGAGGTGACGCGGGCGTCGAGCGACCCGACACCGGAGACCGAGTGGGCCGCCGCCGCCGAGAACCGGTAGGCGTAGCGGAGGGAGAGGGAGTGCGCGAGCGCGAGGTAGAGCGGCTCCCCCGTAGTTGCCTGCCCGGTGGGATAGACGGGGCCCGGCACGGTCGGGGCCGAATACGAGAGCGTCCCACGCTGCGAGTACGGGACGTTCACAGGGGCGGGCGCCAGCGCCGGCCTGGAGTACGCGAGGATCGCGAGGGCCGTGAACGGCGCGAGCACCAAGGCGCCGACGGTGAGCAGATTCATCACCCAGACCTCGGTCGGCTCGGGCCTGCGGGGCGGCTGGTCGGGGCTGCGCCGTCTTCGGCGCCGCTTCTGCGCGACGGCGCCGCCGCCGAGCAGGAGCACGCCGAAGCCCACGAGGCCGCCGATGCTGACCGGGCTGCGAATCGAGGCGAGCCTCCCTGCGACACCTGGAAGATGCACCCAGAGCGTGCCGATCAGCTGGCTCCGTCCGGGATGCTCCGGGTCGATCCAGCCGTTGTTGTCGCCCTTGAAAAGGTACTTCTCGCCGTCGCGGCCGACGATGCGGTGCAGCACGACCGTGTGCAGCATCCTGCTGTGGTACGCCACGATCTCGCCGACGTGGTAGCTGCTCCGTGCCCGTACGAGCACCAGGTCGCCGGTGCGGAAGTGGGGCAGCATGCTCACGCCCTCGGTGCTCACGTAGCTCGTCGACCCTCCGAGGACACCCGGCGCAAGAAAGAACCATGCGGCGGCCACGGCGGTGACGAAAGCGACGCCGGAGACGACCGTATGGGCGGAAGAGGGTGACCGCATGGCACTGCTGGTGAAAGGAGAGCGGCCGGGCTACGACGGGCCCGGCCGCTCTCGGCGTGCTGGCGTTCTTACTAGTGGATCGTGATCGTGCCGGTGCCGACCGCGGCCACCGTCAGGTTCGTGGCGGCTGCGACCGTCGGGCCCGTGGGGGCGTCCGCGTTCGTCGCACCCGTCGGGTGCGCTGCGGCGGTGAAGTCGCAGGTCACGGTGTCGCTGTTACCAACGTTCGCCGCACCGCAGTCGACCCAGTGGGTCGCATCCGGCGTGGTCGCGAGCGACGCGGCGACGTCGGCCGCGTCCTTGTCGAGCGTGAAGATGACCTTCTCGACGTGGACGCCGTCGTTGCTGAACGTGTAGCTGATGCTGGACACGGCGTAGCCGGTGACCGCACCAGTCGCGACGCCCGCGTTGTGGGCGACGCCGGTGTTGCTCGTGGTGAAGGCGTAGGCGCTCGCGCCGGCGACGCACGCGACCATGATGGCCACGATGCCCGCGGTGCGGCGCTTGCCGATGAACTTGGACACGTCGTATCTCCTTTACGGTTGAAGGACACGAACGTGCCCTCCCGTGGAGAAATCGACCGCGTGTACCGGGAATTCAGGTCCGGCAACACGCGGTTTCCGGGTCCAGCGGATCCCCGATTCGGCGTAGGCCTCAGGCGTTGGCGCGCTCGAGCTCGAGCTCGCGCAGCTCGATCCGGCGAATCTTTCCGGTCAACGTCTTCGGCAGATCGGCGACGAATTCGATCCGGCGTGGATACGCGTAGGCGGAGAGCCGTTTGCGCACGTGCGCCTTGATCGCGTCGGCGAGCTCCTCGGAGGGCTCGTAGCCGTCGGCGAGCACGACGAACGCCTTCACGACGTTGCCGCGCAGCTCGTCGGGTGACGCGACCGCGGCGGCTTCGCGCACGGCCGGATGCTCGAGGCAGGCGGACTCGACCTCGAACGGGCCGATCCGGTACCCCGCCGCGATGATCACGTCGTCCGCGCGGCCGACATACCAGTAGTAGCCGTCCTCGTCCTGCACGGCTGCGTCCTTCGTGTGGAACCACTCGCCGCCGAACGCCTCCTCGCCGGCCTCGTCGTTCCGCCAGTAGCCGAGCGGATAGTGCGGGTTCGTGCGCGCGCGCAGGCAGATCTCGCCCCGCTCTCCCTGGGCGACGGGCTGCTCGTCCTCGTCGAGGATCTGCACGTCCCAGCCCGGCATCGGCCGGCCCATCGACCCCTCGCGCACCTCGACGCCGGGGTAGTTGGCGACGAGCGGATACGACTCCGTCAGCCCGTAGAAGTCGAGCACGGTGAGGCCGTACGCGCCGCGGAACCAGCGGATCGCCTCGGGGTTGAGCGGCTCGCCGGCCGAGCAGACGCGACGGAACCGTTGCGGATAGCGCGCGCCTGCGTCCTCGATCGCCATCATCGAGCGCATCGCCGTCGGTGTCGTGAACACGTTCGTGACGCGGTGTCGGCTGAGGAAGTCGAGCTGCTTGTGCGGATCGAAGCCGGCCTCGCGCCGGTAGACGCACTGCACCGCGCCGAGCCGCCAGGGGCCGAGCAGCGGCGCGATGCCGGCGGCCCACGCCCATTCGCCCATGCCGTGGAAGCGTTCGCCGTCCTCTACCTCGTGGCAGTAGACGAACTCCTCGTGCGCGAGCACGTAGCGGTGCGCGTGCACGATCCCCTTCGCGAGCCCGGTCGTGCCGGAGGTGTAGTAGAGCTGCGCCGGATCGTCGGCAGCCGTATCGGCGCAGATGTGCTCCGTCGACGCGCCGGTGAGCGTCTGCTCGTCGAGCACGAGCACCTCGGGCGCCCACGGTTGATCGAACCGAGGCGCGTTCGCGGCGTCGGTGACGAGCAGGGTCGACTGTGAGTCGGTGAGCCGGTGCTCGATGCCGTCGTCACCGTAGAGCACCGACATCGAGAGGAGGATCGCGCCGAGCTTCCAGACGCCGAAGAAGATCGCGGCGGTCTCGGGCGTCGGGGGCAGCACGACGGCGACGCGGTCGCCGCGCGCGACGCCGTGGGCCGCGAGCGTGTGCGCAGCCTGGTTCGCGAGATCCTGCAGCTCGCCCCAGTCGAGCTCGCGCACCGAGCCGTCGTAGCTCTCCCAGATCAGTGCCGGTTTGTCGCGGGGATGCTTGTCGCAGACGTCGGCGGCGATGTTGTACCGCGCAGGCACGTCCCACCGGTGGGCCGCGCACATCTCCTCGTAGCTCGGCGAGCGCACCTCGCGCTCGAGACTACTCCTCCGGATCTGGGACGACCAGCACGACGAGGTCGCGCGGCCCGTGCACGCCCTCGACGCGGCTCAGCTCGATGTCCGACGTCGCGGACGGACCGGAGATGAACGTGAGCGGGTGCCGCTCCGAGCCCGCGAGCGCCGCGAACGCCTCCGGCACGAGCTCGACGATCTGCGGCTCCCGGACGACGCACACATGGAGGTCGGGGACGAGCGTCAGCGCCCTCCGTCCTTCGTGCGGCGCCGTGGTGAGGACGATCGTGCCGGTCTCGGCGATCGCAAGCGTGCAGCCGGTGAGGACGCCGTCTACGGAGTCGAGCTCGCGCGGCGTCAGGCCGGCATCCTCGACGAGCTCGAGCTCCGCCGGGCGCCAGTGTTGCGGCAGCCCTTGCGGGACCGCGAGGCGGCGCGCGCCGCGCGCGCGGCACGCGGCCGCGACGGCGTCGGCGACCGCGTGGACCCGCTGCACGTCGGCGCGGTACTCGCCCGCGCGTGCGCAGAACAGTTCGGTGCGGGCTTCGGCCGCGAGCGTGCCGTCCCGGCGATAGTCGCGCGTGACCGGCGCAGCCGGCGCGGAGCCGCGCGTCGCGTCGGCGACGCGCATGAGGATCTCGTCGCGCGCGGTGCTCACGGACGGCGGCTCCACCACGCGCGGAAGCTCTCGCGCGGGACGCGCTTCAGGTCGCGCGTCTTCGTCCAGGAACGGAGCGCGCCGGCGCGGACGAGCGGTTGCTGGCCGATCCGCCCGAGACGCTGCGCGAGCTCGAAGCGGCGCCGTCCGCCGAAGATCCATGCGAGCGTTCCCATCGCCGCTCGCTCGGCGCGCGGCGCTTTCACGCGCACTGCCTCGGAACGAAGGTGCAGCAGCACGGACGGGATGTCGATCTTCACCGGGCAGACCTCGTAGCAGGCGCCACAGAGGCTCGACGCGAACGGAAGCGACGCGGCGTGCTCGATCCCGAGGAGCTGCGGCGTGAGGATCGCGCCGATCGGCCCGGGATACACCGAGCCGTAGGCGTGCCCGCCGGTGCGCGTGTACACAGGGCACACGTTGAGGCACGCGCTGCAGCGGATGCACGCGAGCGCCTGGCGGCCGATCTCGTCGCGCAGGACACGCGTGCGCCCGTTGTCGAGCAGCACCACGTGCAGCTCCTGCGGGCCGTCGCCATCGGTGACGCCGGTCCAGAGCGACGTGTACGGGTTCATGCGCTCGCCGGTCGACGAGCGCGGCAGCAGCTGGAGGAACACCTCGAGGTCTGCGAACTTCGGCAAGAGCTTCTCGATCCCGACGACGCTCACGAGCACGGGCGGCAGCGTCGTGCACATGCGCCCGTTGCCTTCGGACTCGACGATGCAGACGGTGCCGGTCTCGGCGACGGCGAAGTTCGCGCCGCTCACGCCGACCTTGGCGTCGAGGAATCGCGCGCGCAGGTAGGCGCGGGCGACCTCCGCGAGCTCGCGCGGCTCGTCCGACAGCGTGCGTCCTTGCGCGATGGTGCGCTCGAAGAGATCGCGGATCTCGGTGCGGTTGCGGTGGATCGCCGGCACGAGGATGTGCGACGGCCAGTCGCCGTCCAGCTGGAGGATCAGCTCGGCGAAGTCCGTCTCGAGCGCGGCGATGCCTGCGTCGGCGAGCGCATCGTTCAGACCGATCTCGTCCGTCGTCAGCGACTTCATCTTCACGACGTCCGCAGCACCGTGCGCACGTGCGACCTCGACGACGATCGCGTTCGCCTCGGCTGCGTCGCGCGCCCAGTGCACGTGCGCCCCGGCCGCCTGCGCCGCGCGTTCGAACTGGAGCAGGTACTCGTCGAGCCGCACGAGCGTGTCGGCCTTGATCGCGCGCCCGGCCTCGCGGAGCTCCTCCCAGTCCGGCAGCTCGCCGACGACGCGGGCGCGCTTGGCGCGAATCGTGTCGGTCGCAGTGCGGAGGTTCGTTCGCAGCTGCACGTTCGCGAGCTCCGTGCGGGCGGCCTCGGGGAAGGAGGTCATGTCGAGGCGAGGATCTCCGCGAGATGCAGCGTGCGGGCGGCGGACCGCGAGCGGCCGAGCCCTCCGCCGATCTGCAGCAGGCACGAGCCATCGAGTGCGGTGCAGACCTCCGCACCGCTCGCCTCGACGGCGGCGCACTTGTCCGTGAGCATCGCGCTCGACGTGTCCGCGTTCTTGAGCGCGAACGTGCCGCCGAAGCCGCAGCACTCGTCGGCGCGCTCGAGCTCGACCAGCTCGAGCCCGCGGACCCGGCGGAGTAGACGTAGAGGCTTGTCGCCCACACGTGTGACGCGCAGCGAATGGCACGTCGGGTGGTACGCGACGCGGTGCGGGAACGAGGCGCCGACGTCCTCGACGCCGAGCTTGTCGACGAGCAGCTCTGACAGCTCGTAGACGTTCAGCGGGTGCTCGCCGATCAAACTGGGATAGAGCTCGCGGATCGTCCCGACGCATGAGGACGACGGCGCGACGACGGCGTCGTACTCGCTGAACACGTCGACGAACCGACGGGCGAGCTTCGCGGCCTCGTCGCGGTAGCCGCTGTTCACATGCATCTGGCCGCAGCACGTCTGCTCGCGCGGGAACACGACCTCGTGTCCCAGGCGCTCGAGCACGATCACGGTCGCCTGTACGGCCTCCGGATAGACCGTGTCGCCGATGCAGGTGGCGAAAAGCGCGATGCGCACGGCAGATCAGCCCTTGCCGGCGCTGAGCCCACCGTCGATCACGAGACCGGAGCCGGCGACGAACCGCGATTCGTCGGACGCGAGGTAGAGCGCAGCGTGCGCGACGTCGTCCGGCATGCCGAGGTCGCCCGTCAGCTGGCGCGAGCGGATCGAGCGCCGTCCTTCTTCCGGGTCGGCGTACGACTCACTCAGATAGCGCTCGACGAACGGCGTCATGATCGTGCCGGGCATCAGCGCGTTCACGCGCACCCCATGCGGTGCAAGGTCGACCTGCATCGACTTTGTCAGCGCCAGTACGGCACCCTTCGACGCGGCGTACGAGACGCGGCGCGCGAGCCCGGTCTCGGCGATCGCGGACGACATGTTCACGATCGAGCCCGACTTCTGCGCGATCATCGTCGGCACGACGGCGCGGCTCATCAGGAAAACGCCGCGTACGTTCACGCGCATCACCTGCTCGAAGAGCTCGAGCGTCGTCTCCTCGACGTCGCCGACGCCACTGATCCCGGCGTTGTTGAAGAGCACGTCGATGCGACCGAACCGCTCGACCACCGCTGCCGCGAGTGCCCGCGTCTCCGCTTCGTCGGCGACGTCGACGCGCTGCGCGATCGCATCACCGCCGATCTCGCGAGCGGTCTCCGTTGCGGCGGCCTCGTCCAGGTCGGCGGCGACGACACGTGCGCCCTCGCCGGCGAACAGCAGCGCGCTCGCGTGTCCGATGCCGGACCCGGCGCCGGTGATGATGCAAACCTTTCCGCCGAGGCGCACGCTCAGGCTCGGACCGTGCCGATTGCACGCGCGAGCCCGAGTGCGATCAGGATGATCGCGCCGTTCGCGGCGTCGATCCAGAAGGTCGACGTGTTCCGAAGCACGAGCACATTATTGACGAGCCCGAGGAGCACCACACCGGTGAACGCGCCCACCATCCGCCCGCGCCCGCCCTCGAGCGCGATGCCGCCGATCACCGCGGCCGCGAACACGGTGAAGATGAGGTTGTTGCCCTGGTTCGCGGTCACGGCGACGACCTGGCCGGCGATCGTCAGTCCGGCGATCGAGGCGAGCATGCCGGCGACGGTGAAGACGCCGATGCGGACGCGGTCGACCTTGATGCCGGCTGCGCGGGCGGCCTCGAGGTTGCCGCCGATCGCATAGATCGCGCGGCCCGTGCGGTGGTAGCGCAGAAGGAGCGCCGCCACGAGGAAGACGGCGGCGGCCACCCACGCCGAGACGGGGAAGCCGCCCCAGTAGGCCGAGCCGAGATAGATGAACGACGGCGGCATGCCGTAGATCGTCCGCCCGCTGACGATCCCCTGCTGGAGCCCCGCGAGCAAGATCAGCATCGCGAGCGTGAAGATGAACGCGTTGAAGCGCAGCTTCACGATCATGAAGCCGTTGAACAGACCGACCGCCGCCCCGATCCCGACCACCACGAGGATGCCGAAGGCGGGATTCCAGTTCGTCCCCAGCCCTTGCGCGTCCTTCGGCACGATCAGCCACGCGCCGATCATCGGCGCGAGCCCGTAGATCGACTGCAGCGAAAGATCGAAGCTGCCGGTCAGCAGGATCAACGACTCGGCGACGACCACCAGCCCGAGCGCGGCGGAGAACTGCGCCGTGTTGGAGAAGTTCGCGGTCGTGAAGAACGCGGGGCTCGTGAAGACGCCGACGATGACGAGCACGACGATCGCGGGCACGAGCGCGAGCTCGCGCACCGAGCCGAGCAGCACCCGTCGTACGGGGCGCCGGACGACGTCGACGTGCTGCTCGATGGCGGCGTCCGTCACGCTGCCACCTCGAGTCCTTCCGCGGCGGCGATGAGCTCGTGCCGGTCCCATGGCGGTTCTCCGAACTCTTTCACGATCTTGCCGCGCCGGACGACGAGCACGCGCGTGCAGATCCGCAGCTCGTCGAGGTCGTCGGAGACGAGCAGCACCGCCGCTCCGTCCGCGCGCGCGCCGTCGATCACGTCGAGCAGCGCTTCCTTCGAAGCCACGTCGACGCCCACGGTCGGGCTCACGACCACGAGGAGCGACGGGAGCGTCGCCAGCGCGCGACCGACGACGACCTTTTGCTGGTTGCCGCCGCTGAGCTCGGCGACCGGCTGGTCGGCGCCGCTCGCGACGATCTGCATCCGGCGCGACAGCGCCTCGGCGGCGGCCCGCCGGCGGCCGCTCGAGACGAGCCCCCAGCTCGACAGCCGCTCGAGAATCGGCAGCGTGAGGTTCTCCGCAACGCCGAGCGTGGGCACGAACCCGCGCGCGTGCCGGTCTTCCGGCACGTAACCGACGCCGCGCTGCAGCGCGATGTCGACCCGGCCCCCCTGCACCGGCCGGCCGTCCAGCTCCACGGTCCCCGCCGACGGCTTGACGAGCCCGGCGACCGCGTCGGCGATCGCGACTGTCCCGGAACCGCGCAGGCCGAACAGCCCGACGCATTCACGGGGGTGCGCCTCGAGACTCACCTCCTCGACCGAGCCGAGCGGCGCCCGAACCGTGAGGCCGCGCACACGCAGCCGCGGCGTCCCGTCGTCGCGGGCCGGCGCCGTCTGATCCCGGCGCGAGCGCGCGAGCTCGCCTCCGACCATTGCAGTGACGAGGTGTTCGTGATCGAGCTCCGTCACAGGAGCGGTGACGATTCGCTTCCCGTCGCGGAGCACGGTCGCTCGATCGCAGATCTCGTAGACCTCCTCGAGATGGTGCGAGATGTACAAGATCGCGACCCCGCTCGCCTTCACGCGGCGCACCCGCTCGAACAACCGCTCGATCGCGTGCGACTCGAGCGACGCGGTGGGTTCGTCGAGGATCAGGAAGCGCGCGCCGATCGCCAGCGCACGCGCGATCTCGACGATCTGCTTCTGCTCGACGGAGAGGTCGGCAGCCAGCTGGTTCACGTCGAGATCGAAGCCCCACTCGAGGAGTAGCTGCCGCGACTGGCGGCGGAGCTCGTGCCAGCTGACGAGCGAGCCCTCCGTGCGGTTCAGGAAGATGTTCTCGCCGACGCTCAGCGACGGGATCACCATCGAGCGCTGGTAGACGCAGGCGACGCGCTCCTGCCAGCCGGCGCGGTCGCCGAGGCTCGGGGCCGGCTCGCCGTACAGCTGCACGGCGCCGCTGTCGGGCTTCAGCAACCCGGTCAGGATGGCGACGAGCGTCGACTTCCCGGCTCCGTTGCGCCCGACGAGCGCGTGGCACTCACCAGGCACCACGGAGACGGAGACATCCTGCAGCGCCTTCGTGCGGCCGAAGGACTTCGAGATGGCATCCGCCTCTGCCGCGGGCGGCCGGAACTCGTCCGGCCGCCCGCTTTCCGCTTCGAGCCCGGACGCCATTACTTCTTGTAGTTGCCCCAGAGGCCCGGATCGTTCACGTTGGCCTTGCTCACGACGGGCGCGACGATCGCGTCCTCGAGGTTCCCGAGCAGGTTGACGATCTTGCTGCCGTGATCGGTGGACATGCCGGCGTGATACTTCGCGCCGGTCGTGGCCTGCTTCGCATAGAAGACCGCGAAGCCCGCATAGAGGTTCGCCGGCTGCGAGATCGTCGCGTCCTCTTCGCCCGCGCGGATCCACCCGTGCTCCTGCGGCGTTCCGTCGTCGCTGAACAGGACGATGTGGTTCGGCGCGCCGACCTTCGAGAACTTTCCGGATGCCTTCTCGGCGGCGATGATGCCGGGCACCGGGCCGCTCCAGTGGACGTAGATGCCCTTCAGGTCGGAGTACGTGCTGAGAGCGGTCTTGGCGTCGTTCACTGCCGTGGGAGTGTCCCACTTGGTGGCGTATTCGACGACCTTGAGATTCGGGTAGCTCGCCTTCATGCAGTTGAGGAACCCGTTCTTGCGGTCGAGGCCGTTGATCGAGGCGAGATCGCCTTCGAGCATCGCGACGTGTCCTGCTCCCTTGGCGTGTGAGCCGATGTACTTGCACGCGCTCTGGCCGTAGAGGATGTTGTCGGCCCGGACGATCATGTAGACCTTGCCCTTCGTCGGGGCGACGTCCACGCTGACGACCGGGATGTGCTTGCTCGCCGCGTAGGCGAGTGTGGGCGCGATCGCGGCGCTGTCGACCGGATTGATGATCAGCGCGTTGACACCCTGTGAGATGAGCGTCCGGATCTGCGTCGCCTGCTTGCCCGCGTCGCCGTTCGACGAGATCGGGCCGACGAGCGAGACGCCGTTCTTGGTGGCCGCCGCCTTCTCGAAGGCGACGTACGAGCTCCAGAAGTCCGTGCTGTAGCCGGCGAGCGAGACGCCGATCTTCAGCGAGGCCGTCTTGTTCGCGTGCCCGCCGGCGGCGAAAGCCGCGGTGGCGAGGACGCCGGCGAGTGCGACGAGCGCGATCCCACCGATGAGGCGAGTCTTCACCGTGTCCCTCCTTGCGTTCGGTTCGTCCCTGACAGAGTTGTGAAGCCGGTCATGCCGGTACCTCCTCCTTCCACCAGCCGGACCCGTCCGGGAACGCGAACTCGGACAGCGATTCGGGCCGGATCTCGATGCTGTAGCCCGGTGCCGACGGGGCGAGATAGCGCCCGTTCTCGACGCGGACCGGATCGACGAAGTGCTCGTGCAAGTGGTCGACGAACTCGCAGACGCGGTCATCGAACGTCGCACCGACAGCGAGGTAGTCGAACATCGAAACGTGCTGGGCGTACTCGCAGAGGCCGACGCCGCCGGCGTGCGGACAGACGGGCACCCCGAACTTCGCGGCGAGCAGGACGACCGCGAGCACCTCGTTGACGCCGCCGAGGCGGCAGCAGTCGACCTGGCAGACGTCGATCGCCCCGAGCTGAAGCAGCTGCTTGAAGACGACGCGGTTCTGGACGTGCTCGCCGGTCGCGACGCGAATCGGGGCGACCGCCTCCCGGATCCGCGCGTGCCCGAGGACGTCGTCGGGGCTCGTCGGCTCCTCGACCCACCACGGGGCGACCTCGGCGAGTGCCTCGATCGCGTAGATCGCCTGGTCGACTCCCCACGCCTGGTTCGCGTCGAGCGAGAGCCGGTGCTCGGGGCCGATTGCGTCGCGGACGATCCTCGCGCGGCGCAGGTCGATGGCCGGATCGCCGCCGACCTTGAGCTTGAGGTGCGTGAACCCGTCGGCGAGCGCCTCGCGGGCGCGGTCGGCGAGTGTCTCCTCGGAGTAGCCGAGCCAGCCGGCGGAGGTCGTGTACGCGGGAAAGCCCTCGGCGAGCAGGATCGCCTCGCGCTCGGGCTTCGTCGCCGCGTTGCGCCGGAGGATCTCCAGCGCTTCGCCGCGGGTGAGCGCGTCTTCGATGTACCGAAAGTCGATGCAATCGACGAGCTGCTCGGGCTCCATGTCGGCGAGGAGCTTCCAGAGCGGCTTGCCCTCGAGCTTCGCGTACAGATCCCACACCGCGTTCACGAGCGCCGCGGTCGCGAGATGGATGACGCCCTTCTCCGGCCCGAGCCAGCGGAGCTGGCTGTCGGTGACGAGGCGGCGCCAGAAGCCGCCGAGGTCGGCCACGAGCTCTTCGACGGTCGCGCCGACGACGTGCGGTGCGAGCGCCTCGATCGCGGCGACGCAGACCTCGGTGCCGCGGCCGATCGTGAAGGTGAGCCCGTGGCCCGTGACGCCGTCCGGGTGGTCCGTTTCGAGCGCGACGTACGCCGCCGAGTAGTCCGGGTCGGGGTTCATCGCGTCCGACCCCGCTCCGCTCCTGGAGGTGGGAAAGCGGACGTCGTAAGTGACAGCGCGTACGATCCTCGGCATCGTGAGGGATGTTTCTAACCTAAAGATCGGATGTTTGTCAAGATCAGCGCCCGATTCCTGCGATATCGTGCTCTCGGATAGGGCTTTGACCCGATCTCTCCCGCAAAGACATAGGATGGTTCGCCGAGATGGCGCAACTGGACCGTGACTCGCCCGGCAAGGGGAAGCGCCGCAACGCCGGCGTCACCCACGACGCGATCGAGACGATCCGCGAGCTGATCGCCTCCGGCGAGTGGGGCCCCGGCACGCGCCTGCCCCGCGAGGCCGACCTGGCTGCGCAGCTCGGGCTCTCGCGCAACTCGCTGCGCGAGGCGGTCCGGGCGCTCTCGCTCGCGCGCGTGCTCGAGGTGCGGCAGGGCGACGGCACCTACGTGTCGAGCCTCGAGCCGCACGACCTGCTCGAGCCGACGCGCTCCGCGACGCACCTGTTGCGCGGTCGCACCGTGCTCGAGCTGTTCGAGGTGCGCCGGATGCTCGAGCCCGAGGCGGCTGCGATGGCCGCGCTGCGCGCCGACGACGACGTGAACGTCGCGCTTCGCCGCGAGCTCGACCGGATGTTCGACGCGGGCGACAAGGTCGAGGACCTCGTCGAGGCCGACGCAGCGTTCCACGACGTGATCGCCGCTGCGCCCCGCAACGCCGTACTCCGGTCGCTGCTGCAGAGCCTTTCGACGAGCACCGTGCGCGCGCGGCTCTGGCACGGGATGGCCGACCGCGTCGCGCTCGATCTCGCACGCGCGGAGCACACGCGCATCTACGAAGCGATCGTCTCCCGCGATCCGGATCTCGCTCGCGCGGCGACCACGATGCACATCGCGAGCAACGAGAACTGGCTCCGGGAGCATCTCGGGCCGGCTGACGACGTACCGCTCGAGTCGTGACGCTCGCGGTCACGCGCCTCGGCCTCGGGTGCGCGCCGCTCGGCGGGTTGTTCGAGGAGGTGTCGGATGCCGCGGCGGCCGAGACGGTGGACGCGGCGTGGCAGCGGGGCGTGCGCTTCTTCGATACGGCGCCGCTGTACGGCTCGGGTCTGTCGGAGCGGCGTGTCGGTGCGGCGCTGCGCGAGCGGCCGCGCGACGAATTCGTGATCTCGACGAAGGTGGGTCGGCTGCTCGACCCCGGCGGACGCGCGGATCCGATGTTCGTCGGAGCGGCCGCCGCGGCTCCGGTCTTCGACTTCTCGTACGACGGCGCGCTGCGCTCACTCGAGGCGAGTCTCGAGCGGCTCGGTCTCGACCGCGTCGACGTCGCGCTCATCCACGATCCGGACGACCATTACGACGAGGCGGTCGCCGGGTCGTACCTCGCACTCGAGCGACTGCGCGGCGAGGGCGTCGTCGGCTCCATCGGCGCCGGCATGAAGCAGACCGAGCTGCTCGTCCGGTTCGCGCGCGAGACGGACGTCGACTGCTTCCTCGTCGCGGGGCGCTACACGCTGCTCGACGGCGGCGCGGCCGCCGAGCTGCTGCCGCTCTGCGAGGCTAAAGGCATCGCGGTGATCGCGGCCGGCGTGTTCAACAGCGGCGTCCTCGCGAACGCCGACGGTGCCGGCCACTACGACTACGCGCCGGCTCCGCCGGAGATCGTCGCGCGTGTTCGCGCGCTTGCGGCCGTCTGCGCGCGCTGGGATGTTCCGCTTCAGGCGGCTGCGCTGCAATTCCCGCTTGCGCATCCTGCGGTCGCGTCCGTGCTCGTCGGGTGCCGCTCCGCCGCGGAGGTCGGCGACGACGCACGCCTCTTCGAGCTCGAGATCCCCACCGGCTTGTGGGACGACCTCCGCGCGGACGGGCTGCTTCCCGCATGATCTACCCGCTCGAAGCGTCGTCAGGATAGCCGCACTCGAGACAGACGTAGCGCGTCTCGCCGCCCTCGACGACCATGCCCTGCGTCACGCCGCAGTTCGGGCAGATCGGCGGGCGATCGTCCTCGTCATCGTCGTCACGCGTGCGCCGGCGGGTCATCCCGCACAGATGTTCTCAGGCGCGGCGGCGCGTCGGAGCGCCGAGCGCGAGCCACGCGCCCACCGCGATGGGAGCGGCGACGACGAGCAGCGCCGGCCCGAGCCAGCCATTCGCGTGGCGAAGAGAGAGCACCTCGCCGATTCCGGCGATCCCGATCGTGGCCAGGGCGAGGAGCCCGGCGAGTGGTGTGTGGCGTCTCATCCGCCGGAGCCTAGGGTGTTCGCCGCGGACGCGCCTCCCCCGTCTGGGGCCGCCATGAATACTTCCGCAGATGCATCGCATCGCCCTCGTTGCAGTGCTTCTCGGTCTGTTTGCGGCGGTCGCGCGCCCGGCCGGCGCCCGGACCGTCGTCATCTACGGGTACCCGCTCGCGACGCGGTGTCCCGCAGCCGGGATCGCAGAAGCGGTCGACCGTTGGGGCATGTTCGCGTGCAACTGCACCTCGTACGTCGCGTGGGCGCTCGCCGCGAACGGCCAGCGCACGGACTGGTTCGTGCGCGGTGCGATGGACGCGTGGAACTGGCCGAACGTCGCACGCCGCGCGCGCATCGGCGTCGGCCGCGTGCCGCGCGTCGGAGCCGTCGCCGTCTGGCCGAAGCTCGTGCCGCCGTTCGGGCATCTCGCCTACGTCATGGGTGTGGAGCGCGACGGAACGATCGACGTTGCCGAATACAACTTCGACGCGGACACGCCGGAGGAGTTCGCGTTCGACACGCGCACGGACGTCGCACCGGCCGGAGCGGTGTTCGTCTACGTGCCCCTGCGCACTAGGGCGCGCGCAGCTCCGTGACGGAGGCCACCGGCTTGCCGCCGCTGTCGCCGCCGATCAGCAGCCCGCGGCCGCCGGTCACGACGGCGCCGGCGTCCGAAACCGCGACCTGCCCGGCGAGCGGGGCGATGCGCCCCGAGGCGGGATCGATGCGGCTGACGCCGGTCGTCCCGAACACGTAGATCTTCCCGCCGAGCACGAGCGCGCTCGCGTGCGCGACCGGAGCTGCGAGCGCACCGAGCCGCCGGACACGCTGCGTCGACGTGTCGAACGCGTAGACGTTTGCCGAGGTGCCGTTTGCGGTCACGCCGCCGGCGATCACGAGCGTCGTTCCGACGGCGGCGACCGCTGGATAGCGCACGCCGGTCGGGAGTTTTGCAACGAGGGCGAAGTGCGCGCCGTCGGTCGTGCGGTAGATCTCGGCGCGCGGACGGACGCCGTCGTAGCCGCCGACGAGATACACAGCGGTGCCGATCGTCGCGGACACGAGATCGGAGAGGGCGCGTGGCAGGCGTCCGACGACCGAGCCGCGGTGTGTCTGGAGATCGAACGCCTGCACGGTCGAGCTGCTCTGTTGTGTGCCGCCGCCGAAGACGAGGAGCTTCGTGCCGAGGATCGCGCCTGCCGCATCGTGGAACGGTTGCGGCACGCTGCCGAGCGCGGCGAGACGGCCGGTCGCCGGGTCGAGGCGGAAGACGCCGTTCGTCGACTGCAGCGCCGAGGTGAGCCCGCCCGCGAGCAGCACCGATCCGTTCGACGTGACCGCGACCTCGCGTTCGACGGGGCTCGGCAGCCGGAACGGCGCGGGCGTGACGCTCGCGCGCGGCGCGGACAGCAGCGTGCGAAGCGTCTTGCTGCGCTGCGCATCGGCGGTCTTCAGGAAATCGAGGCCGTCGGGCGTGTGCAGGTAGCCGAGCGCCGTACCGGGAACGTCCGTGTGTCCGTACTGCCAGACGATGCGGCGCGTTCGCATGCTGACGATGACGACACGATGCCGGTAGTCGTCGTTGATCGCGATCAGTCCGGGCGCGATCTGCAGCGCCAGCGACGGATGATCGAGCTCGCCCGGCCCCGCAGCGGGCCCGTAGCGCCAGAGCACGTGTCCGGTGCGCGTCATGACGATCGCCTGCCCGGGCCGCGTGTAGTCGGCGAGCAGGATCCGGTTCGGCGCCAGCAGCTGCGGGTCGGAGGGATACGACACCGGTGCGGCCACGCTCCAGCGCAGCTGCCCGTTCGGTCCGAAGTCGTCGATCCACGAGCCATTGATCTCGCTGACGAGCGTGCCGCCATCCGGGAGCGGCGTCGCGCCGTTGATCGCGCCGAGCTCGGCGGGCGGGTTGTGCCTGCAGACGCCCGAGCCGTAGCGCTTCACGATCCGGTGCGCCGGTGAGATGAAGAGCACCCGGCAGTTGTATGCGTCGGCGACGGTGACGAGACCGCTCGGCAGCAGGTATGCGTCGTCGGGTGTATTGAGGTAACCGGGGGCGCTGCCTTTCGCGTTCACGTGCCCGTACCGCCACAGCACGCGTCCTCCGGGGAACGAGACGATCTGGATCGTGTTCTGGTCCTCCTGGTTGGAGATGATCCGGTCGAGGCGTGGCCCGAAGAAGGTGTCGTCGTCGAAGCGGAACGGCATCGCCGGCGACGCGCCCGGCTTGGGATACATCCAGTAGACCCGCTTCGCGCCGTCGACGAGCATCATCCGGTTGTTGCCGCGATCGGCGATCAGGAGGTAACCGGGGAACGGCGCGGGCGGCGAGAGCTTCGCGACGGTTGCGTGTTGCTTCGTCGTCGGCTGCGACAGCGCAGCGGGGGTGTGCGTCTTCTTGTGGCCGACGGCGACGCCGACGATCCCGACCGCGACGAGACCACTCACTGCAAGCAGAAGCCGCCGGCGCTGCGTGCGTCGTCTCGCTTCGAGCCTTGCGGTTTCGCGGTTCGGGCGGCGCCCTGGCGCGGGCGTTGACCGGCGGCCGGGCACGGAGGTGACGCTATGCGCCGCGAGGTGACCCTCGCCTGAACCGCCGCTCTCAGTGGATTCACAGCCGGCGCTCTAGGCGCCCCACCAGAAGCTGGAGGCAATCACCACGTATAAGCCGATGAGGATCGCGCCTTCTTCCTTGTTGCTCTCGCCGTCGTAGACGACGAGAGCGACGACCGCGCCGCTGATCAGGAGCGCGAGCGCGAGCAGCGTCGGGAAGACGAGTGTAAGCGTCGTGTTGAACGCGAGGCTCGCGAAGACGAGCACCGGCGTCAGGAGGAGTGCGACCTGCAGCGCCGAGTTCACGATCACCGAGATCGCGAAGTCGGGACGGTTGCGGACGGCGAGCTGGACGCCGACGACGTTCTCGACGGCGTTGCCCGCGATCGCGACGATCACGAGTCCGGCGAAGTCCTGGCTCATGTGCAGCGTGTGCGTGGCCGGGGTCAGCGCAGCGACGAACCAGTCGCTCGTGAGGGCCGCCGCGGCGCCGGCACAGCCGAGCACGATCACGGTGAGGCGCAGCGACCAGCGCGGCGGCTCTCCTTCGATGCCGTCGCCGCCGGAGAGGAACGACGGCAGGGTGACGGCGAAGAGGACGAGCAGCACTCCGGCGCAGATGAAGCTCAGTGTCCGGCCGTGCGGCGCTGCGGGCGTGTGGAACGCGCTCGCGAGCGTCGGCGTGGACAGGATCGCTGCGGCGAGCACCATCAGCGTTGCGGTCATCCGCGCGCGCGGCGAGTCGAAGTACTGCGTGCCGTTGCGCAGCCCGCCGGCGAGGAACGCGATGCCGAGGACGAGGACGCCGTTCGCGATCACGGAGCCGACGAGTGCCGCCTGCACCACCCCGAGCAGGCCCTTGTGCAATGCGAAGAGCGCGATGAAGAGCTCCGGCAGGTTGCCCAGTGCCGACTGGACGACTCCGGCGGCCGACGAGCCGACGCGGCCGCCGAGCTGCTCGGTCGCGCCGCCCACGAGCCGCGCGAGCAGCGCGATCGCGGCGGCGGCCAGAACGAACGAGAGCACGGGTGTCGCGCCCGAGTAGTGCGCGGCCCCGGCGGCGACGGCTAGGACCGCGGCGAGGCCGATGTCGCGGAGATCGCCCCTGTTCACGGGCGGAGCGTAAACGACCGGAGAGCTCACATCCGATTCATAAGAAGCGGCGGCCGTTTCTCAGGAACGTCACAGAAACGGACGGCAACGTGGGAGCGTGAACGCAATCGAGCAACCGTCACCCGCCGCCGGTTCGCGCATTCTCGTCGTCGACGACGAGGCCTCGATCGTGGACGCCGTCGCGACCGCGCTGCGCTACGAGGGCTTCGAGGTGGAAGAGGCGACGACCGGCCGCGACGCGATCGCGGCGGCCGCGCGCTTCGAGCCCGATCTCGTCATCCTCGACTGGATGCTGCCGGACGTCGAGGGCATCGAGGTCGGCCGCCGGTTCCGCCGGCAGGGGTTCAAGACTGCGATCCTCTTTCTCACCGCGAAGGACGCGGTCGAGAACAAGGTCGACGCGCTACGCGCCGGCGGCGACGACTACGTCACGAAGCCGTTCAGCCTCGCCGAGGTGGTGGCGCGCGTGCATGCGATCCTCCGGCGCACCGCGGGCGATCTACCCGGCGACGTGCTGCGCTACGGCGACCTCGTCCTCGACGAAGCACGGCACGAGGTCTTCCGCGGCGATAGGGCGATCAACCTGACCGCGACCGAGTTCTCGCTCCTGCGCTTCTTCCTGCTCAACCCGCGGCGCGTGCTCTCCAAGGGGCAGATCCTGCAGAACGTCTGGAAGTACGACTTCGGCGGCAACTCGAACGTCGTCGAGACGTACGTCAGCTACCTGCGGCGGAAGCTCGACAAGTCAGGCCCGTCGCTGATCAAGACCGTGCGACAGGTCGGCTACATGCTCGAAGCGGCGGAGTGATGCTCGCACGGCTCTCGCTCCGCGCGAGGCTGCTGCTCGGGGTGATCGCTCTCGCCGCGATCGGACTCGTCACGGCTGATGCAGTGACGTACACGTCGCTGAAGTCGTTCCTCATCCAGCGTGTCGACGCGTCGCTTTCCGCCGACGCGCACTTCGGCGGCCCGCGACTCGGCGGACCGCAGAACCTCGTACTGCAGATCCGCTCGGCCGATGGGAAGCACGTGCTCGGAACTGTGCCGACGCCGGCGCCTCCCGGCCAGGCCGCGTCGTCGCCACAACTGCCGGCGACGATCGCCGCGCCCACGCCTGCGGACGGGCAGCCGGACAGCGCGCGCTACTTCACCGTTCCGGAGGTCGGCGGCGGCGGCAGTTTCCGCGTGCGGGCGTCCCTCGAGCCCCTTCAGAACGGCGGCAACGCGATGCTCGTCGTCGCGCTGCCCCTGCGCGAGGTCGCGGGCACGTTGCACCAGCTCCTCATGATCGAGCTGATCGTCACCGCGTCCGTGCTCGGCGCACTCGCGTTGCTCGGGCTCGTCGTCGTGCGCGCGAGCCTTCGCCCGTTGGAGGCGATCGGACACACGGCGGCGCGGATCGCGGCCGGCGACCTGACCCAGCGCGTCGAACGCGCAGACGAGCGCACCGAGGTCGGCCGGCTCGGGCTCGCCCTCAACGCGATGCTCGCGCAGATCGAGACGGCGTTCAAAGCGCGGGAGGCATCGGAACGCCGCTTGCGCCGCTTCGTCGCCGACGCATCGCATGAGCTGCGCACGCCGCTTGCGGCGGTGCGGGCCTACGCGGAGCTCTTCGCGCGCGGCGCATCGGAGCGGCCTGCCGATCTCGCGCGCTCGATGACCGGGATCACGCGCGAGTCGGAGCGCATGAGCCTGCTCGTCGACGACCTCCTGCTGCTGGCGCGCCTCGATGAGGGTCGCCCGCTCGAGCAGGAGCCCGTCGAGCTCGCCGAGGTTCTCTCCGAGGCAGTCGAGACTGCGCATGCCGTCGAGCCCGAGCGCTCGATCGGGCTCGAGCTCGAATCCGCCGTCGTGCTCGGCGACCGTGACCGGCTGCGCCAGGTCGTGGACAACCTGCTCGCGAACGTCCGCGCGCACACACCTCCCGGAACGCCCGTGCAGGTCACGCTTAGCAGGTCGGACGGCAATGCAGCGGTCGTCGTGGCCGACTCCGGCCCGGGGATGAACGAGGACCAGGTCGCGCACGTCTTCGAGCGCTTCTACCGCACCGACGCGTCGCGCACGCGCGCGAGCGGCGGTGTCGGGCTGGGGCTCTCGATCGTCTCTGCCGTCGCTCACGCGCACGGCGGCTCGGTGAGCGCGACGTCGCAACCGGG
>WNFR01004354.1_pt1 | contig 30225 bp, 26 predicted proteins | sample 5400221 | NCBI WGS metagenome assembly WNFR01 (sample SAMN13153357, study PRJNA577476) | soil metagenome | isolation source: 40 cm soil under Madrone tree | place: USA:California | collected 2016-06-14
GTCGGTCCTCGTCGCGGCGCTGACGACGCTCGCGTGCGGCGCGTGTCGCGCTGCCGAGCCGGCGCCGCCGCCGCCCCCGCCCGCCCCCGCCGACGTCACACGCGACGTGACGCTCACGAAGGTCCTGGACGGCCTCGATCAGCCGGTCGCGCTCACGTTCGCGCCCGGCGATCCGCGGCGGCGGCTCTTCGTCGTCGAGAAAAAGGGACTCGTGCGCATTCTCGTCGGCGGCCAGCTGCAACCGGCGACCGCGCCGTTTCTCGACGTCCGCGATCGCGTCTCGGGATCGACGGAGCAAGGCCTCCTCGGCCTCGCCTTTCACCCCGACTTCACGCACACCCGGCGCTTCTACGTGAACTTCACCGATCGCAAGGGCGACACCCGCGTCGTCGAATTCACCGCCCGCGCCGACGATCCCGACCACGCCGATCCGTCCTCGGCGCGCGAGCTGCTCGCGGTCCATCAACCGTACGCGAACCACAACGGCGGCGATCTCGTCTTCGGGCCCGACGGCAAGCTGTACGTCGGACTCGGCGACGGCGGCTCGGCCGGCGACCCGCACGGCAACGGCCAGAGCGACGCGACGCTGCTCGGCAAGATGCTGCGTCTCGACGTCGACGAGCGGGGCGAGCGGCCGCGAGCCGTCGTCGTCGCGAAAGGTCTGCGCAATCCATGGCGCTACAGCTTCGACCCCGCGACCGGCGATCTCTGGATCGCCGACGTCGGCCAGAATCGCTGGGAGGAGATCGACGTCCTGCCGGCGGCGGCGCTCGCAGCCGCCAAGCCGGCGAACTTCGGCTGGAACGCGATGGAGGGAGGTCACTGCTACGCGCGGCGCAATTGCGACCCGACGCAGTACGTAGCGCCGATCCTCGAGTACAGCCACGACGAGGGCTGCTCGATCACCGGCGGGTTCCTCTACCGCGGCCACGCGCTCCCGGCACTCACCGGCGCGTACTTCTACGCCGACTTCTGCACCGCGATCCTGCGCAGCGTCCGCCGCGACGCGAATGGGCGTCTCTACGACTCGTGGGAATGGCGTCCCGCGCTCGACCCGCAGTCGCAGCTCGCGAACATCTCGTCGTTCGGCGAAGACGCCGACGGCGAGCTGTACGTCATTTCCTTGCGCGGCATCATCTATCGCCTCGATCCCGTTCCACGTTGACGAAGCGGACACTCGCGCGCTACGGAGCGGCGTGCGTTGCGAAACGGTGATCCGCGGCGGCGACGTCTTCGACGGCGGCGGCGCGCCGTCGATCCGCGCCGCGATCGGCGTCGAGCGCGGCCGCATCGTCGCCGTCGCAGCCAATGGCGACGCGGCGTCGCTCGACGGCGCGACCGTCATAGATGCGACCGCACTGGCGGTGGCGCCCGGCTTCATCGATCTGCACTCGCACTCCGACTGGATTCTGCCGCAGTCGGACCACGGCACGATCCTCGCGCCGCTCCTCGAGCAGGGGGTGACGACGATCGTCACCGGCAACTGCGGCTTCTCGCCGGCGCCGGTCGAGCCGCAGAGCGCACGGCTTCTCGAGGACGGCAGCGAGCTCGTCCGCGACCGGCGGCTCGCGTTCGAGTGGCGGACCCACCGCGAATTCCTCGACCGTCTCGCGCGCGCGCCGCTGGCGCTGAACGTCGCGCATCTCGCCGGCCACGGCTCCATTCGGCTCGCCGTGATGGGCGATCGCTTCGAGCCGGCGCGCGCTGACGACGTCGCCGCGATGGCGGCGTGGGTACGCGAGGGCATGGACGCGGGCTGCATCGGGCTCTCGACGGGGCTCGGGTACGCGCCGGGGATGTTCGCCACTCCCGACGAGTTGACGGCGCTCGCGCGTGTCGTCGGCGAGTACGGCGGGCTCTTCACCTCGCACGTGCGCGCGTACAGCTGGATCTCGCCGTTCTACTCCCTGAACCCGCTCGGCTGGCGGGCGCACAACCTGCGTGCGCTCGACGAGATTCTCGGCGTCGGCGCGGCCGCGACCGCGCGCCTGCAGATCTCGCACCTGATCTTCGTCGGCAAAGCGACGTGGCGCACGCAACGCGACGCGATCGCCGCCGTCGAGCGGGCGCGCGACGGCGGTCTCGACGTCGGCTTCGACACGTTTCCATACACTGCCGGTAACACCACGATCCGCGTCGTGTACCCGCCCTGGGCGCAGCACGATCTGCCGCAGAACCTCTCGTCGGCGCTCGTGCGCGCGCGATTGCGCGCCGAGCTGCGCGTCCTGCGGCGGCTCATCGGCATCGACGTCTCCGATATCCAGCTGCTGCACGCCGTCGACCCGGCGCTCACCGAGCTCGAGGGCCTGCGCTTCGACGAGATCGGCCGGCGCCTCGGACGCGACCCGCTCGACGCGTACTTCCACGTCACCCGCGCCAGCGCGGGCAAAGCGCGCGTCATGCTGTTCCAGTACAGCGGCGGCGCCGACGACGAGCACGCGCTGCGCGACACGCTCGCGCACCCGTTGAACGCGATCGAGACCGACACGATTCTCACCAGCACCGGCCACCACAACCCGGCGAGCTTCGGGACGTTCCCGCGCTTTCTCGGCCGCTACAGCCGCGAGCTCGGGCTGGTCTCGCTCGCGACCGCCATCCACAAGATGACCGGTCTTCCCGCCGAGCGCGCGCGGCTCGTCGATCGCGGGCGCGTGCGCGCGGGCGGCGCGGCCGATCTCGTGGTCTTCGATCCGGCGACGGTCGCCGGCCCCGCCGACTTCGACGCGCCGACCGCGCGGCCGCAGGGTATCCATCACGTGCTGGTGAACGGCGTCGCGACCGTCGCGAGCGGCCGCCACACCGCGGCGCGACCGGGCGCGCTCCTGCGCCGCGGCTGACGAGTCGATCATGCTCTGGACGCGCGAGTTCCGCGGCAAGACGGTCGTCGTGACCGGCGCGTCGAGCGGCATCGGCAAGGCGACGGCGCTCGCGTTCGGCGCGCTCGGCGCCCGCGTCGCGTTGATCGCACGCCGCCGCGCCGTGCTCGACGAGGTGGCGAAGGAGATCGCGACCCGCGGCGCGGAGACGCTCGTCGTGCCGACCGACGTGACCCGCGAGCCGGCGGTGCGCGCCGCGTTCCGCACGATCGCCGAGCGCTTCGGCGCGATCGACGTCGTGGTCAGCAACGCGGGCGTGCTGATTCCCGCGCCGGTCGCCGAGATGCGCGCGGCGGACCTGCGCGCGATGATCCAGGTGAATCTCTTCGGCGCCGTGTTCGTGATGCAGCACGCGGTGGCGCGGATGCGCGAGCAAGCACGCGGCGGCTGCATCGTGAACGTCGCCTCGCTCGGCGGGCGGCGCGGCGTCTCGCCGATCGGCGGCTATTGCGCGACGAAGTTCGCGCTCGTCGGCGTGACCGAAGCGCTGCGCATCGAGCTTCGCGGCACGCGCATCCACGTCGCGCTCGTCATGCCAGGCGTCATCGAGACGCCAATGGCCGACCGCGCCGCCGAGTCGGAGCTCGACGTCTGGCCCGCGGCGCTCAACATGCCGACGGCGTGGGTGGTCTGGGCGATCCTCGCGGCGGCGCGTTTCCGCCTCGTCGAGCTCGCGGTCCCCCCGGGCGCCGCGACGCTCGAGAAGCTCGCGTCGCTGGTCCCCGGCCTCACCGACAGCGCGATCCACTGGGGCACGACCGCGACGCGCTTCCTCACCGACCTCGTCGAGGGGAAGCGCGCGCGCAAAGGCGCGCCCGCGAAACGCGACTGAGTTGCCGCGATGAGCGCGGCGTGATTGGGAACGGCAAGGAGGGTCGCGAATGCTCGAGGACGGCGACGTCAGAAAGATCATGCAGGGGGTACGCGCCATTCTGAACGCCGATCAGTCGACCTCCGGCGTTCTCTCCGAGCGCTGGCAGGGCGGCCAGGTCGTGCTCCGCCCGGGAAAGGCTGGGACGCAGGAAAAGGTCGTGCCGATCGACGGCTTCTTCCGCAAGATCGTCATGGTCCGCGATCGCCTGCGCGTGCTCGAGCAACGGATCAACAACCACCCGAAGCTCGCCGACAGCGATCGTCTCGAGCTCCAGGAGTACATCACGCGCGCTTACGGCAGCCTGACGACGTTCAACGTGCTGTTCACCGACGCCGATGATCGCTTCGTCGGGACGGGCGGCGCCGGCGACGACTCCTAGCCTCGATGTGACACGACCTTCGCGGTGAAGGTCCTCGCGATGACGAACCGCCGACTGCAGGATCGACTGGATGCCGTGAGCCTCTAGCCTAGCGAGCGTCTGCCGATACCGCGCAACGGGCCGAGCCAGCGGGTAAGAGACACAGCGATGCGCGCACGCTCCCGGCGCTGCCCGAGAGCACAGTAAATCGACAGAACACGAAGTGATTCGTGCCCGACGAATTCAGCTGAGTCTGAATACGGTTCGCCGTGCCGGCACCGATCGCCAAGTCGTCGGTGTTGACCAGCACGCTGCCGCCCCCATTCAGGAGCTCGATCTTGAGGTGGAGATCTTTCTTGCCGGCATTCGAGACACCGCAATTGATCGTATCGCCGGTGTCTCCTTGGATGAGAGGTGTGACGAGGATCTTCCCCGCCCACGCGGGATGTCCGAAGAGAAGGAAAACGACGACGACCGAGGCGCGGCGAATCCACATCGAAGGCACCTCCTACGATCCAGCCTCGTAGCGAACTCGACGGCCAGGGCGCAAGGGTCTTCGCCGCGCTCCCCCGAGCTGAGATCTCCAAACGTACGTCGGCGATCGGCTATGCGACTCATCGACCGGCGGAGCATGACGCCCGGCCGGCGCGCCGTCATTTCCCAGCGACACCCGGCGCGGCAGCCGCGTCGCCGCTCGCACCAACGGCATCGGCCCGCGCGCCGGCGGTATCGCCGAAGAGCGGCAGGTATTGCGCGTAGCCTTCGTCGGCGAGGCGCTCAACCGGCACGAAGCGCAGCGCCGCGGAGTTCATGCAGTAGCGCTTGCCGGTCGGCGGCGGACCGTCGTCGAACACGTGGCCGAGATGCGAGTCGGCGTGGGCCGAGCGCACCTCGGTGCGCGCGAACACGAGCCCCCGGTCGACGCGCTCGCGCACGTTCGCCGGCTCGAGGGGCCGCATGAAGCTCGGCCATCCCGTCCCCGAGTCGAACTTGTCACGCGAGCTGAAGAGCGGCTCGCCCGAGACGACGTCGACGTAGATGCCAGCGCGCTCTTCGTGCCAGTAAGCGTTGCGGAACGGCGCTTCGGTCCCCGCTTCCTGCGTCACCGCGAATTGTTCCGCGCTCAGCGATCGCCGCAGCGTCGCCGCGTCGGGCTTGTGGAAGCGCGCCGGATTCCACGCGGGCGCATTTCCGGCGGCGACGCGCGCATCGCCGCCGGGCGCGTCGTCGATCGCGGCGTGCGCATCGCCGCGTGGTGTGTCGCCGATCGCAGCAGGAGCGTCGCCGCCGGACGCATGGCCGGCGGCACCGCCGACCTTCCCCTGCCCCGCGGCGTCGCCCCAGAGCTCGTGCAGGCGCTGATCGCGTCCGCAGTTCCAGCGATAGTATCGATACCGGACGGGATTCTTCTCGTGATAGCGCTGATGGTACTCCTCGGCCGGCCAGAAGACGCTTGCGGCGACGATCTCGGTCACGATGGGACGGTCGAAGCGCTTCGACTGCTCGAGCGCACGCTTCGAGGCCTCGGCGGCGGTACGTTGCGCCTGGTCGTGGACGAAGATGATGCCGCGATACTCCGGACCGATGTCGCAGAATTGACCGGCGGCGTTCAGCGGATCGACGTTGTGCCAGAAGACGTCCAATAGATCCGTGTAGGCAACGCGTGCCGGGTCATAGGTGATCTGCACCGCCTCGACGTGACCCGTGCCGCCCGCCGACACCTGCTCGTACGACGGGTGCTCCACTCGGCCGCCGGTGTATCCGGCCGTCGTCGTGAGAACACCCGGGAGCTGCTCGAACGGCACCTGCATGCACCAGAAGCAGCCGCCGGCGAACGTCGCCGTGGCGACTTTCGCGCCGCCCTCACCCGCCGTGACTTGGAGCGGATGCCACGTCGCCACGGCCGCAACGACGGCCAGCGTCAGCGCCAGCGCGCCTCGGGCACGCCGTACGACACGAGCCGCGCGTCCGACGCGCGTGCGCAATGCCACGGCGATCGCATGGGTCATGCGTCGTTTATATCTGCGTCCGGCAGCCAGGGAATCCACCCCCGCCGTGTTCGATGCCCGGGGGACGCACCGGTCGCACGCGGCGACGCCGCTGGTCGCTCGGTCGTGTGACGGCAGCGTCCGTGGCGTACGCGCGGGCGCGCACGCCACGGACGGGCTCAGTCGGAGCGCGCCTTCAACCGATCCATCTGGTTCCGGGTCGCCGTGCCGAAGCGCGCTTCCCAGCATGTGCCGTCGCTGTTCAACACTTGCGCGCGCAGCGGCAGCGTCGTCGGCAGCGACGGCACGTCGAGCGCGGCGCCGCGGCCACGGAGCGTGATCCGCGATTTCCCGGCGACACCAGAGTTGAGGAGAAGGCTTTGGATGCCGCTCGGCGTGAGATCGCGGTCCGAGTACTTGAAGCCGGTCGACGTCGAGCGCCAGCAGGGCCGCGGGCTCGCGGCATTGCACGTACCGCCCGCCGGAGCGCTCGCGTGCGAGACGAGATCCGACGTGCCGTCGTAGAGACAGAGCTCGTAATCGGTCGTCGTGAGCGGGTCGCCGAAGTCGCTCGTCGAGGTCGCCGCGCCTTTCGTCCACTTGAATAGGAGGCGGTCCTTGTCGTCGGGCGTGCGATCCTTGATGTCGATGTGACCGCCGCCGCTCACGGAGGGCTCACGACAGCTCGCGAGCGGCGTCGCGCCGCAGGCGCCCTTCGCGATCTGCACCACCTGCTGGAACGTCGGGCGGTTGATCCAGTGGATCGCCGGCACCGTCGTCACGCCGACGGCGCTCTGCCGCACGTCCTCATCGGCGATCGCGCGCTTCCAGTCGGCGACGTTGGCGCTGCCGAACTCCGCCTGAAGATCGGCCGCCGCTTGCGACATCGCGTTCCACAGCGCCGTCCGGCAGTCGGCGAGCACGCCGCCGCCGCAATACGTCCGCGACCACGGATCCTCCACCGCCATCCCCAACACCTGGCGCAGGTCCTTGTTGACGTGGCTGTAGAAGGCATCGTCGAAGGAGGAGCCGATGTGGTCGCGGCGGTTGGTGTCGTCGAGCTGCAGGCCGAGGTTATTGATCGCGTTTGCCGAGTTGGCGTCGAACATCGCGTGCGCGAGCCGCGTCCACCACGCGTCCATGATCGCCGGCGCCTGGGGATCGTCGTACTCGCCGTCATGATCGAAATCGCGGCGATGCGTCGACGTGGTGAGCCAGGCGGCGAGGCGGTCGCGCATCTCCTGCGCCCGTGAGTCGGCGCCCGGCGGCGCGGTCGCGCCCAGTACCTGCAGCAGCAACGAGAGGTCCTCCTGGCCGCGCAAATCGACCGTGCCGGCGTCCTCCATCGCGTCGACGAGGTCGGGGCGGTCGATGTTGCCGGCGCCGATCCGGGAACGGATGCGGACGTCGAGCATCTGGCTGCGGAAGACCGGCCCGTACGAGAACTGCCGGTCGTTCGACTTGAACTGCGGCGCCTGCTTGTTGTTCCACGACGTCAGGAAGCCCTGCGGCGGGTTCACCGCGTTCGGCTGCGCCGAGAGCGGGATGAAGCCCTGCCAGTCCCACTCGCCCGTGCCCCACGTCGGCAGATACGGGTCGACGCCCTGCGCGCGCTGCGGGCACTTGCACGAGTGCTGGTAGCCGATGTCTTTCGCGTCGACGTAGAACCAGTTGAACGTGTAGTCGACGCCGGTGCCCATCGCTTGGCGGAACGAATCGTAGCCGTTCGTCATGAAGTTGGGGTCGTTGATGTGGAAGAAGCCGCGCGCGGAGCCGAGCTCGTTCTGGTACGTCGAGCGCAAGGTCGCGATCGCGATCGGGGTGCCGTCGACGAGGGTGCCGCGGGCGAGGATCGGGCCGTAGTCCGGCGTGCGTTGTACCGTCCAGTCGAGCACGATGTCGGGTCCGCCGGGGATGCCGCCCGCGCTCGGCTTGGCGATCTGCACGTGATGGTACTGCTCGATCGGCGTGCAGCTGCCGTTGTGCAGGTAGCCGAGCGAGTCGACGGTCGCCGGGCCGCCGCCGGGTTCGCAAAGACGCAGCACCCACTGATCGACGTTGTCGGCGCTCGCCGACGTCGCCGACCAGGCGTAGTTCCGGCCGCGTCCGAGCTCGACGTAGAGGTCGGTGCCGGCGAACGCGACGCCGCGGGCGTCGATGTTCGGCCCGTGGATGTCCTTCTCGACGAGGAGCTGCGGCATGAAGTAACCGGTCTGCGGCCCGAAGACGGCCATCGGCCGGCCGTTCTTGGTGTGCTCTGCCGAGACGAGGAGCGCGTTGCTCATCACGTGCGGCAGACCGAGCGGCGGGGTGCGGCCGCTGATCGCGTCCTCGAGATCCTGGAGCGACGCCGTGCCGCCGCTCACCGGGTGCAAGCTGGCGCAATCGACGTCGGGATGTGACGCTGGATCGACGGCCCCGAGGTTCAGCATGTAGGGCACTGCGTTCGGTGACGTCGTCGGCGCCTCGATGTCGTTCGCGAAGTGCAGGTCGTCGAAGATGGCGCGCGCGGTCGTGGCGTCGCCGCCGAGCGCCGTCGTCATCGCCTTCAGCCCGCAGAGGTTCGAGAGCTCGCCGCCGCCGCCCTTGCCGAAGATGCCGCCGACCAGCGACGCGACCGCGACGACATCCTCGACCTTCCACTGCGCCGGCACCTGCTGCAGCGCCGGGTATTCGGCCGGCATCTTCGTCGGATCGGCAAGCGCCTCCGAGATGTATTGGTTCACGCCGTCGGTGTAGGCGACGAGATCGGCGTATCCCGCCTGCCCATCCGGGCCGGAGTTGCGGATGGCATCGATCTGCGCCGTCAGATCGGACTCGAGGTAGGGCGCGATCGCGAGCTGCCCCTGGTCCATGGCGATGTCCGAGGCCGACGCGCCGAGGAACTCCGAGAGGCGCGCACGCCCGTAGTGGCGCAGCACGTCCATGAGAAAGAGCCGGTCCTCGGCGCCGGTATAGCCGGCCGCGAACATCGTCGCATCCCGCGTCGTGCCGAAGATGTGCGGGACGCCGAAGCTCGCGTCGCGGATGACCGTCACGCCCGTCGTCGGCGAGTACGTGCGATCGATGTCGTCGTCGCGGACGCCGAAGGACGCGTCCTTGTAGAAGTCGAGGAGCTGCGCCTCGGTGAGGCCGGGCGCGTGGTAGACGAGGTCGCCGTACATGGCGAGCTGGTCCTTCACGTGCGGCGGATATGTCCCGGCCTGCGCCGCGATCGCCTCCGCGCCGTTCAGCACGCCATCCTGACCGGGAGGCACGATGTTCAAGAACCCGGTGGCGTCGCCGAACTCCTGGTAGTGACCTTGCGACGTTTGCGCGCTCGTGGCGCGTGCGGCGGCCAGGACACACATGCCGGCCATCAGCACCGCGGCGACGAATCTCGTCAGTCCCTGCATTCGGAACGCCTCCTCGCGATTGTCGGTGACGTCCGCCCGTGGAACGATCGGCGGCGCCATACTTCGCAGCGCAGCGTAGGGGCCGGTCATTGCGGCGCCAATCCTTTGTTCCTGGTACGGTGGCTGCGGAAATGGAGGAGCTGATCGACTGTAACTCGGCGCTGGGTGCCGGCGTCTAAGGGGAGCGCCGTTCGCGGCAGCGGCGGGCGACCTCCGCCGCGGGCGCGCGGCACTCACGCTCGACAGAACCCGAATGGCATCACGAAGATCACAGCTCGGATCCGAGCCGCCGGCGTCGGAGATCACGCCGGAGCCGGTCTACCTGCGACGGCGCGAGTTCATCCGCGACGCGGCGCTCTTCGCGGCCACGGCGACCGTCGTCGGCGGCGGGCTGCGGCTGCTCGTGCGCGGCCGCCGCGTCACGGATCGGGAGCGCGGCGGCAGCGGGACGGCGGCGCTCACGCCGTTGCCGATCGCACGGCGGAGCGAGCACGCGGGCGGCGAGGCGCCCACGTCGGAACGCGACGTGACGAGCTACAACAACTTCTACGAGCTCGGGACCGACAAAGAAGACCCGGCGGCGAACGCGCAGACGCTCCGGCCGCGGCCGTGGACGGTCACGATCGCCGGCGAGGTGCGCGCGCCGCGCGTGATCGACATCGACGAGCTGCTGCGCTGGTTTCCGCTCGAGGAGCGCATCTACCGCATGCGTTGCGTCGAGGCGTGGTCGATGGTGATCCCGTGGGTCGGGTTCCCGCTCGCCGATCTCGTCGCCCGTCTCGAGCCGACGGCGCGCGCGAAGTACGTCCAGTTCACCACGCTCGTCGATCCCGAGCAGCTGCCGGGGCAACGGCGCCGCGTTCTCGACTGGCCGTATGTCGAGGCGCTGCGTCTCGACGAGGCCATGCACCCATTGGCGCTCGTCGCGGTGGGCCTCTACGGCAAGACGCTGCCGGGACAGAACGGCGCGCCGCTCCGGCTCGTCGTGCCGTGGAAGTACGGCTTCAAGGGCATCAAGTCGATCGTCGAGATCCGTTTCGTCGAACGGCAGCCGTCGACGACGTGGAGCGCGGCGGCACCGAACGAGTACGGCTTCTTCGCCAACGTCAATCCGGCCGTCGATCACCCGCGCTGGAGCCAAGCGACGGAGCGCCGGATCGGCGAGCTGCACCGCCGCCCCACCCTGCCGTTCAACGGGTACGGTCCCGAGGTCGCCCACCTCTACGCCGGCATGGACCTGGCGACGTATTTCTGACGACGTCTTTCTGATGTCTGCCGACGCCGCCGCTCTGCCACCTGCTGCCGCCGCCGCGCCGCGCCGGCGGACGAGCCCGCACCGTTGGCTCGCCCCCGGCGTGCTCGCCGGTGCGTCGGCGCCGCTCGTCTCGATCACGCTGCGCGCGGCGCGCGGCGAGCTCGGTGCCGATCCGATCGCGCAAGCGCTGAACGAGCTCGGCCTCGTCGCGTTGATCTTTTTGATCGCCTCGCTCGCATGCACGCCCGCAAAGAGCCTCGTCGGCTGGACGTGGCCCATCCGCCTGCGGCGCATGCTCGGTCTCGTCGCGGCGCTGTACGCGACGTTGCACGTCCTCACGTATGTCGTCCTCGATCAGGGTCTCGACCTCTCCGCGATCGTCGACGACGTGCTCGAGCGCAAGTTCATCCTCGCCGGCATGGCGACCTTCCTGATGCTGGTGCCGCTCGCGCTCACGTCGACCAACGCCGCCGTACGTCGCCTCGGCTTCGCGCGCTGGAAGCGGCTGCATCGTCTCGCGTACATCGCCGGGATGACCGGGGCGCTACACTTCATCTGGCGGGTGAAGAAGGACGTGCGCGAGCCGGCGATGTACGCGCTCGTGATCGGCGCTCTCCTGTTGGCGCGGGCCGTGGCGCAGATCTCCACTCGGCTCGGGCGCGGACGCGTGGCACACTGAGGCATGCCGACGGTCGCACGCTCGCCGCGCCACGAGGAGATGCCGCCGGAGTCGCCGCGCGCGCTCGTCGTCTGGACGGTTCTCGTCGTCACGATCGCGGTGGCGCTCGTCGCCGCGCTGTTCATCGTCCGCCACGTGCTGCTGCTCATCTACGTCTGTGCGCTGCTCGCGATCGGCCTGAGCCCACTCGTGCGCTGGATCGAGGCGCGGCAGGTCGCGGCGTTCGGCCGTCCGCGGGTGCCGCGCTGGGCGGTGATCTTCGTGCTCTACGCGATCGTGCTCGCGCTCGTCGCCGGCATCGCCGCGCTCGTCTTGCCGCCGCTCGTCGCGCAGACGCGCGAGCTCGCCGCGCGCGCCCCCGAGTTCGTCGAGCGCGCGCAGCAGTTTCTCGGCAGCTACGGCTTCGAGCGCGTGCGCTTCGATCAGCTGAGCCAAGCGCTGCCGACGCCGTCGGACGCGCTCGGCACCGTGCTCGGCACCGTCGCCGGGCTCCTCGGCGGCGCGTTCGGCGTCGTGACCGTGCTCATCTTGACCTTCTATTTTCTCCTCGAGGCGGACACGCTCGTGGACGGATGGCTTCATCTCTTCGCGCGCGACCGCCGGCAGCAGGCGCGCGCGATCGCGCAACACGTGACGGAGAAGGTGAGCGCGTGGCTCATCGGCCAGATCATGCTCGGGGCGGCGGTCGGCGCCTCGGCCGGCATCGCCTTCATGCTCCTCGGCGTGCCGTACTTCTACGTCCTCGCCATTCTGGCGGCGATCGGCGAGTGCATCCCATACATCGGACCGTTCATCGCCGGCATGACGGCGACGGCGATCGCCGCGACCGTGTCGTGGCACCTCGCACTCGCGACCGTCGTCTACTACCTGCTGCAGCAGCTCATCGAGGTGAACGTCCTCGTGCCGAAGCTCATGGGCCACCAGGTCGGCCTGAGCGCGGCGACGATCATCATCGCCGTGCTGCTCGGTGGCGCACTCCTCGGCGTCGTGGGCGTCGTCCTCGCCGTGCCGACGGCGGCGATTCTACAAGCGACGCTGCAAGAGCTGGCTTCGACGACCGACTAGTCGCACGCCGACTGCCCGCGGAATGAGACCTCAGCGCTCGCCGATCAGGTAGCGCGCGCCGTCGTCGTGCGCCAGCGCCGCATGCACGACGCCACGGGGCAAGGTCAAGCGATCGCCCGCCTCGAGGCGATACGCTCGTCCGTCGATCTCGAACGTCATCGCGCCGGCGATCATCCACAGGCTCTCGTCGCGCTCGTGCGCATGCGGCGCGTACGCGCGTCCTGGCGGATCGCTCCAGCACACCACCTCGAAACCTTCCGCTTCGAGCGTGCGGCGCGCGTCGTCCTGCTTCGGCGCTTTCGGCGCCGTCCAGCGAATATGCTCAAGTCGCATCACTCGCGTCCCAACATACGGCGCCGCACGTCCAACGTCCACGCGCGCCGGCCGTGCGGCAGGTTGCAGTGCAGTTGTGCGCCGGTTTGCAGCGGACCGTACTGGGTCGAGTTGCGAGCCAGACGAGGCGCGAGAGAAGCGAGCAGCGCAGGCGTAGCGGAGCTACGCCGAGCAGCGGAGCGACCGAGCAACGAAGTATGGCGACGCAAATCGGCCCAGTACCGGCGCGAGGGAAGCGAGCAGCGCACGCGTAGCGGAGCTACGTCGAGCATCGCGGCGACCGAGCAACGAAGTATGGCGACGCAAATCGGCCCAGTACAAACCAGACTCGCGTTCACGGGCCAGACCTGCCACCATGCGCGTTCGTCCTGGATGTCGGTCATGTCGATCGTCGCCGAAGAGCTCGCGCTGCTCGACCAGGTCAGACGCACGCTGGAAGACTTGCCGGCGGCGCGACCGCCGTCGGAAGCGTCGGTCGTCGCGGAGCTCCAGCACCTGCGCGAAGCGCTGCGAAGCGGCGAGAAAGCCGAGGACCAAGCGGCGCTGCTCGAGCAGTGGAACCGTCAGTCGGCGCTGCTCGACCAGCTGCGGACATCGCGGCAAATGCCGCAGGTGAGCCGCGATTCGCCGTACTTCGCGCATCTGCGCCTGCGCGAGCACGGCGGCGAGTTCGACGTCCTGCTCGGCAAGGCGACATGGCTCAAAGGCGGCGTGCAGATCGTCGATTGGCGACACGCGCCGATCTCGCGGATCTTCTACCGCTACCGCCAAGGAGATCCATACGAGGAGGAGATCGCCGGCCGCGAGCGCGGCGGCGACGTCGTCGTCCGGCGCACGGTCGCGATTCGCGACCGGCAGCTGCACCGTGTCGAGGCGCCGGAGGGCACGTTCGTTCCCGACGCAGACGCGGCGGACGGCTGGCGCCGCATCGCGCGCGAGCCGCCGCGGCTCGCCGGCGGCGAGGGCAGCGCCCTTCGCGCCCATGCGCCCGATGAAGGGGCGGCGCGTCGACTCGGGACCCATCCGCACGGCGTGTCGCAGCGCGCCGACAAGCACCTCCCCGACATCGCGGGCCTGATCGATCCCGAGCAGTTCGCGCTCATCACGCGACCGTCGTCGGGCTTCGTCGTGATCCGCGGCACCGCCGGGTCGGGGAAGACGACCGTCGCGCTGCATCGCATCGCCTATCTCGCGTACGAGGACGCGACGATGTGAGTCACGTGCTGCCGTCGCTCGGCGTCGATCGCGTGCAGGTGCGGACGTTCCACGAGTGGGCGGCCGAGCAGACGCGCCGGCTCTTTCCCACCCTGCCCCGCATCGTGCGCGAGGCGACTCCCGCGGTCGTCCACCGCCTGAAGCTCCACCCGGCGCTGCTCGTCGCGCTCGGACGTCACGTCGAGCGCGTTCCCGGGCCGCCGACCCCGGCGCAGGCGATCGACGACTGGACGAGCATCCTGCGCGACGTCGCGTTTCTGGAGTCGGTTTTCGCCGAGGTCGCGCCCGGCGCCTTCCGCCGCGAGGAATTGGAGCGCGCCGCCGCCGCGTGTCGCGACCAGCACGAGCGCATCGTCGCGTGGACCGAGGGCGACCACCACGCGCAGCCCGAGCTCGACGCCGAGGACGACGCGCTCCTCCTGCGCGCGTGGCAATTGCGCATCGGACCCCTTCCCGCGCGCAGCGGCGGCAGCCTGCAATATCGCCACGTCGCGATCGACGAGGTCCAGGACTTCTCCGCCGTCGAGGTACGGGTGCTGCTCGGCTGCCTCGACGCGCACCAGAGCATCACGCTCGCCGGCGACACCCAGCAGCACGTGCTCCCCGACGCCGGCTTCACGTCGTGGAGCAAGTTCTTTCACGATGTCGGCCTCTCCGGCGTCGAGGTCGAGACGCTCGAGGTCAGCTACCGCTGCTCGCGGCAGATCGCCGAGTTCGCGCTCGGTGTCCTCGGCGATCTCCGCGAGGACGATCGCCCGCCGCTGACGGTGCGCTCCGGACCGCCGGTCGAGCTTTTCCGCTTCACCGATCACGGCGCCTGCCTCGCCTTCTTGACCGACGCCCTGATCGATCTCGCGGCAAGCGAGCCGCTCGCCTCCGTCGCAGTTTTGACGCCGTCACGCGAGCTGAGCGCGCTCTACCACGCCGGTCTCGAGCGCGGTGAGGTGCCGCGATTGCGGCGCGTCGAGCATCAGGACTTCACGTTCGCACCCGGCGTCGAGGTGACGGAGATCGAGCAGGTGAAGGGCCTCGAGTTCGATTACGTGATCCTGGTCGAGGTGAGCAGCACGCAATTCGCGGATCGCCCGGCGTCGCGCCGGGTCTTGCACGTCGGCGCGACGCGCGCCGTGCACCAGCTGTGGTTGACGAGCGTCGGCACCCCGTCGCCGATCGTGCGCGCGCGCACCTGAGCCGACGACCACCGCGGGTCGCCGCACAATCTCGCACGCGCGGTCAATTCTCTGACCGGCGCGAGCGAACAGTTCCGCGGGTCCGCGGCGACCGGTCGAGGGCACGCGCATTGCGTCATCGTCGCACCAGCGCGGCGTGCCTCCGCTGAATCGCGGTCCGTCCACCTCTCGTCGGCAGCCACGCGCATCCCCGGAAACCGATATTTCGCGGAGGAAAACCCATGACGACGAGCTCCCTCTCGACTCGCATTGCGCTCGCGACCGTGCTCGCGACCGGCGTGCGCACCGCGCCGGCGTTCGCGGCCGCGACGACCGTCCGCGACGCGAGCGCGGCGCTCTCGTTCTGGATCGGCTGGGGTCTCGCCTATCTCGGCGCCGCCGTCGTGCTGCTCGCGGTCGCGGTCGCGATCGGCGTCGGTGAGGGCCGGGCGTGGTCGTCGTTGATGCGCTGGACGGAGAACGAGACCGCAGTCGGCGACGAGTCGAACCCACGCTCGCGCCACGCCGCGTGAGCGCCGCTCATTTGTTCGGCCACGTCACCGCGTCGGTCGACCTACGGACGATGCCTTCGAGGCCGACGGCGACGAAGGCGTCGTTACACCTGCGGATCGGTCGCCCGACCGACGACGCCGTTCGCGCCCACGAACACGAAGGCCCCGTCGCCGAACGCCACCGCGTAGAGCGTGTCGGACGTGTTCGACGCCGCAGTCGACCAGGTGATCGCGTCGGGCGACGTCAGCACCAGGCCGTCGTCGCCGACGGCAACGAAGCTGCCGTCGCCGAAGCCGACGTTGTGAAGCGGCGTCATCGAGCCGCTCGTGCGCGCCGTCCACGCGTGCCCGTCGCTGGAGGTGAGAATCGTGCCTTGGTAGCCGGCGGCGACGAAGAGGCCGTTCCCGACCGTGACGCCCTGGAGGGAGACCGTCGTCGGCGTCGACTCGGCGTGCCACGTCAGGCCGTCGGCCGACGTCAGAACCGTGCCGCCGTCGCCGACGACGACGAACTCGCCGCCGCCGAACGTTGCGCCATTCAGCGCCACCTTCACGTTCGAGGTTCCGGGGACGAACTTTTTGCCGTCCGCCGAGTCGAAGATGCGCCCTTCTTTTCCGACGGTGACGAACATGCCGTTGCCGAAGGTGACATCGTCGAGCGTGCGATCGGTGTTGCTATTGTTACTGCCGCCCCCGCCGCACGCGGCGACCAGCATCGCCAGTACGAGCGCCGTCCATCCCATCCTCTGACGTCCCATTGCGACCCCCTCCGGAGACGCCTTTTCGCACATCCAGTCGGGGGACGTCCACGTAGGCGACTCAATCTGACATGCTGGTGTGACTGCGGCCGCCAGCGCTGGTACATGCTCGGCATGCCCGAGCAGCATGACCCGGAGCGCGCCGGCGCGGCACCATCGCCGGTCGTCGTTCGCCGCGCCGGTGCCGGCGACCTGCCGGCGCTCGGACGGCTCGGCGCTCTCCTCATGCGCATGCACTACGCCTTCGACCAGGAACGCTTTCTCGCGCCGGGGCCGCACCCGGAGGAAGGCTACGGGCGCTTTCTCGCGAGCCAGCACGGGGACGACGTCGCCGTGTTCGTCGCGGAACGCGACGGTCACGTCATCGGCTACGTGTACGCCGGCATCGAGCCGCGGTCGTGGAAGGAGCTCCGCGACGTCGCCGGGTTCATCCACGACGTGGTCGTCGAGGAGGGCGAGCGCGGGTTGGGCATCGGCACGCGTCTCCTCGAGACCGCCGCGGACTGGCTGATCGCGGCAGGCGTGCCGCGCGTGATGCTGTGGACGGCCGCGCGCAACACCGCCGCGCAGCGCCTCTTCGAGCGTCTCGGCTTCCGCCGCACGATGATCGAGATGACGCGCGACGCACACCGGTCGTGAGAGGCGGCGGGGGCCTCGCTGGCTCAGCAGGTCTTCGACCTATTCGCCTGCGAGGCCCCCGCCGCCTCTCACGACCGGCGTGGGTCGCGGTGGACTCGAACGCAACCGCAGCGCTATGAGCGCGATCGATGCCGCCGTCCACGACGAGCCTCCGTGACCGCCGCGAGGCAGTCGTCCGCGAGCACATGGAGTCGGAGAACCGCCTCGACTTCGAGGCGACGCTGCGGACGTTCGCGCACCCGCGCTACGAGCTGATCGCGACCGGCGAGGTGTTCGACGGCGCGGACGACGTCCGAAGCTACTATGCGGCGTCGCGCGCGGCGTTTCCCGACCAGCGCAACCGGGTGCTCGCGATCCACCATGCCGATGCGGCGGTGATCGTCGAGTTCGAGCTCATGGGCACGCACCGCGGGCCGATGCGGGGAATCCCGCCGACGGGCCGCGACTTCACCTGCCGCATGATCGCGCTCTTTCTCTTCGCCGACGGTTCCGACCGGATCACGTGTGAGCGCGTCTACTTCGATACGGCGACGATTCTCCGCCAGCTCGGGCTCGTGCCCGCCTGAGCGTCAGAAGAGGTACGTCAGCCCGAGCGCGAACCCGTGGCCGATGAAGAGGAGCTTGTTGTCGTCCTCGTGGCTGGTCTCGTGTTGCGAGAAATACGTGTAGCTGTAGCCGCCGTCGGCGAAGAGCCGCGGCGTGACCTCGTAGCGGACGCCGGCGAACACGTCGGCATGGGCCTGCGCGAGCTTCACCGTGCCACCCTCCTTGCGCAGGCTGTCGACCTTCGGCAGCAGGCCGCCATCGACGGTGCCGAGGAGACGCCATCGCGGCGCGATCGGGTACTCGCCGCGCAGCGAGAGCAGGGGAATCGGCAGCTCCTGTGCGTAGAAGTCCTCGCCGGTCTCGTGGCCGATCGTCTTCTCCGAAAGCGTTCCGGTCATCTTCCAGTGCAGATAGACGAACGTCAGGCCGCCGCCGCCCGCGAGCAGCGTGCCGTCGCGATCCTGCACGAACGTGTGCTCGTAGAGTGCCGTGCCGCGCGCGAAAATCGGCCGGGTGCGGAGCTCGGTTCCGGCGCCGAGTAGTGCGCCGTTGAACGCGACGTCTTCCTGCAGGCGGGCCGCGCTGCCCCAGAGAAAGGTGTACTCGAACCGCCCACGAATGGCGTCGCGGTCGGTGATGTGCCACGCGCCATCGATTTGCGCGTCCTCGTAGGTATTGACGTCGAGAGCGCTCTTCAGGCCGAGCTTCGTTCCCGGCCGGTCGAGCTCGCCGACCTTCACGAAGCCGCGCGGGGCGCCGACCTGACCACCGACCGAGATCTCCCAGCGCGGGACGAACCGTTCGCTGCCGCTGACCGTCTCGGAACTCGTCATGGTTCCCGGCTGCGTTTGTGCTTGGGCGAGCGTCATCGTCACCGCCAGAAGAACCGATAGCAGCGCTGCTACACGACGGAATCGCATGGTCCCTCCGTTGCCGATGCAGCTTCAGGCTAAGCGTGTGGCAACGGGTGGTCCACTCGCGTCGCCGGTGCAGCGGCACGCTCGTGCCCCGGCCGGGACACTAGGGGACGAGCGCGTACGACCAGGTCTCGGTCAGGGTGTCGCTCGCCTTGTCGAGGAACGCGCGCAGCTCGATCGGCGTCTTCCGCTTCGGGCGCAGCTGGAACGTGAGCCGCCAGCCGCCCGTCGCCGGGTTCTTCACGACGTGCTGGTCGAGGAGCTCGGCGGCGTCGTCCTCGGGCGCGATCGTCACGTCGCCGCGGACGATCTGGTCGGCGGGAATGGCCTCCAGCGACTTGCCGGCGAAGTCGACGACGAAGCGCTGCGCGTTCTCCTTGTTGCCGCCGTCGCGACGCGTCGCCACGGTGCGGCCGCCCGGCGGCCGCGAAGGATCCTCGCCGTACCACGTGAGCGTGTAGGAGAAGTCGTAGGGCTCGCCGACCTTCGGCTGGTTGTCCGGCACCCAGTACGCGGCGACGTTGTCGTTGGTATCGGATTTGGTCGGAATCTCGACGAGCTCGAGGTGGCCGGCGCCCCAGTCGCCGTGCGGCGTCACCCAGCCGCTCGGCCGCAGCTCGAGGTGGGTCTCGAGGTCTTGATAGCTCGCGAAGTCGCGGTCGCGCTGCACGAGGCCGTAGCCGCGCAGGCCCGGCATGCGAAACTTGTCGACTTGCAGCGCGCGCGGGTTGTCGAGCGGGCGCCACGTCCACTCGCCGGTTCCCTGCGCGATCAGGAGGCCGTCGGAATCGTGCACCTCGGGACGGAAGTCGTCGAATTGGCGGCCGGTATTCTCGCCGTGGAAGAACATGCTGTTGAGGGGCGCGAGGCCGATCTTCTGCGGCTGGCGGCGCAAGAAAAGCCGCGCCTGGACGTGCAACACCGTCTGCTCGCCGGGTTGGATGACGAAGCGGTACGCGCCGGTCAGGCTGGCGCTCTCGAGCAGCGCGTAGACGGTGACGTCCTTCGCTTTCGCCGCCGGCGTCACCAGCCAGAACTCCTTGAAGTACGGGAACTCCTCGCCCGACGGCAGCGCGGTGTCGATCGCGAGCCCGCGCGCCGACATGCCGAACACCTGATCGCGGCCGACGCCGCGAAAGTAGCTGGCGCCGAGAAAGACGATCACCTCGTCGAAGTAGTCCTTGGTCTTGATCGGCGCGTGGATGCGGAATCCGGCGAAGCCGAGATCCTGCGGCACCTTGCTCGCGAAGTCATTGCGGCCGTAGTCGAAGAGACTCGGCGAGAAATCGAGGCGGCGCACCGCTCCGCCGTCGACGACGTTCACCTTCACCGTGTGGTCGTAGTAGAGCCCCGGATGGAAGAACTGCGCGCGGAACGGCAGCGACTTCTCGCGCCAGAGCGCCTGATCCGGGCGAAAGCGGATGTCGCGCCACTCGTCATACGTGATCTTGCCGAGCCACTCCGGCACCTGCACCTTCGGCGCCTCGAACCGCTTCTCCGCCAGATGGCGCGCCCGCGCGGCGACGTCGTCGAAGCCGAACGGCGCGGCCGCGGAGGTGTGCGGCGGCAGCACGATCGCGACGATGCTCAGGAGCGCGATCGACACGGCGGTGGACCGCGGCACGAATCGCACGACGACGTCGCCACGCGGGCGCGACACGCGCGCGGCTCGGCGCGCTCGCAGAAGCAGGACGGCATCCGGCCGGTCGTCAGGCACGCACCCCATCGCTGAAGGACGGCACTCAATGGTACACGCCGGAGCGGGGGTCAAGTGCACGCGCGTGGATGACCTGTGATAGGGTCGCGTTTCGTGGGGCGCGGGGCGGTATGGTGGCTGGTCGTGTTCGCCGCGACGACCGCGTGCAGCCGCGGACGCGACGCGGGTACGGTCGTCGAGCTCTGGGCGATGGGACGCGAAGGCGAGGTCGTGGCGGAGCTCGTCCCGGCATTCGAGCAACGCACCCCCGGCGTTCACGTCCGCGTGCAGCAGATCCCGTGGAGCGCGGCACACGAGAAGCTCCTCACCGCGTATGTCGGCGACGCCATGCCCGACGTGATGCAGCTCGGCAACACGTGGTTGCCGGAGCTGGTCGCGCTCGGCGCGGTGGCCACCCTCGACGACCGCGTCACGGCGTCGGCGACCGTCCATCGCGACGCCTACCCGCCGGGGGTTCTCGATCCGAACGTCGTCGACGGCGCGACCTACGCCGTGCCCTGGTACGTCGACACGCGCGTGCTCTTCTATCGCGCCGATCTCCTGCGCGCCGCCGGCCATCCGGAGCCGCCGGCGACGTGGGACGATTGGCTGGCGGCATTGGCGCGCGTGAAGGCGCACGTCGGCACCGGCCGCTACGCGATCCTCCTGCCGATGGACGAGTGGCAGCTGCCGGCGATCCTCGCCTTGCAGCGCGGCGCCGAGCTGCTGCGCGACGGCGACCGCTGGGGAAATTTCGCGAGCCCGCCGGTGCGCGACGCCCTCGCCTTCTACCTCGAGCTCTTCGACCGCGGCTACGCGCCGCGCGCGGGCGCGGCGCAGGTCGCGAACGTCTACCAGGACTTCGCGCAGGGATACTTCGCGCTCTACGTCACCGGCCCGTGGAACCTCGGCGAGTTCGCGCGCCGGCTGCCGGCGGAGCTCGCGGCGGAGTGGGCGACGGCGCCCCTCCCCGGCCCCGACGAGACGCACCCCGGCGTGTCGCTCGCGGGCGGCTCGAGCCTCGCCGTCGCGCGCCGCTCGCCGCACGCCGACGCGGCGTGGCGCCTCATCGAGTATCTGTCCGAGCCCGCGCAGCAGCTCGCGCTCTATCGACTCGCCGGTGATCTCCCGGCGCGCAGCGACGCGTGGGACGACCCGCTGCTGCGCGACGACCGCCGCGCGCAGGCGTTCGCGATCCAGCTTCGGCACGTGCGCTCGACACCGAAGATCCCGGAATGGGAGCGCGTCGCGAGCGCGCTCGGCGAGCACGTCGAGGCGGCGATCCGCGGCCGGACGACGCTCGATGCGGCGCTCGCCGCGCTCGACGCCGACGTCGACGCGATCCTCGAGAAGCGCCGCTGGATGCTCGCGCGCGCGGAGCATCGCGATGGCCGCTGACGGGCCTCGCGTCGCGCCGGGATGGGCGTTCGTCGCGCCGGCGCTGGCGCTGATCGCCGTCTTCTTCGTCGTGCCGGTCGTCGCGTCGGTCGTGTTGAGCCTCACCGATTTCGACATCTACGCGGTCGCGAGCCGCGCCAACCTGCGCGTCGTCGGCCTCGAGAACTACCGCCGCCTGGTCGGCGATCCGCTCTTCTGGACGGCGCTCCGCAACACGTTCGTCTTCGTCCTCGTCGCCGGGCCGCTCTCGATCGGGCTTTCGCTGGCCGCCGCCGTGCTGCTCTCGGCGCGCGCGGTGCGTTTCAAGGCGCTCTTTCGCACGATTTTCTTTCTGCCGGTCGTGACGACCCTGGTCGCCATCGCGGTCGTCTGGCGCTACATCTACCACCCGCGGTTCGGGCTCCTGAACCACGCCCTCGGCGTACTCGGCGTGGCGCCGATCGATTGGCTGGGGGATCCGCGGTTCGCGATGCCGGCGATCATCCTCATGGCGGTGTGGAAGAACTTCGGCTTCAACATGGTGATCTTCATCGCCGGCCTGCAGAGCATCCCGGAGCGCGTGTACGAGGCCGCGAGCGTCGACGGCGCCGGCGCCGCGGCGCAGTTCCGTTGGATCACACTGCCGCTGCTCGCGCCGACCTTCCTCTTCGTGCTGGTGATCACGATGATCGGCTACTTCCAGCTCTTCGCCGAGCCGTACGTGATGACGCAAGGCGGACCGGCGCACGCGACGCTCAGCATCGTGCTCCTCATGTACCTGCGCGGGTTCCGCTGGTGGACGATGGGATATGCGGCGGCGGTCGCGTTCGTCCTCTTCGCGATCATCCTCGCGCTGACGCTGCTCACGTTGCGGCTGCGCGGGCGCGGCGGTGCGGAGGTGGCGACGTGAGCGGAGGGGCGACGTGAGCCGCTCAGAGCGGGACGTCGGTGCGCCGGGTGGCGGGGCGCGCCGCGCTGGCTCAGCAGGTCTTCGACCTATTCGCCTGCGCGGCGCTCCCCGCCACCCGGCACGCGGCGTCGGCGCTGGGGCGCGGCTCGCGACGTCGCTCCGCTACGCGGCGCTCGTCGCGCTCGCTGCGCTCACGCTCCTGCCGCTTGTGTGGATGGTCTTGGCATCGCTGATGCCATCCGGCGAGGCTACCGCGTCGGCGCGGCTGCTGCCGCGCACCGTCACGCTCGATCAGTATCGAACGCTCTTCACGCGGCTGAACGTCGCGCGTGCGCTCGCGAACAGCACGCTGCTCGCGGCGGCCGTGACCGCGATCTCGCTCGTCATCAACGCGCTCGCGGGGTACGCGTTCGCGAAGCTGCGGTTCGCGGGACGTGATCGGCTGTTTCGGGTCTTGCTCGGCGCGCTCGTCATACCGGCGCAGGTCGCGATGCTGCCGCTCTTCCTCATGATGCGGGAGCTGCGCCTGATCGATACCTACTGGGGCGTGATCGTTCCGGGGATGGCGAGCATCTTCGGCATCTTTCTCGTGCGGCAGTACGCGCTCGCGATCCCGCAGAGCCTGCTCGACGCGGCGCGTATCGATGGCGCCGGGGAGTTGCGCATCTTCTGGTCGATCGTCGTCCCGTTCTGCACGCCGATCCTGGTGACGCTCGCGATCTTCACGTTCATGGGCACGTGGAACGATTTTCTGTGGCCGCTGATCGTGCTCACCGGCGAGGACCGCCAGACGTTGCCGGTCGCGCTCGCGAATCTTGCGGGCGAGCACGTGCAAGACGTCGAATTGATGATGGCCGGCGCGGTCCTGACCGTGCTACCGATAATCGTGATGTTCCTGGCGTTACAGCGCTATTACATCGAAGGGATCGTGAGCGGGAGCGTCAAGGAATGACGCCGGCGCACGCACGTGAATGAGCCGGGCAGTCGGTCTCCTGCTGCTCACGCTCGTGGTGAGCCTCCCCGGACGCGCGCGTGCCGACCAGGTGCTCGATCAGTTCGATGATCTGAGCGGCTGGACGGTGGAGACTGCGTCGGGCGTGAGCGCGTCGCTCGCCGCCGACGCCGGGCACACCGGCGGCGCGTTGCGCGTCGACTTCGATTTCCACGGCGGCGGCGGGTACGTGATCGTGCACAAAGCGTTCACGATGACGCTGCCGGACAATTACGCGTTCAAGTTCGACATCCGCGGCACGGCGCCGGCGAACACGCTCGAGTTCAAGCTCCTCGATCCGAACGAGAAGAACGTCTGGTGGAGCCGCCGCCGCGACTTCGCGTTTCCCACCGACTGGCAGCAGGTCGCCATCAAGCGCGCGCGCCTGCGCTTTGCGTGGGGGCCGCTCGGCGGCGGCGTGCCGCGCGAGATCGGCGCGATCGAGATCGCGATCACCGCCGGCAGCGGCGGTGCCGGCTCGGTCTGGCTGGACGATCTCCGCGTCGAGGAGCGCGAGCCGCTCGAGCGCGACGGCTGGCGCCCGCGCGTCACCGCGTCGAGCGCCGCCGTCGGTCGCGAGGCGGTGTTCGCCGCCGACGACGACGAGGATACGAGCTGGCACAGCGCGGGCGACGGTCCGCAATGGGTGACGTTCGATCTGTTCAAGCATCGCGAGCTCGGCGGCCTCGTCATCGATTGGGACGCCGACGCCTACGCAACCCGGTATCGGGTCGAGATCTCCGACGATCGAGAGACCTGGATCGCCGCCTACTCGAACACGACTGGGTCAGGACATCGCGACTACGTGTACATGCCCGACGCCGAAACTCGCTACGTGCGTCTCGTGCTCGAGGCGAGCAACGGCGGCGCCGGCTACGGCATCCGCGAAATCACCGTGAAGGAGCCATCCTTCTCCGAGTCGATGAACGATTTCTTCACGGCCATCGCCGCGGACGCGCCGGTGGGAACGTTCCCCAAATACCTCCTCGGACGCCAGTCGTACTGGACGGTCGTCGGCACCCGCGACGACATCAGCGAGGCGCTCGTCAACGAGGAAGGAATGATCGAGGTCGATACCCGCGCGTTCTCGATCGAGCCCTTCCTCTACACCAAGGGCACGCTCATCACGTGGGGCGACGCGCAGATCTCGCACCAGCTCGCCCAAGACGCGCTGCCGATCCCGACGGTGACGTGGCGCCGAGAAAATCTCGTCCTCCACGTCACCGCGTGGGCCGCGGGCGGCCTCGGCGATTCGACGCTGTACGTCCGCTATCGAGTCGAGAACGCCGGCGACACGCCGCAGGACGTGCGTCTCTTCATCGCGGTGCGTCCGTTCCAGGTGCTGCCGCCGTGGCAGTCGCTTAACATCCTCGGCGGCGTCGCGCCGATCCACGTCCTCGAGTTCGACGGCCGCGCGGTGCACGTCGACGGCGGCCGCTCGGTCGTGTCGCTCACGCCGCCGTCGGCGTTCGGCGCGGCGAGCTTCGCGCAGAGCCTGACCGCGAACTTCCTGCGCCATGGCGTCGTGCCCGGCGAGGGCCGGGTCGACGACGGCTTCGGCTATGCGTCCGGCGCGCTCGAGTACCCGCTCGCGGTGCCGGCGGGCGGCGCCCTCGAGGTGCACGTCGCAGTGCCGATGCACGACGCCGCCGCGCCGAGCAGCGCCGCGCTCGACCCCAACGCATTCGACAAGATCTACGAGCGCACCGTCAGCGACTGGAAGACGCGGCTCGGGCGCGTCGAGTTCCAGGTGCCGAAGAACGAGGGGAAGTTCGTCGACGCGCTGAAGACGACGATCGCGTACATGCTGATCAACCGCGATCGACGCGCGCTGCAGCCCGGGTCGCGAACGTACGCGCGGTCGTGGATTCGCGACGGCGCGATGACGGCGACGGCGCTCCTCGAGACCGGCTCGACGGAGGAGGCGCGCGAGTTCCTGCAGTGGTACTCGCAATACCAGCTGCCGGACGGACGGATTCCCTGCTGCATCGATCAGCGCGGCGCCGATCCGGTCGCCGAGTACGACAGCGACGGCGAGTTCATCTACACGGTCGCCGAGTACTACCGGTACACGCGCGACGTCGGGTTCGTGCAGGAGATGTGGCCGTCGGTGACCCGCGCCCTCGACTCGATCATCGACTTGCGCGTGAAGGGGCTCGCCGGCGCGACATCGGGGAACGACGCTTTCTACGGGCTCCTGCCGGAGTCCATCAGCCACGAGGGCTACTCGTCGCACCCGGTGCACTCCTACTGGGACGACTTCTTCGCGCTGCGCGGTCTCAAAGACGGCGCGATGCTGGCGTCGATCGTCGGCGACGACGACCGCGCGACCAGCACCGCCACGCTCCGCGACGCGTTCCGCAGCGATCTATACGCGTCGATCGAGAAGACCATGGCGAAGCACCGGATCGACTACGTCCCCGGATCCGTCGAGCTCGGCGACTTGGACCCGACGTCGACCGCGATCGCGATCACCGCCGCCGACGAGCTGGACCACATGCCCGAGCCGGCGCTCACCCGGACGTTCGACCGTTACTACGAGCACATGCGGCAGTACTTTCACGACACGACGCTCGACGACGCGTACTCGCCGTACGACTTGCGGAACGTAGAGGTGTTCGTCCGTCTCGGGCAGCGGGATCGCGCGATCGACGTCTTCGCGGCGATGGTCGCCGACCAGCGGCCGCCGGAGTGGAACGTCTGGCAGGAGGTCGTGTGGCGCGATCCGAACCTGCCACGCTTCATCGGCGACATGCCGCACACCTGGGTCGGAGCCGGCTACATCCATTCGCTGCGCAGCATGTTCGCCTACGAGCGCGACGATGATCGCACGTTGGTGCTCGCCGCCGGCCTGCCCTGGGAGTGGGTTGCGAGCGATACCGGCGCCGGCGTGAAGCGGCTGCCGACGCACTACGGGGTCATCAGCTACACGATTCGCGCGGAGCCGCCGAGCGCGATCCGGATGCGGCTCACGGGCGATCTCGCCGTGCCGCCGACCACGATCGTCGTGCGGCCGCCGTTGCCGCAGCCGGTCAAGTCCGTGACCGTGAACGGCAAGCCGGTCTCCTCCTTCGACGACGACGGCGTCGTCGTGCACGCGTTTCCCGCCGACGTCGTCATCGAGTACTGAACGGTTGCCATGGTGCCGGGAGAGGCGCGTCGCCCATGAGCGACTTCGGACGTCTCGTCGATCCGCCGGCACACACGCGCCTCCTCGGCGTTCGCGTCGTCAATGGCGACACGATCCTCGTCGCACCCCGCATGCCCGACGCGTGGCCGGGATTCACCGTCCGGCTGCGCACCCCGCACGCCGGCGAGTACGAGATCGTCGTCACGAACCCGAGCGGACGCGCCGAGGAAGTGCGGTCGGTCAGCGTCGACGGAGCGCCGGGCACCGTCGTGAGCGGCGAGGCGCGAATCCTCGTCGGTCGCGAGCGCGCGTGCCGTCGAATCGACGTCGTCCTCGGCGCGGCGCGTGCCTGACGGCGAGCACTGCGCGCAAGCCGTCAGGCAGCGCGATCGACGCGCCGGCTACACGCGGCGTGCACTATGCGTCCGGCCACCAGCGCCCGGTATCGATCGCGACTGCGTCGAACGGCTCGGCACGTATCGCCGTGCTGCCGGCGTGCGTCGCGACGAGCGTCCACCGCCGACCCGGGAGGCGGTGGATCTCGAGCGTGCGGGCGATCGGATCGACCATCCACAGATGGCCGACGCGCTCGCGGGCGTAGATCCGCATCTTTCCCGTGCGGTCGATACGCGCCGTACTCGGCGAGAGGACCTCGCACGCCCAGTCCGGCGGGTCCGTGAACGCCGCGGTGTCGGGAAAGCTCGGCATCCGTTGTCGCCGCCACCCGGCAAGATCCGGCACCAAGACGTCGTCGCCGAAGTGCAGCTCCGGCTCGAAGAGAATCCACCACCCGCCGGGCGCGTCGCGGTCCCCGGGCGGCCGATTGAAGCGGTCGAACAGAATGCTGCCGATCGCCGACGCTGCGAGCGCGTGCGGCGATGCGGGACGCGGGCTCGTCACCAGCTCGCCGTCGATGATTTCGGCGACGAGCGGCTCGGGCACCTTCAATAAATCGTCGTAGGTCGCCTTGCGGCGTGCCGATTTCACGCCGTCGACGATACCACGCGCCGCGCGCCTGCGACCACGGCTACTCGCATACACGGCACGCGCGCCGGCAGTTACGCGACGCGACCGGACCACGAGGCCCGGCGCGACGGCATTGCGCAACTGCGCCGCACGCGCTATCGGCGCGCTGTGCAGCCAACGAGTCCCGTCAGCCGTAGCCTGTTGCGAGCCGTGTACGTCGCCAGTGCGTTGGCACTCGGCTGCGGCGGCGGTCACGGGAACGGCGGCGGATCGACCGACTCGGCGATACGCGCGTACACCGCATCGGACGTTTGCCATACGCATACCGACGCGGCGAGTTGCGGCGCGGCGCCGGGCTGCACCTGGAGCGCACTCGCGTCGTGCCCCGAGGGCACCACGTGTCCGGCGGGCATCTGCGCCGAAGTCGACGCCTGCATCACACATGACGATCGCGCCAGCTGCGAGGCGGCGGGTTGCGCATGGGCGGACCTCGGGACGGCGCTCGCCGCGTGCGCCGCAGGGACCGACTGCCGCGGCGGCGCGTGCTACTCGCCCGCGAGCGGCGCCAACGGATGTCTCTGCGCGTGTCCCGCGTACTGTCCCGCAGGCGCCGACTGTCCGCCCTGCGCCTGCGATTGCGAACCCGGCGGCGGCGGCACGTGTACCTGCGCCTGCGCGCCGTGCGCTCCCGGCGAACCGTGCCCGCCCTGCGGCTGCACCTGCGATGGGGGCGGCAACGGTGGCGACGAGTGCGGCGGTACGTGCGTGTGCCGCTGTCCCGAGTGCCTCGTCGGCGAGGACTGCCCGCCGTGCGGCTGCACCTGCGACGGTGGCGGCGTCCCCGCGCCGGCACCACCGCCGACGAGAACGTGCGCGTGCCCCGCATGCATGCCGGGCGAGCCGTGCGCGCCGTGCGACTGCGGCACGACCGACGCCTGCGGCGCCCACACCGACGCCGAAACGTGCCGCGCCGACGGGACGAACACGTGCGTGTGGCTCGCGCTCGGCGTGCCGTGCATGGCCGGCGTGCCCTGCGTGAGCGGCGTCTGCCAGCACGAGCCGACCGTCGGCGGCGACGGCGGTGGCGGCTGCGTCTGCGCGTGTCCCGCGTGTTCCGCCGGCGAGTCGTGCCCGCCGTGCGACTGCGACTGCACGGGCGGGATGGGCGTCTCCGGCTGCGCGACGACCGCCGCCGCGTCACGCTGACGTCGGACAGAGATCACCGTCGCGAATCCTTACCCGCCTCCAACCACGTCGATTTCAGTAGCCGCGCGGGATGAGGCACTTCTCCCGCGCTTCGCGCGCGAGATCGTCACGAAAGTCCGGATGCGCGATCGAGATCAGCGCCCGCGCCCGGTCGGCGACCGACTTCCCTTTGAGGTTGACGATGCCGTACTCGGTGACGACGTACATCACGTCGCTGCGCGGCGTGGTGACGATGTTGCCCGGCGTGAGCGTCGCGACGATGCGACTGTCGCGGCGGCCGCGCTTCTCGTACGTCGACGAGAGGCACATGAACGATTTGCCGCCGCGCGACGCGTAGGCGCCGCGCACGAACTGCAGCTGCCCGCCGGTGCCGCTGATATGGCGCGTGCCCGCCGACTCCGACGCCGCTTGCCCTTGCAGGTCGATCTGCGTCGTGTTGTTGATCGAGACGACGCGGTCGTTCTGCATGATGTTGTGCGGCAGGTTCGTGTAGTCGACGGGAAAGCTCTGTACGCGCGGATTGCGGTCGATGAAGTCGTATTGCGTGCGTGACCCGGCGGCGAACGTGAAGACGATCTGGCCGCGGTTGATCGTCTTGCACGCGCCGGTGATGATGCCCGCGTCGTAGAGATCGATCATGCCGTCGACGAGCATCTCGGTGTGGATGCCGAGGTCGCGGACGCCGGCATCCTTCAAGAGGCCGCAGACGGCGTTCGGCATGCCGCCGATGCCGATCTGCAGACACGCGCCATCCTCGATCTCGGCGGCGATGCGCGTCGCCACTTGCCGGTCGAGGTCGGTCGGCGGCGGGTTGGCGAACTCGGGCACAGGAGCGTCGCCGCCGTCGATCACGTAGTCGACGTCGCTCGCGTGCACCGATTCCTCGGCGCCGTAGACGTACGGCATCGCGACGCAGGTCTCGACGATGAGGATCTTCGCGCGCTCGGCGAGCGCCTTGTGGTAGGTGACGGCGCCGCCGAAGTTGAAATAGCCGTGCGCGTCCATCGGCGCCGTCTTGAGGCAGACGACGTCGACGGGATCGACAAAGCGCCGGTAGTAATCGGGCGCCTCGCCGAAGTTCATCGGGATGTAGTTGCAGCGATCGGCGTCGTGCTGCTTCCGGTCGTAGCCGGAGAAATGCCAGTTGAACCAGAGGAAGTGTGCGCCGTCGGGATCCGCCTCGAGCACGGCGCGCGGGCGCGTCGTGAAGGCGGCGCGGATCTTCACGTCGTGCAGCTCGGCGGCGCGCGCGGCGAGCGCGCGATCGAAGAGATCCGGCTGGCCCATGCCGAAGCCGTAGTCGACCCAGTCGCCGGATTTCACCAACGCCGCGGCGGCTTCGGGCGAGATCGGTGCGGGGCGCATACGTA